>TARA_R110001632_G_scaffold12865_3_pt1 | contig 131669 bp, 118 predicted proteins | sample TARA_R110001632 | Tara Oceans TARA_R110001632 (sample SAMEA4398266) | marine metagenome | biome: Polar Biome; feature: [SRF] surface water layer (ENVO:00010504); material: water (ENVO:00002006), including particulate matter (ENVO:01000060) such as... | depth 5 m
CGGCTTACCAGCGTTCGCTGCCGCAACTTATGTCGGCTGGACTCGTGTGGAATCGAAACAACACTATACGATAGACGTACTAGCTGGTGCTGCCATAGGCGCTTTAACTAGCCTTTATTTCACTACTCCTTACAATGGAGTGCATATCACTCCTTATGCAAAAAATCGCAGTTACGGAGTCGAGTTTTCATCGACGTTTTAAACATTTGAGATTGATCTAAGTAAGGAATATTTAATGAAGGACAGCCAGCCCAGCCAAACTCCAGCAGAAATGAAGAATAGACCCTTTTTTCAAAAGCTGAGGTTTGCAATAAATGGCTTTAGCTATGCCATGCATAATGAAAAAAACATGCGACGTCACGTAGCACTAGGTTCGGTTGCTATCTTAGTGTTCGCAGTCGTACAGGTCACGTATATATGGTGGGCATTAATTAGCATATGTATTGCTTTGATTATTGCTAGCGAATTAATCAATTCGGCGCTTGAAGCGCTTATTGATCACATTCACCCTGAATATCATTCCAATATAGGTCATGTTAAGGACATGCTAGCAGCTATGGTATTAATTCTCAGTATTTCAGCTTTTTTTGTAGGTGGATTAGCCGTGCTTGATACCTTGTGAGGCGTTCTAAAACGGATGACAACGAACTATATCGCTCGAGATTTGAGCCTGAAATAATGCCTCTGGCTTAAAGACAATTCTTCTACTAAATCATTAGAAACGACTCACCAACAAATCACACTGCTTCAAGTGTCTCTCGATAACGCCGCAAAGCTAAATACGTGTAGTAATAGCCCGGCAGTATCAAGCCATTAAGTGTCATGCTTCAGTATGCCTCATTACCTTAAATTAAGTTTCTTAAGCTTATATTCCGTAGACCTTAAGTTTCATACAAGACCAATCTTAAGCTTGGTTGATTAGTATATAAATACCATAGGCTAGGTGTTTTATTATGCTCACCAATTTTAATAACTATTCAGAATTATTGACTGACAGCAAGTTAGACTATAAAAGGCCTGTAGCCTTTTTAATTTTGCTATTCACTTTCCTCTCATTTTTCACACTTGAGGCAAATGGTTATACCGATTGCCAAAAATCTTCATTCTTATTGTTAAACCATTCACTTCAATTAGTTCCATCTATTATCTGGCAAAACATAACATACTTAGGTAATACCATTGTATTAATACCTCTACTATCCTTTCTTTGTATCGTTAATCCACGAATATGGGCATCTTTTTTTGGCTCGATTCCTGCTGCTATTTTATTAAGTCACTTAGGTAAAAAGTATTTCGCAATACCTAGACCTGCGGCTGTTATAGATGGAAATTTGATCAATATTATTGGTGACAAGTTAACTGCCCACACTAGTCTACCCAGTGGTCATACAATAACTATTTTTACTGCAATATTTGCTATCATTTTTTGCACATTGGGCAGTAAATCACGACTAAAAAATGGTTGGATACTTTATCTGATTTTATTTTCTATAGGTTTACTTGTTTCACTTTCAAGAGTTGCTGTTGGTGCACACTGGCCGCTCGATCTTATATTAGGTATTGCATTTGGCTACTTAGCAGGCTTTAGTGGAGCTTTTCTTACATATCGATACGCACAATGGTGGACTCGAATTGTTAAAAATCCGTATTTTTTGTCTTCAACTATTTTTATTTTTCCTGTGACACTGACATTTCAAGTGTTAAGTGGAAAGCTTCCTCAACTTTCTATAGTACAACTGGCAGTCTTTGTTGGCAGCACGATAAGTATTATGGTTCTCACAAAAGCATTTAGCGCAAATGAGAAAGATTAACATTAGAGCGTTGCTCACAGGAATGACAGGGAGAAGATTAGTCCTTCTATCTACTGCCATTACTACCGTGTTTTACAATTTGTTTTTTTTCGCCTTCATAACAGAAAATGTTGCCATATTAACCGTTGGTGGTGCTTTAATTTTTATCTCCGCTAGCACCGTAATTTTTCTTTTCAATTTATGTTTATTCTCGTTTTTAATGATTTTTGGATTATTCATATTCAAACTGTTTGGTGTATTAATAACGATTATTAACTCTGTTGCGATCTATTATATGGCTAATTTCAATGTGATATTAGATCGATCGATGATGGAAAATATTTTCAACTCGAGGTTTTCTGAGGCTTCTGAGCTGATCACATTAAAGCTCTTCGTATATATCCTAGTATTTGGAATATTGCCTTCTTACATTTTGTGCAGAATTAAGGCAACGCAGGTTGATAGAAAAAAGGTTCTTGTGACAGCCTTTTTTATCTCTGGTTTTTCAATATTGTTTTTATACTTGAATTCGTCAAGTTGGTTATGGATAGATAAATACGCCAAAATTCTAGGAGGGAAAGTGCTTCCGTGGTCGTACTTAATAAACAGTGTCCGACACTATTCTGCATTAAACTTATCTGTAGAGGATCAAAAAAATTTACCGAACGGTAGTTTTGCTGACAATAAAAAAATGATTTTTGTTTTGATCATCGGAGAGACAGCCCGATCTAACAATTTTTCCCTTTACGGATATAGTAAAAAAACAAATCCATTACTCGAATCTAAGCCCAACGTTTTTGCTTTAAATAATGCGAAATCTTGCACTACTTACACCACAGGCTCATTAGCTTGCATGTTATCTGCAAGTGAAGATATAGGTGATATTGAAGCCTTACCTACTTATTTAACTAGACATGGAGCTGATGTTATTTGGAGAACCAATAATTGGGGTGAGCCACCAATAAAAGTATCCCGTTATGTGGATGCAACTGAACTTCGTAAGTCTTGTACAGGGGATAAATGTAAATCTGATGAAGTTTTACTTAATAATTTATCGGAAGTAATTTATTCATCAGAAAAAAACAAAATTCTGATCGTACTGCACACCAAGGGAAGTCATGGGCCCAGCTATTATTCCAGATATCCTAAGGCTTTTGAAAAGTTTACACCTATATGTCGATTTGAAGATATCAGCAAATGTTCTCAGCAAGAGTTAATCAATGCGTATGACAACACAATTGTGTACACAGATTATTTTATTTCACGAACCATCGACGTATTAAACTCTATCCCTGAGACTCAATCAATGTTGATGTATTTATCAGATCACGGCGAGTCCTTAGGAGAGCACGGACTATATTTGCATGGCACACCCTATATGATTGCACCTGACTTTCAGAAAGATATTCCATTTATATTTTGGCTGTCGGACAAGTTTATCCAAAGTAGAAAAATAGACACCACGGCTTTTAACCAATCTGGAAATTATGACCAATTTAACGTATTTCATTCAGTTTTAGGGGCATTTGAGTTCAAGTCAGAGGCTTATGAACCCAAAAAAGATATCCTCTTTAATAATTTTTAGATATTCAACGTTATTTTAGAATCTTTTATTGATCTTCACCTTAGTTCGTAGACACTTTTTACTTAGAAGCCGAAGTAAGATAGAAAGTGGTATGAATAAAAAGATCAAAGCTCAGACTACTTGCGGTCATCATTAGAGCTGCGTTAGTCATTTTTTTGTAAAGATGATCTAATGGAGGTGAGGTTATTCAATATAAGTCTCGTTGGTAAAAGCATTATAAGCATAGCAACTAAAACAACAGCACTTGACGACAGTGAACTAAATCCAAATCGCACTAACTGAAATAGCAGTACACAAAGTGCCAAGTATGGCAAAAGAACCAAACTGATTAATGCTTCAAACTTCCATGCGTTACCTAAGGATAATGGAGGCCATGAGAACGTTTGAAACATTTTTTTATCAGCAATTTCATCGTTAAGAGTTAGTTTTCTCAAGTGGAGCGTGCTGTTCATCAAATAATAAGTAAGAGATAACAATAGCAACGGCGACGCAAAGATGAATAATACGCCAGGAATATTAGCCCCTAAGACTGATATTTTTTGCTCTTCTGGTGAAGATGTTTTGATATCCTCTTCAAGTTGTTTTTTTAACAAACCAATCTTTTCTTCGTGAAATCCACTTGGCAAGTTTTCTAATGAACTTAACCATATCAGTTGACGTCCAGCGTCAATATACAGGTCTTGTACTTCCTGAACGGTTTTAAGCCAATATGAAAATGAGGTATTGGGTAGTGTTTTGACATGGGCTGGAAATTGAACATTAAATACTGGGTGCCCACCTAGACTTGCGGTAGTGGGAAGCTCAAAATAAAGAGTTAGGTAAACCTCTCCATTTGGCAAAAAGCTCTCTGGGACAAAGCTCTCTTGCCCATAAGTAATATAACTACCATCAACTCGACGACCTACACCGGCATTAACACTTAAATAATTGATTATCTCTTCCAGAAGCTCATCAACTTTAGGCTCTAGCACTTGAATGTCGCTGTAAATTGATAAGCCATTTAACGCTTTAAAATTATTAATTGAAGCATTATTAATATCTGTAAAAAATAACTCTTCTATTAGTAATCTCCCTGTGTGCGCATTTTTGGCAAAGGCTTCACCTATGTGATGAGTGTTAAACAAGATATAGTTCTCTTGCCCTAACCTTGCATTTACCTTTTCTGCGATTGTTTGCAGAGTCGCTAACTCGAACTCTGCTACTTTGGTTTCTACAAAAGCATTATAATTCAAAAACGGTACCGCACTGAGCTTATCCAATGAATCCAATTGCAGTTTCTTATCTTGCGGAAAATCAATAGACAATGAAAACACTATCGTAATGAAAGATATTGTCAGGATAAGCCTGTGAATATTTCGCGTATTTTTTAATGCATCTTCTAGCATAGTTGCATTGTCCATATTGCAATCTGTCTGGCGTTAAGCTTAGCAAATACAAGTGTAATGACCCAAAAACTTTATTCTAATTTGGATTTAAAGAATAAGCCTCATTAGGCAATAAAAAGCCCTTCTCCTATCAGAGTGTGAGGCTTTATTTGAAAGTATATATTTAATTACTAAAGGTTTAAGCTATTTTAACTTTTCCAATAAACCAAAATTATGATCCGTTATTTTTTGTGTTTCAACCAAATCTAATTTCAATTTTTCGATATCAACGGCCTTAACTTCTGTATTTTTTGACAAGTAAAACTCAGGAAAAAGCACGGCATCTCCCATTGAAACTTTTTCCTGATCAACTGTAACACCGTTGTTTCTCGAAGTGATTGATGACCTCAATCGCTCTATATCTCGTAAATAAGATTGCTTACCTCTTATTTCGAAAAAATCAGAAGCATCAAGAAAAAATATCGACTTGTTTGCTTTTTTTCTTTTTGTGATTAGAACAGCATATACCGCGGTTGAACGACCCCCTAATAGCTTATCGCCGAGTTTAATAACACTGTCGATAGCTCCAGAAGTAAGTAGAGTTCTTCTTAATTCTGCCTCTTTTTCTCTTTGCAATGGGCCTTTACCAACGAAGATGATGCCTTTACCGCCTTCCACTAATGCCCAGAGCATTTGTTGCATCAAAGCGAACTCTTTACTTGGGTTGCTTCCTAGAGAGTCCAGATCAATCCGAGACGGGGCGAAGAACCCCTTAAGTTCTTTTCTATGCAATGAACTTTGCGCTGGCGATTGAATAGAAGTGATACTAGCCGTCACTGTGAGATCCATACTACCCGGATTTATCGCAGTTTCTTGTTCTAAGCTAGATATCTCATAAATCTTCGCGTTTTCAGTACCCGCAATTAACAGCTTTTGATAGATATAAATTGGTGATTGGTCGTCAGATTCTGAATAAATAGTTGCCGAAGGTATCACTGTCGCGATGTACGAAACCAACTCCCCTCGGTGTGCATTCGGAAAGTAGATGTTTTTGATATTGTTATGTGGAAGAAGCGCTGTTAAAACATTTTGGAACCCTTCTCCCCAATATTGATAGGGAAACGAGCCTTGCAGAGGTGATTTTGGTGCTTTTTCTTGAAGACGATGCAACACACGTTCATATAGAGTCAGCGAATTAAGGAAGTCTAAATTGTCAAGGCCCTTAAGTTGCCTCACTTTTTCGATTCGCTTAGTCACATCCTCCCAAATATTATCACTCAGTATTATCAGATCACTAATCACGGTGTTAGCTAAAGGACTATCTGCATAATCCTTGATAAATTGAGCCGATGTCTCATTGGTATTCCAATCATCGTTGAAAAAGAAACTAAATCGAGTTGGATTAACTTTATTGGCTAATAACAACGAAAAAAGTCCCATCAATGCTTTTCTTTTACTTATGTCTGGAAGCATTAATTCATCATCATTCAGTACAAAAGCCTTTGTAATCTCAATCACTAAACTATCTGAAATCATGATATCTGCTCTTTTGCTAGTTCAGAAAAAACATTGTTCAACTGGTTTGTCCGAGCCTTTGTTAATGCTTGATATAGAGCTAGTTCGTGCTGAACAGATAAATAACAATCTACGATTAACCGCTGTTTTTTTAAGCTTATTCTTGGCACAGGCAATTCTGACAAAACTTTGATACTAAGTGAACTTTGATAACTTCCGCCAGAGTTAGATAGCACCCACTGTTGGGCGTATTCACTATTGAGATATACCCAAATAAATCGGCTATCTATATCATCGGCCAATTTAGCATTCAGTACCAAAAAGTGTTGTGTAGCGATCACTGAATCTAAAACTTCGTTTATGTATAACGCGGGCTTTTTGCTACCTTTTGCCACCACAACAATTTGCCCAGTTTTTAATGTTTCGATGCCTTTAGTTTTTGCTACCTCAACATTAACTAATCCTTCCCAATCAATATCTATTGGAAATTTTTTGTAGTTAACATTACTCAACTGCAAGACTTTATAGGGAGATCTTACATCTTCTTTGACCGCTGTACGGAACGTTCTACCAGTGCTGGTCTCAGCAATATCTCCGAGTTTCATTGACCACTCGTTTCTTCAATTATTTTTAACAATATTAAATCACACTCCAGTAGTGTGCAATTTTTTTCTTGACAAAGATCTAATTTAGATCAAAGATTCGCTTACACACTACAGTAGTGTGCAGAAGGGTTAAATTGAATGAATAAGAAAATTATTAAGTTTTTTGGAAAGAAGAAGTCAAACTTTTTTCCCTCAGTTCTAAATGGGAGAACAATGCGAGCTGAGAGCTATTTCGAAATCTCATATATGTATCACCTAGAATTCGATAATGAAGTTGAAAGATGGCAATCACAACCTCAACGTTTTCAATATGAAATAAATGGAAAGAGTCGTGTATATACACCGGATTTCTTGATCAAATTGAAGTCTGGTGAATACCAGCTAGTTGAACTGAAGCCTAATTGTTTCACCCTCTCTGATGAATTTGTCGAGAAGCACGGTTATCTAAACGATATGTTTTTATCTCGTTACCAAATTCCTTTACTTGTACGAACTGAAGACGACTTTTATCACGACACGCGGATGACCAATTTACGTAGATTGTACCGCTATAAATCCTATGATTTCTCCCGTTATGATATGAAAAAAGCCTCAGAACACTTGAAGGGACTATCTACCATTAGAGAGCTGTATCAGCGCTGCTCTAAATTTAATGCAACAGCCGCTTTTGGCCCAGCAATGCTCGCGCAAAACTATGCGACTACAGACCTGAATATCCCTTTTTCACTGAATAATTCAATGGAGGTAAGTCATGCTTGAGCGTATCAACCTTAATTCACTGAAAAACAGAGAAGTGCTCTATTGCGGTGAAAAAAGCAAAGTGATTAGTGTTGATGAATCACAGCAATATCTTTTTATTAAACGAGGGAGAAGTCTGCTTCAGCGCACATACACTGAATTTTTTGAGGAAATTAAAAAAAATAATGTCGTTATCCTAAGGTCATTATCTCAGCCTATTGATCGTACTGGCGCAACACCAACACAATTGGCTGAAATTCTTAGGTTGGAGACGTATTTCTTCCAAATGCAGAAATATAAAAAGCCCACTAAGCATGCTGCATATGTGAGTGAAGTTGTTTCTGCTCAAATAAATGATCCTAAACCAATTCCACGTTCAACTCTGTGTAAGAAGTTCAAACAATGGGTTGCGGACGGATATGATGCTTCAATTCAGGTTCTCTGCAAATCTGGGTCATACCCGAATCGAATCTCTCAAGAGATTGAAGAACTTATCACTAAATGCATCAAAAAATACTATTTACAGTTAGCTGGCCCCACTCCACCAGTTTGCTATGAAAAGTTTTGTGATGAATACAAACGTAAGAACTACCCCCTTAATAAACTCCCCAGCTTACGAACCTTTCAAAGACGAATTGACGCTATCAGCGCGTTCGAGAAAGTTCGAACTCGAATCGGTGAAAGTGAAGCCAAGAAACGCTTTAGGCAAGTACTCGGTCACTTTGAAAACGGAGTGCCATTAGATCGAATTGAATTAGATTCTGGACACTTCAATCTCGGCTTAATCGAAGTAATCAATGGCAAGACTTATTATATTGGCACAATTTCTACTGACCTTGCTTTTGACACAGCTACAGGAAGCCTACTAGGTTATTGCCACCATATTGGCGGGAAGAAAGAACATTCAGGCTTTGTAGTCAGCATGCTTTGTCACGCCATTTCACAAAAACCTGAGAAAGATTACATTCAATTTGGTTTGCCGAGGTTGGTCGTTATGGATGCTGGTCCCGGATACCGAGCTGAAACTACTAGAAGCTTCTTAGACGTTATTCAGTGTGAATATGAAATCACTGAAGTACGTCGTCCTTGGTCCAAGCCGTTTGTTGAGAGGTTTGTGCGCTATATTCGGGATAATTTCTACCGATCCATAAAAAGTTATGTTGGTAAATTCAATCCAGATGAATATACAAATGTCACTGTCAAAAAAGAAGCCCATCTTACGGTTGAACAATTTAGACAGAAGTTTGCCAACTTTATACGCGAATATCATAAAAAACCTCAAACGCGATTAGGAAATATTAGTCCTAATGAAGCATGGTTGAAGGGAACCGAAGCGTTTCCACCTGAGTTAGTTAATGATGTTGCCGAGTTGAGAAAGCACAAAGGATTGCGATTAAAAGACCGCAGTATCTCCTTGAAAGACGGCTTCCGCCATCTTGGCCAAAGCTTCAACTCACCTGCACTACTTGGTTTTTACGATGCTTATTTAAAAAAAGTGGGCAAAAAAGAAGTGAAAGTGGACGTATTAGTTAACCCCAGCGATGCTGGTTCCGTAAGTATTGTTCTGCCACTTGCAATGTGTGTAAATCCAGGCCTACAAGAACTGCTAGAGATTCCAAATACATGTCCATCATCTTCAGATAAATCTTTTGAACAATTGCGTGCGGAGATTAAAGGTACTCTAGTTCTAGACGGTGCGCCAACATTTATCGATTACAGCAACAAATCAGGATTTGGATTAACACCTCGTCAGGGAACTGAGATTGATATTACTACAAACGTACCTGAGTCAAGGGAAGCTGCCAAAGAAGAACTAGCCAACATGATGGCATCTACAACACCAAATTCAGCGAGCAATATTGATGAACAACCTTGTCAAAATATTCAAGATAACAATTCAACACTTACAGAGGTATTTTTATATGAAGACTGATTTAGAACTAAAACCCGTAACTCAATTTTTTATTAGCCGTAGATTTGGCCATGATGCACTTGTAAAAGCCGAATTAAAAATTGAAAAATTAATGAAATATCGTGGACACAAAGGAAAAATAAGATTACTTGTTGGGCCGTCTGGCACAAGTAAAACTGCAATGTTGGAAATAATAGAGAAAAAGTACCCACCTATTGTCGCAGAATTTAGTGGCGTTAAAATTCCACAAGTCCTTTCAATTCGTCTGACGTCTGGTGCAACTACAAAAGCATTATATTGGTCCCTAATTGATGGATTAGGTGTAAAACCAGAGGGCGTTGAGAGCGATCTACGTAAACAATTCAACGAATTAGTTGAAAGTATGCCTATAAAGTTAATAGCCGCTGATGAAATTCAACATACGCTACCCAACAAGTCAACTTCTAGAAAAACACAAAACATTGCTGACACTATCAAAAACATTGTTGATGAAACAAAAATCCCTATGCTTTTGATTGGATTAGAAAACTCGTTGTCGCTAGTGGAAAACAGCTTTTCTCGCGCCACTACTACACAAAGAGAGGAAGACCAATTGTACAGAAGGACGCTTAGTCCAATTCGTTTCAAACCAGTAGCATACGCTGACAACACAGCTATGGTGACGATACTGAAGGGATACACTGCTATTTTTAAAAAGGTGCAAGAGAAATTCGATACATCAATTATTAATCTACTCGACGCAGATGTCATGAATCGTTTGTGGCTCGCTTCAGAAGGTTATATTGGCAGATTAAGTGAGGTCTTTTGCGAAGCATTAGAAGTGTGCGAAGAAGGCCAGCAAATCACTTTATCCATACTAAGTGAGGCTTATGATGAAGTTAACTCTTGGAATTCATCATCAATTAATCCTTTCACGGCAAAATCGCAAAAAGAACTGGATCGACTCAAAACTTCTATTTTTTTATCTCAAAAACGCAAAGAATCCAATTCCAAAACTGAGGGAGAAGCAGCTTAATGATCTTACCTCTTTCATTCAAAGCCAATGAAACAGTTAATCCTGCTCTGTATCTTTGCAAACTTGCAACAATACATGGCTACAAGGATGTTCCAACCATGCTTAAGGCATATAAACTGAGGCTTCCTCAAGGACAGCAGGAGCATTTAATCGGGTACAGCAGTATTATTAAAGCATTGTCAGGGCAAGATATTGATTACAAAGTACCTGCCGAATTTGACTATGTTAAGAGCCGCTATTTTAAATCCATTGTCTCTAACAACCCGAAGGTATGCCCTGCTTGCCTTGAGAGTGAAAAGTCTCCCTTAGAGCATAATTTGGTGACATCAGCAACTTGTTGGGAACACTCTCTGAAACTATTAGATAGTTGTCCAAAATGTAATCATGAACTGTCTTTTGATCGTCAGTTATTAGCGGGAGATTGTTCTCACTGTGGATATCGATTGCCAAAACTCATTCAAGATGTACCTTCGTATCAACAGATGATCTCCGACATACATCCTAACAAAACTCTAGACATAATCTTTGATCTGACGTTAGCGGCTGGATTCATGTTACGACCTTATGATTGTGTTCCTTCGCAAGTAAGGCTCGAAGCAGTAAATGATTGGGAATTGTTGTTTACAAATGCGTTTAATATACTTACAGACAAAAATTCACTCCTGAAATGGGGGACTGAGATCTTTAACTTCAAGCAATATCAAATCAAAAGTATTGGTACGGAAGCAGCCTTAGCTGGAATGATATATTTAGAACACCACACCAAATTAGATTGGCCAGTGATTAATATAGCACGCCAATATTTGTCTAATCACTTGGTATTAACTAACGAAATCCAGAGTGCTGTAAAACAACTAAATGAGATGCCTGAATCTACTTTCGTTTCAATTAATAAAAGGCATATAAAAACGTTGAAGGTGGAGGACATTGAAAACTATTATAATTATCGAATCACATTAGATGGTCTATCAATGACATTAGGAATTGATCTTGATGCTGTAGAAGCGCTCTACAAGAACAAAACATTCAAGGCTATTAGTTCAGGCAACAGCTATTCTCAAAACCTTGTCGATATGCGTGAAGTAGCCCTAAAGATCAAAGATATTGCTAAAGACGTTAAAGGTTTAACACATGTTACACCTGAATTAATGAGCTTATGCATAGAAAAACTGTTATTGGTGAATATGGACAAAAATCAACTCTGGCATATCGCTTTTAGTCGTTCCAATATGGTTAATATTTCTCTTGGACTGGAGGATGTTAATAGCCGTCTGCATGTTAATTTACCAGCACTTGTGAAATTCTGTCTGCGGACATTTTCAACAGACTTTGACCGCAAACTAATTAAACCAATTGTAATGGAAGTTTATGGACTCAGCGAAACGGACTTAAGGGATTTGGCAAAACATAATTTATTACACCCAATGCCTTGGAACCAACGTCATACTTACTTCAGAGTAAAACATTTGCGGGATATGGAAAGTAAAGTATTTTGTCTTGGAAGATATTGCAAACTTAGAGGACTCGATATCAAAGAAAGCCTTATCAACTTGGAAAATGTTGGCATTCGACCAATATTAGGTAAAACAATTTTTGAGTGTAGGTATCAGGTCACGCGTTTTCTCAAGTTCAAAGAATGGGTTGAACCAACTCATCAATATAAAGCCCCGGCCCAGTACACATATCTTAAACGTCTAGATCCAAGAAAAGCCCTCCTCCTTAATTAAACTGTTATCCAATTGTTCTGGGCCTTAATAAAAATAATTCCCTGCTCCCTACTTGTATTTTCTTAAACTTATCGTACTATTAAAAATATACTAAAATACTTATAAATATCAGCAATTTAAATCTCATTTTTCGTGGCATGTATACGCAAAAATCTCAATTTTAACGACGTAAAATGCCAACTCAGATCTCAGTTTTTATGTCACATTCCTTTAGTGGTACGGTTGTCAGATCTCAGATTTAATGTCGTAGTACATTTTGGTTGAACGACAACTGATTAGAGATGATTGCCAATGGTGAAGTTGACTCGTTGCGCTTTGAATTCAAGAGATTAATGCTTCGTATCGAATGCAGTAATTTACCGCACCAGGTATACGCTAAAGCCAATGCAGATGGTAAACGAGTGCCATCAGGGTATAAATGGAAATCCGGCCCCTTGAGGCAAGGGGCGATATAAAACGGTAGTTAGTTAGGTAAAACTAATCAGACAAGTGAGGAATAATAAAACAGAACGGTAAACGATTAACCCTTATGAAGATTGTAAATTAGCTCAGCTTCGGCCTTAGGCATATCGCACTCATGCATTAAATCTTCAACCGAGTAGCCGCTCGCAACTAGTTTTGCCGCTTGTTGATATAAACGATTTTGGGGATCTTGATTGGCCAGTTGTTCCTGCTGAACGGCAGTTTGCTTAACCGTCGTGACCAACGCTTTTATTTTGTCACCCATGCCGATGCTACCCACTCGTACTTCTTGCAATTCCTGTTGATTAACAAGCAATTGCTCTTGCAACGCCGCCAAACGCATTTGTTGCTGTTCGCATTTTTCTTGCAACCCCGCGATACGCTTTGCCAGCACGGTACAAACACCAATAAATAGCAAGATGGCGATAATAATAACCAAGTAAATCAGATGATTTATTTCCACATTTGCGTCCAGTTGCGTTACTAGTCAGCGTTACGAATTAAATATTCGTTAACTCATCCCACTCTTCATCACTCAAGAGTTTGTTCAGATCAACCAAGATCAACAACTGACCATCGCGATTACTCACACCTTGGATAAACTTAGCGCTCTCTTCCGTTCCAACGTTTGGTGCACTATCGATTTCCGATGAACGTAAGTAAACCACTTCGGCAACACTGTCGACCAATATACCTAGCACCTGCTCTTCAGATTCGATAATAACGATACGTGTGCTGTCAGTTAGATCCGTTGGCTCTAATCCAAAGCGAGCACGAGTATCAATAACAGTGACGACATTACCGCGAAGGTTAATAATGCCTAACACATAATCAGGCGCACCGGGTACTGGCGCAATTTCGGTGTGGCGTAATACCTCTTGAACCTGCATAACGTTAATGCCATAGGTCTCTTCACCTAACTTGTAAGTTACCCACTGCAATACTTCATCGTTGCGATCAGAAGATGCGTTACTTGATGTTCTATCATCAGTCATATTTGCTACTCCAGCATCATTTTGCTAGTTATCATTGCTATTCATACCTTGGTCAAGCAAACGAATAAGTTGCTTCACATTTACCAAGGCACACATTTTTTTCTTTACCATGCCACTGAGCCACGTACGTTTACCATCAAACTTGCGCCACTTTACATCATCGGGTTGCAAAGTAATGGTGTCAATAATACGCTCGCACGCTAATCCCCATCCACTGTTATCTAACATAATAAGATATTGATTTTTCGCTGAATCAGCTAGTTTTTCGTTGCATTTTTCCGGCATAACCCACATAGCGGTATCCACTACGTTCATTTTATCATCACGGTGTAGCATCACACCTTTGAACCAACTGGGTTTACCAAAAATCGGTGTTACCTCTGCTAGTTGATGTATTCCCCCTAGCTCGGTTAAAGGAAGCGCTAGCGATAGTCCCGCTACTTCAAAAATAAGCGTTTGAAACGGTTCTGAATATATACCCGTATCTTGTGCATTACCGTCGATGGCACTACCTGTAGCATCTTGGATTTTTGCCGTTGGATTAGCCTTTGGTGCTTCTGCCTGTAACCCGCCAACCGAGCCGATTAACGGCTCTTCTAACACATTAACTTCTCGGCTATCGCCGCTTATCGTTTGCCCTGGCGCAGTGTCAATAACGTCAGTCTCTGAGCGAAGCAGTACTGATGCACTGTCCAGTAATTTACTGACGTGCTCTAGGGGCTCAAAGTTGCTATCGTCTTCGGTGAGTAAAGAAGACAAATATTCTTCCATCACATCTTTCTTACCAAACGTTCTGCGACTCATTTAGCTACCTCTAATAGACGTAAATGACGCAATAAACTGGTATAGGCTAATACGCCCCGAGCTTTTGGTGCATGAATCGATGGAAGAGAATGATTTGCGCTGGCGTCACGAAATTTTGTATCTATCGGTATTAAGCCCTGCCACACTGAATCACCGTGAGTTTCACGTAAGGTGTGATACGCCCCAATCGCCGCTTTTACGCGCTTATCAAACATAGTCGGAACGATGGTGTAGCTAAATTTTTTGCGTAAAGATTGCTGCATAATGTGCAGTGAATCAAGCATTCTATCTAAACCCTTTAGTGCCAAAAACTCAGTTTGCACCGGTATAACGACGCGAGTGGATGCCGCTAACGCGTTAACCATCAGTACACCTAATACAGGTGGGCAATCGATAATCGCATATTCGAATTCATCATCGAGCAGTGCCAACGCTTTTTTCAAAATGAGTCCCATGCCACTTTGATTCCCTAGTTTACGGTCTAAGGTAGCTAGCGCCATGCTAGCCGGCAGGATAAACAGTGAATCAAGCTTTGTCGGACACAGACAATCTAAAACAGTGTCTTTATCTAAAGGATTATCATGCACAAACACATCATATAAACTGCGAGTCAAATCTTCAGAATCAATACCAAAATAATAACTCAAGGAAGCATGAGGATCGGTGTCTACTAGAATCACCTTTGCCCCACGTTGAGCTAGCAAACCACCTAGGGTAACCGCTGTCGTAGTTTTACCGACTCCCCCTTTTTGGTTTGCAACAGTCCACACCTTCACGTTAATTACCTTTTAGTGGCTTACTGGTCGCATTGCAGATAAATCCTTTTGCCTGAGCAATCGGGATAAAACTCGCTAAACCATTTCTTTTACAATATTGCTTTCAAAGGAATCTATAGAAAACTCTCTTTCGGCAATCCCTGAAGACATCACGGCTTGTGGCATACCATATACCACAGAGCTTCTCTCATCTTGGGCCCAAATTTTTGCACCTTTCTTCTTAAGCTCACTAGCACCTACTTTCCCGTCTGCCCCCATACCGGTAAGAATAATACCGAGCACGTCTCCACCGTAAACCTTGGCAACTGACTCAAAGGTTATGTCCACGCTGGGCTTATACAATATATCGGCATTGTCCGGCGCATCATAAACACTAAATTTCACTCTATGACTATCATTTTTAACAATCAGTTGACGCCCACCTGGCGCAAGGTAGGCTACTCCTGCCTCAACAATTTCACCGTTTTCCGCTTCTTTCACAGTAAGCTTAGACAATTGATTTAGTCGCTCGGCAAATGCACGAGTAAAAGCGCCAGGCATATGTTGAACAATAAATATAGGATAAGGGAAATTTTTCGGGATATTAGTCAACACTTTTTGCAGAGCAACAGGCCCGCCAGTAGACGTACCTATGGTTAAACACCGGTATTTTTTGCCTGATGGGATCCCTGCCGACGAGGAATAAATCGCTGTTGACACCGGGGTAGTTCTAGTTGGTTGCACCAGCGGATTGCCAGTATTGCGACTAACAGGCTTATTAAACAAAATAGCTTTTGGTGGAGCAACAGTAGGTGTTGAAGAACGAAATCCATGATGTTTCCGGCACAGACCTTTAACACGAGCTTGCAACAGAGCAACGGCATCCCGACGATTACTAGCAATATCATCGAATTTCTTAGGTAAAAAATCCATGGCGCCCGCGTCCAGAGCATCGAGTGTGGCTTTAGCTCCTTCTGAGGTAAGAGAAGAAAACATAATAATCGGCACTGGTTTGCGTGCCATGATTTTCTTAACAGCAGTAATGCCATCCATAATGGGCATTTCTATATCCATGGTCACCACATCTGGATTAAGTCGAATGACCATTTCAATCGCTTCTTGCCCGTTTCTGGCTTCACCAACTACTTCTAAATTGGGGTCTTGTTCTAAAATTTCTTTTACACGGCGCCTAAAAAAAATCGAATCATCAACTATTAAAATCTTATAAGCCATGTATTTTCTTTCAAAACCTCGGGATTATCGCGCTTGCCGAATGGCATCGGCTTTTTTCTTAGCATAATGCTTTAGTAAACCAGGTACATCGAGGATCAACGCAATACCACCATCGCTAGTAATAGTTGCTCCCGCCATACCAGGTGTACCCTGCAGTAATTCATCTAGTGGTTTTATGACCACTTCTTCTTGCCCGATGAGGGCATCGACTACAAAACCGAGTTGTTGAGTACCAATTTGCACCACAACTACATGTCCTTTTGAGCGGTCTAACGGTATTGCTTTAGTATTCTTGCGCACTAGCCATTCACGCAAATAAAATAATGGTATAGCTTTAGAACGCACAATTTTAGTCAACTGTCCGTCGACCATATTGGTCTTGCTCATATCCATATTAATAATTTCGTTAACCGAGCCTAAGGGTAAGGCAAACGTTTGATCGCCGACCACAATCATTAATGTAGGCAATATGGCGAGGGTTAACGGTACTTTTATTTCTAACGTAGTCCCCTTGCCCAGCACTGAATCAATTTTAACCGAACCATTTAATTGATTGATCTTCGTTTTGACCACATCCATGCCTACACCGCGGCCTGACACTTCGGATATTTCAGTTTTAGTAGAAAAACCTGGGGCAAAAATTAAGTTAAAAGCTTCTTCATCCGACATACGTGCAGCAGTGTCGGCATCTAGCACCCCGCGAGATATCGCAATCTCTTTGAGTTTTTCAGGATCCATTCCTTTGCCGTCATCGATGATGCTCAGTAAAATATGGTCCCCTTCTTGGGATGCAGATAACTTGACGGTTCCTAATGAAGGCTTACCTGCGGCAATACGATCTGCTGGCATTTCAATACCGTGGTCTACCGAGTTGCGCACTAAATGCACTAATGGATCCGCTAAAGCTTCAACCAAATTTTTATCTAAATCGGTATCTTCACCTTCGAGCTCAAGGGTAATTTCTTTGTTCAAGGTACGAGCTAGGTCTCTAACAACTCTAGGAAAACGCCCAAACACTTTTTTGATAGGTTGCATTCGCGTCTTCATCACCGCGCCTTGCAAATCTCCCGTTACTACATCTAGATTGGCGATAGCTTTAGACATGCACTCATCGTTTACCGTTAACCCAAGGCTAAGTAGTCGATTTCGCACTAACACTAACTCGCCGACCATGTTCATAATTTGATCTAAGCGTTTGGTATCAACCCGAACAGTTGTTTCTGGCTGCGCAACCGATGGACGCTTTTCTTCGCGCTTCGTCGCCGTTGTTTTATTTTGTGCAGTCTGATTATTGGTTACTGGCGCACTAGACTTAATAGCATCACCGACTGAAGTTGACTTATCAACCTCAGGTACCACTGCTTTGACAGGTTCTGGCTTAGTCTCAGAGGTAGGTGCTTTGCCTTTGCCATGTAACTGATCGAGCAAAGCCTCAAATTCATCATCGCTGATATCCTCATCATCAGATGAAGATGTTTTTGCGGCAGGTTCTTCATCGGACGCTTCAAGAGTATCTGATGAGGTGTCTTGACCGTCACCGAATTGACCTTCTCCGTGAAGCTGGTCGAGTAATGCTTCGAATTCATCGTCACTGATATCATTGTCATCCTCTGCGGCCCCAGAGGCAACAGCTGAAGATTGGCCTGAGGCGGTTTTACTAACTGGATTGCCTTTACCATGTAATTCGTCTAACAATGCTTCAAATTCAGATTCATCAAAATCATCAGATTCTGATTTAGCGGGAGCGTCAGATTTCGATGCTGTTTTGCTCTGTGATTCCACTTGCGTCACTTTAGCGACGTCATCTTTTGACTCAGGCTTACTCAGACGATGTAAAGTATCGAGTAAATTTTGACTCGCTGGCACCAGCGGTTTTTGAGATTTCACATCTTCAAACATCGCCACCACTTCATCTGTGGCCTGAAGAATAATATCCATAAGTTCTGGCGTTAGCGTACGTTGTCCGTTGCGCATTACGTCAAATACGTTTTCGGCCCCGTGACAAATATCCACCAACTCAGTGAGCGAAAGAAAGCCTGCTCCGCCTTTTACAGTATGGTAGCCACGAAAAATAGCATTGAGTAACTCTGCGTCTTGTGGATTATTTTCCAATTCGACGAGTTGTTCTTGAAGCTGTTCTAATAGCTCCCCTGCTTCAACTAAAAAATCTTGAAGAATTTCCTCGTCAACATCAAACGCCATATTCTAACGCCTCTAAAATCCTAAACTTGATAGTAAATCATCAACATCATCTTGGTCAGATGCGACGTCGTCACGGTTAGCGGCATCGATAATCGGGCCTTCCGCTTTAACACTATCGGCTTGTTTATCAGATATATGAGTTATTTCCAGCGATTCTGCACCACCAAACATAGTCAGCATATGTACTAAACTATCTTCCACCACTTTAACCAGTTCAATGACACGACGAATGACCTGTCCTGTTATGTCTTGGTAGCCTTGAGCAAGTAGCATTTCAGTAAGAAGTTCGTGTAATTTACTCGACTCAGCTTCACCTTCCTCTAGAAAGGTATCTAGACGATGGCACAAGGTATTAAATTCACCTACGGCTAATTGACGACCCAATAGTTTCTTCCACTCAGGAAGAATTGCATTTATTTCCGAGTTGAATTTTTCAGCAATCGGCATACAACTATCCACAAGATCCATTGTACGGTTTGCTGCTTTTTCAGTGGTTTCAATAACGTAGGTAAGTCGAGTTTTGGCGTCTGGGATCTCTTCGTTTGCTATGTTAGCGATACGTTCATCGAGTTGAAAGTTATTAAGTGAATCATGAAGTTGGCGAGTTAACTTCCCCACCTCTTCAAATAATTCAACTGAATTACTGTCATTTACACTGTCGAGTAATTTTCTAGCGCTTTGATTATCGCCATTTTCAAGCATCACGACGAGTTGCTTTGCATCTTCTAACGACATTGGAGCAGAACTTGAGGTCATATGGCCTTCCTTTTGGTTCTGAAAAGCCTAAATTAACCTAAACGTTCAAATATTTTTGTCAACTTCTCTTTAAGCGTTGCTGCAGTAAATGGTTTGATAACATACCCATTCACGCCTGCTTGTGCAGCGGCAACGATCTGTTCTTTCTTAGCTTCAGCAGTCACCATCAACACTGGCGTATGCTTAAGATTTTCGTCCGCGCGAATTGCACGCAGTAAATCAATACCTTGCATGCCAGGCATGTTCCAATCTGTTACGACAAAATCAAAATCGCCTTGTTGCAACATAGGCAATGCTGTACTTCCATCATCTGCTTCTTGAATGTTGGTAAACCCTAAATCTTTTAACAGGTTTTTGATGATACGACGCATGGTCGAAAAATCATCAACAACCAAAATTTTCATATTCTTGTCCAAAATAATCTCCGCTCAGGGCAAATCACAGTATTTGTGAGTTTTTGTTTTATTCTTCAATACGCCAAGTTTGCATTTTACTTTTGAGTTTTAACATCGCCTGGCTGTGTATTTGACTAACGCGCGATTCGCTGACGTCTAAGACATCCCCTATTTCGCGCAAGTTTAATTCTTCGTCATAGTACAGCGACAATACAATCGCTTCTCGTTCAGGCAAGGTCGTTATCGCGTGAGCCAAGGCTTTTTGAAACGAACCTTGGAGTAAGTCTTCAAACGGTGTATCAGAGCCTTTGGATTGTTCGTTGGTAACCACATCTTCGGTCACCCCTAAATCTTCTATGCCGATAATTTTGCCGGCATTAACTTCCCCGAGCATTTGATGATATTGATCAATACTCACGTCAAGTTTTTTAGCGATATCAACATCCCTTGCATCGCACCCAGTTTCACGTTCAACTTGATTTATCGCACTGGTAATGGCACGGCCATTTTTATGCACTGAACGAGGCGTCCAATCCCCTTTACGAATTTCGTCAAGCATAGAGCCACGGATACGAATACCCGCAAAAGTCTCAAAACTTGCTCCTTTGGTGCCGTCAAAATTACGTGAAGCTTCAAGCAAACCAATCATACCAGCCTGAATCAAATCATCGACCAGAACGCTGGCAGGTAAGCGCGCTATTAAATGGTGTGCAATACGTTTTACTAATGGTGCATGACGCTCCACTAACGCATTTCTGTCATCTAACTGCTGGTACGCAGACGCTTTGTTATTCACCGGATGTCGCCTACTGCTTTCTTAACGATAAGCTGCTCGAGGAAAAATTCTAAATGTCCTCCTGGTTGCGACGGCACCGGCCAACTGGCCGCTTGCTGTGCTAATTTGTTTATTGCTATCGCTGCAGGAGAAGTTGGATAAGCTTCAACTATTGCTTTTTGCTTGCGCACTGATTTACGAATATTCTCGTCAAATGGGATGGTGGCAACCAATTCCAAAGCAACATCTAAAAAGCGATTTGTCACTTTGGTTAATTTATTAAATAGTTCTTGTCCCTCGCGCATATTGCGCACCATATTGGCCACAATTTTAAAACGAAAGACGCCGTGTTCTTTATTCAGAATTTTAATCAATGCGTAAGCATCAGTTAATGAAGTGGGCTCATCACATACTACCACTAGAATATCTTGGGCTGCGCGCGAGAAACTCAGAACCATGTCAGAAATACCTGCCGCAGTATCAACAATCAATACATCGATTTGCGAACGGAGTTCACTGAAGGCTCGAATTAATCCTGCGTGTTCTGTAGGTGTGAGCTCAGTCATTGACTGACTACCGGAGGTCGCTGGGGCAATTTTAATGCCGTAAGGCCCCTCAACTAACACTTCGTCTAAAGTGCATTCGCCCGACAATACGTGAGAAAGATTCTTCACGACTCGTAAGCCCAGTAATACATCAACGTTAGCTAAGCCTAAATCCGCGTCCAGCACCATCACTCTCTTACCCTGTTGGGCCATAGAGATTGCGGTGTTCAAGGTGACATTGGTTTTACCCACTCCCCCCTTGCCTCCGGTCACGGCGATCACTTTAATTAATCGCGATTGATTCATTCTTCTTAAGCTACTTGCTTGGTCCTCAATCATACTGCCACTGCTGTGTTAGTTAATGAATTATCACTAGTATGAATTAATACATGCTTTTTATAAAGCTTGGCGGCACTGGTAATCAAAAATTTTGCTTCAGCCACTTTTAAGTCTTCCGGAACCTTTTGGCCATCGGTTATAAAACTCACGGGCAATTTGTGCTCGATGGCTGCACTAATCGCCTCTCCAAGACTGTAGCATTCATCTAATTTGGTGAAAATACAACCCTGTAACGAAATCTGTTTATAAGCTTTTATGGTTTGCTGCATAACCTGATACTGGCTATTTGCTTGCATCACTAAATAACTGCTGATATTTGCCGTGGTACTTTGTTTCAGCGTTTCTAACTGTTTGATCAGTCTAACATCTCTTTGACCAAAACCCGCAGTATCAATAAGTATGAGACGTTTATTTCTGAACTGGAATAACAAATCGGACAATTCTTCAGCGTTTTGTGCTTTTTTAACCGAACAACCAATGATTCGAGCGTAGGTAGAAATTTGTTCATAAGCAGCAATACGGTAACTATCAATCGTTATCAAACCGACGTTTTCAGCGCCATACTTTTGCGCAGCCTGCGCCGCTAATTTAGCCACTGTGGTTGTCTTACCTGTACCCGTAGGGCCCATTAAAACAGCAATACCGCCTTTGACTAACAAATTACTTTCTTCAGTCTGAATACGATTTGCCAGTAACTTTAACAAAAACAACCAAGCTTGGCGCTCATCAGCCTTTGCCGGCGTATAAGAAACCACTTCATTCGCTAACGTTTGACTAATGCCCATTTTCTGTAACTTATTGGTTAAATAGCCGTGCAATGGATGATTTCTGCTTTTGTCTTGCTGTATCAAACCAGCCACTTGAAACTGTAGTACATTTCGAAGCGACGCGAGTTCTTGACGCATCTCATTAAGTGCATCTTCTTGCTGAGGCACACGAGGAGCGGCAGTCCGAGCAACTGGGAGAGGATTCGCATTACGTTGTGGCTGTGCTTGAACATGTTCGGGCTTATGAGTTTGCAATGACGCTTCTTTAGCATGTATTTGCTTTTCCAAAAGCGCTCGTAGGCTATCGGGTCCGCTGTCACCGATAATTTCGCTGAGCGTTGGAGTAGATTCAACCTTACGTTTAGGTACAGATGCTGGAGCAGCGTGTTTCGGGCTTACCGTCGGCTCTCTGTCATATGCGGCAACAATTTCCACACCGTCATTAAGTTTTTTATTGGACATAATGACAGCGTCATCACCCAATTCATCTTTGACTTGTTTCAATGCTTCTCGCATATCTTTGCCATAAAAGCGTCTAATTTTCACAATTTACCCCTTGCTACTTACATCTCGTGACGGACTATTGACCTACCGCACTGACTATTTTTATTTGTTTGTCATCTGGAATTTCTTGGTATGACAATACATGTAAACCTTGTACTGCGTGCTTCAAGAATCGTGATAACACTGGGCGTAACATACCTGACGTTAACAATACGGCAGGCTCACCGGCTAATTCTTGTTGTTGAGAGGCATCATTTAGCGACTTTTGTAAACGTTCAGCTAAACCAGGTTCAATACCAGCGCCATCTCCACCACCTGCTTGAAGAGACTGGTGCAACATCTGTTCCAACTCTGGCGCCAAAGTTATGACTGGTAGTTCAGCTTGACCGCCGTTAATTTCTTGAATGATTAAACGCTTAAGAGAAATACGTAATGCTGAGACCAATACATCGGGATCCTGACTTTTCGGTCCGTATTCGCATAAAGTTTGTACTATCGTACGTAAGTCTCGAATCGGCACACCTTCATAAAGCAATGTCTGCAGTACTTTAACCACGGTGCTTAATGAAAGAATATCTGGCACTAAACCTTCTACCAGTTTAGGACTTTGTTTGGCGAGAATATCCAACAGTTGCTGAACTTCTTCGTGGCCTAATAATTGATAGGCGTTGTTAGTCAGCAACTGGCTCAAATGTGTCGCAACAACTGTGGCGCTATCCACAACCGTATACCCTAACGTTTGTGCATGCTCTCGCTGATTAGCTCTTATCCATACAGCATCTAGGCCAAATGCAGGATCTTTTGTTACCGTACCATCAAGCTTGCCAAATACCTGGCCTGGGTTAATAGCTAACTCATCGTCGTGACTAATTTCAGCCTCGCCAACAGCCACACCTAGCATTGAAATAGTGTAATTATTTGGGCTTAAGTCTAGATTATCGCGAATATGTACAGGCGGGATAAGAAATCCCAATTCTTGCGATAATTTCTTACGAACGCCTTTAATACGCGTCAATAACTCGCCGCCTTGCGATTTATCAACCAGCGGAATTAAACGATAACCCACTTCAAGACCAATAGTGTCTACGTGCTGAACATCGTCCCAGCCGAGTTCTTTAATTTCTGCAGGCTGGGTATTGCCACGTTCAGGCGCAGGCACAAGTTCTTTGGGGGCAGAAGCGCGTTTCTGTTCACTCCATTGTTGGTAAAAAGCATACCCGCCCACTAAAGCACTAAAACCAAGGAAGGCCACATGTGGCATGCCGGGTACGATCCCCATGACAAAAAGAATTCCACTAGTAATATACAAGGCTTGACGATTACCCAACTGACGGGTTAATTCTTGGCCCATTTCCTGTGAATCATTTTCTCTGGTCACGATTATTGCTGTCGCCACAGATAATAGTAACGACGGTATTTGCGCAACTAATCCATCACCAATAGTCAGTAATGTGTATATTTCAATAGCTTGCCCAAACGCCAAGTCATGTTGAAAAATACCAATAAATAAACCACCCACAATATTGATCAGCATGATAAACATACCGGCTACTGCATCGCCTTTTACAAACTTAGATGCACCATCCATTGAACCATAAAAGTCTGCTTCACTGGTGACTTCAAAACGACGCTTGCGTGCTTCGTCTTGGTCGATAAAACCGGCATTTAAATCGGCATCTATTGCCATTTGTTTGCCCGGCATCGCATCTAGCGTAAAACGTGCGCTCACTTCTGAAATACGACCAGCACCTGCGGTGACCACTTTAAAGTTAATGATAAGTAGGATCGCAAATACCACTATACCTACCGCATAATTACCACCGATGACCACTTCACCAAACGATTGGATTACTTTACCAGCCGCATCTCCGCCTTCGTGCCCTTCAAGGAGTACAATTCGAGTAGAGGCAACGTTTAGGGCTAAACGTAGAACAGTGGCAATCAGCAAAACCAGTGGAAAAATACCAAAGTCTACCGGCTTCTTAGTAAAGACAGATACTAAAATAATGACTAAAGATAAGGCAATATTGAAACTGAACAATACGTCGAGAAGAAACGCTGGCATGGGTAAAATAACCATACCCATAATGGCCAGCAAAACCAACGGAGCTCCCATCTTAGACATCGCTGTCTGGAAGTGGCTTTTGTCGAAACTATTGAGATAAGCAGTAAGTTGCATAATGCGAATTTTTTGACACCTGGCGGACGTTTAACTTGATAAAGCAACTACCGCGCCAACTAACTCAATTCGGCATAAATGAAGACTATCCAAAAGTGTAATAGCTGCCTTAACGCCTTAATTCATAGGGGATAGGCAAGTCTTTTGGGATCGATTTAGGACGTTTGCCCTTGCCATTTTTATACGCTTTTAACTGAAATACATAAGCTAATATTTGAGCGACAGCCATAAACAGCTTTGCAGGAATCTCTGATTCAACTTCCGTGGAGTAATAAATCGCCCGAGCCAACATGGGAGAAGCAACAATGGGCACTTCGTGAGCACCGGCAATTTTTCGAATATGCATCGCCATTTCATCTACCCCTTTGGCAACAAGAACAGGCGCTCGGTTACCCTGCTGATCGTATTTCAACGCGATCGAATAATGCGTCGGGTTGGTGACAACGACATCTGCCGTCGGCACTTCTTGCATCATACGATTCGCTGCAGCCTGAAATTGCAGTCTGCGAATTCGATTTTTAACTTGCGGGTCACCTTCGGCATTTTTATTTTCGTCTTTTACTTCCTGTTTAGACATTTTCATTTCTTTGTTGTGTTTATAGCTTTGGTAAGGCACATCAATCGCCGCGATAGGAATAAGTGCACAACACAACATAAGAAATGCCCATGAGATAAGATCCATGGCGTGAAACAAATTCTGTGGATATAGCTCCAAGTCAAGATGAAGGGCTTCGTCCTTAAAAACAAGCATGGCCACGTAAGCCATACCCATGATCACAAAAACTTTAGCGATCGCTTTTAGCAGCTCAACTAAGCCATTCATACCAAACATACGCTTGATACCGGCAATAGGATTGAGCTTACTTGCCTTTGGCGCAGCACCCTGCCAGGTGAAGTTATACCCGCCTAATGCAATATTACCGTATATTCCTGCCGCGGTAATAATCACCATATACAGCATAACAGGAGTACTCACTGCCTCAATGGCATAACCCCATGCTTGAAACATATGGGTAAAATCATATGTTTCGTCTCTGGACAAAGTGAACATACGCTGGGAGACAATATATATCGCCTTGGCGATTTGCCCACCCATCATAATAAATGCAGCGGCACTGAATACTAAAACCAACGCGGTAGAAAGCTCTTTTGAGCGAGCAATTTGACCTTTTTTTCTGGAGTCCGTTGTTTTTTTGGCTGTGGGGTCTTCTGTTTTTTCGTTAGCATCAGACATGACTATTCTCCTCCATTATGGACATACATTGACCAGCTGACACATCATCTGCTGCGCTCGGTCCCACTGAAGTTCAAAGTGATATGTGAAGTTGTCCATGGTTATCCAGATAATCACCAAGCCTGTGATCTGGGCAATTGTGAAGCCTAGACTAAATATATTTAACTGCGGTGCAGCTTTGGTCATAACGCCAAAGGCTAAATTAACAATCAATAGCGATACAATCGGTGCTAACGACAAGGTTAGTGCTGAAATAAACATCCAGCCAGCCCAATGGGCAATTTCTCTAAACTGCTCAGGTTGCAGCCAAGCCTCCCCTACTGGAAATGCGGTGAAACTCATTACTACCATGCGGATCATAGCTAAGTGACCATCAAGCGCCCAAAAAAGCAAAGTGGCTAATATTAAATAAAACTGCCCTACTGCCGGAACGCTAATACCGTTTACCGGATCGACAATGGATGCGAAACCAAGGCCTGTCTGCAACGCGACAACTTGTCCAGCGAGTACAAACGTATCAAGCACCATAGAGGAAATAAAGCCTAATGAAATACCGATGATCAGTTGCTGAATAACTAATACAAATGTACTCACCGAAAAAACCTCTTCCACAGGCACTGGTGGGATAACAGGTATAATAATAAGGGTAATAAATAAGGTTAGTAATGCACGCACAGTTGTGGGCACTGTCTTAGCACTGAGGCCGATCATTGTCGCCAGCATGCCCGAAATACGCATAAAAGGCAGTAACATGTCACCCATAAACTGAGTAATAATGTCAGCTGAAAATTCCATCTTAACCAACCACTTCCGGGATCCGTTCAACCATAGTGAAGGTAAAATCCATTAATTTTTGAACGAGCCAGTGACCGCCCCAACTAAGCGATAATAACGTCACAATTAAGCGCGGTAGGAAACTCATGGTTTGTTCATTGATTGAGGTCGCCGCCTGAAACACCGCCACAATCAAGCCAACAAACAAACTGGGCAAAATGATGGCCGAAACCAACAATATGACCATATTGAGCGCTTCTTTTAGGATATCGACAAAGACCTCTGGTGCCATGATTACGTCCCCATTCCAAAGCTATTAGCTAATGTACCGAAAACTAAATTCCAACCATCCACCAGCACAAAAAGCATTAATTTAAACGGTAGCGACACTATCATGGGTGACAACATCATCATCCCCATCGCCATCAAGATAGAGGCAACCACGAGATCTAAAATCAAAAAAGGAATAAACAGCATAAAACCAATTTGAAAAGCCGTTTTTAACTCGCTAGTCACAAACGCAGGGATCAACACATTCATGGGCACATCTGCTGGTTCCTGAAATTGATCTTCATAACCCCCTATTTGTACGAAAGTCTCTAAGTCTTTCACCCGGGTTTGCGCCAACATAAAACCGCGCAGTGGCTCCTTGGCTAATTCGTATGCCTGAATAGAGGTAATTTGCTCATTTAAATACGGTTGTAACGCTGTTTCATTAATTTTTTCAAAAACCGGCGCCATAATAAACATCGATAGAAACAAACTAACACCGATCAGAATTTGATTAGATGGCGATTGTTGTAAGCCAATCGCCTGACGTAAAATTGATAACACGATGATGATGCGCGTAAATGATGTCATCATCATAATAAAAGCAGGCAACAAACTTAACGCTGTCATAATGGCCACAACTTGTAATGTCATCGTATAGTCTTGTGAACCATCCGCGTTTTCAGTCATGGTTAATGCAGGAATACCCGGCTCCGCTAATGCCCAACTAGGTATGGCGATTAACACCCCCGCAAGTAAAATTAAAAATACCTTATTCATCGCGCTCTCCCGCACTTTTTTTCGCGCCAGAATTGGCAGTCGGCTGTAACTTTCCAGCCATAAACAGACTGAGCTTGTCTTTAAAGTTTTCACCGGATGGGGGCTTATCGTTTGCGATAGGATTGTCTAGCTTAGCTAAATGATTGATGTTTTGCGCTGTCACGCCAATGAGATGCTGCTCGCCTCCCACATCAATCACTAAGACTCGCTCTTTTGGGCCGGCAGCAAGAGAAGCAACAACTTTAAGTTGTCCTGTACTTCCACCAGTGACGTTAAACCGTCGCATAATAAACGCCAACATGAAAACCACTGCTATAACGAGCAGTAAGGATAGAAAAATTGACACTATTGAAGTGGGATCAGAGAGGGTTTTTGCCTCAGCAAGAGCTGAATTAGGGGCTAAAAACAGAGGGCTCAGTAATATCCAAACCCTTGTTTTAAAAGAGGTTTGTCTATCGGAGCTTTTTGATTCTTTCCAGTTGACTAATGACATCAGTTAATCGAATACCAAATTTATCGTTGACTACTACTACTTCACCATGAGCAATCAACGTGCCATTTACTAACACATCGAGTGGTTCACCGGCTACGCGGTCTAATTCAACAACAGATCCTTGGTTTAACTGCAGTAAATTACGAATACTGATATGGCTACGACCTACTTCCATGGAAATAGTCACGGGTATATCTAAAATCGTGTCTAACTTACGTTTCTCCGCAGGGGAGATGTCTTTGTCTTCTTCGAGCTCGTCATATTCGGCAACCGTTGCTTTACCATCTTTGCTTTCTTCGTCAGCCTGTTCAGCCATAGCTGCAGCCCAATCGTCTACGCCGTCTTCTTCACTCATAATAATTGCCTCTTGATTGGTTACAAATCATCTTCAAGGGTTTGTAACTCGGCGTCGCTATCTATTCTGCGGCCGCCTTTGGTTAATAGTTGTAATTCGGACTTAACCGATGTCGGTCTCGGTATTTTTCCGGTAATTTTAAGTGCTAAATTGTCTCTCGAGCGACCTAGTTTGGCTCTAAAAGTAGGTAATTCTTCAATCATCACGGTAATGTGCTCAGGCATATCAATAGGAATTATATCCCCCGCTTTAAGATCCATGATCTTTTTCAGGCTAAGGGTTAAATCCATCATATGAGTCGATAACTCGACTTTTACGTCCATTATCTCATCTCGAAGGGCCTTGCTCCAACGTAAGTCGGTGTCTTCCTTATCACTTTGCACACCGGCATCTAGCAACTCCCGTATCGGTTCAAGCATCGAATACGGCAACGACACATGAAAATCGCCACCACCGCCATCAAGCTCAATATGGAACGAGCTGATAACGACAACTTCTGTTGGACTAACAATATTCGCCATGGCAGGGTTAACTTCTGAGTCCAAATATTCGAAGGAAACATCCATTACCGGCGCCCAAGCCTCTTTGTAATCCTCGAAAATAAGCTTAAGTAACATTTGAATAATGCGACGCTCGGTAGGCGTAAATTCGCGACCTTCAATTTTGGCGTGATAACGACCATCCCCTCCAAAAAAGTTGTCCACGAGTATAAAGACCAAACGCGCTTCCATGGTGATCAGTCCCGTGCCTTTCAAAGGACGAAAGCGCACCATATTTAGACTTGTCGGTACAAATAAGGTGTGAATATACTCACCAAACTTAATCATTTGAATACCGTTAATCGACACTTCTGCCGAACGGCGCATCATGTTAAACAAACTGACCCGCATGTGTCTGGCAAATCGTTCGTTAACGATCTCCAAAGTTGGCATTCTTCCCCTAACGATTCGATCTTGTGACGAAAAGTCATATTCAAGAGCAGTGCCATCGGCAATAACCTCTTCAACATCGTCTTCATCAACGTCGTCTACTCCATGAAGTAGCGCATCGATTTCCTCTTGGGATAATAAATCGCTCAAACTCTTTCTCGCTTATTCTTATTGCATTACAAAACCGGTAAACAATACTTGTTCCACCAGTTCATTGCCCGCGACATCTTTCAAGGTTTTTTGTACTTCTTTTAGGGCGTTAACGCGAATGGCGGCCTTACCGGCCTCGGTCACTAGATCGTCGGCATTCGCCTGACTAAAGGCTCGATTAAGTGCCCCTTGAATCGACGGAATGTGCATTTTAACTTTTTCTTCTGCATCGCTACCACGCACCATCAATTGAACCTTAATTTCAACTAATCGGTCCCGACCTGTGCCTGGAACATTGAATGTGATCGGATTAGGGATTGATACATACAAGGCGGCCCCAGCTTTAAGCTGAGCTGACGGTTCGCCCTCGGCACCTTCAACCATTTCTTGTTCGGTTCCTTCTACCATGGCTGCTTCATCTTCGCCACCCAGTAAAAAATATGCGGCAGCGCCGCCACCAAGAAGTAACACAACTACGATGATGATAATCATCATAAGCTTACTCTTCTTACCGCCCTCTTCCATTTGTAATTCTTCTTCAGCCATGACCACGCCTTGTATAATAATTTTCCGGTATTATCGTTCTTACGCAGAAAATCGCAATGGATAACCCATGACGCATTGCGTTAAACGAAGTAATCTATTCCGCCTAGTGCCCCATTAACGATAGGTTGCTGTAATACGCCTTCAGGTACATCTGCTTCTGTTAATCCTGACTCAGTGCCAGTGCCATCTCTTTGACCAGCCATGTGTTGCTCGCCATGTTGTTCCTTAGACTCTTGTTCTACTGATGATTGGCCTAACTCTATTCCTTTCTCAGCTAACATTTCTTTTAATCTAGGCGCAGCATTGTCTATCGCTTCTTTAGCATGAGCTGATTGGACTACAAAACTGACATTGGCTGATTCCCCTGTAATCGTTACCTTCACATGCATCGAGCCCAGTTCAGCAGGATCTAGGCGAATATCTGCGACCAACTGGTTGGTATTAACCATAAAGCGCACCTTTTCAGCCAACTGTTGATGAGCCTCTGGCTTGGCCAGATTAAGAGACTTATCCAATTGCCCTTGTTGTAATTGGCTTGCCTTACTGTGCTCAACCATATTAATGCCTTGCTCTCGATAAGTTGTACTTACCGATTGCTGATGGGCTGATTGCTCTAATGCTGTACTCATAAGCTGAGCGACATCCAGCACCTGAAGTACTGAGCGCGTTGCCAATTCGACCTGTTCAGGTTTGACAGAAAGCATATTGCTTGCCAACTCTGGTGACGCTTTAATGGCGTCGTTCACTAAGCCTTTTAAATCGATTCTCGGCTCTCGTCCGTTTTCCAACTGCACTTTCACTTCAGCTAAACCCGCTTTAAGTGCAATTACGAATTCAGGTAATCCATCAGAATCAGCCGTTTGGCGCAACATTGTTAAATCCGATGCAGCTGATGATTTAACATCTTTAATCTCCTGAACTGAAGCATCTTTCTCAGTTCCAGTTCCATTTAGCTGCTGAAATTGCTTCGCTAACAATGATAAGGCACGATCAAGTTTATCGGGAGGCAGTTGCAATAGTGTTTGCAATTCAGGGTTACTTTCTAGTAAGGCCAATTCCTGTTGTGTCAACTCCCCCTCGTGCACCACTGTTATGCTGTCCACGGTAGCGCTATTACTATTAGCCAGAGAAATATCGATAACCGCATCATCACTTTGTTTAGTCTCAATTGAGCTTTGTGAGGCAAGGTTATTTTCTATAGGTATCTGCTCGACAGAGTCCAGTGACGACACACTCGAGATGGGTGACTCCTCTGTACTTGAGGTTATTTTTTCTGAATCCATGAATGTAAACAAATCATCAGCTAACTGTGTCAATACTTCGTCACTAAACTCTGGGCTAACATCAGGCTCTAGTTCGGTATCCAAACTGACATTATTCAACAATGCGTGAAGTTGGGTATTTGAATCCATTCCTTCAATGTTAGGGTCAACGGCCATTTTCTCTTGGCTTGATAGTAGCTGCTTTAATGCTTCTAAAAGTTGTGGGTTATTCTCCAGCAGGGCTAACATTTCGCTATTTTCGTCAAGTGCAAAAGTGTCAACATCATTACTGCCTTGTTGCACATCTTTAGCTTCAACGGCCATACTGTTTATTTTACTCATTAAAGTCTGAAGTGCTGTTTGCTTACTATTTTCAACGTTGTTGAGTAAATCTGTATTGTCAATTTCTAGAACTGGCGTTAGTTTTTCATCGGTAGCGAGTACTTGATTAACATCTGAGTCATCACCAAGACTACTGGCAACTAATTTCTCAACAATTGACAACCAATGAGTGCCATTATTGTCTTCTTGCCCATCTATTACGCCGTCATCGTTTAAAGGTAGCGTCACAGCACTCGCTGTTACGACAGTAGATGTATCACGCTTTGTGTCAATAGTTTCAAGGTCAATACCATTTGCCTCATCAACTTGTACCTCAACGTTAACCTCACTCTTTATCTTTTCACTTGCCTCATTGCCAGTTGATTTTGCCACATCATTAGATAATAAAATCTGTTGTTCATCGACCACTTGCTGTTTGACGACATTATTTTTATTTTCTAGACTAATTGACTCCTCACCAGTAATTACATCGTGTTTGCCACCTATTAAGTCCGTATTATTTTTATCGTTTTTTTCAGACGGGATAACATCTGCAGTGTTTGTGTCGTTTTTATTCTTACTCTTACTTTTAGATACAGTCACTTGAGCGGGTTTGCTCGTATCATTCGCTTCTACCTCAGCCCCCTTATTCGGCAAGTTGTGCAGGGCATTTTCTTTGGCAAGCATAGAAGCAAATTCTTCAGAATTTTGAAGTTTAGCCATTGTTTCATCACTAACTTCTACCGTAAAAGCGGCAATGTCTGATTTAGTGGTGGCAATTTGTTGCAGCATTTAAGCTCCTCGGCACAACCGTGCAAATGATAAATTAATCACGTAAAAACAATTAGTTATAATATAATCTTCGATAATGAATGACGGTAAAGATGACGTTTTCATCATAAAACTCTCTTGTTTTTTACGCTTGTAACGTACTAGAGCAATGTTCGTTCCAATTTGAAGAAAATCACTTATTACAACTAAACGAGAATGATTAAGCATAGGTTACTGAATCGAACTGAACGGACAAGCACGCAAGGTGTCGATGAAAAACACATTACTTTGAGCGGATAAACTTCTGTAACGCTAATTCGTCAAGCATCTGTTGCTCAGCTTTATCTTGACGTTGCTGAATTTTCAGCGCCTGTTTGGCTAGCAGCATTTCCACCGCTTTTCGCTTACGCTGCTGTGCCAACCATTGGGTTTTACGTTGATCTGCTACTACCAACGCATTACTAACTTGCTTAGTTTGTTGCTCGCACGCTGCATCAATTTTACCGACGAACGACTGATGTTGACCAAAGTTCTTCCCAGCTATACCCAACTGGCCCTTACGGATCCCTTCTTTTAAGTAGTTAACTCGGTATTGTTCAAGACCAGTTAGTTTGTTTTGGTTATCTGTCACATTTTGTTGAGCAAGCTGATAATCCGTCGCCATTTTTTGTTCTTTACGTCGCTCCCAATCGGCTACCATTTGCAATTGTTTATTCACGGACATAGTGAGCTCCTTGTTCTACTTAACTAGGTACGGTTGATATCAGGCGGTTGCTACTCGTCGATGTGCTTGTCTTAATTCAAATCAGATAAATACTACGCTGGACCTAACCCAGTACCTAGTTTGCTCATGGTTTCAACACTCTCATCAAAAGATATTATTTGTTGCATACCTTGTTGCAAAAAAGCATTGATCGCTGGTTCTGCCTTTATGGACAAATCAATTCTTGGGTCGTTACCTCGTGTATATGCACCTATGCTTATCAAGTCGCGATTTCGTTGGTAGGTGGAATAAACTTGGCGTATGCGCCTAGCAACTTGAAGATGTTCAGGGCTCACCACCATTGGCATAACGCGGCTAATAGATGCTTCAATATCAATCGCCGGATAATGCCCCGAATCGGCCAGCTCTCGTGACAACACAATGTGGCCATCTAAAATCGCTCGCGCTGAATCAGCGATGGGATCTTGCAAATCGTCGCCTTCTGTCAAGACAGTATAAAATGCTGTAATCGAACCTTGATTTTCTGCTCCATTTCCAGCTCGCTCCACTAATGCGGGAAGACGCGCGAAAACAGACGGTGGATATCCCTTCGTCGCGGGCGGCTCACCTACAGCTAATGCTATTTCACGCTGCGCCATGGCGTATCGTGTTAGTGAGTCAATCAACAGCAACACATTCATGCCTTTATCGCGGAAATATTCCGCTATGGTAACCGCTGTTTCGCATCCTTTTAAGCGCATTAAGGGCGATGTATCAGCTGGCGCCGCGACCACCACAGATTTTTTGCGCTCTTCCTCACCTAAAATATCTTGGATAAATTCTTTTACTTCTCGGCCACGCTCACCGACTAACCCAACAACGACGACGTCGGCGGTCGTGCCACGAGTCATCATTCCAAGCAAGACGCTTTTGCCTACACCACTACCTGCAAACAAGCCCATACGCTGACCACTACCGACAGTAATCATGCTATTAATCGCTCGAACACCAACATCTAACGGCTCTTTAATCGGTTTTCTTGTTAACGGGTTCATTGGTGGCCGTGTTAGGGGCACACGCTTTTCTGCTTTAATGGCCCCTAACCCATCTAAAGGCTGGCCATTACCGTCGACCACTCGGCCTAATAATGACATACCAACAGGTAAACCTTGCTCACGATTTAGGGGTTGAACTCGCGAACCAGGCACTATGCCTTTCACTGCCTGAGTGGGCATTAAGTAGGTAATATGCTCAGCAAACCCCACTACTTCAGCTTCAATCTCGCCGTCTACAGTCTGAATTAAGCACTGACTTCCTACTGGCATATGGCAGCCTACGGCCTCCAGCGTTAAACCAATACCTCGAACGAGCTTACCCGCTGCAACAACAGGTGCTTTTGGCACCTGTTGTTGCAGCGCTTTAATATTTTGTAATATATTGCGTGTCATCGCTAGCTAGTCATCCTCGCCAGAGGGGATAGTATCTAACCCTTGCTCCAACATAAATTTGTCCAGCACATCTTTAACTCTGCGTTCTACGCTCACATCGACCGCATTATTTTGCGTTACAATGTCGCAGCCTCCTTGAGACAAAGTCGGCGCTTCGATCAACTGCCAGCCATGTTTTTCAATTTCCTGCTCACTAAAGTGTTCACTAACCAACTTAATGTCTTCTGGATGCAGGTGAATTTGATATTGGCGCTCATTGATTGGCAGCGCTTTAATGCCTTCGCTAATCGCGTTGAAAATGATATCTGAGTTGGTTTTGACTTCAGCTCGAATTACAGATTTAGCCAAAGATACCGCCAACAAAACTAACTCTCTTTGTAACTCTTCTTCTACCAATTCTACCGGTTTGTGTAACGTGGCTAGCAGCGATTGCCAACTTTCCAATTGCTGATTAATAGCTTCCTTTGCTTCAGCGAGCCCTTGCGCCTTTCCCTCTTCTAAGCCTTCGGCAAGTCCTTGTTCTTTACCCTGTTCGAGCCCTTCTTGATAGCCCTTTGCAAGGCCTTCTTTTTGCCCTTCTTCAAAACCGTCCGCTTGTGCGGCAGCTCTAATCGATTCAATTTCTTGCGCAGTAGGGGGAGTAAAATTATCTTCTTCTGCTAAATCTTGTTCAGGAGGTTCATATTTCCAAGTCGAACGCTTGTTTAACGCATTCGTGCTGGTATCACTGGCTTTACGTTCATCTTCGACAAAAGGTAAGTCCCAAGCGCTAACTGATTCATCGTGGTCACTATCGAAATCATTCATACGTTACGGTTACTATGAACAAGCTTATAGGAATTCATCACCGCCACCTCCGCCAAGCATAATTTCACCTGCATCAGCTAAACGACGAGCCACGGATAAAATTTCTTTTTGCGCGGCCTCGACTTCGCTTAAACGTACCGGACCAAGTGCTTCTAGATCATCAAGCAACATATCGGCCGCACGCTTAGACATATTCGATGTAATTTTAGTCTTCAATGCGTCATCGGCGCCTTTAATCGCTTTGAGTAATGCATCTTGTTGCACTTCACGTAAAATAGCTTGAATCGCTCGGTCGTCTACATCTGCTAAGTTATCAAACACGAACATAAGATCTTGAATTTGCTGGCTCATTTCTTCGTCTTGCTCGCGAATAGCATCCATCAACTGACCTTCGATGTTGGTGTCTAAGTAATTCATAATATCGGCTGCAGATTTTAAGCCACCCATTTTGGCCGCTTGGGTTCCCGCTTGCCCTGCAAATTGTTTTTCCATAATTTCATTTAATTCTTGTAATGCTGCGGGTTGAACTTCTTCTAGATTAGCGACGCGCATCATTAAATCTAAGCGTACCTTTTCAGGGAACTGAGCAAGAATTTCAGCTGATTGCTCCGCGTCTAAGTAAGACATTACGATGGTTTGAATTTGTGGATGTTCATTACGAATAATACTGGCCACTTGCTTGGAATCCATCCATTTAAGTGAATCGAGACCTTTAGCGCCTGTGCCCATTAGAATTTGATCAATGAGGTTAGCGGCTTTGTCTTCACCTAAAGCGGAGGTTAATGCACGTTTAACGAAGTCTTGGCTTTGGAAACCAATCGTACTGTATTTTTGAATCTCATCTATAAAATGCTTATGCACAGCGGTGATTTTTGACTGCGTCATATCTTCAATTTGGGCCATCGCCTGCCCTAATTTTTGTACCTGTTTAGGTTCAAGATGTTTAAGTATTTGTGCCGCGTCTTCTTCCGTTAAGCTGAGCAACAAAATGGCAGCCTTTTCAACGCCTTCTAATTTACCAACGTCGTAACCACTTTCCCCAGTCGTTTCAGGTGCTGCTATTTCATCTGGCATGGTGTTAATCTCTTACTCGTAACATAGGTATGCGCTGCATACATTAGCGATATTTATTCGTCTTGTAATAACCAATTTTTTACCACTTGAGACGATAACTCAGGCTCGTTTGCCACCAAGGCTCGCACTGCTTTGAGTACATCTTCGTCCTTGTGCAAATCTGGTAACATAAAGCTGCCGTCTGCCGCAAATCCAACTTGGGAATCATCGAACTCTTGTGAAAGCATACTGATCGTTTCATCACCTAAGTCTAGTCCCTCATCGGCATCAAAGTCATCATTTGTCTTAGTATCTTCAGGGTATATTAGTTTCCGTAACATTGGGCGTACAACCGCTAAAATAAGCACAATAATAACTAATCCGCCAATAACTAATTTAAGAATTGGCATAAACTTGGGATCTTCCCATATAGGTAGCTCTTCAAACGCCACCTGGCCTTCGCGGCTGAAGGGAATACTGACTACCTCAAGTGAATCCCCGCGGGTCACATCAAAGCCTATACCACCTTGTAATAAACGGCGAATATCAAGCAACTCAGCTTGAGAACGAGGAACAAATGTATTGGTCCCGTCTTCCGCTAAACTGGCAACATGATCCAGCGCGACAGATACACTTAAGCGACGAATAACTCCCGTTTGTTGCTTAGTATGACTGATGGTGGTGTCTAATTCGTAATTTCTGGTTTCCTCTTTGTGATTGCGTCCCGGCGTAGACGTTTGAGCACTACTAGAATTAGCTTCTTCCGGAATATTCGAATCAAGCGGTGGCTGGTTGGTTAAGGCCCCAGGAATGCCAGCAATTACCCCACCGATACTGTTATCTTCGACGGTCATTTCGCTGCGAATAGCTGGCAAATCAGGATTATAACTACGCTTAGTTTGCTCAACCGCGGTGAAATCCATCGTCACATCGGCCTGAGCGGTATAATTACCTAACCCAAGAACTGGAATTAAAATCGAATCAATTTTTTGTAAGTACTCACTTTCACGCTTGCGCTCCATCTCAAATTCTTTCTTGCTTCGCGCAGCTTCACTGTCTTGTGAGCCTGAATTAAGCAATCGGCCATTACTATCAGTAACCGTGACACGTTCAGGCTGCAAGCCTTGAACGGCAGAGGCGACTATATCGACAATTGAACTCACTTCTTCACTTGATATCACGGCTCCACGTCTTGGCGTGATAACGACAGTGGCACTGGCTTTTTTCTCTCGACGAGCAAATACGTTTTCTTTAGGTAATGCTAGTAGTACTTTAGCCCGCGTAACGGCACTCATTTCTTCTAAAGTTCGTGCGAGTTGTTGTTCTCGAGCATGCTTCAGTCGCACTTTTTCGACTCTTTGGCTTACCCCAAACCCCATATCTTGCATAATGATGTCAGTGCCCTCTGAGGCGCCTTGACTCAAACCTTGGCGTGCCATCCCAAGCTTAATGTTCTGGTATTGATCTGAACTAACGTAGACGGTATTACCCTCTAAGCGATAATCAATTTGGTTCTGATCAAAGTAGTCTAGCGTTTCAATTAATTCTTGAGTTTGCATTCTCGCTAATGGACGATAATCAGGCTCTTGTGCCCAAATCATGATAAATACCGCAATAGCCACGCAAATAACCAAAGCCACCACTAGCGTGAGTTGACGAACCATATCAGTCGAACCCAATGAGTCCATAAATCCAGACTTTTGCTCTGCATCTGAACCGCCTGAGTATTGATCTGCACTGGCATTACTCATTGCCAACTCTGTACCTGTTGCTTCAGCCACGTGTTAGCTCCTAAACCGGCATGTTCATGATTGTTTTATAAGCTTCCAGTACTTTATTACGTACTTGGATCGTTGCCTCAAACGCTATTCCAGACTTTTCTTTGGCTAACATAACATCCGCTAAGCTCAAGCTTTTATCACCCATTTCGAAACGTTCTGCCTGGCCTTTCGCATCTAACTGCATGCTATTGACTGATTCAAGAGCGTGACCAAGCATATCGGCAAAGTTCTGACCAGAAGGGTTAACTTGTGCGCCGTTTAAGCTGGCTGGATTAAGCTCACCAAGCCCTGCTTTACTTTGTAAAGCCATGCTTTGCATATCTTGATAAAGTGACTGTGCCTTGATATCCATGATGCGCTCCTAGGCGTAATAACGAGATGACGGTTTTATGTCTTACTTAGATGATAGCAAAGTTAATGCCAAGTAATTTATTCATTATATATCAGTAGCTTAACATATTTTTAATGAGGCATTTCCACCATGACGGTTTATTGACATGATGAGATTACTAGGAGGATCGAGCAGGTAAAAAAAACCGCCTAAAAAGTAGACGGTATAGAATCGTTTAACAACAATACAATTATGGTGAGAATGAGTATAAATTAGGCAGGGAGATCGATCCCTACTTCACGCATTTTAGCCAGTTTGTAGCGCAATGTACGAGGGCTTATGCCTAGTCGCTCAGCTACATCTTTCCTACGTCCTTGGCAAGATTGTAAGGTATCCAGAATGATTTGATGCTCTTGTTGGCGCAGCTCTGAGCCTAATTTACTCTCGTCTTCCTCAATAATATGCTGAGTATTTTGACTCAAGTCGCTTTCAACGGATTCCAACATCAAATCGTCTGCTTCAATTTTTTCACCATCACACAAAATCAATGCTCTTTGCACAACGTTTTCCAGTTCACGAACGTTGCCCGGCCAATGATGTTGCAGCATTTTGCTGCGAGCAGACGACGAAAAGCCAATGCTACCGGCACCTTGTTTGCCGCGATGACGCGCTACCAGATGTTCTGCCAATGGCACAATATCTCCTGGGCGCTTATCTAGAGGGGACCAAGTCAAAGGAAATACATTTAAGCGATAATATAAATCTTCACGGAATAAACCATCTTCAACCGTCTGGCGAATATTACGATTACTCGTTGCTACAACACGTACATCAAGCGGGATCATTTTTCGGCTGCCTAAACGTTCTACTTCTTTCTCTTGCAGTACACGCAATAGCTTAGCTTGCAACCCTAAATCCATTTCACTAATTTCGTCGAGCAAAATGGTGCCTCCTTGGGCTTGTTCGAACTTGCCGGGACACGCTTGAATAGCCCCGGTAAATGCACCTTTATCGTACCCAAATAACGTCGCTTCAAGCATATTTTCAGGAATCGCGGCGCAATTTATGGCCACGAAAGGCTGATCAGCACGAGGCGACTGGTCATGAATATATCGAGCCAGTACCTCTTTACCAGAACCGCTGGGGCCTAGCACCATAACGGTTGCATCTGACTGTGCTACGCGCTGAGCAAGTTGTAATAACTTGATACTAGTTGGGTCGGCTACAATGGGTTCATAAGACAGTACTTTTTGTGCAGGTGCGTAACGTCCAACTAGATTAAGTAAGACTTCTGGGGCGAAGGGTTTTGACAAGTAGTCCGTCGCACCATCACGCATGGCAACAACGGCGTCATTAATAGTCGCGTAAGCTGTCATCAGCAGCACAGGTACATTTGGATACTTGTTTTTTAGACTGCGCAGAAGTGATAAACCGCTCATTTCGCCCATTTGAATATCGCTGACCACCAGATCAATTGTCTCTTGAGCCATCATAACCATGCCACGCTCGGCACAATCAGCTTCTAGCACGTTATAGTCACCGAGCAACAAGGTATCAACCAACGCTTCTCGTAAGCCAGCATCATCCTCGACAATTAAAATCGTTGTTTGAGACATAATTAACTCCTCGCCTGTTGGGCGTTATTGCTCGTAGCTCCGGCGGATAAATGTTCATCACCGGTTCGAGTTAAAATGGGCAGCACTATGCTAAAACACGCGCCACCAGAGACTAAATTGGATACAGAGACTTCACCTTGATGAGATTGAACTACCGTTTTTACGACGGCTAAACCTAATCCAGTACCTTGACTTCGCGTAGTGAAAAACGGTTCAAATATATGTTGAATTTTGTCCTTCTCAATTCCTGGCCCATTGTCCGTAACCGTTAAGCGCATACAATCCAGTTTCTGTGGGTCACGCTCTGCACTGAAAACGATCCGTGCATCCAGAGGCTTGGCAACTAGCGCATTGTGGATAAGGTTTTGAATAGCGCCGCATAACGCTGTTTTATTACCTATAAAATGGATATTAGGATCGGGCAAAATAACATCAAGAACAGCATTACTTCTATTGAGCATTGCTTCGCTACCCGCCTTGACTTCTAGCATCATGTCTTCGAGTGATATATCAGTCAGTACCTGTTCATTGCCACTTTTAGCAAACAGCAACATATCATTCACTTGCCCTTCAAGATCACGTAATCGTGACAATAGCTTCTCGCTAAAGCGCTGACGTGATTCTTGCGGTAAATCACTACTAGCGAGATTAGCGGCATAAAGCATAGCAGCAGATAAAGGTGTGCGAATTTGGTGAGCCAAAGACGCTACCATTTTACCCAAGGATGATAATTTTTGAAGATGTCCAATGCGTCGCTGAAGCTGACGTGTTTCGGTTAAATCTGTCAGTACAATAAGTTGGCCTGGTTCATTGACCAAAGGGGTGATGGACAGTTTAACTTTGCGCCCATCAAATAAAGAGACCTCGTGGCCATCGTCAGCCTGAGGACGAAAAGAACGCTTAATAATATTACGCCAAACCTGCCCTTCTAACGGCTCACCCAAAAGTGATTTGGCTAAATGATTGGCCTGTTTGACATAACCTTTACCGTCAATAACCACCACGCCTGCTGGCATTACTTGTAGCAAATGTTCTAAGCGCGTTGCTTGGTGACGCAAAGCTTGAATTTCTTGGGTGCTTTGAGTCGTGGCGTTCGCAGACTCGACGGAATTAGAAAACGATATGACAGCCCCATTTTGGGAAGACGTCTGTTTAGCTGTTACGGTATGTAAATTACTTAGTGCCATATGTTCCTCACGTCAAAACTTAGACAGATTGAATACAGCAATAACATAAGCACATCCTGTGCCAATAAATTAACTATTAAAAATCAACACTTTATGAATATTGACGTGTCATTTTTTTGTCGAACGAGGAATGGTGATAAAGGGATTAAGCTTTGCTTATGTCGTACTTACGCATCTTTTCAACGAGTGTGGTGCGGCGCATACCTAATACTTCCGCAGAACGGGCTACAACCCAATCTTGTTGTTCCAGAGCTTGGGAAATCAAACTGACTTCCATTTCTGATATGTATTCTTTGAGGTTAATTCCTTCTGGCGGAAGCTCGGTAGAATTAATACTGTCATCGACCACTTCATCGTCGTCATCGTCACTTTGTGCATCAGCCGAGAACAACGCATTGAGGGCTTCCCGCTCTAGTACTTCTTCTGGATAATCCGGCTCATAATCATCCACATCTAAATGTCGATATTTGTGAGGTAAGTCACCCACATCAATTAGCTGATTAGGATGAAGGATCATCAACCGTTCAACAAGGTTCGACAACTCTCTAACATTTCCTGCCCAACTATGTTCCATAAGTGACTTCATAGCGTTTTCAGTAAACTTAATTTGCGCATTTTCACGTTCCATTCTTGAAACTAGCTCTTGTAATAACAAGGGGATATCTTCGTGACGCTCGCGCAGCGCAGGGCTGTCGATAGGAAACACATTGAGTCGATAATATAAATCTTCACGGAAACGACCTTGTTCAATCATTTCCTCAAGATTTCGGTGAGTCGCTGCAACCACGCGTACGTCACAACGAATAGGTTTCATGCCACCTACTCGCTCGTACGTGCGCTCCTGCAACACTCGTAGCAATTTAACCTGCATTTGCAGAGGCATATCGCCTATTTCATCCAGAAATAAAGTGCCACCTTCAGCAAGCTCAAAGCGCCCTTTACGTGCGCTTATTGCACCTGTAAACGCGCCCTTTTCATGACCAAAAAGTTCACTTTCAAGCAGCTCTCCAGGAATCGCTCCACAGTTAACAGGAATAAAGGTGTTGTTACCGCGTTTTGACAAATAATGTACATTACGCGCGATAACTTCTTTACCTGTACCCGACTCACCTAAAATAAGCACATTAGCATCGGTCGGAGCGACTTGCTCAATAAGATGACGCACGCTTTGTATTTGCTTACTTTTGCCAACTAAACTACGAAACAATTTTGTTTTGTTCTGAGGCGTTGTTTTGCGGTTGGGCTGCATACGACGGTGCTCTTGGCAACGGTGCAGCATTTGCGTTAACAAGGGGTAAGTTACCGCTTCTTCAACGGCACCTACACGGTTAGCACCTGACTTAAAATTTGGATCTTTATCACCAACTAAAATAAAAGGCTGTTGGGGAAATTTATCACACAGCTCCCCTGCTAATTCCATATTTAATGCGTCAATTAATACGGCATCAAATATGGAGTGAGATTTGAGGGTGCTGACAGCCTGTTCAAAAGCGATAGCAGTACTGCTTTCACCTAAAAAGGTCAATATGGTGTTCAGATTATGCCCGAGCGTGGGTCGCCCACTGATAATCAGAATATTACTCATGCATCCCTCAATCTTTTCTTGTTAATTAACTGTTTTACTTCTGGTTTTAATTTTAACCAAACACTGGTGGATAGCAATAGAGGAATGAACCCTAAATTTCTTTAAGCGTGCAATAAAAAATAAATATTAACAATAACAATCAGTTAAAAAAACCAATATACACTAATGGCTAACGCTTTTAGTCCTTATTTGCATATTTAATCGGCAAAAAAAAAGGCCATAAATGACCTTTTTTTCTATCTGCTTAGTTATTAACCATTCAATAGGCTTAACACTTGCCCTTGCTGTTGATTTGCCTGCACCTGAACTGAAATGCTAGCTTGCCCTAATATGTTAGCTGAGGCGCTATCGGCTGTCGCTTGAGCATAGTCGGTATCTTGAATTCGACCACGAGCCGCAGCGACATTTATATTAGATTCCGTTAAATTGCGTGCTGCGCTTTCAAGCTGATTTTGTGTGGCACCTAAATCCGCTCTCGCTGCGCCAACAAACTCTGCAGCATCATCAGCGGCGACCAGTGCATCTTCCGCACCTTGCGCCGTGCTTAAATCGACATTTAGCACATCAGTCAAATTAGCTGCGATATCTTGTGTGCCAACACCGATTTTCTGCCCTGCATTAGCGCCTACTTGAAAGTCGATATTGCTATCGCTACTCAAAAGGGACTTTCCAGCAAACTCAGTCTGCTCGATAGTTTGTGAAATATTGTCTTGAAGTTGCGTAACTTCAGCTTGGATAGCTTGTCGGTCAGCATCATTGAGAATGCCATTGCCGGCTTGAACTGACAACTCTCGAATGCGACTCACATCGTCATTTATACCTGATAGGCCACTTTCAGCTACCTGTGTTAGTGACACGCCATCATAAGCGTTTGTTACCGATTGACGGTTACCTTCTACCTGTGAGGTCAACCGATCGATTATCTGCTGAGCAGCAGCGCCATCAGCCGCGCTGTTAACTTTTTTACCTGATGCGAGCTTCTCAAAAATCGACTCCTGCTTGTTCTGAACTTGCTGCAACAAAGATGAATTCGATTCAGTATTTAAGTTAATCATATTTACCCTCCTCAGAACTGCACCTAGCAGCTCTTCAAAACCTTTTGAGAGTGTAGCAATATATGGGTTAAAAAGTAAGCAAGGGTTGTGTATGCAATTTAATAACAAACCGTTTATTTTAATACGGCGTGCGTATGATCAAAGTACAAATCCGTCGAGCCTGTCTTTTATAAAATTGCTTAGGTAGACTTTGTGTCAATTTACCGACAACTAAACAGGCCTAGTTTTTGCTAAGTTTGTAATATCTAGTTTTAGTAAGTAATACTCATAGCCTTCACTCAGTATGAGTTAAGTTAAAAACCGTTAACATAATTAAGTGAGCCATGCTAAAAAATATACGTCTACACTTAGAAAAAGATGAAGAAAAACAAGCTACTCTTGATGATGTTCTGGCGAAAAAAATTGTCGAAACGCGCAGAAATAACATCAATGCATTTCAGCGAAATATCCCATCGCTTATTCCGTACATTACGCAGTCTAAGCTCAGTAGTTTATCTTTGTTTAACAATAAGTATGGCGAAACTAACATTGTAGACTATGGCGTAGGCAGAACACTTTATGGCTTTCATCCACAACAAGAGATAGAGCAACAAGTATTCCAAGCTCTGCGCCGCTGCCCGCGTATCGATCTCGTTCATCCAAATGAACATGTAATTCAATTAGAAGATTCTTCTATTTCTTTTGACTATACACAGCTTAAGAGCTTTAAAGTTGAGCAAGCTCAAAGCCCGATGGCCGAAGAGGTTGAATGTCTTATTGTATTGGGATGCGGTCTTGGCCTGCATATAAAACAATTACTTGAAAGTCGTATTATCAAAAATTTGATTATATATGAGCCTGAAATCCAATATTTCCAGTGTTCGACTATGGCCACATCATGGTCAGATATATTCGCGCTCGCCAAGGACAAGGGCACAACTATATTCCTTCAAATCGAAAAAGATGGTAGAGACCTATTAAATGATATTAACGAACTAAAAAGACACACTTCACTATCAAGCTTTTATATCTACAAGCACTATAATCATGAGATTTTCGATTCACTTTATCGCGATATATGTGAGCGAGACTGGAATGACATATTTAGTCGTGGCTTCACTATCACTTCAATTATAAATAAACTCGAATATATTCCGACATGGACACCTAAAATTGACTTGTCAAAACAGTCTCCAGTGTCAACTGAAAGTAAGTTATTAGAAACAAACCTTAAAGCATTTGAAAAATACTTCCCAAATATCCATAAGCAGTACAAAGATTATAAACCAAAAATTTGGTTGCCAATCAACAGCCAAGCCAACGAAATTAATTTACTCAAAGCCCAAGGTCTATACTCCTGGTACGGTGAATCCCCTAAGCAAGATTGTGTATTAAACTTTGACAACTTTAGCGAACAACCGAATAAAGATGGCTTAGTTTTAGGTTATTCCGGCACAAAACTAGCTCACTATATCCATTACCAATTTGTAAATGAAACACAAAAATTATTAGAAGATGCTAAAGAAGAAATAGGTGCACTGCCTGATAAGGTCTCATCAATAATCATGTTTGGCCTAGGCGTAGGCTATCAATTAGAAAAATTACTTGATGAACATAGTGTTGAAAAACTATTTATTTGTGAACCTAACCCTGATTTTTTCTATGCTTCACTCTTTGCCATAGACTGGCAAAAAATCTTCGAAAAAGTCGAAAGTTCAGATTCACGTATTTACTTAAATATAGGCGACGATGGCACGAATTTGTTCAGAGACCTATTGAGCCAATTCAACGTAATTGGCCCTTACATTCTCAATAGTACCTATTTTTATCAAAGTTATTACAATGCGCCTTTAAATTCTGCCATTAGCCAGCTCAGAGAGCAGTTAAAAATAGTCATATCGATGGGCGAATATTTTGACCACGCTTACTACGGCATCGCCCACACAAAAGAAGGTATGAGACGAAAAATACCGGTCTTAACCGCCAAGCCCGCAGAAAAACTCAGTTATAAAGATAAAGATGTGCCTATATTTATTGTTGGCAACGGTCCGTCTCTAGACAACTCAATTGAAGCCATTAAAGAATGGCAAGGCCAAGCAATTGTTGTGAGTTGCGGCACCGCTCTGCAAGCTTTACATAGGCATGGCATCACCCCTGACTTTCACGCAGAAATAGAACAAAACCGCAGTACTTTTGATTGGGCGGTGTTAATTGGTGATCTGAACTACCTAAAAAACATCACTCTGATATCCTGCAACAGCATACACCCTGACACCTGCGATCTTTATAAAAATGTAATGGTTGCTTTTAAAGAAGGTGAATCCTCAACAATCTCGGCACTAAACGTTTTAGGACGCCAGAACTTCACAACACTATTAAACGCCTACCCAACGGTTAGTAATTTTGCCATCGATTTATTCAGCACTATCGGATTTACCAGTATCTACCTCATTGGTGTCGATTTAGGTTTCATCGATGTAAAACATCATCATTCAAAATCATCTGGTTATTATCAAGATGGCGGGCAAGAAACATACGATTATGCAGCAACCGCTAACACCTCATTGATAGTGCCAGGTAATTTTCGCCCTATAGTTAACACTAAACATGAATTTAAAGTTTCTAAACAAGTCATCGAACAAGTGACCGGTGCAAAACCCAAATGGCAAGAATTTTACAATTGCAGTGATGGTGCAAAAATTCAAGGGGCATTGCCAATTAGGCCTGATGAACTGTTGATAGTGGCAACGCCTCTACAAAAAATACACGCTATTAAAAAGCTAAATACCACTATTTTTTCAAACAGTAATTTAGATGATTATGTGGAGAAATTTGAAGCGTTATTTTCTCAAGAATTATTGATTGAGGAACTTAACGAGTTTGAAACACTGTTAGGTAAAGAGATTAGTACCAGAGAAGATGTCGAGTTCATCATCAATAAACAAAGAGAAATTTTATTTAGATCGTATAAAAATGGAAAGTCACTGTTATTTTATTATTTGTATGGGACTGTGAATTATGCGAATGCGATACTCACTAAATTAATGAGTATAAATGCTGAAGATAACTCATTTATAGTCAACTTAGCGCATGCCAAAAACTTTTGGTTTGAAACAATAAAAAAAATAAAATTGGAATTATTAAATACTAACGATACGATTTCCGATGTTTCGACCTACAACGTCATCATAAGAGAGTTAGAGTGTTTTAAATTAAATTATAAAAATGAAGAATTGATCATCATTACCGATGATTTTTATTTTAAACAGATTTCTTTATATTTTTTGAAGCTAGATTCACCTTGGCTAAAGGTATCTATAATTACATTATCGGAGAGTGAAAGCCTACACTACTCACCAGATTATTGTATTTTCTTTATAACTAAAAAAATTAAAAAAACACCAATTAAAGGAAAGATTAGTACAATCATTGTAACTGACTCAATTGATTCATTAAATCTAACGGATAAAAAAAATGTCACTTATTTCGCATTCCCAAATGTCTATGATGAATATGTTTTTAAAGACTCAATCTGGATTGTACGACAAGCAATAAGAGCGTGCTTAAACGCACATAATTCATCTATAATATTACCTAGATATTGGACTTCCATAGTAGAACCTTTTAATAATGATAATTTCTCCTTACTCAATGATAAATATTTTTCTATAGATTTTAATTCATACATTTGTTTATATAATCAAGACCAGCCACCTTCTAACAATCCGAAAAATGGCAGTATAGGTAAAGTAATACACAGAAAATTATTAATTAAAGATTTATTAATGCCACTAATCTCTAACGAAGAAATGAAATCCATGAAAGAGCGTCATTTAGAGATTAAGCGAAAGATATTAGATAGTTAACAGCAGTTAGACGTGGTCTTTCATTCAATGAGAAAAGATCTACAATAAAGGTAAGTAAGAAGTTAGCATACACGACAGGAAAAAACGCCTTCGATGGTGTGAACTGCCACTTGCAGTGTCACAAATACCCATTAAGTGTTGGGAGCCAACGCATTGGTTGATAGTTGGGGCTTATAACTAAGTGTTGTCAATACCATAGATAATATGTGCAGAGCGAATGGAGAAAAAGCGATAAAGACGTATTGCTAACTCCGCAGCCGCTAACCCTTTATAATTGGAGAAATATAATAATTTCATGATACAGCGTATTCTTATCACTTATGATTTCTTATCAACATCTACGCAAAGAGGATTAATAAATCAAGCTAATATTTTTAGTATTTTCGTAACTTTACTGAAAAAACTGAACTTAACTGTCGACACTAAAATAAATAATTTCAGTCGAGAGGATTTCTTTTCACTTAATAAAATTAAATTAAAAAATGATCTTTATCAAGATATTTGCTTAGCAGATATTACGACTCAAGGCCGAAATTATTTGGTAGATAAAGTCAAGCAATACGATATCATTATCGGATGTGAGCTTACTTCAAATACTCGCGACATTTTATCCGATATTGACGTTATTTATATTGATATTTGGTTGTCACCCATTCGGTTTTATAAAGACGTAATGTTCGAGTTCAGCTCTAACAATATGGTGATTTTAGAAAAGCTGCGAAACTTTAAATTCGATAATAGAAAATTGTACAAGCAAGTAGACTCTTTACGTCAGCATAATCACAATTTCTTAACTCAGTTTGTTGCAAAACCAAATAGTTGTTTGCTTGTTGGTCAAATGTTGCAAGATAAATCTGTTCTTTATAATGAACGATTTTTAAATTTTATTGATTATGAAAAAAATATAAAAAAACTTTCTCAGGACTTTGAACGAGTATACTTACTTAAGCATCCTTATTTGAATATGCAAGATTTTAAGCCTATTCAACAACAATTGGAAAAAATACAAAACGTAGTTTTCCTACAGAACATAAATACTTATCAGTTATTACTGCAGCCAGAAATAACCTGTGTAGCTGGTATTTCATCGTCGGTGATCAGTGAGTCCGAGTATTTTAACAAAAAATCAATTTTTTTTCATAAACCTGTTATAGATCCTGAATATATAAGGATATTTAAAGATTATTGCAGTACTCAGTTTTGGGCCAGCATTTTGAATGTAGGTAACAATAGTAACATTGTCTACTTTATGGAAGATAACTTCTTTAGACTGAAATATGGTATGAGCTACTCATATGAAGTTTTTATGCCTAATGATTTATCAATAAAAACCGATGTTAAAGAAAAATATGTAAGTTTGATAAACCTTTATCAATTTATTCAAGATTTAGATCGTTCGCAAGATTATATATTATATGGATTAGGTTCGGTTGGAATGCTGCTATTTCCACATATATGCGATAATCTCGTCGCTATAGTTGACAAAGTAAAAAGTGAAAAAATTAGTGAATACAAAAATATCCCGGTGATTCCAATCACTAGCATTGAGAATTTCTCTGATAGTAAAATTTTAATCTCTGCATTTCTGTATAACAGTGAAATATTGTCTGATTTACAGGATATTGCCAACCCAATTATTATTATTGAAGGTTTATGATGATCCCTAATGAAATAAATATTTATGTCGGCTGTGGCCCTGATTTTAGAGAAGGCTTCCAGCATGCAGATATTCGCAAGTTTGAGCATGTAGATTATGTCTGTAAAGCTTGGGAAATATCGCACAATGTAATGGAAGTTAATCATATATATAGTCGACATATGTTAGAACATCTCACAAACTATGAAGCCGATCGCACGTTACGCGATTGGTTTAAATCGTTAAAAACCTTCGGTACGGTGCGTATAGTAGTACCAGATGCTAATTTTCATTGTCGTCAGTGGCTAGATGCCGAATGGACGGAAGATACATTAAAGGAAGAGATGTCTGACGCAAAATGGGGGTTTGCCGGTCTATATGGCTGGCAAAAAGAGTGTGATCCTTGGAGTAAAGACTACAACACGTCATACTGGGATGTACATAAATCCGGCTATAACGAAAAGCGCATGAAGTTATTATTAGAACGAGTTGGTTTTATAGAGGTCAAAACAGAAATTAAAAACAAATGCCACCTCGTAGCAGAAGCAACTAAACCAGCATATAGTGGCGAACGACAAGTTGGGATAACTATTGACGATATTAGGATGGATCACGTTAATCGATATAAGTTTGCGTCCACGTACATATCTAAAAAAAATGCTGTTGTGACAGATGGCGCTTGTGGTGTAGGTTATGGCTCATATGTCTTAGCACAAAATGAGCACGTAAGTTCGATACAAGCTTTGGATATATCTACTGATGCCCTTGCCCATGCAAAAAAATATTTTGATAACGATAAGATAACTTTCAAAACAAAAGATCTGGAACATGAATCGCTTAATGACATAGAACAGTGTGATTACTTTATATCGTTTGAAACTATCGAACACTTACCTAATCCTGAAAAGTATATTGAAAAAGTCGCGTCTAGTGTTAAGAAAGACGGTTTATTTATAGCCTCTACACCAAACGAAGATGTGATGCCTTTTATTCAACAAAATTTTTTATTTCATATTCGGCATTTTACAGTGAAACAAATTGATGACATATTGTTGAGATGCGGCTTTACGGATATTGAGTATTTTCAACAAAAACGTCCTGAACCAGCACTTATTGAAAAACAGAAATCTGGCAATTATATTATTTTTGTAGCAAAAAAATCATAAATTGAGAGATTTAGAAAAGTTCCGTTTATAGTTGTTTAATGATCTCGAACATCATTTTAGGTGGTAATGTTACTACCTTAGAAGAAGTGTTTGATGAAGAAACAAAGACTTACGTTTGCGGCATGATTCAAATTGGAAGCAGCAATAGCATTAGATATTGGCGAAACGGTTATTCGTCATGACCTGATGCAATTGCAAGAAGATCACAATGACTGTAGACCGAAGTCCAAAGCGCTGAAAATAGAGCAGAAAAAAGTCCAAGAGCTTGACGAAAGGTCACTGCTCTCTTAATGTCGGACGAGCACGAACTTACGCCTTGATAGACCAATTGAGGGACCATAAGACGGTAGAAAAGGTCTGAGGCGTATTTGATATTGCTGTTAGCATCTATTATTAACACCACCAAAGAGACCGTGTGATGCATTGTCGAAGCTCAACTAAAATCCCCCCCCTCCCCGACAAGAGTCCGACTTATAGGGGTCAATCACATTTGACTCCCAAGCTTTGCTAATCAAATGCATTTTAGCCCTAGTGGGTGCAAATAGCGGTGTCATAAACACTGTCATGTCTGTTGACGGCAATAAACTACTGCAGTGTATAGTAGCCCCTAGGTAGGTGTGTCCCGCTAACTCTAAATCAAATAAACGTAGAGTTTCATCTGCAAGTGCTTTGACAAGCTCTGGGTGGTTATTTAGCAAAGCATAGGTATCTCCACCGACTCCCCACAAACCAGCTTTGCCTTTAGCTTTTATAGTTTCTAAAATACTTTTTGCTAGTGATTTGTGCTGTATCTTAGTTTCTTTAAATTGTCGACAGACAACGTTTGAGGCATTTTCTTGCACTTTCTGAGAAACGGTTTTGACCTCTGCTTGCTCTAATATGAGCAATACCCTAGGTGTCGTTCTGGTCATGACCTGTTTGCTTGCGATAATGCGGAAACCAGCTTGTTGGGCAATCAGAGCTAGCGTACTAAGTGAAAAATAATGGATGTGCTGAGCATGTACTACATTTGTAAAAGCAAGGTTGGTTAGATCGGTATTAGGACTACAGTCTGGTACCTCTATAAATACTTTACCTGTATCTGATAGTTGCTTCTGAATAGTTTTTAGAAAGAGTACCGGGTCAACAACATGTTCTAAAACATGAGTGCTGATAGCCAGGTCAATTCCATTCGGCCAGTATTGTTTGGGCATTTCATCAGTTGAATTTAGATCCCAAGGAAGCGACCCAATATTTGGATCATCAATAACAGGGTTAAAATCGACACCCGTCATAGCCATTTTTGGCAAAACTTGCTTCTTCATTTCACTAAAAATATTGCCCGCACCACATCCAAAATCGACAATATTGCCCCCTTCTAATAAATAGGGCTTAAAGAAGTTTATCATTTGCTGATACGGAGAAAGTTCACTCCCTATTGCTTCAATAAACATGGATGGCTCTCTTACATCCGAGAAGTAGAGTTTATTAAATATTTGCTCGTCATACACTGTCATCATCTGAACATGGCCACAAAAAAGGCACTCACCTATGGGTAGGATCAGTTCTTGACGATTTAATTCTTGTTGAGTTTTATCCCAAATACCACTGACCAACGTATCAAGCTGACACCATTTTTTATCTTTGCAGACTTGGCATTTTTGTTGTTCGTAACTAGGTACCATGAACTCACTATCATTAAACTCTACAACATTTTGCCAATACTGACTGACTTCTCGCATTCTTATTGTGGTTTCGACTAACATTGGGCAAATAAACACTTTGAATTTCTGTTTGGGGATATCGGAACTACACAGAATAGTGTGAGATAAAAACTGTTTGCCTTTATGTGCATAGTCAAACAGCACCAGAGTTCCAGCTTCAATAGCTTGTATTAATTCAGTCGACTCATTTAATAATTCATAAAAATCAGCTCCGAGTCCCCATATTCCTGCCATCTTATCTCGCTCAATTTGCTGCAATAATGCAAGGACAAAATGTTGTCTGCGATCTCGACAAATAGCTTGGTAATGGCTTACCGCATTTATACCATTGAATTTAGGATATTTAGTTAGGTGAGAGCTTTGCCCCGCAGGTCGTTTAAATAGCGCTTGCAATCTAGGAATGTACCCCGTGGTTACATGCTTTAATTTAATAACTTCTAATCCGGCCTGCTCTGCAGCATAAGTCAGTGAATCAGCCGTAAAATAATGGATATGCTGCAAATTCACTAGATTACTCTTACCTATTAGATTTGAGTCATGCTGATGGGAAAAGTCAGGAACCTCAATAAAAATGTTACCATCCTGACTAAGGTGTGACTTAATGTGAGTCAAAAACTCCACTGGCTCAACCACATGTTCTAACACATGCGAGGCGGTAGCTAAATCGATGCCACTTGGCCAAGAGTTGCTGGGTAAGTCGGACAAGTTATTTAGGTCATGTGACACGTAATCGGCATTTTTTAGTACAAATCTGTCGTTAAAATCGATCCCAATTAACTTACTATTTTTGTAAGACGAGTTAATTACGGATAACAGCTTTCCTTCACCGCAGCCAAAATCCACAACAAGCTTTGGTGCTTTATCACTGGAAGCAAATTCAACCATATTTAGATAAGGGATATCACTACCAACAAGTGCTTCATGCCACATTACTGCCTCTTGTGCAGAATGGAAATATAAAGTGCTGAATAACTCGGCTCTATAATCGCAAGTAACCTGAACATGTCCACATTGCTGACATTCACCTAAAGGGTATCTTTTGGAGTCTCTTAATAACTCGTCGTCATTTTCTTTCCATACGCCAAATGTGATGGACGAAAATTGTATCCACTGGCCAGCTCCACATAATCTGCAAGGTACGTCGGACATATTAATTAGTGATACCACCATCTATCGTAAGAGTTTGCCCGGTAATAAATGCAGCACCATCAGATAGTAAAAATTCCACTGCTGGGGTGATATCGTCAACTGTGCCTAATCTATGCATCGGTGTTCTACGTATAATTTGCTCACGCTTTTTATCCGATAATATAGACGACATTTCTGTGTCTAAATAACCTGGAGCAATAGAATTCACGGTAATGTTTCGCCGCCCGTTTTCTCTCGCCAAAGCCCTAGTCAAGCCGTCTAACCCCGCTTTAGACGCTGAGTACGCTGCCAACCCTGTATAACCGCGAGTACCGATAATAGAGCTAATATTCACAATGCGACCGGCGCTATTCTGACGAAGAAAAACTCTTAGTATTTCCCTCGCAAGATAGAGGGCACCATTTAAATTAACTTGTAATAAGGCATCAGATTCTAGGTTAGGAAAAGTGGCTAAAACCCCTTCTTTAGCGATACCAGCATTGTTGATGACTGCCCATAAGGGGATATTTTTTGCCCACTCACATGTCGATTTAACAAACTCTGCTGTTTGTTGTGCGTCTCCAATCTGACAAGGAAACCACTTAAAACAAGAGTAAACACCTTCTAGTTCAGTCATAGCATCGGTTTTAGTGCGGCTACAAGTCGATACTCGATAGCCGTTTTGCAGCAAAGACTTAACGATCCCTAATCCTAAACCTCTGCTACCACCGCTTACGATGACATGTTTCATTAAAGGCATCTTTGTTTTTTCCCTGCCGGAGTTAAAGTCAATTGTTCACAATAGGTTACTATTCTTGGGCGAGCCTCAGCCGCAAGCTGTTGGCAAAAAAAGTTAATAGCTTGTTTGGCTAATTCAGTTTCTACACTACAAATTTCAGCACAGACTAACGCTCCTGTAATGGGGTTAGCTTTTACAAAAACTCTTGCATCTCTCACATGCTCAAGCTGAATGAGCTGTCGCTCAATATCTTCTAAGTTAACTTTGGCCCCACCTACATTGACAACATTGTCTCTTCTACCAGTAAATAGCACTCTGTCTTCTGTCACTGCAACACAATCCCCTGTGTCAATCTGGCAAGTATCCTTTACCAAAATAAGGGTGTCTTTAATTTGGATATGCCAACCGTTAAAGGACGCTTTTAACCATTTTTTAGGGAAGCCGGCGAGCTCATCTTTCACCGAAAAAATAACCCCTGATTCCGTTGTAGCGTAAATATGTCGCAGGGCTGCGTCAGGAAAGCTCGACTTAACAGCATCTAGGGTTCCTTGGTCGGCAATTTCACCACCAAGGCTGATTAAATGAACAATAGGTTTAGTTTTTTGCCAACACAATAATAAAGCTCGCATAAAAGAAGGCGTAGCACTTAGGGCGTTGACTTGATGTTCAATCGCCAACTGAGCTTTTTGCTTAACATTTGCGTCTACATTTGCTACTAAGACATCATTCGCTACTATCACTTGCAGAATAACCTGTAAGCCCGCATAACTCATTGGGTGATAACACAACAACCAGCAACTAACTGCCTCGCTCTTTCGTTTGTTGTTTGGCATTAAATCATGCAAAAAGTGAAATACTAATTTTGCTGGGCCTGTGGTTCCTGAGGTGAACAAACCAATACAAAACTCTTTGGGTAGCTTATCAAAGTTAACAACTTGATCGCTGCGATTAAATATCACAGGGATATTTGCCGAGATCCCATCAATTATTGCTTGAAGCATCTGTGCAACGAGATTCTGTTGGGAATTATGACGTGTACCAGATAACTCAATATATTCCATTAAACTGGGTGCTTTCGAGTAAGAAAAGTCTTTGGCTTCATAGCTTTCCCCATGCTCTATAAGCTTGAAAGAACCACTTTGCAAAAACACTACTTTTCAATACTCTCGTAAAGTTCAACGAGCTGGCCAACATTATAAAACGTTTTAAATCCAGTTCTGAAAGGATCTAATCCAGTATGCATTTCAAGGCTCACAATTAAGGTCGCAAGATCTAAAGAATCCATAGGTAAGTCCGTTAAAAACTCTGTTTCCAGTGTGATGTCAGCAACTTTCTCGCCCTTTTGCAAAAGGATCTGCTTTGTTTCGTCTACGATGAACTGCAATATATTACTCATGCTTTGTCCCAGTCATTGTATGCAGCTTTTATGATGTCTAAGCTAAAATGCTGCTTTTGTTTTGTCCAATCTTCTTTGAGCTGCTCAAAAATATGCACATCAAGAAGCTCATTATTTTTACTAATATGTTGCTTTAAATAACCAACATATCGTGTTTTATGGATTAACTGTAATTTGACAACTTTCTCATTTGCATCAAGGACATAGTTAACAATTTTATTGAGTTTCAACTGATAAAACACATAGTTGCAGATATAGGTATGCAAGGTTACTGCGTATTTTAATCTAGCCTCACGAGTATAAATATACGAGCCAGTACTGCACCTTTGATGTTGATAATCAATATCATCAAAACATAAAAAACCCACCGGTTCTTTATCATCCAAGATCATGTATGCGCGGTAATCCTCTCGCCCCTGCAATGATTCTATCCACGTTATCTGCTTTGCTATAGTTGGATCGACTAAATCCGTATACATACCTTTTGTGATTTCTGGTGAAGTACGCCACTCAAGCAACAAAGGCGCATCATCCACATCAACTCGTTTAAAATATAACGCCATAATTTACACTTAATTGGCCAGGTAGCCGCCTTCCACTGGTAGGGTAACTGAATTGATCCACTTCGCTGCATCACTGAGTAAAAATGCTACAGCATTGGCGACATCTTTTGGCTCTCCAATCCCCATAGGATGTTGATTCAACATATGTTGATACTGTGCATCGGTCATACTTTGTTTAGTGCGAACTGCCATATCGGTTTCAACTAGCGCTGGAGCCACACAATTGACCCGAATGTTATCTCTCAATAGCTCCATTGACAGACCTCTTGTTAAAGACATAAGGCCAGCCTTACTGGCTCCGTAAACAGTGTTACCTGTTTGGCCAATTAAGCCTGCTATCGACGCTACGAAAACGATAGAGCCTTGTTTACTTCTATCTCGCTTAATCCTAAAGCCTTGGCTAATAGCCATCGCACTGGCAAGATTCACATGCATAGTGTCATCAAAAAACGCTTGATCAAACATACGTATAGGTTTGGTAATTTGTAACCCCGCGCAATGCACGAAGTTATCAAGGTAACCGTGCTCTTTAGTAACCGTTTTGACCCAATCGCATAAGCCATTTGTATCCGCCATATCAAAAGGAGCGAGCACATGTCCATTGCCTTCAAGCAACGACATAGTTGACTTTAATGAATCAAGATTACGACCATTTAATACTAATTTGGCACCAAGCTCAGACAGCAGAATAGAACAAGCACGGCCAATTCCAGAGGATGCCCCCGTTACAAGTACTCGTTTACCACTAAAATCTAACGGGTTTTTAATCATTATTTTTCAGTCATCTAAAATTAAGCCGCTAAGTGCTCTTCAACCAATGCGACCAAATCGGCTACAGACTTAATTTCTTCAAGCTGACTTCCTTCGATAATAATATCAAAGTTTTCATCGGCCATCGCAATCACGCTAAGAAAGGCTAAAGAGTCCCATTGCTCTATCTCCATCAATACTTCATCACCTTTTAAGGTGTTTTCATCTAACTCTAAAATTTCTTCTAAACTATTTAAAAACTCTTGTTTGTTCATAATTCCATATCTCTTATCAGTGCGTGAAAAACTTCACTTTATTCTACAGTTTATCGGCCTAATGAATGAAATCTTCAGCTTAATGTGCAGTACGTTGTTGCACCTCTTTATTAATATTGGCCAATTGTTCATCTTGCAGCAATAGCTGACAAATATCATTTGGGCTGGCTAGTAACCAATTACTTCCTAATTGCCGCAAAACTTCTTCGACTAAACGCATATCGTTGAGCTCATCAACACAGAACCTAAATTGTCTCCATAGTGGATCACCCGTGGTAAGAGGAACCACCACAGTGGCGCTTTGTGTATACAAGTATAGGGTCACATGCTCTCTCTGAGCTTGAGTCATTCCATTATGATAAGCATCTTCAAGCATAGCCATGGTAAAGACTTCACAATCAAACCCTCTCGGGAAAAAATCTAAGCTAACATGTGTATATTGGCCCTTAACGCCTTGTTTATGAAGAGAAATAGCATCATCAATAAGCTCACCACTAATCAGTGGGCAATCGCCAGTTAAACGCACAATGATGTCATCTGGTTGTGCTCCGACATCTAAGGCTGCGAAATAAAATCGTCCTAAGACATCCTGCTCGTCTCCACAAAAATACGCTTGTTGATGGTTTTTACAGTATTCCACTATGGGCTTATCAATATCATGAACTGTCGTAGCAACTATATGCATGTCAATCAACTTAGCTTGTTTGACTCTTAATAGGTGATATTCGAGCATCGGTTTGCCATGAATTAGTTGCAGCACTTTACCAGGTAAGCGGCTAGACCCCATTCGGGCTTGTGTGATACAGATAACCTTCATTTCACACTTGGTTTTATAAGGGGGACCGTGATAAGTGGTTTCGTCAAAAAACACTCTGACATAGGCTCGCCAAAGGCAATATCTTGGCTAGCTTGTTGTCCAATAACTTGTTCTAAATACCGTGTATGTAACCCCAATGCAGGACGTACCGAGCGAACATTTTCCTTCGTAAAGCATTCACCTTTTTTAATAGCGCGGGTCACGTAGAGAGAGCGTCGAAAATCTCGCCCGCCCGCCTCACTTGGTTTAATCTCATAACCAACTGCACCAAGGGCTTTGTGTACTCTGGTTGTATCAAGCTTTAATTGTCTAAATGCCTCTGGTTCTAGAGAAAATGCCGCGTCGACAGAACCATCGTTTTTATCCAAAGTGAAGTGCTTTTCAATCACACTTGCCCCTAATGCTATAGCCGTGGTTGATGCTGTACTATCAATCGTATGATCACTCAAACCGATGGGGAAATCAAAACGATTGCAGAGGTCGGCAACAGTACGTAAGTTGCAATCTTCAATAGGAGTCGGGTAGCCACTTATGCAGTGTAATAAGGCTAGCTGTGTGCCACCAGATTCAGCAACCGTACTTACCGCTTCATAAATTTCTTCTAACGTGGCAAGACCTGTCGACATAATAATAGGCTTGTTGGTTTTAACCGCAGCGGCAATCAAGCCAAGATCATTTATTTCAAACGAAGCAATCTTGTATGCTGGACAGTCCAATGACTCTAATAATTCAATAGCAGTTAAATCGAACGGCGATGAAAACAAGGTGATATTGCGTTTTCTAGCACGCTCAAATAACGCTTTATGCCAGTTCCAGGGAGTATGAGCTTCTTGATATAAATCATATAAGGTTCGCCCCGCCCATAAGCCTCCTTCAATTTTAAATTCAGGAGCATCATGGTTCAAGGTGATAGTGTCAGCACTGTATGTTTGAATTTTAATGGCATCAACACCCGTTGCTGCCGCTGAATCAATCATCGCTAACGCTTTTTCTAGGCTGCCTTTGTGATTTCCCGACAATTCTGCAATAACATAGGGTTCTGTATTAAGACCAATTTCGCGGTTAGCTATACTTATTGACGTAGAAAACATATCAATTATCTTCATTGATTTGGTTAGTATTTTGGCTGACATCCCGTTTCCACGCATTTTGAAAATGTAATATTCGATCTTCACATTTACCCAATAAACCGGGGGTATTCACACTTAACATGTTTTTTTGACACGACTCAGCAATCAGTCGGTCTTCTTCTAAAATGGTATGATTGAATTCGTTGAAATTTGCCATTATCGCCGATTTAACCGCTTCGCTGGTTTCTTTGCCATCTACTCTTGGTACCATTTTCAAATCGAAATTTAATCTCGAGCGAGTCGCATCAATAGGTTCATAAGTTTGTAACGACATCAAAGTTCCATTCGTTAATCCTATTGCTAGATTAGGATAAATAAAGAAATGATTATATTCGGTATAATTTTGATTTTGTTCAATTTTCAGATGTTTTCTAGCACCTTGCCACCATTTTTTTGGCGCGTCTTGCAATGGGGTATTCCCCGTAGAGTGTCCATTGAAAAATTGAATTTCGCATTCCGCTTTGGCAAATTTAGCAAAGGTCTCGGGATGAACACTTGCTACATGATAAACTTCCAGTACCGTCTCGCAGGCAATTTTCCAGTTTGTGTGCCATTCATAACTCCCTTTGCCAACAGAGTCACAAAAACTAGTAGACAGCTCCTGTAAGATAGGAAAATATGGACCTAAAAACGCCCTTAGAGTGGGTTTATTTTTACACACCCTAACAAATATGAAATTCCCACATAATTCTAACTCAAACCGGCGTAAAGATAAGGCTCGCTTATCTTCTTGGGTTAATCCAAAGTCAGTATTGTTTTGAGGCACACCAGCTAAAGCGCCATCCTGTTTATAACTCCAACAATGATAGGGACAACGCAGAGATCGATTGCCTTGAGGACCAGTTTGTAATTGCGCGCGACGATGACTACATACATTTAGCAAGGCACTCAGTTGCCCTTTGAAATTTTGTACAACCACTGGAGTCTTGCCAATTGTTAGGGTGATAAAATCATTATCGTTAGCTAACTGTTCTACAAATCCTGCAAAAATCCAATTGTTTTCAAAAACCTCAACGAGCTCTGAGTCAAAGGTTGATTGTTCATAATACGCTGTGGGTTGAAGTGACGGGGTGGCAATCATTTGTTCACCTATCTTTTATCTAGGCAATAAGCCAATTTATCTATTATTCTTTGACAGCCATGGGTGTCAACCAATTGGCGAGCCGTGTTGCTCATGTGCTCTCTACCGCAATTATCACGCCATAGTGCGGCTGTCATGCTAGTTATCTTATTAAGTAATTGACTATTAAACTGTTCAAAATGGGGTTCCGAAGGTTTTTGCCAATCTCTGACATCAAGAGCCCGATACCAAGGTTTACGTGTCGGCGGATGTAATGCAGATTTCTGATTATCAGCTATCACTAAAGCAAGAGTGGGCACCCCTAGTGAAGCGAGTTCACCTAATGTCCCTCCCGCTGCTGAAATAGCCAACCCTGCTTGCATCATATGCTGAGCAACAGAATCAGGGTTTAACACAACTGAAAACCTTTCGTTATGCACGTTTAGTTGCATCAGTGCTTTATGATCACGGTGTTTTTCGCCTACCAACAATTCGATATTGCAGTCTAAGCCCAAATTAACTAAAGATTGACATAACGGCAGAGCTATAGACATTGGGTCGGTGCCGCCAAGCGCAACCAGTATATTTGGCCTAGCTTGTAAGGGAACGAATGCACATGAGGTAAAGTCTTTACGTAAATAACTATACTTAGGTCCTAGACAAAACTCGGCATTAGGCGCACGTTTTTTATATTCAACCAAATTTGTATCCGCAGCGGGGTTGATAACAAAGTCGGCCAATAATGCTTCTGAATTAATATTATCGTCGAGAGCGACTATGTATACATTGGCATCTTGTAAACCTGTCCATTCAGCTTTACTTAGATGGTAGTCATCAACCACCACTATGCTAATACTCAGTTTGGTAACATCACTGATGGTGAATGGAGTGTTAACTTTTTTGCTGGCAAACCCTTCACTTTCAAGTTTAGTCAGTAAGTGTTGCGAGCAAGTTTTATAAATAAATAAGACATCAAACTGATCACATGCGACTTGAGCCAAAGCAAACAGACGCATTATATGCCCTGCCCCAACGTTGTGACTACTATTCCCATAAAAAGCGATACGAGGTTTAGCCAGCAAGAAAACCGCCGTCCACCGGCAACGTTACACCGGTTGTTTTAGCACTTAATGTGCTTAATAAGAAACACACGCTATTAGCGACATCTTTTGGGGTGCTCAAACCGAGAGGATGTGATGATATCAACAACTTAGTTTGAGCTTCGCCTAAGGTTTTAAATTGTATTTTAGCCTTAGCGCCATCGACCACAGCTGGTGCCACGCAATTTACTCGAATTGATTTATTCGCTAATTCTAGAGCCGCAGACTGAACCATAGAAGACAAAGCTGCTTTTGAAGCAGCATACAATGTTCTGGCCTTCAAACCACGCAATCCGGCAGCCGATCCAATCATCACAAAACTAGCATTCGGGTTAAAGTGTTTAGCTTTCGAAAAGGCAGAGACCAACATCACTGCCGCAGAAAAATTCACATCAAAATATTGACTAATTTGTTTAGCGGTTATTCCGCGTAATGGGCTATAGCCCTGAAAACTAGCACTATGCACTAAACCATCGATAGCACCATAATCATCGACAAGTAATTTGGCCCATGCAGCAATCGAATCTAGCTGGCTTAGGTCAAATACACTGATTTTGTGATGTTTATTTTTCAAAAGGCTCAATGTGGTTTCAAGTGCTTCAGCTCGGCGCCCAACCAAAATCAACCGCGCCCCTTTTTCATCCAAAGACTGACAAATTGCCAAACCAATATCAGAATCAACAGCTGCTCCTGTTACAATATATAGTTTGTTTGCAAAATTCATAAAGATTAAACTTGCTCCAAAGATAAAGGCTCAAAATCATCTGGTATCTCAATCAATTCAGGGGCTACTGAAGGTAACATATCGGTGACAATACAGCCCCAAGACCACCCCACACCAAAACCGCCTAGCATAACTTTTTTACTCTCATTATCTTCAAAGTAAGAGGAAAGTTTATGGCATATTGCTAGCGGTACGGAAGCACTTGAAGTATTTCCAAAATCTTGCATATCAATGAGATATTTATGTTCTGGTATTTTTGCTTTTTTACGTAAATGTTCCAGTATGAATTTATTCGCTTGATGCATTACAACCATATCTATGTCGTCAGCATGAATATCCGCTAACGCAAGAGTGTCTTTAATCAGTTTCGGAACAACTTTAAGCGTAAATGAAAATACTGCTGCACCATTTAAATGCAAACGGGAATCTTTAAAGAGTTTCGCTTCCTCTTCACCACTTCTCGGAGCGGAATCAGGTATAGTTGGGTGACGCCTCCCCCCAGCTTTAACCGCAATATGCTGTCCTCCTTTGCCATCAGTTCCAAATACAGCGTATGAATCTGGCCAGCTTTCATCAAACTCCAAGGCTGTGGCTACACCTGCATCACCAAATAAAGGTAAAGTTCCGCGGTCATTAGGAAGTAAATGGCGACTAGACGTATCCCCACATAACACTAGTGCTCGCGTGCCATTCGAACCATTCAGTAACTGGCTCGCAATCCAAGTGCCATACACAAACCCAGAACAGCCTAAACTCACATCTAAGCAAGCTGCAGAGCTTGGTAAGCCCAACCTACTTTGCATTAAACATGCAGAAGCTGGAAGTGCATAATCCGAATCTTGTGATACATAGATCAAGATATCAACAGATGCAGGATCCCATTCAAGCCGTTGTAAAAGAGTCTCAGCTGCCGCGATGCACATATCTGAAGCACAAAGGTGCTTTGGCAAAATGCGTCGACTATGGATACCTGTACTTCCATAAATTTTATCAGCTTCTTCTTGAGTAAACAGTTCAGGGGTTTCTACATAGGAGTGCCGATGGGGAGGAACAGCAGCCTGCATACCCGCAATTTTTACTGACTTGATAACAGCTTCCATGGATAACCTTATTGAAATCTAGGAATTAAATTGGTTTCCACTATATCATTGAAAAATATGGCTTAAAAGTGTCATGATGTACAGAAGGATATTAATTATAGATTTTCCAAAGCTCATAAAATTTATAATTAAAAAACCTTACGTCTTAAATGAATAAACCTTAACATTTCACATATGCGAGTTCATTTATATGCACTTCAAATATGCAATTCAATCAGGAGCAACCAATGACCATTAGTACTGTTAAAGGGGTAACCATCTCTGGCATCGTATCGGTTTTACCTGCTATTGAAAAAGTAAATATAGATGAATCTTCAAAGGAGAAAAAGCAAGAGTTAGAACGAGTCGTTGCTTCAACAGGAATCAAAGCAAGACGAGTAGTCGATCCTAAACAGACTGCGCTAGATCTCGCCTATATAGCCTGCAAAAACTTAATTAATTCAATGGATTGGCAAGACGAAGATATATCATTGATTATTTTTGTCACACAAACTCCTGATTATCCATTACCAGGCAACGCTGTGCAGCTCCAATATAAATTAGGATTACAGAAAGGTATCTTAGCTTTTGATATTAATTTAGGCTGCTCAGGATTTGTATACGGTTTATGGCAAGTATCTCAACTTTTAAATGGATTACCTGGCAACAAAGCACTGCTAGTAGTAGGTGATACTACTAGCAGGCAATATAGTGAATCCAATCGCACTGTATCTTCATTATTTGGTGATGCTGTTAGTGCAATAGCAATAGAAAAACGAGCCGATAGTGAAGATATGGTTTTTTCATTAGGTACTGACGGTTCAGGAGCCCCCTATCTTATTCAGCCCAATGGTGGTGCTAAGAACCCACATAGCTCGCCAGAGCTTTTTATGGATGGAATGCAAGTATTTGTATTTACTCTAAGAGAAATCCCCGCCTCTATTGAGGCATGTATAGAGAAAAAAGGGTGGAAGGCTTGCGACATTGACTATTGCGTTATGCACCAAGCAAATGAAATGATGTTAAAACGTTTAGGTCAAAAATTGGGGCTGGATGAAAAGCAAGTCATCATATCAATGAAAGAAGTGGGAAACACAAGCTCAGCTTCAATTCCTTTAGCCCTATGTATGAGTTTATCTGCGCAATTAATCGAACACAGTAACAAATTAGTATTTTCAGGTTTTGGTGTCGGTTGGTCTTGGGGGAGTGTTGCTCTAATATTAGAAAAACTCAGCGTATGCCAATTAATCGATTTAGCTGACTAGTATACTATTTGTATCAATTTAGTTACCGATAAAATCTACTGTTTTAATTTCTAATAGATTTTTCAATTTATTATGCCGTTATATTAACTTTTGGTGAGGCTATATCTCACACTTTTGCCGATACAAATATCATCCATTCGATTGCTCTTGCGCAAAATGTTCAAAAATAGAATGAATACTTTCAGTTAAATTTTCTGGCTTATCGCAATTACATGTCTGTGAATCGTTTAACTGTTGCGAACGGTAACTGGCATGTTGTGGACAAGAAGATACGGGATCGGTAGCAAAATCTGGCATTAATGTGGCTGGCTCACAGGCTCCGCTAATTAATAACACTGGGCATTCAACAGCTTGTGCAAACCACCTGTTTCCGCTGGCTTTACACACAACTAAATCACTGGCGGCCATTGCTTTTAATAAGCTATTTAGACTGCCTTCACATTCATCTTCTAACCAGATTTGATACCCTTGTTGTTCAAGACATCTTTTTAATTTGTCGGTATCAGGATATACATAACCGTCTTGGGATGAATCTAAGCACAAACCAATGATTTTAGTGGACTTAGCTTTTTTTAATAAGCGCTTATCAGCCACAACACAAATAGATTGATCTAACTGTTTAATATCAAATGCACAACATTGTGTAAGGTAAAATTCAGGATAACCACCATCAGGCACAACTGATGATTGCCACCAAGGAGTCATCCATTTATACATGCCTAAAAATGTGCTGTCTAAATATGAAGAAGCTAGATTGACATAATCAGCACCCAAACTTTGCGCTTGCACTCTAGTAATTAACTTTTGAATCGACATATTCAAAAAATTTCCGATGACGGGTTCACCGGCATCTTGCAAAAACCTAGCAAGAAAGCATGGCATAAAAGCAGTATCTAAATTTACGATTTGAGAATATCCATCGATAATTATATCTTCCGCAAGGCCTAGAAAAGATTCCATAGCTTGAAAAAAATCATCTGGCCATTGGTTGGCTTCTACCTTATGTACTACCACCGAAGGTTCTGCTTTACGGATCACTTCAGCCATATCACCAAAAGTCAAAAAATGGATCTCTTTATCTGCCAGTTGTTTCTGAAAAAAACGAATGGTAGGCAATCCGATGGCACACACATCTGCCGACGTCAGCATGCGAATAACTAAAACTTTTTGCTTAGAATTAGCTTTTTCTTCAATGGGGCTATTCATCGTTAACTCTTACAACCCTGAGGTTAGGAATTCCGCCTGTAAAAAACGCTGTAACTTAAATACAGCAGACATATTCAGGATTGAATATGCGATTAAAGCTCTTCAAACAAACAATTTAGTACTTTTATCTGGAATACGTTACTGCCGCCAGGGACCGAAATAATCGCGATGTTCATTGTAATACTTCATGCAATACATCTATCACGGTATTTTGTTGCGTATCAGTCAGGCTGGGAAAAAGTGGTAATGTTAAAGCGTGATGATAAAAATTCTCAGATACCGGAAAGTCACCAATTTTAAAACCAAGTTGTTGATAATAGGGGTGCAGGTGAATAGGAATATAATGCACGTTAACACCAACACCTCTAGCATGCAGTTGGGCAAAAACTGCCTTGCGGTCGTGTTGAGTTAGTTCAATCATATATAAATGCCATGCACTATTTGAATAACCAGTAATAACAGGTAACTTTAAAGGTAAATCAGCTAACCTTTTTTGATAATTTTGCGCTAGCTCTGTTCGTCTTTTAATAAAACTATCTAACTTGCTTAACTGTGATAGACCAAGGGCTGCGTGTAAGTCACTCAGACGATAATTGTAACCCAGTACTATTTGTTGGTAATACCAAGGACCGTGGCTGTCTGTTTCCATTTGCTCAACATCACGAGTCACACCATGTTTGGCAAACAGTTTTATCTTATCGTCATAAACCTTGACGTTAGTGAGTACAGCCCCCCCTTCCGCACTGGTTATTGACTTAACGGGATGAAAGCTCAGTACAGACATGTCTGAATATTGGCAACATCCTATTTTTTGTCCCTGATAACTACCACCTAATGCATGGGCGGCATCTTCAATTAGCACTACACCATATCTTTGAGTGAGTTTTTGGATAACTTGCATATCGCAACTAAGACCAGAAAAGTGCACAACTATCAATGCTTTAGGTAAGGATTTCGATTGTTCTGCTTGAACAAATTTGTATATTAAGGCGTCGATATCTATATTATGCGTAGCAACATCAATATCCACAAAATCAACATTTGCACCGCAATACCGCGCGCAATTGGCAGATGCCACAAATGAATTCGGCACAGTCCATACTGTATCGCCTTGTCCTATATCTGCGGCTAAACAAGCAACATGCAAGCCCGATGTGCCACTGTTAACTGCAGTGGCATATTGACAGCCAGTATAATCACACAAGGCTTGCTCAAATTGTGGAACAGTTGAGCCTTGGGTCAGAAACTGGTTGCGTAAAACATCAACCACTGCATCGATGTCTTGTTCGTCGACCAGATGTTTACCATAAGGGATCATGTAATAACGGACCTATAAAAGAGTTTCGTTATCGAGCGTTTTTAACTCTTGCACACTCAAAAAATGTGGATTAGTTCCGGAATGATATTCAAATTTATCAGCAACAGGTTTACCTATTTCATCTAATTTATTCTTTGCATAATTAACGGTTTTATCAAAAAATGTAATGGCTGGGGTGATCACATAATGGTCTTGAAATTCCAGAGAGTGATGTGCCATTTCCTCAGGCACCATAACTTCATGAAGTTTTTCACCAGGACGTATGCCCACTACGTCATACTCTCGCGTTCCACTTATGGATTCAACTAAGTCAAGGATCCTAATAGACGGGATTTTAGGAACAAATATTTCACCTCCCTGCATTCGTTGAAAGTTTTTAACAACAAATTCAACACCTTCATCAAGCGTTATCCAAAACCGTGTCATTTCTGCGTGAGTAACCGGGAGCTTACGTTTTCCTTGATCAAGTAAAGAACGATAAAAAGGCACCACTGAGCCACGAGACCCCACGACGTTACCGTAACGTACGACTGAAAAGCGCGGTCCCGTTGCGCCTGAAATATTATTCGCGGCGACAAATAATTTATCCGATGCCAGCTTTGTTGCCCCATAAAGATTGACTGGATTCGCTGCTTTGTCAGTAGAAAGTGCTATAACACGACTGACATTTGTCGCAATTGCGGCATCAATGACATTCTGCGCGCCATAGATATTCGTTTTAATGCACTCATTCGGATTGTACTCAGCGGCAGGAACCTGTTTAAGAGCAGCAGCATGCACGACGTAATCGACATCACGCATTGCAGATATCATACGGTCCTTATCCCGCACATCGCCAATAAAATAGCGCATACATTTTTCATCAAAGACTTGCTGCATCTCGAACTGCTTAAGTTCATCTCGAGAATAAATAATGATTTTTCTAGGGCTATAGTTTTTGAGGATATAAGAAACAAAACGATTACCAAACGAGCCTGTACCACCAGTAATTAAAATCGATTTATTGTTAAACATTTTGTTATTCCATCACTGTGATTGCAGGCTCATATTGATACTATTCTAGTGTATATCGCTATGAATAATATAGACTTTTAAGAAAATTTAATTATTCATACATAACTTAAGATTACCACGTGGATATGCCTTTACGGTTAAATATATTTTTTAACCGCTTTACGACCGCGAACTAAACCACTTAATTGTTTTAAAGATGCCTTAAACATTTGCTCTGCGTAGCCAACTAATGCGTTATTTACTTCAATTTCGGCCTTACAGAACAGCGGTTTACGAACGTCATCAAGTGTTAAAATATAGGTATTAATACAGTCATCTCTGCGAACAGACAGTGTATAGAAGGACTTTTCATCAGGATCTGCTGATGCTAAAAGATCAGTCAGCTCCTGATTGATGGTTTCAAGCTCAGGCGGGGAATACTCGTGTGTTAACGTAATTTTTTTCAAACTGCTGCTTGACGTTTTTGCCGTTGCGCTTCGTAAGCTTCTAATTTTGCAGCTTCAGGTATTTGCGACCAGGCCGTTTTAATCGGTAACATTAAATTAATCACTTCATCCATAATCGACACACTATTTTGAACGGTCGCATCAGTTAACCTTTGCACCATGTAATCATAAAGAGCAAAAAGATTGTCTGCCACTTCTGCATTATTGGTTAAATCGAGCGTATCCCGTAAGTTTATTAATATAGCGGTACATCGGCCGATATGTTGCCCCTTTTCGGCAAACTCTTTCCGCTCAATGCAACCTTTTGCATAGGCCATTCTATCGAGTGCACCTTGCATCAACATTAGGGTTAATTTATGAGGGTCGGCTTGTGCAACTTCTTGCTTCAAGTTACCTTTTTTATATGCATTTATGCCTTTTAAAGCCATCTAAATTCTCCCATTACTGCTTTAAATTGAACCTAATGATGCCAATAGCGCTGACCCAGTTTGATTTAGTTTTGTTACTGTTTGGTCAAGATTGAGGTACTTGTCACGCAGTATTTGCTCACTAGATGCCAATCTTAACTCAAATTGTATTCTTTCGTCTGAAAGTTGATCCTTTTGATCTTTTACCGAGCGTTCTCTGGAGGTAAGTAATCCACTCGCTTTCGTATATTGCTCGACATATTCTTCAAGCCGAACCGCTACACCTTGTTCACTATCCGTAAATAACGCAGCGATATCGTCAAAATTATCCTCAAGCGCCTCTTTTAAACGATCTTCACCGCTTCCAAAACCATATTTATTTGAAGAACCAATTTCTAGCTCGCCATCTTCATTAAACTCAATGCCTAATTGAAATAAAGTACCTAAACCAGAAGATGATACTTGTGAACCAATAATATTAGATAAACCATTTTGGATCCCACGTAGCATGGCGTCACCAGCAAGCGTCCCATCGTCCTCTAGATCAGATAAACCATACTTAGTTAGGTTAGTGATTTCAGTATTTAACGCGTTAAAGTTTTCAACGAACGCTCTAATTTTTTCTTCGACAGCCTCAGTATCAAAGCCTATTTTCAAAGACGAGGTTAGAGGCGTAACACCGTCATCTCCAAGTTCAGACAATTGAGATACAGAAAATGACACATTCTCAATTACGTTTTCAAACTCTGTACTACTACTTTCAACCGCAATGCCATCAATTGTGGCTTTGGAATTTTGAGCATTTAAAACCGGCGATAAGTAGTTTACTGTTTCTGTTGAATTGGTCGTTGCAAGTCGATTAAGGTCCGCGAGATCATTATCATTCACAATAACCAGGTCATTCCCTTCACCTTCAACTGAAGATGTAAATACTAACTTCGCACCACCTGATTCAGTACCCGTGTCAATAATGCTAGAGCGAACCCCAAAATTGTCATCGGAATTATTGATAGCGCTACTTAACTGTTGTAACGTCATTCCTGCCGTCACATCAATTGAAAAGCTATCACTGGTTGCGCCAATCTTAAATGTCAAACTGCCAGATGCGGGATCGGTCGGTAATGTTTGAGTGTAAACGGAGTCACTGGTGCTCGCGAAGCCGCCGTCCTCGGCGTTATCAGTTTCTATACGACTCCCACTGGCTAATTGGGTAACCGCTATTGCATAAGTCGCTTCTACAGCACTATTTGATGCTTCAGCGGTAAAAGGTTCGACATCTTCACTTGGATTTTTAACGGTAGGCTCACGGCCTTTTAGATCTGCGTCACTGCTCAGTTCTTCTACACTATCCAAAAAATCTTTCATTTTAGATTTAAGTGAGCCAATACTGGATATTTCAGCGTCGTAAGACTCTTCTTGCGTATCTAATCGTTCTTGTTTAGGCGCCCGCTCTGCTTCTAGAAGTTGACTAACCAGAGCCTCAAGATCTAAACCTGAACCTACTCCGAGCGATTGAATTGACATAGCCACCTCATAAAATTTATATCTTAAGCCTGTTTATTGACGAACATTCCAACGGCCGAACTAACGTCTGTTTGTAATTCTTTAATCCGTTTTGAAAAATTAAGAACTTCTTCCGTCGGTATCTGCCTGATCACATCGCCGCTTTGTGAATCAGTGACTTTAACAACCTGCCTACCGCTACCTTCGTCAACAGAAAAATTCAGTTGGCGGTTTTTAGTCTGAACAAATTCATTTACATCAGCGATCGCACTATCAATAACTTTGTCCGAAAGCTCGAAATCGATCTGCTCTTGAATATCTTTATCGGCTAAAAGAGCAATGTCTTTAACTTCTTCGACAGATTGCTTTTTAAACAGATTTAGATCTTCTTTTGCCTCATTATTTAACTGCTTCAAGTCAGAATTTATAGCAAAATTTTGGCCAACTTGTGATATTCCAATATCCATAACTCACCTCGTAAACAATGCAGAGAACAAAGATGCATCAACATCAAATATCCCCTGTATTTATGTTACTAATAACGGATTACTAATCGTAAGTATAATCCACTTTTCAGTATCGTAAACTTAACTAATTTAGCGTATAAACTCTACATCGTTTGTGCAGCTTAAATTCACAATATCCTTTCCCTTTCGGTAATTTAAAAAGCACAAAATACAATTCACCTTAACTATAGGTATCGGCCATATCTCTAGTATCTTTAGCATTTAATCGAAAAATAATCATTGGAAAAAAAATAATACTGCGAGTAGTAAATTCTCTGTGGATGAACAGCTATTTATTAGACACCTGCTAGTTAAATAAGCAACCTAAATGCAATGATCACGTATGAGCTGCAAATGCCGGCTCTAAGCATAGAAATCTAATCGTTCTGGACGCGTAGGTGATAGCTCTGTTTTATAGAATTAGAAAAATAAGGTCGCTGGCCAGTCATGCCAAGATAAATAGTACACGAGGGATGGATGACGTTTAAGCATGAAGATGTGTGGACTTGAAAGCAGTATCAGTTACGAGGTAATTTTCGCGATAGTGAGGTTGTAGAAAGTTGTTTGCTTATTGAAACGAAAATAAATACACGTATAAATTATTAGCGGTTATTCCATCTTCGTAAGAAAAATAGGAGCCATTAACAATCTATCCATCTTATTTTAAAAGTAAAAAAACTAAATGAAAAAAGCCGAAGGATAATCTTCGGCTTAAACTGACGAGAGAGTGAGTAGACTCTCAACTGATTGGATCTTCTCAACCTGGCGTTTTATCTCCTGGTTTCAAAGCCCTAACAGAAGGGTCTAGAAACCTAGTTTAACTATTCAATTAACCAAGTAGAGATAGAGCGGCCTGAGGACGCTGATTTGCCTGACTCAATACCGTTAAGCTCGCTTGTTGAATAATCTGATTACGAGTCAATTCAGCTGTTTCGGTCGCAAAATCTGTGTCACGTATTTGTGAACGTGCAGCTGATACGTTTTCAGAGATATTCGACAAGTTACGGATTGTCGATTGGAACCGATTCTGTAAGGCACCTAAATCTGCACGTACTGCCCCTATACTGGAAATCGCATCAGTAATAGTGGTTAACGCTCCTGATGCACCATCTATATTCGCAACAGTAAGAGTATCTAGACCTAACGAAGAAGCAGCAAAACCACCTGTACCTGTTGTGGACAAGTTAACAGAGATGTTTTGTCCGCCGTTTGCACCGACTAGGAAACTAGCTGAAAACGTACCATCTAACAGGGTTGCATCACCAAACTGTGAATCTGTTGCAATACGGCTTATTTCTGTGACCAACGCCTTAACTTCTTTTTGTAGAGCGGATCTGTCAGCCGAAGAGTTGATACCGTTTTGTGATTGAACGGCTAATGTACGAATACGTTGTAATGAAGACGTAACTTCACCCAACGCCCCTTCAGCAGTTTGCACAAGCGATATTGCATCATTTGCGTTTCTAGCAGCTTGATCTAAACCCTGAATCTGGGTAGTTAAACGTTCAGAAATTTGAAGACCTGCTGCATCATCAGCAGCTCGGTTTATTCTAAAACCTGACGAAAGACGCTCAAACGAAGTGTTCAAACTAGTCGACGAATTAAATAATTGACGTTGTGCGTTCAAAGACGACACATTAGTATTTACAAATAAACCCATGGTTTCTCTCCTACATTTTCAGTTCAGTTTTCGCTGATAACCGAAAATAAAAAATTGGTGGTTAAATAACTCTAAAAGTAATAATGAGATTTTAAAAATCATAATTACTATCTCTCTCATAAATGTTATCGACTGTAGCTAAGCTCTCTTTAATTAAAATTTGATGTTTTTTAATCCAGTGGTAACCAACCAGGGCTTTGCTTTTGCTAACCTTTTGAGTTCCAATGAATTTATTAAATACTGATTGGTGAATTAAAATGCAAATTATTGATGTAAAGCGCGTAACTAAGGGTAGTAAACACCATGCATTTACTGATTTATGTGATTTTAATGGCGTACTTTACTGTTCTTTTCGAGTCGCTAAAAACCACGTCAGCGATGACGGACATATTAACGTTGTAACGTTGTCAGAAAGTGCAGAGGTGGTTAATACCCACCGTATAATTATGCCGGATACTGATCTGCGGGATCCTAAACTAAGTGTTTCGCCAAAAGGAGAACTGGTATTACTTGCTTATGCTCGGCGCACAAGCAAAACCAGTTTTCTTGGTGAATTGGGTAATCAACATCCATTGATATGGGTATCCCAAGATGGACTAAGTTGGTCTTGCCCTAAAAATATAGGCGAAAAGCATTGGTGGTTGTGGCGTTTACGATGGCATGACGGTAAAGCTTATGGTATCGCATACAATCGTTCTAAAAACGCAGTGCATCTTTACTCGGGTGATCCGAAACGAAGTTTTCATCGACATAGCAGTAATATGTTTTGTTTACAAAAGCACAATAAAGGATACCCCAATGAAAGCGATATATGTTTTACGGAAAATGACATAGCACACATTATTCTGCGCAGAGACAGTGATACGTATAGCGCGCAACTAGGGAGCAGTAAGCCCCCCTATATCAATTGGCAGTGGCGAGATCTAGGTTTTTATATTGGAGGACCTAATATGTTGCAACTGAACAATGATTCAGCATTACTCGCAGGAAGAATTATCCATAAAGGTAAGTTGGTAACAGCCCTACTAAATGTAAACTTTAAAAGTGCCAAAGTATCATTGCTCAATATATTACCGTCAGCAGGTGATAACAGTTATCCGGCAATGGTAAGAAAGGAAAACACGCTTTTTGTCAGTTATTATTCATCTCACCAAGACCAACAAGCGCATATTTATTTGGCAAAACTAAAATTGCCGCAGTAGGTTGACTGTGAATGAGTGAATAAGCGAATAAAATATTTAGCTATCAACTAATATAATCAAACAGTGACAGCCCCGTCACTCGCGAAAACGTCGCTTGTGCGGCTTGCAGCGCAGCTTCTTGTTTACTAAGCTCAGATACTGCTTCAGCATAATCCACGTCTTCAATTTCGGCCCGGGCTGATTTGTGTGTTATCTCCAAGTCTAAATTTGACTCAAGTACCGATTGGGCGGTATTCATTTTACTCCCAAGCATTGATATAGAATCAAGAATACTCGTTAGGCTATTGTCCGCGCCAACCAATGCATCTCTAATCCCTTCTTCGAAGTCTTTATCAGAGATATTTTCATCACTTAAATCAATATAAAAATCATTAAGCGTTTCCACGATACTCTTTTTCTCAGGCTTTTGTAGTGTAAAGTTAACACTGTCACCCACACTGCCCTCAATAGTAAAATCCTGTCCTTCAAAATTAAAAGGTGTGCCACTAGCGAATGATTCAGTACCAACAACATTGCCAGTACCCAAGTTAGTGATACTCACTTCAGTGGCGCTAATGATATCAATCTGATATTCATTATTTGCGGCGGTGACAGGATCATAATTTTGCTCATGAAACTGATCGAATTCGGATTGTGCAGTAATAATAGAAGACGCTGACGTCACGCCGGTTGTCGATGTAATATCGCCTGTAAGTCGAGCATAAACATCTTCAAAAACGGTTTGACCTGACGTATTCATCGCCAAAGAGAATGTATTCGACACCCTGATTTCATTTATTCCTTCATCACCTTCAAAAGCGTATTTATTCCCTGAAGCGCCAGCGGTATAACTAAAAGCAGGTGTTGCAGATTGATAACCAGCAAAAATATACTCGCCATTCGCATTTTGGCTATTCATTGCGTCAAATACTTGGTCACGTATTTGCGCAATCTCAATACCAATGGCATTTCGGTCTTGTGAGTTAAGTATGCCATTACCAGCTTGAACCATTAATTGCCGCGCTCTTTGGATATTGTCAGTCACATTGCCAAGTATTGTTTCTTCCTGCGCGATACTGCTCGTTAGCAAGTTACTGTTTTTATTGTATTGTGAAATTAAATCAATTTCTTCGGTTAAACGAATAACCTGTGCGGTTCCAACAGGATCATCCGACGGACGTAATAACTTTTTTCCAGTCGATAATTGTTGCTGAACATCAGACAACTCATCTTGATTGTTCAGCACAGCACGGATGCTTCTATCATATAATTGACCAGTAGAAATACGCATTATTTCACTCTCACTTGTTTCATTATCTCACCATGCTCAAAATGGTATCGAACATTTCTTGCGCAGTATTCAACAAACGTGCTGCAGCAGAATAAGACTGTTGAAAGCGCACTAAATTGGCGGCCTCTTCATCTAAACTAACACCAGACACCGAATCAAACCAATCTTTAGACTGCAACTTTAGGGCCTCTCCTGCTTTTACGGCTATGTTGGCATTAGCTGCTTTTTGGCCTATATCGCTAACTGTATCGGCGTAAGCTTCGTGAAAACTAACGGGATCGCCCGACCCAGCATTATTCAACTGCATGCCATTCTCGTTTTGCAAATTAGCCATGATTAACCCGTTACGGTTATCGTTAAGTCCGTTGGTATTATAACCAATAGAGAACGAGTCGCCGGCTTTCGGTTCACCTTGCAGACTAAAATCATAACCTGGATAGTTATCCAGCGCGCTAAATGCTGCTGGCCAACCAGCCGTTTCAGAGGCCTGCGTTAGTAAGTTATCTAATGACGCCGCACCACTAACCGTAGTAATTAATGTGCCCGCGCTGTCGTACACCTCGAACTCATTTGATGAGTTAAATAAAATGCTTGATGGCGCGCCGACCCCTCCACCAGGTGCAGCTCCAGGGGCATGAATACCACCAGCACCATCAAAACCAGATGAACGAGAATCGAACGGCGTAGTATCGACAAAAGTATTCGTGACTTGGGTTGAGATTAACTCCGCACCACCTAAATTATCATCCGCAGCATCTATTCTAATTGGACTGGCAAGCGCTAAGTCTTCAGGGCGTGTTGTAACCAACTCAATTTTGTCAGCGACTCCCTTAGTTGGTTGCAGTAAAAACTGATCTCCTGCGGTGTAGCCAGATCCTTTTGAAAACTCTAGCTCTAAGCCACCTAATATTTCGCTGTACTCACCACTTTGGGCAGTCAGACCAATGTAATTTTGTGTAATTGGATCACCATTCACATCTAGCACAGCAGAACCATCAATATTGAGCAATGCCACAGTAACATCGACAGTTGGAGGCACACTAGCAGTGACGGCATCGATCGTAACTTGGTAATCAGCACTGGTTATGGCGCTTGCACCGCCTTGGGCAATACGACCGTTAACAACTGAAGTTGTATCAGCGTTACCGGGATAATTAAGACCAATGCTGACAGGGCGTGTGAAAATCTCACCACCCAACTGTTGATCATAATCCATGCCCGCGCGATTTTGCGTATTGACAGCCTCTGTAACCGCCAGTGCAATTTGCCCAAGTTCCCGGCGACTTGGCTCAAGTACCTCATCACGGTAACGAAACAAACCTCCAATCGTCCCACCCAATTCAGTTTCCGTAAGATTTAACGACGTTGGTTTACCATTGCTGGTGAGCTGCAATGATTTGTAGTTAAGATCTGCGCTATTGTTAACCTCTAAAACACTAAAGGTACCATCTTGCATGACGAGTGACTCACCCGAGGTTAGGTTCACCATAACCGAACCATCGCCATTAGAGCTATTGCGTGTTTCAATTGATACCAAACTACTTAACTCTAAGATAGCGGAGTCACGCTGGTTCATTAACGCGCCTGGAGTATCATGGGGGTTATTTGCCTGAACGATGCGAATAGAGTCATTAAACGATGCGATTGATTCAACCAAAGAATTAACTTTATTTAGAGATGCTTCAAATTCAAAATTAATTTCACGTTCTTTTTCGGTTAAAAACGTTGATATGGTGCCCATTTGTCCAATCATGGATTCAGCATCACCTAACACCAGTTGGCGCGCAGACATATTTGTCGGATCATCGTTCGCTGTTTGCATTGAAGCAAAAAAGCGGCTCATGCTAGTCGATACACTGTTAGCTTCGCCGGCAAAAACATTGTCCAAAATGGCAGTTTTTTCCCAATATGCTTCATGCTCTGCAAGCATGGTAGTATCACGACGTAGCTGATTTTGAGCAAATGTATTAACGACTCGGTCGGTAGTGTATTGACCGACCCCGCCCATTAACTCCGCGACAAAATTTGTTCTTTCTCGTACGTATCCATCAGTATTAACGTTGGCAATATTATTACCTGTCGTACTGAGTAACTGGTTGCTTGCTTCAACACCAGAGCGAGCAATGGATAATAAATCCGAAGTCCTAATCATATTTTACACTCCTTACTCTGGTGTTGTTCATGGCTGATAATTGCTCAATGAATCACTGTTCAGGACAGAAATAATTTTTTGAGCATAGGCTGGATCTGTCGCGTATCCAGCCTGTTGTAACTCTTCAAAGTAACGTTTAGGGTCATTCGTATTTTTGAGTGCTTGTTGATAACGAGGGTTCTCTTTCACAAATGACACGTAATCCTGCATCGCATCGTCAAATGAACCGTATGCTCTAAATTCAGCTTTCTTAGGTGTCGCTAAACCTTGTTCAAATTCTAAAGTGTTAACCCTAGCAGTGTCGCCTTGCCATGCTTTACCAGCTTTGATCCCAAATAAATTATGAGTATTGCCTTTATCGGTATGCATCATGTATTGGCCCCAACCTGTCTCTACGGCAGCTTGAGCGAGCAATGCTTTAGGTTCTATATCAAGCTCTTGTGCAACTCGCTGGGCGACTGGATATAATGCATCCATGAAATTTTGTTGACCGCTAAACGCCGCATCTTTGAAACCAGCGCCTGTAGAAGAAGCATCCGGCAACACGGTTTGTTGAGCCTGTTTAATACTTTGAACACTATGACGATTAATGTCTGATAAGTTACCGTCATTACGAATAACACTCGCAGGCGTAAAACCATCTCCGCCCTTACTAAGCTGCTGCATAATAATATCAGCCAGTCCAATACTGCCATTGTTTGACATATCACTGGCCAGTTGTTGGTCATGCATATCGCGATAAAACTTAACCTGTTCTGAATTAAAAGGGCTGTCTTTATCTGCCATAACATCTTGCGCTTTACGCATAGACTTAAGCATCATTTGTACAAAAATTGCTTCAAACTGTTTCGCGGCTTCTTCCAATGCGGCGTCATCGCCGTTTTGAGCAGCCCGGCGCAATTTGTCCAATCCTTGAATGTCATTTGCGTTGCGCGACATTTCAAATTGGCCTTGAAACTTAACGCTATTGTCTATGCTGTCCATCGGCTAAACCTCAGTCTTATCAAACACACTAAATAACAACTAGCTCGCCTTGTAAGGCACCGGCCTCACTGAGCGCTTCTAGTATTGCCATTAAGTCACCAGGTGCGGCGCCCACTTCATTCACTGCGCGAACAAGTTGGTCAAGGGTCACGCCTGGATCAAATTTAAACATGCGTGTGTCATCTAAATTCACGTCAATAATTGACTGATCCGTCACCACAGTTTCCCCTTGCCCCAATGGATTAGGCTGAGTAACTTGTTGATTTTCACTAATGGTAACTGTCAATCCGCCGTGGGTTATGGCTGCGGGTAATAAACGTACGTCTTGACCAATCACGATCGTGCCGGTTCGGCTATTGATTACGATCCGCGCTGGCGCTTTAGCAGGTACGAATTCAAAGTTTTCTACTGTTGCTAAGAACCCTACTCGCTGCCCCACGTCTCGAGGAGCCGACACACGAACAGACGCTGCGTCGATGGGCGTAGCAATAATGTAACCTTTATCTGGATCGGCGCCTAAACGCCGATTAATCGTATCAGCTAAAATTTTCGCAGTGGAAAAATCAGGATAATTTAAGTTAATGGTTAAAAAATCATTCTGCATAAAACCGCTGGGAACGGCTCTCTCGATGATTGCACCGTTAGCTATGCGCCCAACTGTTGGCGTATTGGCAACTATTTTTGAGCCATCAGCGCCTTCTGCGCCAAAGCCACTGACCACCATGCTGCCCTGAGCAACCGCGTAGACTTTGCCGTCTAAGCCTTTCAAAAAAGTTTGCAGTAATGTACCACCTCGTAAACTGGCTGCTTCCCCTACTGAGCTAACAGTGACGTCGATTTTTTGGCCTGGCTTTAAAAACGGTGGTAGTTCGGCGTGTACCGCGACTGCGGCGACATTTTTAATTTTAGGCTTTAACGTGCTATCCAAACTGATACCGAAATTTGACAACATAGTGCGAAAACTTTGTTCCGTGAACGGACTCTGTTCGCCAGTGCCAGGTAAACCAACAACCAAACCGTAACCCACTAATTGGTTACTACGTACGCCTTGGATACTGGCTAAATCTTTAATACGCTGAGCCTGTCCAATGGGGGCCACTAAAAGACTCGCCACCATAAAAGCCAAAATAAATAATTTCATATACTACTCCTGCCTAAAACGGCCAGTACTCGGAGGAAAAGAAACTGGTTAGCCAACCCTCTTTTTGCGCTGAGGCAAACGTACCTGTGCCGCTGTATTGAATGCGGGCGTTGGCTATTTTGGTTGAAACTATCTCATTCGTTGGACTAACATCAGCTGGGCGAACAACACCTGTTAAACGTATATACTCATTCCCATTGTTCAGGGTTAACCATTTTTCGCCGCGTACCAATAAGTTTTGATTTGAGAAAACTTTCATCACAGTAACTGAAATGCTACCGCTTAAATTATTACTCTGATTGGCGGAAGCATCACCGGTAAACTCGTTTGAGCTGTCGACACCCAGTTGCAATGATTGAGAACCAATATTCACTGCATTCCCCCCAAGGCCAATTATGGGACTGACGTCCAGGGCCGACTCTTTCGAAGTAGTGGTACCTGCGGATTTCGTTGCCCGGGTATTTTCTTCCAAATTCACAGTGATGATGTCGCCCACACGACGGGCTTTCACATCTGAATACAAGCTATTGGCCATGTCAGCCTGAAAAATTGAGCCGTCTTCGGCAATCTTTTGCCGCGGCAACTCAGCCGTGATAGGTGCATAGTAAGGGTCGTTCGGCATAACATCCGGCTCAGGCGTGCTCTGGCAGGCACTGAGTAATCCACTTAATCCAATGACATATAAGGCTTTCATAATATTAACCACTAAAGTTGTTGAATAACCTGACCAAGCATTGAATCCACGGCCGAAATAACTTTTGAGTTCATTTCGTACAGACGTTGGCTTTCAATCAAGTTCACCAGTTCTTCGGTCACATTAACATTCGACGTTTCCAGTGCTCCTTGCACTACGGTCCCTAACCCTTCAAGGCCAGGCACACCTTGAATGGGTGCACCACTAACGGCAGTTTCAACGTATAAGTTTTGACCAATAGGCTGTAAGCCAGTCATATTCACGAAATCAGACAGGCTTATTTGCCCCAAGACTTGTGGATCAGCTTGACCACGAATTGAAGCTGAAACCTCACCGTCTTGAGATATGGTAATTTGCTGAGCATCCTCGGGAACGGTAATGTTTGGTTGTAGCAAGAACCCGGCTCCAGGCGTTACAATCTGCCCTTGGTCGTTAAGAGTGAATTGACCATTTCGTGTATATGCGGTGCTGCCATCAGGTTGCAGTATTTCGAAGAACCCCCTGCCCTGAATTGACATATCCAATGCATTTTCAGTCGTCAGCATATTGCCTTGAGTATGGGCTTTTTGTGTCGCAACCACCTTACTACCAGCGCCTAACATCAAACCAGAAGGTAATTCGGTATCTGCCGACGAGCGCCCACCAGGTTGATTAATATTCTGATAAAGCAAGTCTTCGAAGATCGCGCGGTCTTTCTTAAAACCAACAGTGCTGGCATTCGCCAAGTTGTTTGAAATAACAGCTACATCGGTTTGCGCTGCATCGAGTCCGGTTTTACTGATCCATAATGCTGGGTGCATAGGTCATCTCCCCTAATAGATTATTCTTCAGCCACTGGCTATTAAATAATGCGCAGTAATTGATTCGCTTTGGAATCTAAATCACTGGCTTGTTTCATAAATTTAACTTGCATTTCGTAATGTCGTTGCAGTGAGATCATGTCCACCATCTCCTCTACAGGATTAACGTTGCTGCCCTCAAGCATGCCGTTACGGATACTCACCGTAGGATCAAATTGCGCTATCTCGCCGTCTTTTTGACGAAATAAACCGTCGTTACCACGTTCAATGTTGGTAAGTTGTGGGTTCACCAACTTTAATCTGCCGACTTCTTCAAGCACTGTTTCCGGTGCGCCTTGGGGCCTTACTGAAATCGTACCGTCGCCAGCAATATTGATATTCGACAAAGGAATGGGCAAAAACACCGGGCCATTTTCGCCGATTATGGTATTGCCAGAAGAGTCTTGTAATTGCCCATCGGCACTGATCTGCAAACTGCCGTTACGGCTGTAAGCCTCACCGCCGTTAGTGTCTAGTACTGACAACCAACCATCGCCTTGAATCGCCACATCCAACTCTCGCTCGGTTTGGATCATCGCCCCGCCTTCAAAATTATTTGCAGGGTTCTCGGTCATGGAAAACACGCGTGTCGGCAGCCCTTCGCCAAACGCAGGCATGCTGCGAGCTTGCTCTAGTTGCGCGCGAAAACCCGTGGTTTGGGTATTGGCCAAATTGTTTGCACGCACAGCCGTACCAAGAAGATCTTGTTTAGCGCCGCTGGCGGCAATGTACAGTAATTTATCCATGACAACTTCTTGACGAAAAGTGAACTTAACTAGAACTGTGCAAATTAAGTGCCACTAGCAGCTTTATGATGAAAAAACCGATTATAAGTTAAGCAATAGATAACGATATGAAAGGATATTAGGCTATAAAAAAGGTCACGCGAGGTGACCTTTATAAAGCTAAACAATTGAATTAATTATCGAATATTCAAAATTGTTTGGTTGAGCTGGTTATTGACTTCAAGGGCTCTGGAGTTAGCTTGGAAGTTACGTTGAGCAATAATCAAATCGATAAGTTCGGTGGTTAAATTCACGTTGGCTTGCTCAAGGGCAGACGAGTTTATATCGCCAAAGGTACCTGTTGTTGCCTCTCCGGCAAGTGCTTCGCCGGATAAGATGCTTTCTTGCCACTGAGTGTTACTTTGCTGGGTCAAGCCTTGGTCATTAGCGAAACGTACTAAAGCAACGCGAATAATGGGTTCAGATGTACCGTTTGAGTATGTTGCACGTACAAGACCATCTGCGCCAATATCAATCCCCGTTAACCGACCAACGGCTAAACCATCTTGTTCAAGGGATGTCACCTCAAACGCGGATGCAAATTGGGTTGGTTCATCTGATGTTGCTGAAGATGCGTCAAAGGCAAAATCGGTCTTAATGGCTTGAGTCGCATCCGACCCGTTCGACAATATCGTGCCCCCTAAAGCTACCGAGGTTATTTCACCTGTCAAACTGGCTGTACCGTCAGCGTTTTCAATTCCTGTAAAGTCGCCACCTGAACTAAACGTCATCCGGTATCCAGATACTGGCGGAACCAAAGTACTTTCACCTACAACGTTTTCCCCTGTCGCAGGAGGGGCACCTATGGTGTCACCTTCGGTATTCAAGGGAAGGTCGTCCATATAAGTCGCCACTACCCATTCATTCGTTTCATTTTGATCTTTCATAAAATAATAGGTCATGACGTGACTGTCACCTAGAGAATCAAATACTGTGACAGACGTGGCAGCATTGTAAGTCAATGGATCATCAGGGTTGAATAAGTCTAAATCAACAGGGTCATCACCAGCAGGCAAGTTCATCTTTAATGATACTTCAGAAGTGGGCTGCGGCGAGCCAGAAGAATCAGGAATTTGAACTGGTTGCGTCGTACTCAGTGCAACTGAAGATGAAGTACCGTCGTTGTTAACAGGAAAACCAAGCAAATTATCGCCGTTTGAGTTAACAACGAAGTTGTCTGCATCAAGTTTAAACATACCCGCACGTGTATATGAATATTCGCGGGACTCAATTTCCGGTACCGTGGCAAAAAAGCCATTCCCCGTTACAGCAAGGTCCAAAGAGTTATTGGTAAACTGCAAACTACCTTGTGAAAACTGTTGTGCGACTTCTTGAGTAATAACACCATCACCAACTTTCGTTTTACCACCCGCTAACAATGATGATGCATATACATCACCAAACTCTGCGCGAGACTCTTTAAAGCCTACGGTATTTACGTTCGCTATATTATTAGCGGTTGTATCTAAGTCTCGTTGCGCAGCAGATACGCCACTCAATGCAATATTAAAAGACATGTTTTGCTCTCCTGTTAACCACCAAGTTGAATGACGTCGTCAAGTTTGACACTCACATCACCATCAAGATTTAAAATGACACCTTGGCCGCTGCCAGCGAGGCTGACGCTATCAACATGCCGATTGACTGCTGTTACTAATTGTTGAGGTTCACCGGATACATTACCTTGCGCTTTTACAACATAATTTCCGGCCGCCATAATATTTCCGGCGCTATCTTTGCCATCCCAATTAAACTGAATATTGCCAGCAGGTTGCGTACCAATATCGATAGTTTTCACTATGCTGCCAGATTCACTTTCAATGGTAATTTTTGTATTTAGTGTTGTCGCATCGTTGATCACTACGCCAGAAACGCCCTGCCCTTCGCTGGACATATGCGCGACATCACCTTGCAATAAAACCTGTTGCCCTATCAAACTAGAGGCCTGAAGCGCTTGGTTTGACGTCATTGACGTGGCGAATGTCTCAAACTTCTCATTTAACTGACTAATTCCGTCAGCCATGGTGAAGCTGGTCATCTGCGCAACCATCTGGTCGTTATCTACGGGCTTACTTGGATCTTGATTAGCAAGTTGCTCGGTGAGTAATGAGAAAAAGTCTTCTTGTGATAACTTTTGATTACTCTCGTCGGCGACCGGTACCGTTTCTGGTTGCCAGTAAAGATCACTATTCAAGCCATTTTTAATTAATGTATCCACGTCTGTACCTCGAAATTATCTGGATAGTAAAGCGACTAGCTTTGGCCTAAACGCAATACAGTTCTAAACAAACGTTTAGTTGTATCAGCGACTTGAACATTCGTTTCATATGCCTTTGACGCAGACATCATATCGGCCATTTCTTCAACGATATTCACGTTTGGTTTATAGATATAACCATTTTCATCTGCCATTGGATGACCTGGGCTATATTCAATTTGTAACGGTGCCTGACTTTCGACTATCCCTAAAACCTGTACACCCGTACCGGCACTTTGATCTTGAGAGGCGCGTTGCATTTCAGCGGCAAAAACGGGATGACGCGCTTTATACGTTTGATCATAACTGCTACTGACCGAGTTCGCGTTTGCCACGTTACTAGCTGTGGTATTTAAGCGCACACTCTGCGCACTCATTCCGGTACTGGCGATATCCATTACGTTAAATAAACTCATTAGCTTTGACCTCCGCTGATGGCTTTCTTCATGCTTTTAATTTTACCGCTAAGAAACTCTACGCTTGCCTGATAACGCAACCCGTTATCTAAAAAGGCATTACGTTCGACTTGTACATCAACGGAATTACCATCACCGGTATCAGGTTGATTAGAAATACGGAATTCTAACTCCCCTGAGCCTTGCATATGGCCTTTAATATGATTGTCATGAGTACGAGTAAGATTTTGGCTACGTCCGCTTTGCGCACTGCGCATAGCATCTTGAAAGTTAATGTCTCTTGCTTTGTAGCCAGGCGTATTTGCATTCGCAAGATTGCCGGCCAGCACTTCCATACGATCTTCACGTACTTGCACTGCTTTATGGGAGAATCCCATTAACTTATCTAAACTGATTGCCATTTGCTTTACTCCTCATTCGCTAGGGGTAAAGCAATAGCTATGCCAAAGAAGATTTGACGTTTTGAATGAAATTAGCTAACCAATTGAAATGGCTATATTTTCTTTGAGTAGAATAACCCACTTCCACTACGATTCATGGTGAATTCGGTGGTGATTCCCGTTAAGGATTCAGACGCGCCAACAAAAAGTGCGCCTTGTGGTTGCAGGCAAGCGGCAAGTTTTTGCAGTATTGAGACTTTAGAGGTTGCCGAAAAATAAATAAGCACATTTCGACAGAATACCACGTCATAACGCGTCGGATTAGTATAGGGCATCAGCAGGTTTATAGGCTTAAAGCTGACCATATTACGTATATTCTGTTTAATCACGCTGCAGTTCCCCTCGGATGAGGTGTCAAAAAAACGCGCTTTTCGCTCGCTTGATAATCCCCGAGACAAAGACAAATTATCGTACTGACCGGCTTCTGCTAGACTTAGCATCTCACTAGAAATATCAGTGGCTATTATTTCTACACCGCCAGCAAGAGCGCCCGGGTTCCGAGTTTGATATTCAAAAACAGACATCGCAATAGAGTAAGCTTCTTGCCCTGACGAACAAGCCGCGCTCCAAATTCTAATTTTTTTACCTGACTTAGCCAATTGAGGGAGCAACGTTTGCTGAAGAATGTCAAATGGGTAACTATCTCTAAACCATAATGTTTCATTGGTTGTCATGGCATTAACGACTGCATTTATCAGCGTAATATCATGGTTAGCAAGTGTTCGCTTAATCAAATCGGATAACGATTTTTGATTAAACTTACCAAGTAAAGGCGATAGACGGCTACGCACTAAGTATTGCTTATTTTCCCCTAACACGATGCCGCATCGATGTTCAAGAAAGCGACAAAAAAGCGCGTATTCATGATCACCAAGTGTGTTACTAGACAATAGGCTTTCCTTCACGATTATTTGTTATCAAACCATTTTTGTACGGAAGTCACCAACTCATCGGGGTGAAATTTAGCGATAAAATCGTCTGCCCCAACTTTTTGCACCATTGCCTGGTTGAACACACCACTTAAAGAGGTATGCAGCACCACATGTAGATTCTTTAACGCGGGATCATTCTTAATCTCAGCGGTCAGAGTATAACCGTCCATTTCAGGCATTTCGATATCGGAAACAAGTATTCCCACTTTATCTGTAATATCACCCGTTTCTTGTGCAAGCTCTCTAAGGCGGTTAAGTGCTTCTAAACCATTTTTGGCCATTTCAATTTTGAGCCCCAAGGTGGAAAGCGCTTTATTCACTTGATTTCTCGCCACTGCAGAATCGTCAGCAATAAATATAATTTTCTCTCGTTTGTTTTCTACCGTCATACTCGACACACTTTCGCTAACGTCAGTGCTAATGGGAGAAATTTCGTTGAGGATCTTTTCCACGTCCAAAATCTCAATTAACTCCTTTTCGAATTCAGTGACTGCAGTCAAATAACTCGCTCGGCCACTACCTTTGGGGGGCGGCATGATTGCTTCCCAGTTGGTGTTTACAATCCGCTCCACCGCTCCGACTAAAAAGCCCTGAACAGAACTGTTGTATTCAGCAATAACAACAAAAGCAGTACTCAAATCGAGTATCGGTTTACCACCTGTTGCCATACTCATATCAATCACCGAAATTGTTTGCCCCCGAATATGGGCGATTCCGCGCACATACGAATTCAATTTAGGAATAGACGTTAATTTTGGACACTGAAGTACTTCTCGTACTTTAAACACATTGATGCCGAATTTTTGCCGACCGTTTAATCTAAATAACAACAATTCAAGACGATTCTGACCAACCAACTGGGTACGCTGATTGACTGAATTCATAATATCGGACATGTAAAACTCCGTGAAAGTGAAAGTCGGCTTAATAGTTGCTTTGTGCTTACATATCGCGGCAAGTACTTCGCATTTTATGTTAAACCGTCTATTTTTTGACGCTATGCACAATCTGCACTTGCCTAAGCATAGACAAATTGGTCACAAGTGAAAATGAATAATATCGCGATTTACAAAGCGTTTGCCTCGATCATCATGCTTACTCTAACCAGTTTCGCAGGATCCGCGAGCACTAATACGCATCGAGAACGCGCCGCACAACTGATTGATGGCGCACAGCAGTTTGTTGCATCCCAGCTTACAACATCGGCACAAATCCGCCTTAACATTAGTACAGCAGAGATAGATGAGCGGGTGAATCTGCCTGTTTGTCCTGAAAATATCATTTACACTGCGAGTAACGAGTCACTGCAACAAAGCAATATCGCGGTAAAGGCCCTGTGTAAACCGTCTAATTGGTATATGTATTTAATGGTCAGCGTTAAACAAATGCAGCCGGTTGTGGTTATTTCAAATGCCGTCAGTCCAGGGACCATTCTAAATAGCGGCAATATCAAATTAGTCGATATGAATCGAGCTTTACTCAGGCGCACCACGTTTTCAAATGTAGAAGATGTTTTAGGCGCCCGCATCAAACGTCGTGTTCGGCCAGGCCAACCTATTACACCGAATAATTTATGTTTTGTGTGTAAGGGTGATACAATTATTATCAATGCTTCAAACACTATGATGCAGGTCAAAGCATCAGGTGTAGCCATGCAAGACGGCAATATCGGCGATACTATTATCGTCACTAACACTCGCTCTAAAAAACAAATTAATGCTAGGGTAGCTAGTACAAATGAAGTCGTTGTCGGTATATAGATCAATGACTAATGTACTCGCATTAAATAGTAAAAGAATAGTGTAGATTGCACTAAAGATGTGTCCTCGGTTGCCGATACAGTAAGTGAGGTAAGATTAACAAGGTTAGGTAGTCACTATGTCTATTAACAACATTAACAACAATGGTCAAAAGCAAGTTATTGATAATCAAAAGATTAATCAGCAACAAGCGCAAAACCAGCAATCAAATGAAGCGGCCAGTAAAACCACTTCATCTCAGCCTGTGCGCCAAGATTCCGTGTCTTTGACACAATCGGCTCAGCAGTTAGCCCAAGTTCAGAAGAAAAGTACTGAGGCTCCGGTTAATCAAGAAAAAGTTGACCGCTTAAAGAGAGAGATTCAAAGTGGTGAATACAGCGTAAATCCGCAAAATTTGGCTAAAAGTATTGCGTTACAAGAGTCAGAAATATTTGGCAGAAACTAGTATCGGCAGCATAATGATTGCCTACTTAACCTCAGGCAAAACGAATGTCAGAATTAATAAAAGCGATAACAAAACAATTTGACCATCTCGAAGACCTCATTCAGGCGCTTGACTCTGAGCTGCATTTAATCAGCAGTCGAGATGCTGAGGCGTTAATCAATCTGCTCAAAAATAAAGAAAATCTACTAACAACCGTTCAACAACAAGACGATACGATCAACATTGCTTTTAATGCGAGTAGCGAAGAAGAACGCACTAGTGAAGAAGTACTAGCCTTGTTCGACCGAGCAAAGAAGTTAGTATCTGAATGCCAATACCGCACAAAAATCAATCAAGTTGCTGTTGAACAGGGACAACTCAGACTTGAACATCTACGTACATTGTTACTTGAGTCTCGTGCCAAAGAATCAATGACCTACGATAAAAGTGGTAAAGCACGCGGGGGAAAAAGTGGCCGCGGCATCAGCGCTTAAAATTTATTTATGCGCTCCGCTTAATTTAGTTTAGAACATTTATATCGTCTTATTCAGAGTAGACACTAGAATATATATCGCATATGACGGATTAGTTTACTTACAAGTGCTAGTTATATGACGCTCGGTAATACCATCAAAGTTAAAGAATATTCTAACTTCATCTTAGTCACTCAACTCGGCAAAACTGGCAAATTATTAATTAGCGGCAAGCACTTGCCGTAACACGCGGTAATTAATCAACTAAAAGAAAGCAATAGGAAAGCGCAGTTCATACACTTGCGCCTAATAATAATGTACATCTTTTACCCGTCTGGGCCGAGCGGTCGACAAATAGATATCGTATACCCGTTTGAAGTCTAACTCTAATTCAGTGGCGTACAAATCATCACCTACTGGATAGCTTTTTATTACCCGTGCACCACGTATCACCCCCTGTACTGAACTAGAAAGGCGTTCGTCAGATAATAAAAAATTGGATAACGTCTGGCTACCGTCAACTTTTTGGCCATATACCTGTTCTGTTAGTTCCCTGTAGGCATCTAGCTTAGATGCCTTTATCGCCTTCAGCATTTTAGTTGAATCAGTGCTGCCACTCTGCGCCTTTATGGGCGCATAGCCGATGGCAGATAAAACTGGATAACTCTCAGGCTCCACGACTTCCCACTCTACCTGTTTATCGAATACAGACGAGCATCCACTAAGTAATATACTCACGCCTATTAAGGCAAAACATAATCTGTTCATAATCGTTCCAGTGGAACCGAGCTTAGCCACTGAGGCATAAACACCGATCTTTGGTTGTAATTCTATATGTCGTTTGCTGCAAGAACTGCACCTATATTTCACGCAACCTATGTTTGTATAATTTAAATATTGTAAATTTGTCGAGCTAGGTATGAAAAATGCTTATCTCATTGCATTACAAAAATCTGACATCTATTGTTTGATACCATATTTAACTTGCTGAATTTATAAATGCTATCAAGTTAATAATAATCGATTAACCTAAATGAGCTAAAAAGTATGCTAAAGCTGGGCCAGATCCTAATATCCCTCATTGCACTTGGGTTACCGCTACTCTCAATGCCAGTTAACGCTGCTTGGTTCGAAGCCACCGGCCAAGCAGTAATCGTAGACGGCAATAAAGCCCTAGCAAAGAAACAAGCGACGCAAGAGGCTATTAAACAAGCACTGATGTTTGCTGGCGCCTCGATCACGAGTATTCAAGCGGTATCCAACGGCTTACTGCAGAATGACCGCTTTGAGATCCGCAGTGGTGGTGAAGTCAATGATTTAGAGTTAGTCAATGAGTCGTATCACGATAACTACGTGACCGTGGTTATTCGCGCAGATATATTTGCGCAAGAAAGTCAGTGTAAAGCGGCACAATACAAAAAGCGTGTGGTAAGTGCTTGGTTTCCTATTCGTGATAGACAACAAGCCATCGCAGGTGGACTAGGCGAATTTGGCCAAATCATAAGTGAACATTTCGAGCAGCAGTTTAATGACACGAGTCGCTTTGCACGCATCAAGCAACGTCAACCTTACTATATTTATCCAAACGGCCCCAATGTCGAAGAAGACATTATTTCTCTTGCCAGAAAAAGTGATAATCAGTACGTTCTCATAGGTGAAATAAGCGAACTATCCATTGAACGCTCATCACGAAATTCATTTTTATTTTGGCAGGACGCCCCCTTGTCACGTAATTTTCATCTTGAACTATTTCTGTTTGACGGCAACAACGCCACTTTACTTAAACAAACGCGAATGGCTGTGAATAGCCCTTGGGAATTCGAACTACATCAACAAGTAAGCCCCACAAGTCAACAATTATGGCAATCGCAATTTGGGCAGGCCGTGACTAGCGCGTTAGTAGAACAATCAGCCGTAATTGATGAAGCCCTAAACTGCTTACCTACCTACGCACGTGTATTACAAGTAAGTAGCGAGCAGCTAACAGTGAATATCGGCCAACAGGACGGGGTTCAAGTCGGCGATACGTTGACGTTATTTAAACACGCGCAATTTTATGATTCAGTGGGAAATTTGCATCAACAATTGAAGCTTCATCCAAATAACGTCAAGGTGACCCATGTTTATAGTGATACAGCAGTACTTGGCTCAACCACATCGGTCCCATTGGTTAACATTCAAGCAAACGATTTCGTAGCTCGGCAGTAACCCTTTCATTATGAGTGATGCTGAGCAATAATACGCGCGCTAATAAACGTAGTCCCCGTAGTTTAATGGATAAAACGAGCCCCTCCTAAGGGCTAGATCTTGGTTCGATTCCAGGTGGGGATACCAAACTAATTAATACAAGCCTCCAAGACAATCAAATTGTCTGTCATGCTTTAACCTAGAAAAATTACATACGCTATTTTAATGTCTGTTGCTTCACTGAAGTACTCCGTGCAACTGAGTTTTAACATCGCAAGTAAAAATACGACGATTGCATATTAGGCTGTAGTCCAGATGTAGTTTAACAACACAGATAGATAATTTTTTGACGTCAAGCTCCGTCTGTCTTATGAGTATTAATCAGGTAATACGCAATAAAATCTCTGATAATTAACTGAAGAAGGAATGCAACGGAAACGTCGAATAAAAATCAACGCTAACAACATTATCCAAAGCGAACTCGGCGTAGACACATACCTTACCTGGTCTACAGCAACCCTTGATAACTCGAATCTTACTGAAGAATCAAAGTTAGTGGTTAGATTAGAATCAAGGTCGGTAACTTTCTCGTAATATCCGAAACCTCCCGCCCCCGTTTTTCCATTATTGGGTGAACCATCATTAGTCCAAATATATTCTTGTCGCCAGTCTGGCTGATCTTCGTAAGAACCAGAAACCGGTCCTATATCCGTGAGAAAGTCGTTAATACTATCTGAATAATTGAACGAGAGCGCCTCTTGGTGATAAAGATCCCCATCGGCCAACATTTCTTGGTAAATTTCAGTATCTTTAAGTGAAATACTATCAGCAACTGGTCTCCCAGATGAAAGGACTCCACTGTAATGATCTATATACTCGTCTATCAGATAAGACGAGTGTGTTTCATTGAAGTCATTTTCACTTAACAATGAATAGTTACTGCCACCTAGCATCAAAAATGATTGCAACGCGCCAGGATTATTATCATTGTGATAATTCCAGTAAGCATCACCTTGTGGGCCTCCACGTGATACTTTTGTAATATCCATTATCATATGGCCTATAATTTTAGTTCCGATAACGGCTGCAGGATCCCATAACATATCACCGCGATTTTCAACCTCTGTTATTTCGCCTTCAAATGAAAACTTCATCAAAGCAGCAGAAGCGGAAAATGTAGCAAGCTGAGAAGCAATAAAAATAGCGAATAATAATTTGGACATTGCTCGTTCCTTAAACACCCTAATTGCTCGAATTTTATGCGGTAAGTACAGCTTTGAATAGCACTTATTCTTAAGTAGCTATACCGATTTAATATTATGTTGTACTTTTCTATAATGAGTAAGACTTTTTATATCATTTATTCTCTCCCTCAACATCATTACACACCCATATAAGAGCGTGATAATTCGCGTTATCTCACCCAACACTTTTAATATTCCATTGATAACTAAAACATCGCAAAAATTAGCGGATTAACTACAAAATAACGATCACTCAACACCTTTCAGCGCAGCAGTATATTTTAACGATATATTCCACTGACACGGTGAGAGCTAATGTATTCAAACACCATCAAGTTATTGATAATAATTTGCATTACTCTTCGTCTTTACATATTATCTGGGCGCTTTTAACACGCTAGATACACCCACAACAAAAAAGTAACGGATCGGAAACTGAAATGAAAAGAACGCTGCTCGCCACTGCAATTGCTTTAACAATGTTTAATGTCGCCGCACAAGAATATTCCACGAACAAAGCCATTGAAACCGTCACTATCTACGGAAATCAACAAAAAGCCCAAGAAGCTACCGGCGCCGCTCAATATATTGGCGAACAAGACTTAGAAAAATTCAAATATAGCGATATTCAGCGCATCATTAGACAAGCCCCTGGGGTATCTTTGCAAATAGAAGACGGTTACGGATTACGCCCGAATATTAGTATTCGTGGAGTCGCAACCGAGCGAAGCGGCCGTATTACCCTTTTAGAAGACAATGTGCTTATCGCTCCTGCGCCCTACTCTGCCCCGTCAGCTTATTATTTTCCCACTGCTGGCCGAATGAGTGCCTTTGAAGTGGTGAAAGGTCCTGCTGCAATTACCCAAGGTCCTTACACCATTGGTGGTGCAATCAATATGATTTCAACACCTATACCCAGCACGCAAGGTGGACAAGTCACTTTAGAAGCAGGCCAAGATGCAACTTATCGCGCCCACGCAACCGTTGGCGGTCAAAATGATAATGGCTTCGGTTATTTACTTGAAGCACATCAGTGGCAGTCAGACGGTTTTCAAGACATTGACCGCAGTGACAACGACACAGGTTTAAACGTTACCGACCTCACCATGAAGTTGGCCTATGCACCAAAAGATTCTCGGCATAGTGTTGAGCTAAAATTACAATACACTGACCAGGATTCAGAACAAAGCTACTTGGGTTTAACGGATGCTGATTTCGCTAACAATGCACAGCGTCGTTATGGCTTATCCGCTTTAGATAACATCAGCACTGAACACACTCAAGTAATGCTTAACTACGCATTTCAAATCAACAAAGACCTAAACTTCACGGCTGTCGCCTACAACAACACGCACAAACGTGATTGGTTTAAAACTGAAGGTATTGATTTAGATGGCAGTGACAACGCCCAAGATTTTTCGAGCACTAGTTGGTCAGATGTGGTCAATGCAATTAATACCAACGAGGCCATAGATGACATTAGTGTTAGTCAGTTACAAGGTATTTTGAACGGCACTATTGATACAGCAGAAGGCAGTATTCAGCTTCGTTCGAACAATCGAGAGTATTATTCTCGGGGGGTTCAGTTTGGCTTAAATTTGGATAAACAATTAGGCGAAGCGAAACACCACATTGAAGTTGGCATTCGTCTTCACCAAGATCAAGAAGACAGACTACAACGCAACAGTACCTACCAACAACTTAATGGCCAACTTGTATTGAGCGACTTAGGTGAACTGGGCAATGCAGGAAATCGCGTGCAAGACGCCGATGCACTGGCTATTCATGTTTATGACCGTATAACGCTAGGCGACTGGGTATTTACCCCAGGATTACGTTTTGAAGATATCAGCCAAAGCCGCACTCGTTATACCAATGGTGCAGATCGGGTTTTTCGTGATGATAGGGAAAACGACACAACCATACTGCTACCTGGCTTAGGCGTGTTATATAAAGTAGACACTAACTTAAATTTAATTGCAGGCGCACATAAAGGCTTCACTGCACCGAGTAATTCACCTGGGGCCAAAGAAGAAGAAGCAATTAATTATGAGCTAGGGGTTCGCTATGCAAATAATCACCTCAATACAGAGTTGGTTTATTTTCTTAGTGACTACGACAACATAGTTGGTGTGTGTACAGCATCATCAGGCAGTAATTGTGAAATTGGTGATGCATTTAATGGTGACGCTGCCACTGTGCAAGGCGTTGAGTTTTTGTTTAAAACCGAGCTCGGCCAGTTTAACGGCGTACGTGTCCCACTTAATGTGACATACACCTATATAGACAGCGAATTCAATACAGATATATCAGGCACCGATTTCTTCGGTGATGTAACCGCAGGCGACAGTATTCCGTATATTCCTGAAAACCAAGGCCAAATAACCTTGGGGCTTGAAGGTGATAATTGGACGACTTACCTCAATGCTGTTTTTATCGATGCTGTATGTACCCGAGCCTCTTGTGAAGCATTTGAAGTTACAGACAGCTCATTTATTGTTGATTTATCAAGTTCGTATAACGTGAATGACAACTTGCGCCTATTTGCTCGAATCGAGAACCTAACCAATCAGGAAAATATTGTTAGTCGTCAACCGTATGGTGCTCGCCCGAACAAATCACGCACTGCATCAGTTGGCGTTAGTTACAGCTTCTAATCTCGCTTTGCCGCGATTGCTCCTCGCCCCATGGCAGCTTTAGTGCTGTTATGGGGCGACAATGTGAGCCATTTCAAAGAAATCATCAGTCATTCAAAGCGTAGAATGTTGCAGTCCATAGTCAAATATGTGTCGACTTACATCTATGAAGCCCACAAAACTGTTTCTAATTATGTAGCAACGCCTAAATTAACGTTAAATCAAGGCCATATTGAATACTGACTTGGTAATTTTCCCTTAATCAACGTTATAATCGGCCTGTTATAATTAGCTAGAGGATGTACACAAGGTTATGTCGAACGATAATATTAAAGATGAAATGCCTTCCATGGTTTTGGACAAAGATGATCTCGACTCTTATCGTCGTACCCGCGGTACTACAACGACCAAGGAATCAACCTCATCCACGAAACCCACACCGCCGCCCGAGCGAAAAGTTAAAAACTCAGGCCCATCGTGGGTAGCATTAATATTCATCATTCTGCTATTGGGCACAGGTATCGGATATACGGCGTACACTATTGAACAACAAAAATTAGTGATCGTTGAGGCGCAAAAACGTATCGGTGATTTAGAAAATAGACTTTCCGCTACCGGAGAGGAAATGGATCAGTCTGCCGTAGCCTTGCAGGTTAAAGTAGGCGAGCTCAGCGCCAAAACACAAGATTTGTGGGAACAAATGGACAAGCTTTGGGCATCAGCGTGGCGCAGAAATCAATCTGAAATAAAAGATCTCGAAGTCAGCTTAAAATCGCAAAAATCAGCGTTAGAACAAAGTATCCGAGCCGTTAAAGGTGAAACCGATGTGAACGCTACTACTGTGGGTTTGTTGCAGGAGCAATTAGACAGCACCAATAAAACCACCAATAGATTAAGCCAGTTAGTAAACAAGGTTGAGCAAACGGGAATTGACTCAGAACAGCAACTCGCCAGCCTGCGAGAAAAACTAATGTCTACGGCATTGGCAAGCAATGGCTTAACGGGTCGTTTAGTTGAGTTAGAAAAATGGCGCAAATCCGCTGAGCAACAACTTAAAGCGAATGCTCAACCTAATGTAACAACACCGTAAGCATTCCCGTTCAAAAGATAGAAACATAAAAAAGGAGACCTTCGGTCTCCTTTTTGCTGTGCTAGATAATCTGCAACAGCGCTATTCTACAAAGCCTTCATTGGCTTTAACCGTTAACGGATGATAACCAGGTTTAGCTTCAGCGAACGCTTTTTTCGCTAATTCTTTGCCTTTTGGTGTTTGCGACAACGCTTTATAAATTGGTTTTACCAATTTGTTACGCCCTATGCTAACCAGATAGCTGTGAACACGAGGTAATGCTGGTTCGTACCAATTTTCGACTGCCATTAGTAGCCAGCTATGCGCAATTTCATTATTTTTACTTTGGGTCAAATCAAATGCTTGATCAAGCTCATGTAATTGTACTTGCGATAACGTTTCTGGCATATTGTTAAGGAAGTACAACCATTGATGCACAACCCAATCATCGGCATCGATATCTTGTGCTTTTATCTCGCCGTTTAACCATTGATTACGAGCATCATCAACCACTTTAAACGCGTTCGAATGGGCTATTGGAGCCCCTTGGGGAATACCAGGTTCGAATATCCACTGGTGAATACGTTCTACCGATAATTTATCTGCGTAGTCTTTTAGCAAAGTATCATCTAAATAAGCCAAAAATTGATCTGTCGTGATACTTTGAAAAGCAAAATGCTCGAAGTAATTCAGCAAAAATTTATCAAAATTAGCACGACCGACTTTCTGTTCTAACTCACGTAAAAATAATGCACCTTTTTCATAAGGTATATTACTAAAGACCACGTCAGGATCTCGACCACGAAGATCAATCGCTAAAATTTGATCGTCCTCAGGCAAGCTATCAATGTCGGCTTGCAAGTCTTGGCGACCTAAAACCGCTTCCATGTTAAATCGGTCATCGCCGTAAACCATCTGCATGATGCGATAGGTAAGATAAGTGGTAAAACCCTCATTCAACCATAGGTCACGCCAAGTGGCATTCGTTACGGTATTACCTGACCATGAATGCGCTAGTTCATGTGCGATAAGCGAGACTAAGCTCTTATCACCAGCAATAACGGTGGGTGTAATAAATGACAAACGTGGATTTTCCATTCCACCAAAAGGAAATGACGGCGGTAAAATCAATAAATCATAACGGTCCCAGCGATAAGGTCCGTAGGTTTTTTCTGTCATTTCAAGCATAGATTCAGTATCAGCAAACTCATCCGCAGCGGCATCAAGCAATGCAGGCTCAGCATATACACCAGTTCGTTTGCCCATAGCTTTGAACCTTAAATCGCCTACAGCTAACGCAATCAAGTAAGCCGGAATAGGCTGAGGCATAGCAAATTCGTAAACGCCATCGCGAGCCGTATCAGGATCATTAGCGGCGCTCATGACAGCGAGCAAATCTTTAGGAGTATGAATGGTAGCACTGTAAGTCACACGTACTTGGGGCGAGTCCTGTAAAGGCATAAAGCTGCGCGCATGGATTGCTTGTGACTGAGTGAATAAAAAGGGATGCTTTTTGCCAGCGGTTTGCGCAGGTGTTAACCATTGAACCCCAGATGCTTGTGGTGACGTGTGATAAGTAACCGTCACCTTATTAACACCTTCAGGTACTGTTATCGAAAGTGGCGCGCCTAAAAACGAATCCTCTTTACCTAACGTATAGGGGATCGGCATGCCATTAGCCGTCACACCTTTTATGGTTAAATCCCGTGTGTCTAGAATAAGTGTATTGGCCTCTTCTTGCATTCGTTTGACCGTTAATTCCACATCCCCCGAAATAATCTTTTTATCAAAATTAACATCCAAATCTAATGCTAAATGACTGACGCTAATTTGTTCAGGATTTGAAAATGAATGGTAATCTTTACCTGATTCGATGTTAACGGCGGTATTGCCGACACTACCTAACTGACTGTGAGATCCGGTGTTATTGGTAGTTCCGTGCCCCTGACAACCACTCAATGCAAATATGGCTGAAATGGTGGTGGCTAATATTGCTGACTTCATTGTTATTCCTAATGGTTTGTCCACTGTAAATTGTGGCACATTCACTACTGGAACAGAACCTATAGCAATCAGTGTTGTTTGCAACATTTTGTAAATTGAAATTTACCGTTATGGCCTTATATTGTTATTTTATATAGTACTGACAATTGGATGGTGACGAGTATGTTATTTGACGAAGAGGGTGTTGGTGATGACTTTTTGTCCGCCATGAGCGATGTCACTCCCCTCGCCCCTAATGATAAAGTCACCATTACCCAAGCAGATAAAACCTTGGCACAGCAACTTAAACACCAAGCATTAGAGCTACACCTCAAACAAGCCAATAACTATTTATCTAGTGAGGTGACACGATTCGTTAAGCCGGACGATTTGCTCAGTTTCAAACAAGATGGCGTACAAGATGGTGTGTTTAAAAATCTGCGGTTAGGTAAATACGCGCTCGAAGGCGTACTTAATTTACAGCAAACCAGCTTCGAAAATTCACGCCAACTATTGTTTGACGCTATACATAACAACCAACAAAAAGGTATTCGCTGTATGTTAATTAAACATGGCCGCGGTGCGCGAAGTAAACCTATTGCTGCTTATTTGAAAAGTCTTGTAAATCAATGGCTAGCGCAAATGCCAGAAGTGATCGCGTTTCATAGCGCACAAATTCATCACGGAGGGAGTGCATCAGTATATGTATTATTGAAAAAAAGCGAGCAGCACAAAGCGCATAACAAAGAGTTACATCGAAAAAATAGTTTGGTTAAAACCCGTTATTAATCATTAATCTCGTGCGAACGGTGACCCATTCCCCTGTATAAAGGAAAATCATTACCACGAAAATTCATTCGCTATTCGCCAGTTAACCTAGTTCATTATTTTGATCAGTTGAAGATTCAACAGTATTACTTGGAACAGATTGAGATTTTGCAGAGGTGCTGAAAATAGCAGCCACAATAAGAACAACAACAGTCGCTAATACGCCTGCCAAACCAAAACCTTTAGATGAACGATTCATATCACGTCTCTTATTATTTTATGAGTACTTGCTTCCTGCACGGAATTCTTAACATCCTTTTTACAATCAGAATTGTAAACTTCTGTCAAGAAACGAGTAAATAATAATCAGGTTTCACTAAGGTTACAAGGTTTTATTTAGTAAAATCAAAGAATTGAACGACAAATAAATTTTTATTCATGGGGAACTTTTCGTTTGTTTTTTGAGCGCCAAATAATATAGCCTGTTATTTTCCTTATTAAAAAGTGTAAGTTATTAATACATAGATAAAATTTCAAAAAAGCCCCAAGAAATGGGGCTTTTTAGCAGCGCAAATTAATTACCGAACGATTATTTACACTACATTATTTTGCTATAGGTAAATTAACCGAGATAAACCCGAGCATTTCTAAACATACGCATCCACGGGCTATCTTCTTGCCAATCACTTGGATGCCACGAGTTAGCGACTGTTCTAAATACGCGCTCCGGGTGCGGCATCATGATTGTGGCACGACCATCTAAGGAGGTTAATCCTGATATGCCCGCTGGCGAACCATTCGGGTTAGCTGGATATTGCTGCGTTACCTTCCCGTAATTATCTACATACTGCAGCGCTATGGTATGACTGTTTAGTGCATTTTGTAGCCCAGCATCTTGTGCAAACTCAGCTCGTCCTTCACCGTGGGATACAGCAATGGGCATTTTTGAGCCTTGCATACCTTGGAAGAAAACAGATGGAGACTCTTTCACTTCAAGCATAGCTACGCGCGCTTCAAAGCGTTCAGATTGATTAGTCACAAAATGCGGCCAATGTTCAGCCCCTGGGATAAGCGATTTCAGATTTGATAACATCTGGCAACCGTTACAAACCCCAAGACTAAAGGTCTCATTACGTTGGAAAAACGCTGAGAATTCGTCGCGAGCCATGGCATTGAATAAAATGGACTTAGCCCATCCCTCACCTGCTCCTAGCACATCCCCGTATGAGAAACCGCCACAGGCAACCAACCCTTGAAACTGTGTCAACGACACTCGTCCGGATAAAATATCGCTCATGTGAACATCCACAGAATCAAAACCTGCTCGGTCAAATGCAGCAGCCATTTCAACATGAGAATTCACTCCCTGCTCACGTAAAATAGCCATTTTTGGCGCAATACCTTTGGCAATATAAGGTGCAGCAACATCTTCATTCACATCGAAACTTAATGATGCATGCAAACCAGGATTACTCGAATCATTTTTAGTAGCGAGTTCCTGTTCGGCACATTCCGGGTTGTCTCGTAAACTTTGCATATGATGGGTGGTTTGTGCCCAAGCATTACGATACGCACCACGACTATTTTGTAGTACCGGTTTGCTGTCTCGTAAGAAGACAATTTGATCATCAGTCGACAACGTACCAATAACATGACTGACCTGCGTTAAGCCATGTTCTGCCAATACCGCCTCAACCTGGCTTTGCTTGTCTGCATCGAACTGAATTACGGCACCTAGTTCTTCATTAAATAATACACCGGCGTTATCCCCAGCTAATTCATCAAGATTGATTTTAAGACCGGTATTCCCTGCAAATGCCATTTCCACCAGCGTAGTAAACAGACCACCATCTGAACGGTCATGGTATGCGTGTAACGCCTTATCGTGCACTAATTGCTGAATAGCTAAAAAGAAGCCTTTGAGTAATTCAGGTGAATCCACATCTGGGGTCTTATCACCAAGCTGCTTATAAACCTGAGCCAAACATGATGCTCCCATGCGATTCTGACCAGCACCTAAGTCAATAAGCATCAAGCGTGTATCACCGTCGCGGGTTAATTCTGGTGTCAGGGTTTTACGCACGTCTCGTACGGCGCCAAATGCCGTAATGACCAATGACATAGGTGATGTCACTGCTTTGTCGCCTTGCTCATCTTGCCACTGGGTTTTCATCGACATTGAGTCTTTACCGACAGGAATGGTCAAGCCTAATGCTGGACATAACTCTTCACCGACGGCTTTGACTGCTTCATACAAACCTGCATCTTCACCAGGATGACCTGCTGCGGCCATCCAGTTTGCCGAAAGCTTAATACGCTTTAAATCGCCAATATCGGCTGGGGCAATATTGGTTAATGCTTCACCCACTGCTAAACGTGCTGAGGCACCAAAATTCAGTAACGCAGCGGGAGTACGCTCACCTAAAGACATCGCTTCGCCCTGATACGTGTCAAAAGCAGCAGCCGTAACCGCCACATCCGCTACAGGGATTTGCCATGGGCCGACCATCTGGTCACGATTAACTAGCCCTGTCACAGAACGATCACCTATAGTAATTAAGAACGTTTTCTCTGCTACCGCAGGTAGATATAGCAAGCGCATTGCAGCTTCATTTAAATCAATTTCACTGACATCAAACGCACTACTCGTAAAGCTTTTAGACTTTACATCGCGATGCATCTTCGGTGCTTTACCAAGTAATACGTCCAGCGGCATATCAATAGGTTTATTATTGAAATGACTATCATCAAGGGTTAAATGACGTGCTTCGGTGGCTTCACCTACAACCGCAAAAGGTGCGCGCTCCCGGGTACAGATATCGGCAAATATAGCTAAATTTTCTGGTGCCACGGACATCACATAACGCTCTTGTGACTCGTTACACCATACTTCAAGAGGAGTCATACCGGCTTCATCGTTGGGCACATTCCGCAAAGAAAAATTGGCGCCTCGGCCTCCATCATTAACCAATTCAGGAAACGCATTTGATAATCCGCCAGCGCCCACATCATGAATAAATTGTATGGGGTTATTTTCACCCAACTGCCAACACTTATCGATTACTTCTTGGCAGCGTCGTTCCATTTCTGGATTGCCACGTTGTACTGAAGCGAAATCAAGATCTTCGTTCGACTCACCTGAAGCCATAGATGAAGCAGCTCCGCCACCTAAACCAATGTTCATGGCAGGTCCACCTAACGCAATTAGCTTAGCACCAACGGTTATTTCGCCTTTAAGAGTGTGTTGCTTACGAATATTCCCTAAACCACCGGCTAACATAATAGGCTTATGATAACCGCGCACTTCAACGCCATTAAAGCTATTAACTTGTTGTTCATACGTTCGGAAATAACCAAGAATATTTGGACGGCCAAACTCGTTGTTAAACGCGGCGCCACCTAATGGTCCTTCAAGCATAATGTCGAATGCGGTTACAATACGCTCAGGCTTACCGTAGTCGATTTCCCATGGTTGCTCGAATCCAGGAATACGCAGGTTCGAAACCGAAAACCCTACTAATCCAGCTTTAGGTTTTGAACCTCGACCAGTAGCGCCTTCATCCCGAATTTCTCCACCGGAACCTGTTGCCGCTCCGCTAAATGGTGCGATGGCAGTAGGGTGATTATGGGTTTCGACCTTCATCAAAATATCGATGTCTTCGTGATGATAACGGTATTGATTACTATCAGCTTGAGGAAAAAATCGCCCCGCAAAGCTCCCTTCCATAACGGCAGCGTTATCTGAATAAGCTGAATGCACGTAGTCTGGGCATTTTTCGTAGGTATTTTTGATCATTTTAAACAATGACTTTGGCTGGTCTTGTCCGTCAATGGTCCAATCTGCATTAAATATTTTGTGCCGACAATGCTCTGAGTTCGCCTGCGCAAACATATACAGTTCGATGTCATTCGGATTACGTCCCAGTGTTTGGAAACTGCTGACCAAGTAATCGACCTCATCTTCGGCCAATGCCAACCCTAATCGCAGATTCGCGCTGACTAATTCTTCTCTACCGCCGTTTAAGATATCGATCGATGTTAACGGTCTTGGAGACTCATGCTTGAACAACACACTCGCATCTTGCAAGTCCCCGACTACACTTTGCGTCATGCGGTCGTGCAATACATTTTTTAATTGAGCAAGCTGGTCTGCGCTTAATGTGTCGGCATCTACGTAAAATGCACAACCACGCTCTAAACGCTGTACCGTTTGCAAGCCGCAATTATGCGCAATATCGGTGGCTTTTGACGACCAAGGCGAAATTGTGCCGGCGCGTGGAATAACAAGTAACAGCATGCCTTTGTGCTGTTTCTCTTCAATTTTAGGGCCGTAAGTCAGTAGTTTATCTAAAACGTGTTGATCGCTGTTGTTCAATGGTGCGCTCACTTGTGCAAAATGCACAAATTCGGCAAACAATGAATGAACAGGTAGATTAAGAGCTGCGATAGATTGCAGAAGTTTTGTAGTACGAAATTCAGAGAGGGCTGGAGCGCCGCGCAGGACAAGCATAAAGGTAATCACCAAGTTGCAGGGCTCGCCCACTTTCGTGATGGCAAACCGATTTTCGGGAAATTTTTAAGCGCAGGATTATATACTGATTTTAGCCCAATTGATAAGCACTTAACCGCTTGGAAGGCGACTTTTATTAAATGATAAATATCTGGATGAATTCATCACTTTTGGTCACAATATCCAGCTATAAGCTTTTTGAGGGGTGTCGTATTTCTTTTCGTTATTATTTTTTGCTTTCATTGTCATTGCTGCTCAGTGCGTGTGATGAGCCTAAAAAGCAAGATAGCTTGCAACACGTGCTAGACACGGGCGTATTGCGTGTGGGCACTATTTACGGCCTTACCACTTATTATAACGGCCCAAACGGCCCAGAAGGTTTCGAATACGAGCTGGCAGCAGGATTTGCTGATTACTTAGGCGTCAAGTTGGAAATATTTCCTTATTACACGGTAAATGAGCTTTTTCCCCAGCTAGATAATGCCCACTTAGATGTGATCGCCGCGGGTATTAATGTTAGTTCTGAACGCTATGCACAATTTCGTTTTGGCCCAGCATATCAAAACGTTAGCCAAAAGCTGGTGTTTAAACAAGGTGATGTCAGGCCTAGAGAATTGTCTGATCTCACGGGTGACTTTATGGTTGTAGCCGGCAGTGGTCACAGTGAAACCTTACGCAACTTCAAAGCGCAAAATCCAGATTTAAGCTGGCAAGAAACGAATGACAAGGACTCTGAAGAGTTACTCGAAGCCGTTTTAGCCGATGAATTAGATTACACAGTAGTGGACTCAAATATATTAGCCTTAATGCGCCGCAGGTATCCTGAACTCAGTATCGGATTCTCGTTAAGTCAGTCACAAGGTATCGCGTGGGCGACAAGCCAAAAAAGTGACGACGCTTTACGTGCTGCACTCATTGAATATTTTGGACAAATCCATGAGAATGGCACGTTAGCAGCCCTAGAAGACAAACATTTTGGCCACGTTCGCCAATTCAATTATGTGGATACGCGAGATTTCATTCGTTCTGCAGCAAGTAAACTTCCTCAGTATCAAACGTTATTTGAACGGTATTCAAATGATCTAGATTGGCGCTTATTGGCAGCCCTCAGTTATCAGGAAAGTCATTGGAACCCTAGAGCAAGATCGGTCACCGGGGTACGTGGCTTGATGATGCTCACATTAAATACCGCGAAAGACTTAGGTGTTACCTCGCGCCTTGATCCTGAGCAAAGTATCCGTGGTGGTTCAGAGTACCTCGCGACATTGTTGACCCGTATACCAGACCGAATACCGTCCCCGGACAGATTGTGGTTTGCACTTGCATCATACAATGTAGGATTAGGTCACTTAGAAGATGCTCGCGTATTAACGGAGCGACAAGGTGGCAATCCAGATATGTGGGTAGATGTAAAAAAACGTTTACCCCAGTTACGCCAAAAAAGGTACTACAAAACCACCCGCTACGGTTATGCAAGAGGCCACGAGGCTGTAATCTACGTGGACAATATTCGCCGCTACTATGACACCTTAGTGTGGTTAAACGAGCAGCAGCCTGAATTACTGCCTGTTGAAGCTGAGGTTGAAGTTGAAGTTGAAGATACAACCGCTGAGCAGAATATTTCAGACACAAAACTCGACGCGCAGACACCAGAAGAACCACAAGACAATTCTTCGTTCGAACCCCCTGTATCATTAACCGAAGACGTAAATAAGCAAGCCGATGTCGAAAAGCGCAAAGACAAAGAGATAACAGATGAATCTCAGAGTGAGAAGACATCGTCATCTATCCCGCCACAAGCGGAGATCGAAACTACCGCTGACGTCATACCCGGCCTGACAGATAAAGTCGAAACAAACAATGGACCAAGTTAACACTCCCTCAGCCATCCGCTCGCTAATATGACTGAGCGACGGTATGTTTGTTTTAAAATAAGTAGATTCTAATTAGAACGGCGTAGCGCGGTGCAATCCGCGGTTTACTCGACGCAGAGCACCTGCAGTAAACTTTAATTTACATTTGTAATCTTAGCGTCATCTTGCTGTCATTTTTCATTCATATCAAATTGGTAGATTATGTTTTTTTGGGAACATAAGTTCACTTCTTGATGTCTATTTTCATCAACAAGGTAGAACTAATGAAATTTCAGTTAACGTCCCAAAGTAATGTAAATATCAGCAAAATTAAAATTTACCCAATGAAAAAGAAGGAAATAATATGAAGAAAAGAGCCACCATCAACAATCGTAGTCGCGTATGTAACGCTAGCCGTCGACGTCAATTACTTAAACGAGTGCACAGCAAAGTAGTGAACCGTCGTCAGCAATTTCAAATGACTGAATTAACCGACGAATGGGCCACAGCCAGTTAAGTTTTGTCACGCTTACTGGCTTTTATTTGCGCCCTACGTTGACGAAAGAATGCTGAAATCGTTTCACCACATTCTTCCCCCAAAACTCCGCCCAACACGTCGACTTGGTGATTCAAGCGTTCATCCCTCAGAACATCCATAATACTACCCGCGGCGCCCGTTTTAGCATCATACGCACCAAAAACTAAGCGTTGAATACGGCTATGCACCAGTAAACCTGCGCACATAGTGCACGGTTCTAACGTCACATAAAGCGTAGTATCAATTAACCGATAATTTTTTATCGTACTGCCGGCCTGACGAATAGCCTGCATCTCAGCATGAGCGGACGGGTCATTGAGCATGATAGATTGATTCCAACCTTCACCCACGATTTGCTGATCTTTGACGAGCACAGCGCCCACAGGAATTTCGCCTGCTTGGGCAGCTTTACTTGCCAAACTCAATGCATGACGCATCCAAAGTTGATCTTGTTGTGAACTCATCTTACTCTTTAATCAGGTTGTAAATGGACAGCTAAATTGGTGAAATACATTAATAAATTCGTCAAATTAACCAAGTTGGCCTAATATAACAAACCATAAATCATGCTAACACACTGATTAAAATGGAGTTTAAATTTTGGTCAGTGAATTGCTTAATAATACATAAATAACAATATTATTTTAACACATCGATTTGAGGAATAGACATATGAACATCACTGCCGTTGCTATCGTTGCTATCGTCTGCTGGGCTATTGTAGAGTTAACCAATGGGTCAAAAACGAAGAAAAAGAACAAAGTTACACTGCAGCAGGACGCGGAACTCGCACAACAGGTCGCCGATTTAAAAGCGCGCATCGAAACCTTAGAGAAAATCGTCACTGATGAGAAGTATGATCTGCATCGTCAGTTTGATGATCTAAAGAAGGATAAAGTCGCATAGCTTAAATATCATTACCTTAATAAAGGGCGTTTAGCCCTCTTTTAAAGCGGGGGAATTGTCAAAAAAGGTAATTAAAATTAACGGCTAGCTAAATGAATAAATGGGAAAAAAGCTAACTATTTCGCAATCATGATGGGAACCGCATACATCGACAATACCTTTTTCTTTATTTCTGGCAATTCATCACATAGTCGAGAAGCCAGATGCGTTTTGGCTGCATCTATTTGCTGTTGACTGAAGAGACCATCTTTTACGCTTTCTTTACCTTCTAACATTTGCAATGCGGCATCGGCACTTGGGAAACGACGATAATTATGCTTAATTTGCCCATCAATTTGTTCGGCAACCCCTTTAGCATTTTCAAATTCGCTGTCTAATATTTGCCCAAATGATACGTGTACACGGCCTTTATAACCCACCATACCATCGACTATGCTACGAATATCTTCGCTATCTGCCTTGTCGTAACTGCCTTCAACCTCAGTGGTATACAGCTCTTTTGCCTTACTCAAATCACAGGGGTCAAACTCGTACGAGATAGATACGGGGACGATACGCAGGCTACGAATATAATCACTGAATGGCTGCTCTTTGGGCTTATTTAAACTGAGCATCGAAACAATCGCAGGGTTTGTTGCGTCAATGCCATCTTTAGCTCTGCCTTCTCTTTGTGCAATCCAGATATGTTGAGCGTCATTTTTCAAAGTATGAAAAATATATTCACTGAGCAGTTTTGCATCGGCTAATTTTTCTCGTCGGTCTTTAGCACTGCGGTGCACAATAAAACACTTATTTAAGCGAATAAGATCCGCTACCCAATCTTGCTTTAGTAGATTATCTCCTACAGCGATGCGCACCGTGTCTTGACCGCTAAGATGCAGTGACCAATTCACAAAAGCGGGATCAAGGGCAATATCTCTATGATTGCTAACGAACATACACGGCTGACTTAAATCGAGTTTATCAAGCCCTGAAACGGTGAAATTATCGGTAGTTTGCTCAATCATGCGCTCCATATAAGGTTCAACCAACACTTGAAAGTCCCTTAAGCTTTTTATTCTGCCGCGTTGCCTAGATAAATAGAGCCTGGTCACGCCACGCAAAAATGGATAACAAAATTTCGGCCAAGTAGAAAAACGAAAGGCGACTAAACTATCCATAAGTTGACGATTTTGAATCAGCCGCCCTAATACTTGCGGCAAATCACAATCGTTAAATGGACGAATTGAGTCAAACTTTGCATTCATAAAGAAAAACTACTTACGGAAAATAATCGGGCCAGCATTTTGCCTGTGAACAGGTTAATCAGCAAACCTAATTTAGTTAAAAATATCAGTAAAGACACTGCTCGTACCTGTATATCACTCTTACAACAGACCACAGTTTACGCTTGTAGTTCGCGGCAAATTAATTCCACTTCGCCTCCTTCAGCTGTAATGTAAGTTGAATCCCCCGTTATCGTAAATGACATATCGCTCGTACGTGAAACTAATTTAGCTAATGCCTGAATATCATTCCAAGCAAATTGAAACACCTGCACGGGTAATGTGGCAAATGCAGCCTGACTTTGTCGCCACCAAGTGTCTGATTTACTATTAAAACTATACACTTTGGTGGCCTTTGCCATGCGACTGGCTTTTTTGATCCTGTCTTGGGCCGGTTCACCGACATCAATCCACAAATGTAACTGGTCGTCTAAGCCACGTAACCAGATATCAGGTTCTTCCACAGAGCTAAGCCCCTTGGTAAAGCTCAGTAATTCATCGGCATTTAAACAATACGCCAATACCCGAGTCATCATGCGCTCCAGTGTTTCAGACGGATGCTGAGCAACTGTTAGATTAAGTGCGGTGTAATAATCACGGTTAAGATCAGACAAAGAAATTTTAAATTTATAGATAGTTGGCTTAATCGCCATAAAAAACACTCAAGGTAAAATAAAAAGAAAGGATAAAAAAACCGATAAACATTAGGTTATTTCTACGCCATAGAAATAAGCCTGCAAAAGTTCTTTAATGATAGGGGCTTTATGCTAATTCCATGAGTCAGTACCCATGTCAGAATTGTTATTTGGCTATGTTACTTCAATTACTTGTACGACCAAACAAGTAAAATTAGAATTCTTATATTAACGTCTTATACCAGTAAGCTATACCGACCTGGCCTACTGTGCCTGATACAACTATACCGGTTTGCTACTAGCGCCATTAATACATACGATTCCGAAACAGCCAACCGGCCAGAGACAGTGTTACAATACCGATGATAGCCATTGGCCAATACTGATGGAGTAGCAATGAATAACTACTCCCTTCCAATGTGACGCCTCTTACTATCACCAAAAAATAACGCAATGGATCAAGATACGTTAGCCACTGCACAAATTGTGGCATATTGGCGATGGGAGTGGCGAACCCAGATAGAACAATCGCAGGCACCATAAACAGAAAAGCCCCCAACACCGCTTGCTGTTGCGTAACGGATATAGCAGAGATCATCAATCCAACACCCACAGCAGAAAGTAGGAACAAGAGAATACCCAGATACAGCGCACCGAGACTGCCGCGCAAAGGAATATCAAATAAAGTCACCATAACGAGAATTATCAGCGTGGCCTCAAGTATGCCAATGACCATACCGGGAATGGCTTTACCGATCAGAATTTGCATTGGACGTAACGGAGTCACCAGCAATTGGTCGAAGGTGCCTGCCTCGCGCTCCCGAGCCACTGAAAGAGCAGTCACTAAAAGGGTCACCAGCAGTGTCAGTAGACCAACGATACCGGGCACAATAAACCAGTTTGACTGTAAATTTTCGTTATACCAAGCCCGTGTTTGTAAAGTCGCTACGGAACCACTTTTGCCCTGTGAAGCCAACCAGTTAAGGTTATAATCCAGCACTATTCTATTCACGTAATTCATGGCCATCATGGCAGTGTTGGAATTTCGGCCATCTAGTATTACCTGTAATGGTGCACTTGTGCCTTTTAAAAGTCCGCTACTAAAATGCTGGCCAATGTGCAATACGAGCAGTACGTCTCTATTGTCGATTAGCGGGGCAACCTCACTATCATGAGCAATGTGAGCGACGACCTCAAAATTAGGAGAGCCTTCAATATGACTCACAAGTTCTCTCGACGCGCCGCCAAGATCCTCGTTATAGATTGCCACTGGCACATTATTGAGATCGTAGGAAGCAGCAAAGCCGAACACCAATAGCTGTATAATCGGCGGACCAATAATCACAAACCTACTACGTTTATCACGTAACAGAGCCAGAAACTCTTTGACGGCTAGCGCCCAGATTAGTCTGCAATACATAACCTACTCCAGCCGCTTATGGAACTTACGCCACACCAATGAAAAATAGAACAATGACATGATAAGCAATGCGCCAATATTAGGCAGCACGACCGACCACACATCACCCGCAAGAAACAGGGTTTGCAAAATAGCGACAAAGTAACGCGCTGGCACTAAATAGGTGATGAACTGTATCCAGCCAGGCATAGAATGAATATCAAACAGAAAGCCAGACAAGATAAAGGCGGGCAAAAACGTGACTATTATAGCCAGCAGTCCTGCTACAAACTGATTTTTTGAGACGATGGAAATTAACAAGCCTATCGCCAGTGCCACCAGCATGAATAACGCCGAGCTCATCATCAGCAACCAGAAGGATCCATGCAGAGGGACATGAAACTGCCAAACTGCAAGCGCTACACTGAACAACATGCCCCCCATACCCAGCACAAAGTAAGGGATCAGCTTACCCGCTAGTATCTCGCTACGCCTCAGCGGTGTGACCATCATAGCTTCCATTGTGCCTCGTTCCCATTCTCGCGCCACCACCATGGCGGTGAGCAGAGAGCCAATTAACGTCATAACGATGGCAATCAAACCTGGCACCAAAAATAGGCGGCTAGACAAAGCCGTATTGAACCACACTCGCGGCTCTATGCTCACGGGCATAATTAATGATTGACCTCGATTCTCAGCATAATGGCTAAGCCAGGCAAGCCACGTTCCCTCAATATACCTCTGGGTGATATTAGCCTGATTAGAATCTACCCCATTGACGATAACGCCGATGGGCGCTTCGTTATTAGATAACAGCTGCGCGGAAAAATTGCTACGTAGCCACACAATGCCGTCAATCTGGTGTTCATTTAGTGCCTGCTGTGCTGTTTGAATAACACTAAAGTACTGTGGACTAAAAAATTCGGAGCGCTCGAAAGCCCCCACCAATGACTGTGTTTCTCTATCTGGTTGCTCGATGACAATGCCCACTGGTATATGGTTCGCATCTAGCGATACGCCATAGCCAAACAAAAACAGCAATACTACCGGCATGACAAAGGCAATGGCGATACTGGATGGATCACGCAAAATCTGCAGACTCTCCTTGCGGATCAATCCCCAGAGGCGCATATGCACTAACGAGCTCAAGGCGCCGCCTGTGACTTTTGTTGACGCTGTTCGATTAACTGTATAAAGGCGTCTTCCATAGTCGGATCTGGATTATCTTCCGTACGCGCACCCGACTTCATTGACAACGGTGTGCCTGCGGCCAACACTTCGCCGTCCGCCATAATAACGAGCCGATCACAGTAATTGGCTTCTTCCATAAAATGAGTAGTGACCAGCACTGTTACCCCAGCCTCGGCCAGCGCGTTGGTACGCGCCCAAAATTCCCTTCGTGCGAGCGGGTCAACTCCCGAAGTGGGTTCGTCGAGAAACAGAATTTCCGGTTCGTGCATTAACGCCGCGGCAAACGAAAGACGCTGTTTATAGCCTAGAGGTAAATCCCCAGCATTCGCATCTTCAAATGGCTTAAGTGCGAAAGTAGTCAGCGCCCAATCCAGACGCAACTTTTGTTGTTTCCCCTTTAAACCGTAAGCACTAGAAAAAAAACGCAGATTCTGCACCACTGATAGATTGCTATAAAGTGAAAACTTCTGCGCCATATAACCTATGCGCCCACGTGCCGTGGCAGCCGCACGGCGCAGATCATAACCGGCGACGGCCAGTTCACCACTGCTAGCAGGCAACAACCCGCAAAGCATACGAAAGGTAGTGGATTTTCCTGCGCCGTTGGCTCCTAACAAACCAAATATTTCCCCGCGCCGCACGCTGAAACTGACATTATTTACCGCTATAAAGTCATCGAAACGACGTTGTAGTTTCTTAACCGAGATCACTTCCTCATTCTTTTCTGGATCTATTTTTAATTGTGACGAAAATTCCGTTACGGGGTTAGTCTGGCGAATTTTCAGGCGGGCGATAAACGCATCTTCAAAACGTGGCGAGACCGTTGTGATGTGAATATCTTTTTGCCCCGGTAGCAATACTTCAGCCCTGGGTTGCTGGATTGTTTCCATGACCAGACGCACCGCTTCACCCTCTATCAGGGCATCCAGCACACCGGGCGCTCGGCTCAACATTTCCTGCAACCGACGATGACCCAAATCCTTAGCAGTGACCAAAAAGGTACGCCCCTCCACTGAGTGGCTAAATTTCGCTGGTTCTCCCTGATCAAGTAGCTTGCCCTGATGAAGCAGTAATACTTCATCACAGCGTTCTGCTTCATCCAGATAAGCAGTGCTTAACAGTACGGTCATGCCCGCGTCCTGCACCTGACGATAAATTATTTGCCAAAGCTCACGGCGCGACACAGGGTCAACACCAACAGTAGGCTCATCAAGCAACAACAATTGCGGTGAGCGTACTAACGTGCAGGCTAGGCCTAATTTCTGTTTCATACCACCGGAAAGTTGCCCTGCCAAACGCCCAGCGAATGGCCCAAGACCTGTCATTTGCATCAGCTGTGCATAACGGCCAGGCCGCTCTATTCTTGGCAGTCCTTGCAGGTCAGCGTAGAGGTCGAGGTTTTCCTGCACACTAAGATCTTCATAAAGGCCAAATCGCTGCGGCATATAACTTATGCTGGACTGAACTGTCAGCGGCTCGGCAATCGCATCGATACCTAATACTTGAATTTCCCCCGCATCTGGCAGTAGTAATCCGGCGGCAAGACGTATCAGTGTAGTCTTGCCCGCACCATCCGGACCGATTAACCCCGTCACCCGACCGGGCTGAATATTGAAACTGATCCCGTCCAGCGCCGATAACTGCCCCCTTTCACTTGTGAATGTTTTACTCACGGCTGAGAATTTAAGGGCGGCAGCACTCACTGCTCTGCTCCACAGTGATTGGTGGTGGTTGTGCCCAGCTTTTGATTGGGCGCAATGGTGACTGTAGCTGGCATGCCCAAACGCAGTTCTCCCTGCGCGTTACAAGCATAAATCCTAACCGAGTAAACTAAGCGTGTACGCAACTCTTCGGTCTGGACACTTTTCGGGGTGAATTCAGCGGTGGAAGAAATATAACCAACCCAACCTTCGTAGGTTTTATTGGGATAACTGTCGGTATAGATAAGCGCCTTCGCACCCAAATGCACCTGCCCCAACATCGTTTCCGACAAATAGGCTCGCACCCAAATAGGATTGATAAAAGCAAGCGTCAGCACAGGCGTTGCTGGAAATGCCATATCACCAGGCTCTAAAATTCGGTTACGAATGACACCGTCTGCCGGCGCATATAGATTGGTATTTTCTAAATATTGCTGAGCCAACGCCAATCCAGCCTCGCGCGCGGCCAATTCTGCTCGTGCCACTGCAATATCTTCTTTGCGAGGACCAGCCTGCAACAACGCCAGTGCGTGCATAGATGCCTCCATTTGAGCCTCGGCCACATCGGCCAGAGATTGGGCATTTTCCACATCTTCCGCTGACGCCAAATTCTTTTCGAGCAGCCGTACAATACGTTTATAACTGTCTCTGGTTGACTTCACCTTAGCACTAGCGGCCTTCAGTTCGGCTTTGCCCTGACTAATTTCTTCGGTCCGACTGCCTGCCTCTAGTTTAGCCACCGTTTGTTGTTGAGCGAGTAAATTCGCTTCAACTTCGGCCAATTTCGCGTCGAGTAATTCGGTATGAAGTTGGGCCAACAACTGGCCCTTAGTAACGCGATCACCTTCCTGCACATGAATTGCAGCAATATGCTCACTGCTATTAAAGGCCAGAAGTGCTTCTCGGATATCCACATTGCCGTAAAGTTGCAATTTCGTGTCATTACTATCCTCAAGGTCAGCTCGCCACCATAACAACGCAATGACAACGACTAGTATCAGTGCCACGATGGCTATTATGATTTTTCTTTTGCTCATCTTCACAATTCCTTATTGCGTAGGTTTTACCCAAGCTCTTAGATACTTCCCAACTAGCCAGTACAAAAGTGTTGTGCTATCGAAACGAATGTAGCATTTTCACCCGGTAGGCTTGGTTTTTAACAGACATCCAATTGATTAGAATCAATAAGCACGCCGGAATAGCTGAATAAACTGGTTATGCAAACGTTGTGGGATGGGCTTTATCTGACCCGCCAACCGCAGTTACTACCGATGAGACCTGCCATCATATGCCTTATGCAGAATTGTAGTTATTGCAAATCGAGTACCCCATAAATCGTTAAATAACGAATATATGTAATCATGTGTTTGAAGAATATCGTTACGTTATTGATAAATATTAGTCAAAATAAATCTGCTATCTTTGAGCCTAACTTGTATAAAATAACCACTAGAAAAGACTTCTTACGAATCAAAATCTTCCCATTCCCACGATTAGCAAATGAGAATTAACAGCCTATCTGCTATTGCCAGGTAAGATATTTACCATTATAGTTGTCACTAACAACATACTTACACAAGGTTTCAATGCTATGTCTCATAGCCTAGAGCGCGCAGAAGAGTTATACGAAGCCGTCAACCAACTCATTCGTGTTCACCAGTTTCGTGATCGAGATTACATTTGCTGCCACGATGTGTCCGTTGCACAGTGTTATGCCCTTGAAACCTTAGTAAAACGAGGCCCTTTGAGGCTTCAAGCATTGGCGGACGAGATGTATCTGGACAAGAGCACCACAAGTCGTGTGGTGGACTCCTTACTGCGAAAAAAGTATGTGCTCAAGGCATTGGACCCATCAGACCAACGTGCGGTCCAACTATCGCTGACACCATCAGGTGAAGCATTACATCAAAAGATTCATCAAGATTTGATCTCAGAAGAAGCACTAATGATCAAAAATGTTGCGCCAGAAGTTGTCGATGGGGCATTGACTATCATTAGGCAATTAACGACTGCAGCGCGGGACCGTTTAGGCTCTTAGCGCACTTTTTTAACTTATTAGTTGTTAGTAACAACATTATCAATGGAGAAAATGTTTATGTTCGAAGAATCAACCAACTTACCTGTCGCGGTCATTGGTGCTGGTCCCATAGGCCTGAGTGCTGCGGTTCATTTACTTGCACAAGGATATACCCCTATCCTATTCGAAGCTGGTGATAAAGCAGGTAGCAACTTGGCCCGCTGGGGGCATGTGCGTATGTTTTCCCCTTGGGCCTACAATGTGGATCCCGTAGCCGTTGCATTACTAAAACAAAAAGGCTGGAACGAACCTGCTGGCAATGAATTTCCCACAGGAAATGAGTTGCTTGAACAATATGTCACACCCCTAGCATCCCATTGTGAAATTGCGCCTCATCTGAACCTGAATACTCAGGTTATATCGGTCAGTCGCCTCAACCATGATGTGCTACGTACAGACGATCGAGACGAGGTCCCATTTGTGCTGCGGGTTACGGGCCCCAATGGTGATCGTGACGTTAAAGCGCAGGCCGTCATTGACGCATCGGGGACATACCAAACTCCCAACTGGCTTGGAACTCATGGTATCCCAGCTTTGGGCGAAAATGCTGCTGTAGATTCGATCACATATGGTGTTCCTAACATTCTCGGTTATGACCGCAAGCAATACGCTAACCAGTCCGTGTTAGTCGTTGGTGGTGGCCATTCGGCATTCAACGCCTTACAGGACTTGATTTTGCTTGCGGATCAGTACAAGGACATGCGTGTTCTTTGGGGCGTTCGCAATGCCTGTGTAGCCAATGTCGTCCGCTCCCCAGCAAACGATGAACTGCAAGAGCGCAGACGTTTAGAAGTTCGCATTCAGGATTTATTAGAGCAAGGAAGAATAGAAGTCTTTAACGAACTTGAAATCGAAAAAATCAATCGTGAAAATGGCAGACTTATTGTGCACAGTGGTTCACGTAAATTACCGCCTGTGGATCGCATTATAGCTGCGACCGGCTTTCGCCCTAATCTTAGTATCCTTGCAGAATTACGAATATCTCTTGATCCCGCAACACAAAGCCCTACGCGTCTGGCGCCATTGATCGATCCTAATTTGCATAGCTGCGGTTCGGTTCCTGAGCACGGCTGCGTAGAACTATCCCACCCAGAGCAGGATCTTTATATCGTTGGGATCAAGAGCTACGGACGTGCACCGACCTTTTTGCTGAAAACTGGCTATATGCAAGTTCAATCGGTGGTGAATGCACTTGCCACAAGTGAGATTTCCGCTGATATACATCCATGCGCCGCACCAGCGATCTCACTTTGCCGAGGATGAAAGTTTTACCGACCAAGCGAGGCTTTGTTGCCGCGCTAGGTCTAAGTCAATTAGTATCATGGGGAACCCTGTATTATAGCTTTCCATTAATTGCGGAAACGATGGTCAATGATATGGGATGGAGCCGTGGTGATATCTACGGCGCCGCAACACTCGGTCTTTTAGCGGCCGTACTAGCTGCTTACCCCATAGGCGCAATGATTGACCACGGCCATGGACGCAAGCTTATGGGAGGAGCGACCATTGCAGCATCGCTCGCCTTTGTAGTCTGGTCGTACATAGAAACCATGCCTGCGCTTTATGCTGTGATAATAACATTAGGCATGCTTCAATCAGCGTTATCCTACGAACCTGCTTTTGCAGTCACCGTGCGCCAGTTGGGAGTGCTGCAATCACGTTCAGCCATCACGGCGATCACGTTGTGGGCTGGTTTCTCCAGCACCTTGTTTGTGCCACTGCTTCAATTTATGTTAGATAGCTTGGGATGGCGCGATGCACTTCTAGGATTAGCCGTCATCAATACAGTCATCGCTGCCCCACTTTATCTATGGGCAATTCGACCGGTGAATTTAACAAGTGAAAAAACACACCCAATATCAAGCACAAGAAAAAGTCGGATTCGACCGATTTTATGTAGTCCTAGATTTTATCTCCTCACTGCGTCGTTCTGTGCTTATATGGCACTTTTTTCTGGCTTTACGTACCACATCTATCCTCTGCTTATTGCTCTGACTTGGGACACACAATCTGTGGTATTAGCCATTGCGCTCATTGGGCCCGCTCAGGTTGCTGCACGCATGCTGATACTTTTATTCAAGGAGATAACGATAGTCCGTCTGGGTTTACTTGCCGGTATGACGTTTCCACTTGCCATCGTATTGCTTAAAGCACCTCCCTCCATTTTCACGCTTGCGATCGTGTGTACTCTTTATGGTGCAGCAAACGGTATATTTACTATCGTACGCGGCATGGCTGTTCCAGAACTGCTGTCTCACCATAACTATGGCAAGATCAACGGCATTATGTTAATTCCCATGTCACTTGCTCGCGCAGCTGCGCCATGGCTCATTGCTATCTACTGGGCGCATTCAGAAACGCCTGATGGCGCAATAAACTTGATGTTGGCTATCGCTATTCTTATACCTGTGCTATTCGGCATCGCCGTCAACGTGAAGCGGATACGTTAGCCATGAGAACGAGGAATGGAATGTATTTTAACCCACAGGGTCTTTAATCCGCAGGGTGTTCACATAATAAAGGCATTTTGAATTAATAAGATTGACGACAGGACGTCGGTATTGTTCGGTATCACGCGGCACTGCTAGGCATATCCTCAGTGTTATGTTTCAACAATTGATAGGCTAATTTTCGGTAACCTAATTTATCCTGCACAATGATGCCAGTAATGAATAGGACTTCACTCAGCGGCGACCGACCTAGTCGCCGCTGAGAGCAGCATGATTTACATCTTATCGAAAAGGTATTTTTACTACTCGTTTACTAAACAAAAAAGCTTCGAACACTCAATATCGAGGCAACTACTGCCCCTTACTCCCATTCAATTGTCGCTGGAGGCTTGCCTGAAATATCGTAAACAACGCGAGAAATACCATCGATTTCATTAATGATGCGGTTTGATACTTTCCCTAGGAACTCATACGGTAGATGTGCCCAGTGCGCCGTCATAAAGTCGATTGTTTCAACGGCTCGCAAGGATACAACCCAATCGTATTTGCGCGCATCGCCCATCACACCAACTGATTTAACGGGCAAAAATACTGTAAATGCTTGACTGACTTTGTTATACAAATCGTGGCTGTGCAGCTCTTCGATAAATATCGCATCAGCTCTGCGCAGTAAGTCACAATATTCTTTTTTAACTTCACCTAACACACGTACACCTAGACCAGGTCCTGGGAAAGGGTGGCGGTATAACATGTCGTAAGGCAATCCTAACTCGAGTCCAATTTTGCGCACTTCGTCTTTAAACAACTCTCGAAGTGGTTCAACTAAGCCCATCAACATATCTGCCGGTAAGCCACCCACATTGTGATGCGATTTAATTACATGGGCTTTACCTGTTGCTGAGCCAGCAGATTCAATGACATCAGGGTAAATGGTGCCTTGAGCTAACCATTTTGCATTTTTGAGTTTCTTTGATTCTTCATCAAAGACTTCAACAAACACGCGACCAATAATTTTACGTTTGGCTTCTGGCTCATCCGTACCTGCAAGTGCAGACAGGAAACGCTCTTCTGCTTCAATTTTTATAATATTGAGGCCAAAGTGGTCACCAAACATATCCATCACTTGCTGACCTTCGTTCAGACGAAGTAAACCGTTATCCACGAATACGCACGTTAGTTGTTTGCCAATCGCACGATGCAACAACATAGCAACGACTGAGGAATCGACGCCACCTGACAGACCTAAAATAACTTCATCGTCACCAATTTGCTTTTTCATACGTGCGATTGCGTCTTCAATGATCGCATCAGGGGTCCATAATTTGTCACATTTGCAAACATCGAGTACAAAGTGTGACAACATGCGGTGACCTTGACGAGTATGCGTTACTTCAGGGTGAAACTGCACACCGTAGAATTGTTTTTCGTGGTTCACGATGGCAGCAAACGGACAACTATCTGTTTTGGCCGCCGTAATAAAACCTTCAGGCACTGCAGATACTTTATCACCATGACTCATCCATACATCAAGCAAGGCATTGCCATTGGGACTAACGTGATCTTCAATGTTATCCAGCAATGCCATCTTCTCGACAACTTCTACCTGAGCATAACCAAATTCACGCATATCTGAACCTAATACTTCTCCGCCCAGCTGCTCAGCCATAGTTTGCATGCCATAACAAATGCCAAACACGGGCACGCCTGCATCGAATACGTATTGCGGGGCCCGTGGAGAGTCTTTGGCGTGAACAGATTCAGGGCCACCTGACAATATAATGCCATTAGGATTAAATTCACGAATTTGCTCTTCGGTAACATCCCATGCCCATAACTCACAATAGACCCCTATCTCACGCACACGTCGTGCGATCAGTTGAGTATATTGAGAACCGAAGTCGAGAATTAGTATGCGTTGTTCGTGAATGTTTGTTGTCATCTTGGTACTCGTATTTAAAAGCGCAATGGCGATAAAAAAAGGCTGGTTAATAACCAGCCCAATAGTCGATGTAGATCGTTATCCTAAGCGGTAGTTCGGCGCTTCTTTTGTGATACTAACATCATGCACATGAGACTCGCCCATGCCTGCGGCTGTTACCTTCACGAACATCGCTTTGGTGCGCAGATCGTCAATAGTCGCCGAGCCAGTCAACCCCATAGCCGAACGTAAACCACCCATTTGCTGGTGAATAATAGTAGATATAGGCCCTTTGTAAGCAACGCGACCTTCAATTCCTTCAGGAACCAACTTCTCAGCGTCATTACTATCTTGGAAATAGCGGTCTGACGAACCATTGTTTTGGTCCATTGCACCAAGTGAGCCCATGCCACGATAAGATTTGTAGTAACGACCTTGATATAACTCAACGTCTCCAGGGGCTTCTTCCGTTCCGGCTAATAAGCTGCCAACCATGACGCAACTTGCGCCGGCTGCTATCGCTTTAGCAATATCACCTGAGAAGCGAATGCCACCATCCGCTATCACGGGTATGCCGGTACCTTCTAATGCTTCAACGGCATCTGAAACAGCGGTAATCTGTGGCACACCACAACCGGTGACGATACGCGTAGTACAAATAGAACCAGGGCCGATCCCTACTTTAACAGCATCAACACCAGCATCAGCAAGCGCCTTAGCGCCTTCGCCTGTGGCGACATTGCCGGCAATTAATTGCACATCAGGGAAATCAGCCCGTACTTTTTTCACTCTGTCGATAACACCTTGAGAGTGGCCGTGTGAGGTATCGATCAATAATACGTCTACGCCCGCTTCTACCAGCAATTGGATACGTTCGTCAGTTCCAGCGCCAACACTTACCGCAGCACCGACGCGTAAGCGTCCTAACTCATCTTTACACGCATTAGGCTTGCTTTCGGCTTTTTTGAAATCTTTAACGGTGATCAAACCAGTTAATCTGAATGCATCGTCAACGACGAGGATTTTTTCGATGCGGTGTTCGTGCATCAATTCCAGTACTTGCTCTGAATGAGCGCCTTCTTTAACGGTAACTAAATCTTCTTTGCGCGTCATCACTGAGGAAATAGGTTGATCAAAACGCTTTTCGAAACGCAAATCACGGCCAGTAACAATGCCCACTAGCGCATTGTCTTTATCTACAACCGGAAAACCAGAAAAACCATGATGCTTACTCAAGGCATTAATTTCGCCAATCGTTGCATTAGGTGAAACGGTTACCGGATCTGATACCACGCCACTTTCGTATTTTTTAACCATACGAACATGATCAGCTTGCGCTTCAGGAGGCATATTTTTATGAATAAAACCGATACCCCCTTCTTGCGCCAGCGCAATAGCAAGGCGTGCTTCAGATACTGTGTCCATAGCAGCAGAAACAAGTGGGATATTTAAGGTAACACCGCGCGTTAATTTGGTTACCAAATTAGCGGTATGGGGAAGAACGGTTGAGTGCCCAGGCACTAACAACACGTCATCAAACGTAAGAGCTTCTTTTGCGATCCGCAACATGCAACAACACCTTTAAAATGGGTTTTTATTGCGGCGCAATTGTAGCCGCTTTACCTTATCAGGTAAACTCCATTCCTGTTATTTATTTAAGATTTTGTGCCTTATGTTTAGTGCGTCACCCGCAAACCGAAATATCTTCACCGTTAGTAAGCTTAATCACTTGGCTCGCTCGATATTAGAATCAGAAATTGGCCAAGTTTGGCTCAGTGCTGAAATCTCAAATTTCGTGGCTGCCAGCTCAGGTCACTGGTATTTCACACTCAAAGATAATAAGGCGCAAATTAAGAGTGCCATGTTCAAAGGGGCTAATCGAAAAGTTATCACGCGCCCAAAAGAAGGAGACAAAGTGTTAGTTCGGGCAAATCTAAGTATTTATGAGCCTAGAGGTGATTATCAACTTATTGTCGAGCACCTTGAACCTGAAGGCGAAGGCCAACTTAAACGTCAATTTGAAGAACTAAAACGTAACTTATTGGCACAAGGCCTGTTTGCAAGTGACATAAAACAATCACTACCCAACACAATTAACCGCATCGGCATTGTGACGTCGGCAACTGGCGCAGCATTGCACGATATTTTAACGGTGTTGCAACGTCGTAATCCAGCCCTTGAAGTAGTAATTTATCCGACTCAGGTGCAAGGTGTAACTGCCAGCAAACAAATATGCCGTGCAATAGAGCTAGCTAACCATCGAAGGGAAGTCGATGTATTGATAGTCGGCCGAGGTGGTGGCTCGCTAGAGGACTTATGGTGCTTTAATGAAGAGAACGTCGCTTGGGCTATATACCACAGTGAACTCACCATCGTCAGTGCTGTAGGTCATGAGGTAGACATCACCATAGCTGATTTTGTTGCTGACTTGCGCGCCCCAACCCCTTCAGCTGCCGCTGAGCTGGTAAGCCAATCCCAAATTGAAATGCTCAGCGCCTTAGGAGCCAAACGCGATAGATTATTCAAAAGTACGCGTACACTGCTTAAAGACCTGCAGTATCAACAACAATCGCTCACACAAGAACTCAATGGCTACCACCCTCGTAATCAGTTACGTCAGCATATGCAACGGGTTGATAGTCAACTCACTGCGATTTCCCATAGCATGGCAACACAACTTATGCGTGCGAAGCAAAGCAGTGAGAGCCGAATCAGTAAATTACAGCAATTCTCACCCGCTAACGTATTGAAAGAGCAGAAAGGCAAACACAGTTTGCTGTCTGAGCGTTTAACAAAAGCATGGCTAAGGACTTTCGATCAACGCCAACAACAGCTAGCAAACAGCAGTCATTTGCTCGATACCGTCAGCCCATTAGCAACGCTGGCACGCGGTTACAGCATCACATTTAAAGGTAAAGAGGTCATCAAAAGCCAGTCTGAGCTGACCAAAGGTGATGTCATTACCAATCGCTTTGCTGACGGTGAGACTAACAGCACGGTCATTTAGCCTGACAAAGACGTAAAAGTGTAGAGTGAAGTAAGCAAAAAGCCCTTTAATCACAATATGATTAAAGGGCTTTTTCATCTTCAGCGGATTGGTCTTGTATGACGAGTTCCCTGACTATTTATTGTTCTTGTGCATACGCATTAATAATTTACGTTTACGGCGTTGAGAATCGTTCATAATATTTTTATTACTCTCGAAGGGATTGGCTCCTTCGCGAAACTCAATTTTTATCGGCGTGCCCATCACTTTCAATGACTTACGGAAGTAATTCATCATATAACGTTTGTAGGAATCCGGCAGGTCTTTCACTTGATTACCGTGAATCACAATAATGGGTGGGTTGTATCCACCCGCATGGGCGTATTTCATTTTAACGCGACGTCCACGCACAACTGGCGGCTGATGGTCAGCTTGGGCCATGTCCATAATACGCGTTAGCATTGAAGTATTAATACGCTTGGTCGCACTGTTGTACGCTTCTTGAACCGACTCAAACAAGTGCCCGACGTTAGTACCATGCAAGGCTGATATAAAATGCAAGCGGGCAAAATCTATAAAACCTAAACGTCTATCTAATTCACGCTTGATTTCTTCTTTCACGTCTTTGGCTAAACCGTCCCATTTATTTACCGCAACAACAAGTGAGCGACCAGAATTAAGCACGAATCCTAACAAACTAAGATCTTGATCAGTCACGCCTTCTTGCGCATCGATCACTAACAATACAACGTTCGCTTCTTCAACAGCTTGTAACGTTTTAACGATCGAGAATTTTTCAACGGCTTCGGATATGTTTCGGCGCCTGCGCACTCCGGCAGTATCAATAAGTACGTATTCCCTACCATCACGCTCCATAGGAATAAAAATACTATCTCGGGTTGTTCCCGGCTCGTCATACACCACGACCCGCTCTTCACCTAGAATACGGTTAGTCAGCGTGGATTTACCAACATTGGGCTTACCCACAATGGCAAGTTTGATGGGAGATGCGAGCAATTTTTCAAGTTGTTTTTCAGCGTCAATCTCTTCTACAACGCCATCATCTTCTGGCACTTGCATATCCGGAAACTGTTCGGAGAGAGGCATCAAGGTCAATGTCAGTAATTGTGTTACACCTCGACCATGGGCTGCGGCAATTTGGCTGACATCACCTAAACCTAAAGCGAAGAAATCAGCGCTTTCACTGTCACCATCGATTCCATCAACTTTATTGGCTACAACATAAACTGATTTATTTTGTTTACGTAAATGCTCAGCAATACCTTGGTCGGCGGCTGTCAAGCCAGCCCGAGCGTCAACCAAAAACATGACAACATCAGCTTCATCAATCGCCATCAATGATTGCTGAGCCATTGCTACATCGATACCTTGTTCGTCGCCACTGATGCCGCCAGTATCGACCACAATAAACTGTAGTCCTTCATAATTAGCCTGACCGTATTTACGGTCACGGGTTAATCCAGGGAAATCCGCAACTAACGCATCTCGAGTACGCGTTAGGCGATTAAACAACGTGGATTTACCCACATTAGGGCGGCCAACTAAGGCAACAACGGGTAACATATTTCACAATCCTTAAAACGCAAACGGCTCAGGAGTAGCCTGAGCCGGTAATAATGTAATAGTGGCGTAAGCCAACTAAAGGTCTGTTAGGGAACTTGTATCGCCACTAACTTACCATCGCGAGTCTGAGTATACAGCATCTTACCATCAACCACTGGCGCACTATAAATACTCTCATCTTCGTCATCGCCACCCACATCAACCCGAGCGACAATCTTACCATCAGCTTGGTTGAAGAAATGCAAGAACCCCCACTTGTCACCTGCTACGAGGTAATCTCCGACAGGTTCGGCAGCCGTTAATAAACGCTGCTTCAAAGCACCTTGACTCCATAGCTCGATACCATTTCGTGCATCAAGCGCATACAAATTGCTGTTTGCATCAACAACAAACAAAGTATTCCCGGCTTGGGTTAAACGACGATATGATTTGTATTCCCGTTTCCAAATGATACGACCACTGCGTAATTCAACCGATGCGAGACTGCCATCGAAAGAAATCACATAAATTACGCCACCTGAAACCAATGGTTTGCTATCGATATCTACGATGCGGTCGAGCTCAGTTGCCCCCGTTGCAGAACCAATAGGTTGCTCCCAGGCTGTTTGGCCTGTGGCTAAAATATTGACGGCTAATTTACCAGACGCAGTACCAACAATCGCTCCACCATTTGCTGCAACAGGTGCAGCAATACCACGTAGAGATAATGGAGGAACATCTGACTCATAAGACCAAACTTGCTCACCTGATTCTGCATCTAAGCCGAACATTAAACCGGAGCCGGTATTTATAACCACAATGCCTTCGTCAATTGCGGGCGATGCAAGTACTTCACCTTTCACTTTTACTGACCACTTTTGTTCACCTGTGTGAACATCAAGGGCAGTAACATCACCGTTCTCTGTGCCAAAAAACAGTGTTTCGTAAGCAACCGCTAAACCACCTGCTATTTTAGCAGAAACGCCACTTGACCATAAGTTAGTGATGCTTGAAGTAAACCCTTCGTGGTTAAAGACTGCATAATTTTTATGCCAGATTTCTTTGCCTGTTTCTTTACTATAGGCCGCTACTTTCCCTTGACGGTTAGCAGCAAACACCATGTCGTAAGCAACCGCAGGTTTTAAGCGAGAGAAGTAATGGTCAATACCATCACCTAATTCGGTATTCCAAACAGTGGTGGGCGTAAACTCAGCATTAATAGGTTTAAGAATGCGAATTTCTAATTCTTCGTCATCGGTAAACCAACCTGAAATAGTACTACAGGCTGATAAACCAAAGGTGCTGACAAGTAGCAACGGCAATAATGCTTTCTTCACGTTTCGATCCTTACCCATTGGCCGCAAGTGCCAAGTTATCGAGCTTCATTTTTACGATATTGTTGGCACTATTAGCTGCAAGTGCTGCGCTATAAGCGCTACGTGCTTTATCAAACATTTCTTGCTTAACGTAAATATCACCTTTAATTTCTTGCTGCTGCGCACTAAATGCGATCGCAGTCACTTTCTCAATACTGGCAAGCGCTTTCTCTGGTTGTTCTAGTGCTAATTGCACGCGAGCTAAACGTAGATTCGCCAGTCCATTGACTGCTTCACTATCGCTATTGTTAGCGGCAAAAGATAATTGCTTTTCTGCTTCGTTTAAGTCTTTACGATCAATCGCTTGCTGAGCAAGTTGGAAAGCCATTAATAGCGCATAACCACTATCACTGTTTTGATCAATGTACTGCTTGGCTTCACCAAAGCTTGCATCTTTTGCTAGCAAAGATGCGGTCTGCACTTCAAAGGCTGCTGATGCTTGTTCTTTAGAGGCAATTTGTTCATCGTTATAATAACGCCAACCCCACAAGCCGCCTAAACCAAGTACCGCGCCGACAATAATTGCTGTGCCGTTCTCTTTCCAAAATCGTTTTATCGCTTCAACTTGTTGTTCTTCTGTTTCGTAATGTTCCATCGCAACTTCCTCTGACTGCAGCACTGTCTTTATATCAAGCAGTGAATATTTATCTGTTCAAACACGTATTAAAGTGAAAAGAGCTCGGCTAATGTCGATTCTAACGCTGAGCGAGCAACCTGAATTTGCGGTTTATCTTCACGTAAAAACTTAATGCTTACTAACTCTTCTTGTTGTTCGGTCTCCCCTAGCACCAAAGCAACACGGGCAGCACTTTTATCTGCACGCTTCATTTGTTTCTTAAAGTTACCGCCACCAAAATGGGTTTGTACTCTAAGGGTTGGGATGACATCACGCAAACTTTCCGCAATCTGAAGTGCATAAAGTTCAACTTCATCACCCATAGCAGTGACATAAACGTCAACTGGGTCGGCAACAAATTCTTCAGCACCGCATGCCTGAAGCATCAGTACAAGGCGTTCCATACCGATAGCAAAACCGACTCCTTGAGTGGGCTTACCTCCCAACTGTTCTACGAGTCCGTCATAGCGACCGCCAGCACAAACCGTTCCTTGGGCACCCAAACTGTCTGTTACCCATTCGAAAACAGTACGATTATAATAATCTAACCCACGTACCAATCGAGGATTAACTCGGTATTGGATACCTAAGGCGTCTAAACGTTCACACAATGATTGAAAATGTTCTTTAGATTCAGCATCTAAGTAATCAATTAAACTTGGAGCGTCACTAATAGCAGCTTGAACCTGAGGGTTCTTACTATCCAATACCCGAAGCGGGTTACTTTCCAAACGGCGAAGGCAGTCTTCGTCCAATTGATCTTTTCTTAGCACAAGATACTCGACCAATGCTTGGCGATACGTTTCACGCGCTTCGTTTGAGCCCAATGAATTAAGCTCTAGCGTGACCTGATCGGCAATTCCAAACTTTTTCCATAAACGTCCACTAAGAGCAATGACCTCAGCGTCAATATCTGGACCGGCCAAACCGAACACTTCAACACCGAACTGATGAAACTGACGATAGCGCCCTTTTTGTGGACGTTCATAACGAAACATCGGTCCTAAATACCATAGGCGCTGCTGCTGATGGTAAAGTAAGCCATGTTCGTTGCCCGCACGTACAACACTAGCGGTACCTTCTGGACGCAAGGTTAAACTTTCGTCGTTACGATCAGCAAACGTGTACATTTCCTTTTCAACGATATCGGTCACTTCGCCAATAGAACGTTTAAAAAGATCAGTACTTTCAACAATGGGTGTGCGGATCTCTTGATAACCGTAACTGGCAACGACTTCACGGATTGCTTTTTCAGCCCACTGCCATAAGCCCGACTGTTCAGGAAGGCAATCATTCATGCCTCGTATTGCCTGTATTTGTTTAGACACTAAAGAAATTCTCTTTGACTAGATAATATTAAAAAGCCCCGTATTATAGGGGCGATGTCGGTAAACGTAAATGAAGACGCGGCTTAATCGCGCTTTTTTACTTAAGTCAGTCTTTAACCAAGGTTTTTTACGTCTATTTTCTTGCTGCTATCGAGCAGTGCTGCTTTCGCTCGTATGCGTTTTTCTAATTGGTCAACTAAATCGTCGTTCGATAAACGTTCTTTCTGACGCTTACCATCAACGTAGTAGCCGCTCATGTTTCGCGCCCCTGTTAAGCCTAAATCTGACACTTCGGCTTCCCCAGGTCCGTTTACAACACAGCCGATAATGGAAACATCCATCGGAGTTAACAAGTCCTCTAAACGCGTCTCTAATGCATTGACGGTACTGATTACATCGAATTCTTGACGAGAACAACTTGGACAGGCAATAAAATTAATGCCACGAGATCGGATACGTAGAGACTTCAAAATATCAAAGCCTACTTTTATCTCTTCAACAGGATCAGCGGCCAATGAAATACGAATGGTATCGCCGATACCCTCAGCGAGCAACATACCTAAGCCCACAGCACTTTTTACCGCACCCGCTCTAAAACCACCGGCTTCGGTAATCCCCAAATGCAGAGGTTGATCAATCTTCTGTGCTAACGCTCGATAAGCGCCTACGGCTAAAAACACATCAGAGGCTTTTACACTGACTTTAAATTGATCAAAATTCAACTTATCTAAAATATCCACATGACGCATCGCGGATTCAACTAATGCTTCTGGGGTAGGCTCACCATACTTTTCCTGTATATCTTTTTCTAGTGAACCACCATTTACGCCAATCCGTATAGGAATACCATAATCCCGCGCACAATCGACGACCGAACGGACACGGTCCATGCTGCCGATGTTACCTGGATTAATACGCAGGCAATCTACCCCATACTCAGCCACTTTTAAGGCAATACGGTAATCAAAATGGATATCGGCAATTAACGGCACATCAACTTGTTGCTTGATGAGTTTAAACGCTTCTGCTGCATCCATAGTCGGTACGGACACACGAACAATCTCACCGCCTACGGCGACAATACGTTTAATTTGTGCAACAGTCGCATCTACGTCAGTGGTCGGGGTATTGGTCATCGACTGCACTGCTATGGGTGCTCCGCCACCAATAGGAACCTTACCCACATTGATTCTAGTTGATACTCTGCGTTTTATCGGTGACTCTGCAAACATGCTGTTTCCTAACTCAATTTGATAACGTATTTACCCGATGATAAATCGTAACGGTTTATCACCGGGTAAGTAAACGGATTATAATGACAAAGGTAAGGTGAATTTTGCTGTGCTATTAGGTGTCAAGAAAGACATATCGATATCCTCGCCAGCATAACGGATACTGACCTCACTGGGCGCGCCTAAAATAACTTCGAAGGGCGGTTTACCGGATACATTCATAACGCGGCCCGACATTTTAACGCCGACAGCGATTGTTTCCCCTGTCGCATCCACAACGCTTACCCAGCAATCATCAGCAAACTGAAAGACGATTTCAACAAGGCCTTCTTGGTCGATATTTTCAATATTTGTCGTTTCCGTTGTTTGAACTTCAGTCTGCTCAGTAATGGTACTTTCAATATTTTGAGCTTTATCTGCCAGAGCTTCGTTCTGTGCAATGGATTCGACCTTAGCTGCACTGCCATTCACACTTTCTTGCGTATTGACTTCGCTACTGTTTTCAAGGGAAGGTTGCAACGTGCTACTTGCAGAACCATTTGCTGTTTCGTTTGCTAGATTTTCGCCGGTCGTATCAGAAAAAAGGTCTTGATTTTGCGCTTGCGTGTTATTCACGTTATCTGAATCTAAGGGGCTGGTTTGAACGGTCGGGGCTTCAAGCGTATCAACTTTATCGTTATCGCTTTGTTGAAACCACCACACCACAACCAAAGCCACTACGACTGCTAGTATGAGGTAAGTCACCATCATGAGTTTGTCGTCATTGGCTTGATGTGCGACACGACGAGAGAAGCTCTGAAGTTTCGCAGGCTCTTTCTTGTGCATATTCAAATTGTCGAGACCATCAAGCACCTGGGCTTCAGATACACCAACCTGACGGGCATATAACTTGAGATAACCTTTAATAAAGGTCATTGAAATACTCGGGTCGTACTTATCTTCTTCCAAGGCTGTGATTAAGCCAGACTTCAAGTGGATTTGACTGGCAATATACTCGACCGAGAAGCCCTTTTCTAAGCGCGCAGCTTTTAACACCGGGCCTGGGCCATTAACCTGAGTTTCTTCTACTTGTTGCACTTCTTCACTCATTTAACTAACGCTACTCTTAATTTATTGGGACGATTATTTGGGTTCAACAACAATTAATTTTTGCCCGATATATATCGAAGCTGGATCAGAAATATTGTTCCATTCCATGAGTTGACTCATATTAACGTTATATTGCAGTGAAAGGCGATAAAGATTCTCTTTCGCTGTAACAACATGATATTGATTCGGTGCTAATTTTTTTTGTGATGCTTTAGGTTCGGGCTGTACCGGAGATAATTCTCTCGTTGGTTCAAACGCATCGCTAACTATGCTCGCACCATTTAAATAATCATACGCAGGTTGAAAGTCAGGGTACAAGCTGACCAGCATATTAGCATAATCCGTCGCGCGCTTAGGCGCCCCAGCTTCCTGCTCTATTTGTACCGCTAACCATAAACTGTCAGCTGATACTGAGGCAACCCGCTCATAACGTCTTAGGCTGTCACGAGCCGCTCCAAAACGATGGGCTTGTAACTGTAACTGTGTCAACAGGAATAGACTCTTTGCTCTTCCTGGCTGATGATTCAAGGCGTCTTGCAAAAAACCAATTGCCTCGTCAAGCGCATTTTGACTTTGACTACACAGCGCCAAATTCTCATAGGTTTCAGCAGATGAGTTATATACATCACTGTTCAACGCTTTGAAAAAATAAACCTTAGCTTGCTCATACTCACCTCTTTCACAAAGAAATGCGCCATAGCTATTAGCGATGTCAGCATTTTCTGGGGCGATTTTTATAGCCTTGAGATAGGCCTGAGACGCAGAATCGTACTCTTCTACTTTCTGATAATAGTACGCCATACCGTAATGAACGTCAGCAAGTTGAGGAGCAAACTCAAGCGCTTTATCTAGATTGAACTTCGCTTGGCTATAGTTACCATTTTTTAAATAGGTTAATCCCAAGGACAATCGAGTTTTGGCAGCTCGTTGCTTATCAAAATCATCTGGACTTGAATAATTGCCTTGACTGACGCAAGCACAAAGACCAAGTACCATAAGTACGCTCAATAAGCGGAAAACTTTCATAGGAATAAAGCGGTTAATACTCAATGCTCCACTTTCACCGAAATTTCTTCACCCTTCATCTGTTTTTTCAACAACCGTTTCGTTCTATCCACTACGTCGCCAACTAATTGGCCACATGCGGCGTCTATGTCATCACCACGGGTTTTACGTACTACAACCATTAAGCCATAGCTAGAAAGCACTTTCGCAAAACGATCAATTCTTGAATTACTCGAACGCGTGTAAGGCGAACCTGGATAGGGATTAAAAGGAATAAGGTTAATCTTACACGGCGTATCAGCAAGTACTTTGGCCAGCGCATGCGCCTGATCGGTACTATCGTTAACGCCGTTTAACATTACGTATTCAACGGTTACCTTACCCTGGTTAGCATGAGATTTAGCAAGATATCGGCGCACGCTCGCTAAAAACTCTTGAATGGGATACTTCTTATTGACTGGCACAAGTACATCGCGAAGCTCATCGTCTGGCGCGTGTAATGAAATAGCCAACGCTACATCAATCTGGTCGCCTAACATATCAAGGGCTGGCACCACGCCTGACGTGCTTAATGTTACCCGGCGTTTTGATAACCCAAATGCCAGATCATCAAGCATAAGATCCATCGCCGGCACCACATTTTTAAGATTTAATAATGGTTCACCCATGCCCATCATTACCACATTACTGATCGGGCGTTTAGCACTGTCGTTTGACAAACCGATAGTGGTGGCAACACGCCATACCTGACCAATTATTTCAGATACACTGAGATTACGATTAAATCCCTGTTGCGCAGTAGAACAAAAAGTGCATTCTAATGCACAGCCCACTTGAGATGAAACGCACAGTGTAGCGCGGTCACCATCGGGTATCCATACGGTTTCAACTTCTTGTCCGCCTTCTAAACGAAGGGCAAATTTAATTGTTCCGTCAGATGCATCTTGTTGATAGGCGATTTCAGGTGCTTTTATCTCACACTGCGCAGTAAGTTTTTCACGCAATGCCTTGTTCAAATTAGTCATTTGATCAAAATCAGAGATCCCTAGTTGATAAATCCATTTCATCATTTGGTCGGCACGAAATGGCTTTTCGCCAATCGAACTAAAATACTCTCTTAAACCTGCACGGTTAAAGTTAAGTAAATTGATTTTAGTCGGTTTTGCTGACATCACTTCTGACATGGAACGGGATACCTCATTTAAAAGAAACTAGTGTACATTTTTTACGCTGCAACTGCCATTTTGTTGGCGTTGCTATAGCATTTAGATCGCAAAAGGGAGCCTAAGCTCCCTTAAATACAAACGTTAAAAATTAACGTGTACGTGGGCAAATTTCTTCGTCAGAGAAGAAGTATGCAATTTCACGTGCAGCTGATTCAGGTGCATCTGATCCGTGACATGCATTTTCGTCAATTGATGCGGCATAGTCAGCACGTAAAGTACCAGCAAGCGCATCAGCTGGGTTAGTTGCGCCCATGATTTCACGATTTTTAAGAACAGCGTTTTCGCCTTCTAAAACCTGAAC
>TARA_R110001632_G_scaffold50409_1_pt1 | contig 129353 bp, 113 predicted proteins | sample TARA_R110001632 | Tara Oceans TARA_R110001632 (sample SAMEA4398266) | marine metagenome | biome: Polar Biome; feature: [SRF] surface water layer (ENVO:00010504); material: water (ENVO:00002006), including particulate matter (ENVO:01000060) such as... | depth 5 m
TTGCTAGCGGCTTAGAAATGAGTCCAACTTTATGGGGTCACTTCAAAACAGCGGTTTTTTTATACCTACCCTTTTGAAAAAAACCATCTTAAAACAGCAGTAGCAACAAAACTGTCATACACTGTAATTAGAGTATGGATAAAGACAGTGAGGCTTAGCTTGCTAAAAAACCATAATCACCATCAAAACACATCCACCCCCCACCCAACTCAAGCGGGAATAATTTCCAGCTGGCTCACTTATTACTGCATTAGGTACTCAACCCTCACAAACAAAAAAATCTCCCTTTGTTTAGTTCGTTTATTCGCTCTTCAAAAAAAAAGTCATGTTCACTACAGGAGTAACATCTATGGAAAAAATCTACGTTCTGGACACTAATGTACTATTGCACGACCCTTTGGCTATCTACGCGTTTGCTGAGCATAAAGTCGTCATACCAATGACCGTTCTTGAAGAGCTCGATGTCATTAAAGATAGACGAGACAAGGACGTTAGCCGTGAAGCACGTGTCGCCATTAACACCATTGATAAAATCGTCGGTGATGCCTCTCCTCGCGAACTTCAAGCCGGAGTGCCTATCCGTATCGTCAGCAATGATGTAGACAAAAATCAGCACCAACGCAGCGAAGGCTCTTTGGCCATTTTTCCAGATCAACAAATCGTCCTCACTGACAATATCCCATTTTTAAATGGCAACCACGATCACGCCAATGACAACCGCATCATCAATGTCGGCCTAAGCTTACAAGCCACTCACCCACGATCTTCTGTCTGCCTTGTGACAAAAGACATTAATATGCGAATTAAAGCAAAGGGGTCAGGACTTGAGCGCGTAGAAGACTACCGAAAAGACAGAGTGCTTGATGATCTAGATTTGATGAGTAAAGGCTATATTCAGTTTACGGGCAGCTTTTGGTCGACCCTAGACAGCGTAAAAACGGAAGCCCACGGCCGACATACCGTTCATGTCGTTAACAAAAGCCATTTATCAAAAATACATCTCAACATGTTTGTCATTGATGATGAAGATTTTATTGGTTTTGTGGTCAACATCGATCAAGAGTTTGTTTATTTACTCGACGTCAACAAACAACACCTGATGAATCAAAATTTCTGGGGCATCCTTCCTCGCAATTTAGAGCAAGCCATGGCGTTTTACCTATTACGCCATGAGAACTCAGACCTTATGGTCATGACGGGGCCTGCAGGCTCAGGTAAAACCCTACTCGCACTAGCGTATGGCCTTCAAGTAACAATGGAAGAGAAGCGTTTCAATAAGATCATTGTGGCCCGTTCAACACCGCCAATGGCAGAAGACATTGGCTTCTTACCCGGAACCGAGGAAGAAAAAATGGCGCCTTGGTTGGCCGCCTTTGACGACAACTTAGAGATTCTACACGGCGCGGATGAACACTCGTTCAGCAGTATTGATTACGTAAAACAAAAAGCCAATATACAGTTTAAATCGTTGAATTTTATGCGAGGACGCTCCTTTAACAACGCTCTAATAATCATAGATGAAGCTCAAGGTTTAACACAGTTCCAGCTAAAATCAATCGTAACTCGGGTTGGTAGCAACTCAAAAATTATAGTACTAGGAAATTTGGCTCAAATTGACAACAAATACATAACCCCTCTCACCTCAGGTCTCACTTATTTAGTAGAGAAATCCAAATCTTTTAAATACGCCAGCATCATGCATGTGAATGGCATAGAACGCAGCAGACTCGCCGAGTTTGCCGAAGAAAACTTATAAGCAGGAACTGAGGCAAATAAAAAACAAAAAAAAAGGAAAGGCCGACGCCTTTCCCTTTTTAATAATACTGCTTCGACCTAAGATAGGATTACTGAGCGACAGATTTTGCCAATTCAGTAATTTCGTCCCATTTGCCCGCTTTAACAAGGTCTGTCGGAACGATCCAAGAACCTCCCACACAAAGCACATTTGGAAGCGCCAAGTATTCACGGAAGTTGTTCGCGCCAATACCACCCGTTGGGCAAAATTTAATCTGAGGCAATGGGCCACCAAATGCTTTTAATGCCTTAATACCGCCATTCACTTCAGCAGGGAAGAATTTAAAGTGGTCGTAACCGTATTCCATCCCTAATAGTACATCTGAGATAGTCGCGACCGCTGGCAAATAAGGTACATCGTATTCTTTACCGACAGCCAATAAATCGGCGGTCATTCCCGGACTAATAATAAACTGTGAACCCGCTTCAATAGCTTGAATATATTGCGCACGAGAGCAAACTGTACCGGCACCCACAATAGCATCAGGCACTTCTTTACGAAGCGCTGTAATTGCCTCTAGAGCAGCCGGCGTACGTAATGTCACCTCCAACACAGGCACGCCACCTGCAACAAGCGCTTTACCCAATGCCACGGCCTGTGCCACATCATCCACAACAATAACAGGGACAACTGGTGTCGCCGTCATTACTTGTTCTGCAGTGTAAGAAGTTGTCATCGTATTCTCCTTATTTTAAGACCTAATAATCATGCCAATTACGGCCGTCTTTAATCGGTAACGCCATCGATGCGGCAGGACCCCAAGAACCAGAAGCGTATTCTTTAGGTCGCTCACTGGTTTGACTCCAAGCAGACATAATACCGTCTACCCACTTCCAAGCTGCCTCCACCTCATCATAACGCATGAACAAAGTGGCATCGTTGCGCATCACATCCAACAGTAATCGCTCATAAGCTTCTGGACTACGCTTATCCATAAACGCTTCCGTCAAACTTAAGTTCAAATCAACAGGCTGAAGATTCATCCCTTCGCTCACACCAGGCACTTTATTCATCACTGTTAAAGAAATTTTTTCTTCCGGCTGAAGACGAATAATGAGCTGATTTCGCTGTAACTGACGATTACTTTCATCATTAAAAATACTGTGTGGTACAGCCTTGTACTGAATAACAATCTCAGAATAACGCTGACCTAAACGCTTACCTGTTCTTAAGTAAAACGGCACGCCAGCCCAACGCCAGTTATCAATATCAGCACGTAATGCAACAAACGTTTCGGTTCTTGAGTTCGGGTTACTATCCTCTTCATCAAAATAACCTTTTACGTCTTTACCCTTAATCATGCCTTTCGCATACTGACCACGCACGGTCTTATTATAAGCATTAGCGCCTGTAATAGGACGCAAGGCTTTTAGCACTTTAATTTTTTCATCACGAACTGAATCAGCATCCATTCGACCCGGCGGCTCCATTGCCACCAAACATAAAAGCTGAATCAAATGGTTTTGCACCATATCCCGCATCGCACCAGCATTGTCGTAATAGCCCCAACGACCTTCAACCCCAACGGTTTCAGACACGGTAATTTGCACGTTATCAATGTGCGCGCTGTCCCATAAAGGCTCAAAAAGCGTGTTACCAAAACGGATCGCCAGCAAGTTTTGTACAGTTTCTTTACCTAGGTAATGGTCTATACGGAACGCTTGTTGCTCATTAAAGTTTTTCATTACCTCATCATTAATCGCGCGAGAGGAAATTAGATCTCGACCAAGTGGTTTCTCAAGAACCACTCGCATGCGATCCGCATTCAAACCATGGGCCGCTAATGACGTGCAAATAGAACCGAATAAATCAGGTGATGTTGCAAGATAAAAAACAACATCTCGACTATCACTACCAACACTGTGATCATTCAATCGAGAGAAATCAGACTCTTGCTGAGCATCTACTGAAATATAACTTAAACGCTCTTTAAAGCGCGGCCATGTTTTTTCATCACCGATGCTAGAAGGTACAAACTCATCAAGCGCAGCTCGAATCTTTGATTGATACTCTTCAGTGCTCACTTCCCGTCTTGAAGCACCGATGATACGGGTCGTTGGAGCAAGCAAACCATCCATATCTAAATGGAACAAAGCAGGGAGCAACTTACGCATAGCAAGATCGCCACCGCCACCAAAAATTACAACATCACAGGCTTTTAAACTGGCCTTCATTCTTTATTCTCCAACTAATCTAGGCTTTCGACACAAGATAGGACGCGTAACAGGCACAACCCATCAGACCTGGGTATTCAGATATCACAACAAAAGTCGGAATAGGTGAAACTAACGCTCTCATACGACCTTTGTCCTGCATCGCATCACGAAAACCACTTTTAAGGATTTCTTTCAAATAACGAGGGACAATACCACCCGCAATATAAACACCACCGCGAGACTCAATCGACAAAACAAGATCTCCAATAACTCGACCTAAAAATACAAAAAACTGCTCTAAAGCAGCTTCAGCAATAGGGTCTTTGCCGGATTTTAGTGCTTCACCGATTTCAGGTGCGGTTAATCGTCTCTTAATTCCTTCACGCAAAGCCAAAGCTTCGTATATATTTTCCAGCCCCATTCCAGATAAAACACGCTCCGCAGATACGCGTTTATGACGAGTACGTAGAAATTTCAAAATATCATCTTCGATTTCGTTACAAGCCGACAAATCGACATGACCGCCCTCTCCAGGCAAAACCATATTAGGGCCGTTATCTTGGGGGACCACACAAGAAATACCCAACCCAGTTCCGGCACCAACCACCCAGCAAGCGCCTTTAGGATCAACTACCGAGCTTTCGCCAATAACAACCATATCTTGCGGGGTAAGAATTTCCAAACAATGCCCAACGGCATCAAAATCATTCAATAACGCAACGGCTTTATCAGCGCCAAAATAGGATTGTACTTCTGCACGGGTAAAGTGCCATGGGTTATTTGAAAAGCGGATTACTGGTTGATTTACAGGGCCCGCAATCGCCAACACAATCGCTTCGATTTTATCCATATCAACACTACAGTGCTCAATATAATCAGCGGCAGCATCAAAAAAGCTCTCGTAATTATCACAAGGAAACACTCTTACTTCTTGAGGCTCATATTGACCGATAGGAACTAAAGCAAAACGCGCATTGGTTCCACCAAGATCAGCGATTAAAGCATGGGACATAAACGAACCCTATTTGATTTTTTTGAAATTTTACAACAAAAATGAGGTGAAAAATACCGAAAAATTGATAGGAAAGCGTAATAATGTAATAAAATTACAAAAACTATCTAAGCCTATTTAAAAACTTAAAGACTTTCGTCGGCACCAATCTTTTACGGTTGTTTTTATAATCATAGAGACGCTCATCTGCCACTTTCAGCAGATGCTTGTAGTTAACGGGCGCATCAGACATAACACTTGCACCACCATAACTAATAGTAATAGGTACAAGATTAGATTTATACCTTAAAGGATTAGATTGTAGATATTCTTGAATTGATTCTGCCACTAACAAAGCTTGTTCATAAGTCTTACCAGGCATCACAAAGACAAATTCGTCACCTGCAAAACGAAAAGCCAACCCCTGCTTGTGAACGTACTTTAACAACCGCTTAGCAATATACTCTAAAACTTCATCACCACAATTATGACCCAATGTATCATTAATGGATTTAAAGGCATCGCAATCAATAAATACAACCGTTAAGTCACGCTCTTTCATCTTAGATCTTGCAAATTCACGATCCAACATGAGCTCTAACTGTCGACGGTTTAACAAGCCAGTCAAGGGATCACGCGTTGCTAAGTATTCGAGTTTTTCTCTGGCCGTCACATTACTCAGACAGATCGAAATTTTAATAGCTAACTGATCAAGTAGAAAGGTATCTTTTGTTGTGGCGTCGTAGCGAGTACTGTCCGAATCTGCCTGACAAAATAATCCGACCAACTCACCATCAATAGTCAACGGTGAAATTGCGACGGAAGAAATAATATCTCGATATGCAGCAGGAACAATCTCCCAACAACGACTTAAGTTTGTATTAACCAAGATCGTTTTATTACTGGATTTGATAATATCAATCATGGAGCGACGCCTTGTAAACAAGACTCGATCACGTAGATCGGGCATTTTTTCCAAGCTTTCTATCAGATGAGACAAAGGCGCTTCATTAATCAGGTTCACCCAAACATAGGGTACTCTAAATTGTTTTTGCACTTCCTTGGTTAACGTGGAAACGAACTGATCACAACGACCAATCGAAAGAATACAACGCTCAATTTCAAAAAACTTGCGCGCGATCTCTTCATTGCGTCTAACATTGTCGATCAGTTCATTGATATCATGCATTCACTATGCCTCACCGTACTGATATAAAACGGCTCACTTGTCTTAATAAAAGCAACAGATCCTAAAAATACAGTTGATCTATAATGCTTTATAGTACGATGCTTATACAGTTTGAGCCACACATTGAACAAATTTTGATGAACCTACATACAAAAAATAACATTTAACAACCGCAATAAAATTCTATTTCGCCCGTATTGAGCAGATGCCAATAACGCCCGTATATCACTTGTGCAGTTTTTCTAATTAATTCACTGTTTTCTTTAAGAAAAATCGCTCTGTGCCGATAGCGTTATCGTAGATAATTTAATAGGCATCTAGATGAATATCAGAGAAATTGTTGAAACACAGGTAACCCAAAGTAGTAAAGCGGGCAAACCGGTTTCTGGCAATGCTCAATTCGCCTTATTAATGAGTTTGTTTAATCAGCCAGGTCCACCATTAATAAATACACCTGACACATTAAGTTTTCATCAACCGCATGCCATTACTCGTCCAATGCATTTTTCCCACAGTATTGAAGAAAACCCCATTGCGAATATCGCCTTATTAAAGGCACTAAGCTTCGAGCCATTAGCAGAAGGTCCCGCTTACCAATACGATGCAGTTGAAAGTTTAGAGCAACAAATCAATATACGAATCTAAATTTATCCTTTAAGTGAAATAGCACACAAATCAAACAAACGACTCCAGTTTTTAGCATGTGATTGAGAAGATTGCTGATACCGTAGCCACTCACTGCCTGACTTAGTCAATGAAAGTTGATTTAAAAAGACCGACATTTCAGAACTCAGCGGAGCACTCAACTCGGCCAATTGGTTAAGAAGAGGCAAAACTTGATACGCACTGTGATTTATTCTGCCCATGTAAGGCTGAATGATATTGACGTAATGCACTTCAAATTGATGCTTAATATATGCCATAGAAGGTCCGCATGAAGCACTACCCAATCCACCCACTTCATTCGATACTGTCGTTAAATAACGTGTTATTTGGGCTAATGTGTACAGCAGTCTTCCAGCATATTCACTGCCCATTAATGTTTTCAAATCACCTTCGAATGCCGCTGTATCAACCTTCGGTAAATCACTGAGACCTTTTCCTATATCAACCAAACGGTGCAACGCGCCCAATAACGCCTGCTGGTCGGCGGAGGAATAGTCCAGAGGGAGAAAACCATTCGACAAACTAAAAAATGCTTTCCCCTCCGCGCCATTAAAAAGCGCGTTTCCAAAAGCCACCGGCAACTCAAGACGCTTTTGTTGGGCCATTCGACCCAACTCTTTCGCCAAGTTCACATCCGTAATATCACATGATTCAATAGCTCGGATAATATCCAGTTCATACAAGAACCGCTGACTATCAGGCATAACCTTACCAAGAATACTGTTTTTTTTACCCGCTACCATACCAACATCACAATACTGCAGAGATAAAAAATCTAACAACCCAATGTCAAATGTGAATAACACTTTCTGACGATCTCGTAATGCAGGCAAGCTCATTGGCATTACAATTGCTGGTGAAGGAATAGAGAGGGACTGAGAACGATTTAAATCTGTTACATACCCCGATAAAACAGTCTCCGGTTTAAAACGAGTATCACAACCACTAAAGGCAACGAGTATAATGCTGCTCAACAGAATCATAGTAAGAAAGGGTTTTACTAACATGAACAAGCTACTCATTCAAAAACGTGAAGAAATATCAGAAACACGTGTCGCTAAAATGGTGTTTCCAGCCACAACAAATCACTATGAAACATTATTTGGAGGCATCGCCCTGCAATGGATGGACGAAGTGGCTTATATTGCAGCAACGCGTTTTTCTAGAAAAACGATGGTGACCATTTCGACAGAGCAGATCGATTTCAAACAACCTATCCCTTCTGGAATCTTGATAGAATTAATTGCCCGTGTGGTTCACGTTGGGCGAACATCCCTAAAGGTAGAAGTGTCTATTTTTCTCGAACAACTAGACAGTGATAAACGCACAAAGGCTATAACAGGACATTTTAACTTTGTCGCCGTCGATGAAAATAAGAAGCCAACCCCTATCTTTGATGACGAAAATACCCAGTAAATAACCTTATGAAAAACAGTAAGTGATGAGCAACAATATTAGCGTTACTCATCACTTATAGGTTAGTTACCGTGGCGTTTCGCAATTTCTGACGCTAGCTCATCGAAACTCTTTTCAGATTCTAGTTTTTGAAACAAAGCCGCTTCATTTCTCATAGAAGTACGCAAAATACTTTCTGCAATACCTTCCGCTTGTGCTGGGTCTAAACCCACTAATACAACCAGACCACCAGACGGCGTTGGCATTTGACGAACCACCTGAGAACCAATCAATTTTTGCTCAGTCACTTGTTTGGTTACAACACTGTTCACGCGATCGACTGTTTCTGCATCGCCAGCGCCTGTGGTCTCAACGTACTGCTTAACCATATTTTGCAAGTCAACACTCAGTACTTGAGCCAACTCTACTCGAGCAGCTGTCGCGGCCATTTGTTTCATATAATTAGGCCCTGCAGCCGATTTTTCACTGTAACCAACAGCAGACAAAGCCACACCCTCTAGTGGCGCACCACAAACCCAATCAGGTGCCGCTTGATTTGAACCATCTGCGAACACACAGTCTGGAACGGCGACCGCTGGGGTGTTTACAACATCTTTACTACACGCCACTAAAGCAACACTGGCAACCAAGACAACTGCAAGTTTCAATTTCATCGTACTTCCCTTCATTAATAAGTAAGTCCGCCATTAAGGCCGATCGATTCATTGGGGTTAATTAATATTAGACCATTCTATCTTAATTGATTTATTCCATTAAACACAAAAAAAGGGTGCTACAAATAGCACCCTTTTTAAACCTATCTTTCAACTAAGTTATTACTCAGTGTAAGCGGCTTTCTCTTCTTCCGTTACGTCTTTCATAGACAATTTAATACGGCCACGCGCATCAACATCTAGAACTTTAACGATAACTTCTTGACCTTCAGAAAGGAAGTCTGTCACCGCACGGATACGCTCTTCAGCGATCTGAGAGATGTGAACCAAACCATCTTTACCAGGTAAGATATTTACGAAAGCACCGAATTCAGCAAGACGAACTACTTTACCTTTGTAAAGTTTATCAACTTCAGCTTCCGCTGTGATTTCATGGATTTTCAACAAAGCCGCATCAGAAGACGACTTATCAGCCGCATAAATGCGTACTGTACCATCATCATCAAGGTCGATTGACGCACCCGTTTGTTCGGTAATAGAACGAATCATCGCACCACCCTTACCGATAACGTCACGAATTTTCTCAGGATCAATTTTGATCGTCGCCATAGATGGCGCATTTGGAGAAACTTCTGGACGAGCATAACCAATGACAACAGCCATTTCACGCAGGATGTGCTTACGCGCTTCCATTGCTTGGGTTAGAGCGATATCCATGATTTCTTCATTGATGCCTTCAATTTTAATGTCCATTTGAAGTGCTGTAATACCTTCTTCTGTACCAGCAACTTTAAAGTCCATATCACCTAGGTGATCTTCGTCACCCAAGATGTCAGTCAATACAGCAAAACCATCGTCTTCTTTAATAAGACCCATTGCGATACCAGCAACTGGGGCTTTAAGAGGAACACCTGCATCCATCATCGCCAACGACGCGCCACAAACAGACGCCATAGAGCTTGAACCGTTTGATTCAGTGATCTCAGAAACGATACGAATTGTGTATGGGAATTCGTCTTCGCTTGGCAATACAGCTTGAACACCACGACGAGCTAAACGACCGTGACCAATCTCACGACGACCAACACCGCCCATGCGACCACACTCACCAACAGAGTAAGGAGGAAAGTTGTAATGCAACATGAAGCTGTCTTTACTTTCGCCAGTCAAGCCATCAGTCATTTGCGCATCACGGCTTGTGCCTAGAGTACAAGTCGCAATTGCTTGTGTTTCACCACGAGTAAACAAAGCAGAACCGTGAGTTTTGCTAAGCATTCCCACTTCAACGCTGATTGGACGAACTGTTTTATTATCACGACCATCAATACGCGATTGACCATCGATAACACGACGACGAACAGTACGTTTCTCAAGTTTAGAGAAAGCGCCCGTAACGTCGGCTTCAGTAAACTCACCACCTTCAGTAACCAAAGCGGCGATAGCAGCATTACGTACTTCGCCTAATTTAGCGTAGCGCGCCATTTTTTCGCTGATGCCATAAGCTTCTGCGACTTGATCGGCATAACCTGTTGCCAATGCGTCGGTCAATGAAGCATTTACTGTTTCTGCTTCCCATTCCCAACGAGGCTTACCAGCTTCTGCTGCAAATTCAGTAATCGCAGAGATAGCGACTTGCATTTCTTTGTGCGCGTAAAGAACCGCACCCAACATTTCGTCTTCCGTTAGCTCTTGAGCTTCAGACTCAACCATTAGTACAGCGTCTTTTGTGCCTGCCACAACCATGTCCAACAAAGAACCATCTAAGTCAGAATAACTAGGGTTAAGTATGTAACCAGACTCATCATTGAAGCCAACTCGTGCTGCACCGATTGGTCCATTGAAAGGGATACCAGAAATAGTCAATGCGGCAGACGTTGCCAACATAGCCGCAATATCAGCGTCTAAGTTAGTGTTAGTCGACATAACAGTACAAACAACCTGAACTTCGTTCATGTACCCTTTAGGGAACAATGGGCGAATTGGACGGTCGATTAAACGAGAAGTCAGTGTTTCTTTTTCAGAAGGACGACCTTCACGCTTTAAGAAACCACCTGGGATTTTACCGACAGCGTATGCACGCTCTTGGTAATGAACAGAAAGAGGGAAAAAGTCTTGGCCAGCTCTTGCTGTTTTAGAGCCTACTACAGTGGCAAGTACTTGTGCATCACCAATAGTACATAATACAGCACCTGTCGCTTGACGAGCGATACGGCCGGTTTCGATAGTAACGGTGTCGTTACCAAACTGGAAAGTTTTAGTTGTAATACTCACACGTATTCCTTTTCATTAAAAAAATCACTTTCTCCCAAAGAGCATCTTTTAAAGCCAGTACTCATATGAACTCTTTTATCTCTTAACTCGCTACGAGAAAAGCACATATGAAGTACAGGCTATCCCTTGGGAGACCAATAAAAAAAGGGCCATAATAATTTATGGCCCTTCCTCAGTCTTAGCGACGCAGACCTAGTTTTTTGATCAAACCAGTGTAACGAGCTGCATCTTTACGCTTAAGGTAATCCAACAATTTACGACGTTGGTTTACCATGCGGATTAGACCGCGGCGAGAATGGTGGTCATGGATATGAGCTTTAAAGTGACCTTGTAGACCTTCGATGTTCTTAGTCAACAATGCTACTTGAACTTCAGGAGAACCAGTGTCGCCTTCCGCTACTTGAAACTCTTTAACCAACGCTGCTTTTGATTCTGCAGTTAATGCCATAATCTTTTTCTCCAAATTAATATGCTATTTAAAAGTAAAGGATAGCCGAGCATATTTTCAGTTATCCTATGCAAGCCAGTCTAACACTAAACGTTAGCCAACTCACTGGTATTTACGAGTCTATGCGGCCTAATAATCGTATCTTTCAACACGCCTAAGCCCAAAAAACGCTGGGTATTTTGATCGTATAACCTAACCAAACTGCCATCCGTAAATGAAGTTAGATTAGAGACACTTCTACCGAATAGCATTTCTCTTGTGTCTTCAGCAAGCAATTCGACTCTATTCAAATGCTCAACAGCAGTATCCATTGTCATTAAATAGGCATCTAACTCAGCTTCACCTTGCTCAGCAATGCGTTCGAACTCTTCCAGTGTCAACATACGGTCTGGCGAATAGCCTGCCGTAGACACTCTGTACAATGAATGTAAATGAGCACCACAACCAAGCGCCTCCCCTATATCTTCACCAATAGTTCGAATATAAGTGCCCTTGGTACATTGAATATCTAACGTCAGCGTGTCTTCCGTTCTAGACAAGAGAGTCAGATCAGCAATAGTAACACGACGGCGTTTTCTCTCTATAACAATGCCTTGGCGGGCATATTCATACAAAGGCTTACCTTCGTGCTTCAGTGCAGAATACATAGGTGGTATCTGTTCTATCTCACCTCGAAAACAATCCAATACTAGCTCAAGCTGTTCATCAGTTAGTGCTGGAATCTCTTCATCAGTCAGTATCTCACCCTCACGGTCTCCCGTAGTGGTTCTTTTTCCTAACTGAATACAGGTCACATAACGTTTATCTGCATCCAATAGGAATTGTGAAAACTTGGTCGCTTCACCCAAACACAATGGCAACATACCGGTTGCTAAAGGGTCAAGCGCTCCAGTGTGTCCCGCTTTCGCGGCCCGATAAAGGCGGCGAACACGCTGTAACGCTTGGTTCGAGCTTAAACCGATGGGCTTATTCAGTAGAACAATACCGTCTACTGAACGCCATTTTGTCTTAGACATACGAACTCATTACTCGTCTTCGTTACCGGTTTTTGTCTCATCATCACGAATTGCTTCGTCGATAAGAGCAGACATTCGCGAACCATTGACCACACTCTGGTCATAATGAAAACGTAAATGCGGCATAACACGAAGTTTTACTTCTTTAGCCAAACGACGACGCAAAAAGCCTTTTGCACTGTCTAGTGCAGCCTGATTTTCCGCCAAAACTTCTGGCTGATCATCTTTACCGAGCACGGTGTAATAAATGTCCGCATAACCTAAATCTTTTGCAACACGCACTTCGTTGACAGTAACCAATCCCAAGCGAGGATCCTTTACTTCAAACTGGATCAAGGACGCCAGCTCCTTTTGGAGCTGGTCACCAATCCGACTAGTACGACTAAATTCGCCTGCCATGATTTTTCCTATTAAAGCGTACGCGCAACTTCGACGGTTTCAAAAACCTCGATCTTATCGCCTACTTTGACATCGTTGTAGTTTTTCACACCGATACCACATTCCATACCGCGGCTAACTTCATTCACTACGTCTTTAAAGCGACGAAGAGACTCAAGTTCACCTTCATAAATAACCACATCGTCACGTAGAACACGAATCTGCTTATTACGGAATACAGTACCTTCGACAACCATACAGCCGGCAATCAAACCAAACTTAGGCGAACGGAATACATCACGAACTTCGGCAGTACCTTTAATATCTTCACGTAGGTCTGGAGACAACATACCTGACAACGCAGACTTAACATCATCAATGATGTTATAGATAATGCTGTAGTAGCGAAGATCAATGCTCTCACGTTCGATAAACTGCTTAGCAGAGTTATCAGCACGAACATTAAAACCAAAGATAACGGCATCAGAAGCAAGTGCTAATGTAGCGTCGGTTTCAGTGATACCACCTACGCCGCTAGACACAACATTTACTTTCACTTCGTCTGTATTCATGTCAGTCAATGACTTAATCAAAGCTTCCAGAGAACCACGAACATCTGCTTTTAAAACTACGTTCAAAGTACGAACTTCATCTTTGCCCATTTCAGAGAACAAATTCTCTAATTTAGCAGAATGCTGACGAGCAAAACGCACTTCGCGGTATTTTCCTTGGCGGAAATTAGCAACTTCACGTGCTTTACGCTCATCTGAAACAACGATGAATTCTTCACCCGCTTCAGGCGTGCCATCAAGACCTAGAATTTCTACAGGAATAGACGGTCCGGCTTCATCAATTGAGTTGCCATTTTCATCTAGCAAGGCACGAACACGGCCCATTTGTAGACCAGCAAGAACAATATCGCCTTTACGCAAAGTACCATTCTGAACCAACACAGTAGCAACGGAGCCACGACCACGATCAAGGCGAGATTCAACAACCACACCTTTGCCTGGAGAGCTAGGAACAGCGGTTAACTCAAGCACTTCAGATTGTAGTAGAACCGCTTCTAGAAGCGCTTCAATGCCTTCACCAGACTTCGCAGAAACGCCAACAAACTGAACATCACCGCCCCATTCTTCCGGAACAACTTCTTGTGCGACTAATTCGTTTTTAACACGATCAAGGTCAGCACCTTCTTTGTCTATCTTAGTGATAGCGACAACCATTGGTACGCCAGCAGCACGTGAATGCTGAATAGCTTCAATCGTTTGTGGCATTACACCATCGTCGGCAGCACAAACAAGGATGACAATATCAGTCGCTTTAGCACCACGAGCACGCATAGAAGTAAACGCAGCGTGTCCAGGTGTGTCTAAAAAGCTCACCATGCCATGTGGCGTTTCAACATGGTACGCACCGATATGCTGTGTAATACCACCTGATTCACCCGCCGCAACTCGTGTTGTACGGATATAATCAAGCAACGATGTTTTACCATGGTCTACATGACCCATAACCGTGACTACAGGTGCACGTTTAATCGCCTCACCTTCGTAATCAATCGCGCCAATCATATCGTTTTCGACTGCATTTTCGTCGATGAATTTAACGGTATGACCCATTTCTTCGACTACTAGAGTCGCAGTTTCACGATCAATTGTTTGGTTAATAGTCGCCATTGCGCCCATTTTAAACATGATCTTAATAACTTCTGCGCCTTTCACCGCCATTTTCTCAGCAAGATCAGCAACAGTGATACTTTCTGGCAATGCCACTTCGTGAATCATTTTAGCAGTAGGCTTTTGGAAACCATGTTCTTGTTTAGAAGGTTTCTTACCTTTACGGCCCAACTTACCACGACGAGAAAACTCATCTTCGCCATTTACATTAACGCGAGAGGTGCGTTTGTTTTCTGGGTTATTACGACCACGAGGCTTTTCTTTATCTTTATCGTTGTCATGTCTAACTGGCCCTTTTTTACCTTTAGGCGCCGCCGCTGGTTTCTTATTTTCCATCGCTGGCTGAGACACTTTTTTGGCTGCTTTTGGCTGCTTAGGTGATTCCACGGGTTCTGCCGCTCCTGTACTGGAGACATTCTGCTCCGTATCATTTACCGCGTCAGCTTTTGCTACGACTGTATTTGCAACTGCTTCTTGACGCGCTTTTTCTTCAGCCTCAGCTTGAGCCTTGGCTGCCTTCTCTTTTTCTAGCTTACGTTCTGCTTCTAAACGCGCTTCTTCTGCAGCCTGCTCTTCTACAAGACGCTTGGCAAGCAGTTCTTCCTGCTTTTGAGTCTCTTCATCAACGTCATCGCGTTTTACATAAGTACGCTTCTTTTTCACAGCAACATTTACTGCTTTGCCGCCGTCACGAGACAGCGTACTTGTTGTTTTACGTTGTAGAGTAATACGCTGGCTGCCATCATCTTCTTCACCATGTTGACGTTTCAAAAAACTCAACAAGGTTTGTTTTTCAACTTCAGAGACTTCTTGGCTTGCACTCGTTTGAGGAAGCCCAGCGTCTTTCATCTGAGTTAGTAGCTTATCGACTGGCGTATTTACCAACTCGGATAGTATCTTTACGGTTTGAACTGTCATTAAGTTCCCCCTTATGTACTCAGATTTTATTCAGATTCAGCAAACCAAGGTGCACGAGCCGTCAAAATAAGACTGGCCGCACGCGCTTCCGTCATACCTTCAACATCAAGCAACTCATCAACTGACTGTTCAGCCAAATCTTCCATAGTAATTACCCCTATAGAAGCAAGCACCAAAGCAAGATGATTATCCATTCCTTCCATTGCTAATAAATCAGCAGCAGGTTTGGCACCGTCTAATTGCTCTTCCGCTTGAAGCGCTTGATTTAACAAGGCCTCTTTTGCTCGTGAACGCAGCTCGTTTACTAAATCCTCATCAAATCCGTCAATGTCTAACATCTCTTCCATTGGGATATAAGCGACCTCTTCAAGAGAAGAAAAGCCCTCATCAACCATTTGAATGGCTAAATCATCATCAATGTCTAATCCAGTAACAAAGATATCAATCAGTTTTTGTGATTCTTCCTGTTGCTTAGCTTCAGCGTCTTCGCTGGTCATTACATTTAAAGACCAACCAGTAAGTGTAGAAGCCAAACGGACGTTCTGGCCGTTACGGCCAATTGCTTGAGCTAGGTTATCGCTCTTAACCGCAACATCCATAGAATGCGCATCTTCGTCTATGACGATAGAATCCACTTCCGCAGGTGACATGGCATTAATAACCAATTGAGCTGGATTATCATCCCAAAGCACAATATCAACGCGCTCGCCATTCATCTCATTAGAAACCGCTTGAACTCGAGCACCACGCATACCAACACAAGCACCAATCGGGTCAATACGACGGTCATTTGTCTTGACTGCAATTTTTGCACGAAGACCTGGATCTCGTGATGCACTGCGAATTTCAATAATCTCTTCAGCAATTTCCGGCACTTCAAGGCGGAATAACTCAATCATGAACGCGGGTGAATTACGCGAAAGAATCAATTGCGCACCGCGACTGTCTTCACGAATTTCAAGCAACAAAGCACGAATTCGATCATTCATTCGGAAACTTTCACGCCCAATTAATTGATCTTTAGGCAAGGATGCTTCTGCGTTTTCACCAAGATCAACAATCAGGCTATCACGGGTCACTTTCTTCACTTGACCGTGAACAAGTTTGCCCACCTTCTCGGTATACAAAGCCACCATTTTAGCACGTTCAGCTTCACGTACTTTTTGCACGATAACTTGTTTTGCTGTTTGTGCAGCAATACGGCCAAATATTTCAGATTCCACTTCTTCTTCGTAAATCCCGCCAATATCAATGCCGAGGTTTTGCTCTTCAGAATCGTCTATCGTTAATTCTGAAGCTGGAGTGGAGTAATCTTCGTCTGCGACAATATTCCACTGACGGTAAGTTTTATAGTCACCTGTACGCTGATCAATAGAGACGCGAATTAATGCATCTTCTTCAAAACGGCGTTTGGCAGCACTAGCTAAAGCAATTTCAACGGCTTCGAAAATAACTTGTTTCGGAACATCTTTCTCGTTGGAAACGGCTTCGACTACCAAAAGAATTTCTTTGCTCATCCTTTTAGCCTCTCTTCAAGGTTAATATTTAAAATTGTGGAACAACATTTGCCTTATCGACTAAGTCAATCGGCAACAAGTATTCTTCTTGATCTACACGAATAACAATATCTTCGCTTTCGATCCCCATTAGTTGCCCTTTAAATTTACGGCGACCATCAAAAGGCACACGTAAACGCAAAGCGACAATAGAACCGATATACGCTTGATACTGAGCCAAACTAAATAAAGGCCGATCTAAACCTGGTGATGACACTTCTAGGTTGTATTCCCCTGTAATTGGGTCCTCAACATCTAGAATAGAACTAACTTGACGACTGACTCGGGCGCAATCTTCTACGTCAATTCCTTTTTCAGCATCTGTTTCAATAAAAATACGAAGCACAGAATCTTTACCTAAAGACAAGTATTCCATACCCCAAAACTCAAACCCTAAACCTTCAACGACCGGTCGAATTAGTTCTTCTAAAATCGTATATTTTGCTGACAATCGTTTTCTCCGAAAACCAATTTTGTAGAACCCAGAAATAAAAAACGGGCTCAAGGCCCATTTCCGTTTATAAACAGTAACAGTGTAGATAACAAAAAACCCCATATAGGGGTTCTCAGCACTCAACTCAATAAAAATTGAGAGAGCATCCTTCGATAAAGAAGGTCGTCAATCCTGACACTTAACACTAAGAACAAACTGGTGCGGATACCTAAAAAGGAAAACCATGAGAAAAGTTTCTATACAGAAGCTTAAAACTCGACAAACCAGATTGCCCTACATCAATATCTCGACATCATACACAAAATACAATATCAATTCAAGATTGGTGCGGATGGGGGGACTCGAACCCCCACGAGCAAAGCTCACCACCCCCTCAAGGTGGCGCGTCTACCAATTCCGCCACATCCGCAAAACACTTTTATCAAACAACAAAACGCTTATCCAAATACACCAAAGCCAAAGGCTATTCAGTTACTGGTATATCCGATGTTGCTTTTTTACTGCTGCCACCTAACTCAGGCAACCCTACCGTTTCTTCAACTTGAGGAGCCGAAGGAACATAATCAAGCGCACCAGAAACACTTTTTGCTTGCTGGCTGGCATAAAAAGCCAAGCCAAAGCTCGTCAAAAAGAAAATCAATGCAAAAAGCGCAGTCATCTTTCCAAAAAAACTACTACCACCTTGACTCCCAAATACTGTCTGGGACGCACCGCCACCACCAAAAGAGGCACCAGCGTCTGCACCTTTACCTTGCTGTAACAAAACCAACGCGATAATGGCTACCGCCGCCAGTACATGCAAAACTAAAATAAGTGCTTCCATCAATTAACCCGCTGCCTTTACTATCGCTATAAATTCTTTTGCATCAAGAGATGCACCACCAACAAGAGCACCATCCACGTCAGGCATTTTAAATAAAGCCGAGCTGGTTGATGCCTTAACACTTCCACCATACAAAATCTGAACTTTTTGAGAGACAGACTCTGATGATTTAGCCAAAAAGGCTCTAATTGATTGATGTACTTCTTGCGCCTGCTCAGCACTCGCTGACAAGCCAGTACCTATTGCCCAAACTGGCTCATATGCAATTGTCATCTGCTCAAAGGCAGCAATACCAACCACATCAATAACAGCTTGAATCTGACGTTCACAAACATCAAGTGTTTTACCGGATTCGCGTTCGGCCAATGTTTCACCAATACACAACATTGGTACCAGACCAAAACCCAACACTGCTTTCACTTTAGAAGCGACAATATCGTCTGTTTCGCTATAAAGTGAACGTCGCTCCGAGTGACCAAGCAATACATACTTGACCCCAAAGTCACCCAACATAGAAGCAGACACCTCTCCTGTGTAGGCACCTTTTAACTCATGGCTAACATTTTGGGCAGCCAACATAACACTACCGCCGTCTATTAAGTCGTTAACCTGAGACAAATAAGGAAAAGAAGGAGCAACAACCACTTCAGAGTTAGAACCATCCATCTTAAGCAAGCCGCCAATTAGTGAAACAATAGACTCTCTAGAGCCATTCATTTTCCAGTTACCAGCCACAATCTTTTGACGAATCATATCCTAACCCCTAAATTCGAGGCGCCCATTCTATGAAAAGCCCTCTTTGGTTTCAAGTATTTATTATTATTCAGCACATAAAATTCGCTTTATGCGCTCATTTTTTTGGAAACAACCGACTTAACCTCTTCGACCAAATAATCAACAAGCTCATCAACCGTCTCATTGTCTCTACCTTCAACCATAACTCGAATCAAAGGCTCGGTTCCGGAGGCCCTTAGCAGAACACGCCCTAAACCATTCAAACGCTCATTAGCAACCGCAATCGCTTTCTGCAATTCAGGTTCTTCATTTGGTACAAAACGCTTTGCCACACGAATGTTTTTTAATTTCTGAGGAAACTTAACCAAACCAACAAGAAGCTCATCTAAATCTTTATCTTCTTCGATCATAGCCCTAAGCACTTGAAGCGCGGCAATAATACCATCGCCTGTTGTCGTAATAGACTTACACACAATATGACCCGATGGCTCACCACCTAACAACCAACCGTGTTGCTCTAACTTTTCATTAACATAGCGATCACCAACAGCAGCACGACTAAAGCCAATTCCCGTTTCAGAAAACGCTAGCTCTAAACCGAAATTACTCATCAAGGTACCAACAACTCCGCCACTAAAACGCCCAGTCCGCATCAAGTGATTCGCAATAATATAGAGAATATCATCACCATCACGAACCACACCATGTCGGTCAACTAATATTAAACGATCCCCATCACCGTCTAGAGCAATACCAAGATCAGCCTCTTCAGCCAAAACATTTTTACGTAACAACTCAGGCTTTGTCGCGCCACTAAACTCATTAATATTCAACCCATCTGGATTGACACCAATAGAAATAACCTCTGCACCCAATTCAGAAAACACACGAGGCGCAACGTGATAAGTTGCACCATCTGCACAATCAACCACAATTTTTAAACCACTTAACTGCAAACCAATGGGGAAGGTGCCTTTACAGTATTCTATATAACGCCCTGCCGCATCTTCGATGCGTTTAGCTCGCCCAATAAGACTAGATTCAACAACCACCATAGGCTGTTCAAGAAAGTATTCTATCCGTTCTTCCACTTCGTCGGAGATTTTGCCACCTTGCGCAGAGAAAAACTTAATACCATTATCAGTATAAGGGTTATGAGAAGCACTAATAACAATCCCAGCACTAGCGCGAAAAGTACGCGTCAAGTATGCGATCGCAGGCGTTGGCATTGGGCCAACCAAACGCACATCAGCACCTGCGGCAACAATGCCAGCCTCAAGCGCTGATTCGAACATATAACCAGAAATACGCGTATCTTTACCGATCAGAATTTTCTTATCGTTTTCTTTAAAAACCTGCCCTGCTGCCCAGCCTAACTTAAGCATAAACTCTGGCGTAATGGGCGCCGTACCAACTTTCCCACGAATTCCATCTGTACCAAAATATTTGCGCATTAAACTTCTCTCTCAATACGAGACATTAGAGCCAGCATTTCAACATGCGGCCTAACATCATGAACCCTAAAGATACGAGCACCCTTTGAATAGGCTGAAGCATTTGCTCCCATAGTGCCATACAGGCGCTCTTCAACTGGTAGATTTAATACATCCCCGATCATGGTCTTTCTAGAAAGACCAACAAGAACGTCAAACCCTAGTTTTTTAATTTTTTCAATATGATTTAGCAATGACAAATTATGGGAAAGTACTTTTCCAAACCCAATACCTGGATCCAAAATCAAATGAGAACGAGCAATACCAACCGACTCACACGCTATGACTCGTGACATTAAATAATCCGCAACATCATCCACCACTTGCACATACTCAGGAGCATCTTGCATCGTTTTTGGCATACCTTTCATATGCATCAAACAAATCGGCAAATGCGTCTTCGCGGCCGCCAACAAAGCCCCTTCTCGCTCAAGCGACCGGACATCATTAATTAAACCTGCACCTAAATCCGCAGCCCCTCGAATCACCTCTGCCGTACTGGTATCGACCGACACAATAATATCGAACCGCCGCTTAATAGCGTCAATAACAGGCAGAACACGATCAACCTCTTGCTGAGTAGCAACAGAGACAGCGCCTGGACGAGTTGACTCACCTCCAACATCAATAATACTAGCGCCTTCTTGAATCATTTTTTCAGATTGCCGCAAAGCACTATCCAAGGAGTTAAAAACGCCTCCATCGGAAAAAGAGTCAGGAGTAACATTTAGTATCCCCATAACATGAGGAAGGGACAAGTCTAACGACTTGTCCCCAAAGGACATTAACGACATGAAAAGACCATATCAAAAATCAATAACACAAGTTATTCACTCGCAGGCTTAGGTGCTTGACTAGAAGTTTCATCTTGTTCATCTGAATCCACCTTTGATGAAGGAACCTCATCAGTTGATTCAGCTTCATCGCCTTTTGGTGGATTAGCCCCTGGATCGGACCAACCTTCAGGAGCCGAAGGCTTATTACCATCCATAATTTCTTTAATTTGCTTAGCATCAATCGTTTCATACTGCATCAACGCTTCAGCCATCATTTCCAGTTTAGAACGATTGTCATTCAGTATTTGTGTTGATTTCACGTAACAACGACTAATAATATCTTGAACTTCAGCGTCAATTATCTTTCCGGTTTCAGGCGAGAAATAATTAGCTTTACTGCCCGTTGGTCCCGCAATAAAACCACCGCTATTGTTATCATCTTCTTCGTAAGCAAACGGACCGAGCTTCGCAGACAAGCCCCACTTCGTTACCATGTTACGAGCAATACTCGTAGCGCGTTCAATATCATTTGACGCTCCGGTAGATACACCATCGAAGCCGTGAACAATTTCTTCCGCTATACGACCGCCATAAAGACTACAAACCTGACTCTCAAGCCCTGTTTTACTCACGCTGTATTTATCTTCTTCTGGCAAATACATAGTGACACCAAGAGCGCGCCCACGAGGAATAATAGAGACTTTATACACAGGGTCATGCTCTGGCATTAAGTAACCAACAATAGTATGACCCGCTTCATGGTAAGCCGTGTTTAATTTTTCTTTATCACTCATCACCATGGTTTTGCGCTCGGCACCCATGAGGATTTTATCTTTTGCTAGCTCAAGCTGCTCCATATTCACCAAGCGGCGATTAGAGCGCGCTGCAAACAACGCAGCTTCGTTAACCAAGTTAGCTAAATCAGCACCAGAGAAACCAGGTGTACCGCGAGCGATGTTTTTTGGTTCAACATCATCATCACAAGGTACTTTACGCAAATGCACCTTCAAAATCTGTTCGCGACCACGAATATCCGGCAAACCAACTTGCACCTGGCGATCAAAACGACCAGGACGCAACAATGCCGGATCCAATACATCTGGACGGTTAGTCGCTGCAATAACGATAATACCTTCGTTACCTTCAAAGCCATCCATTTCAACCAACAGTTGGTTTAACGTTTGCTCACGCTCATCATTACCGCCGCCCATACCGGAACCACGATTACGACCTACTGCATCAATTTCATCAATAAAAATAATGCATGGTGCATGTTTTTTTGCCTGTTCAAACATATCACGAACACGCGACGCACCCACACCAACAAACATTTCTACGAAGTCAGAACCAGATATGGTAAAGAACGGCACTTTCGCTTCGCCTGCTATCGCTTTTGCAAGCAAAGTTTTACCCGTACCTGGAGGGCCACACATCAAAATACCGCGAGGTATTTTACCGCCTAGGCGTTGATATTTACTTGGCTCGCGAAGAAAGTCTACCAACTCTGATGTATCTTCTTTCGCTTCATCACAACCAGCGACATCTGCAAAAGTAGTTTTAACCTGATCCTCTGGTAAAAGGCGTGCTTTAGACTTACCAAAAGACATTGGTCCACCTTTACCACCGCCACCACCTTGCATCTGGCGCATGAAGAACATGAAAATCGCAAGAATAAGAAGAATAGGAAAACTAGCAACCAGCAATTGAGTCCAAATACTTTGCTGCTCAGGTAAACGCCCCTCTACAACAACATTATTAGTAAGCAAATCGTCCATTATTTTAGGGTCTGCCGCGGCAGGACGAACCGTATCAAACGTGTCGCCGCTAGTACGGGTACCACTAATGGTATAACCCTCAACAACGACTTTCGCTATTCGCCCATCCTGAACCTCTTTCACAAATTCAGAATAAGTAATTCGATTGGTATCAGCCGTCGTATTAAAATTATTAAAAACTGTCAGTAGTACAGCAGCAATCACCAACCACAACAGTATATTTTTCATCATATCGTTCAAGAGCACACCTCTAAACGGTTATTTTTAATGTCTCTGGTCATAATACCAGAACATCTCTCATTAACCTTTATATTGTCTTCCTAATAAGTAAACTTCGCGACTTCTGGCTCGCGACGCATCCGGCTTACGCGTTATAACGGAATCAAATTGAGCCCGCATGGTTTTGAGGTATTCTTCAAACCCTTCACCCTGAAACACTTTCACCAAAAAATTCCCACCTGGACGCAACACTTGAGCCGCCATGTCCAACGCAAGCTCTACAAGATACATGGCTTGTGGCTGATCTGCAGAACTGTTACCACTCATATTGGGGGCCATATCTGAAATTACAAGATCCGCTTTCTCATCTCCAATCTCAGCCAAGATTGCCTCGTATACTTCTTGTTCAGTAAAATCCCCTTGAACAAAACTTACACCAGCCAAAGGTGACATTTCCAAAATATCCGAGGCCACAACAGTACCCTTATCACCCACCAATTTCGCAGCCACTTGAGACCATCCACCCGGCGCTGCACCTAAGTCAACAACACGCATCGCAGGTCTAAACAATTTATCTTTATCGTTAATCTCCATCAGCTTATAACTGGCCCTAGAGCGATAACCATCTTGTTGGGATTTTTTGACATACGGATCGTCAAAATGTTCCTTCATCCAACTATTACTACTTTTTGATCTTGCCACGTTTTCATCATACCTAAATCAGTCAATATTCCGCTATAATATCGCTTAACCTCTAAAGCCTCCATTAAAGAGGGTCAACTAATATGAGAAAATTTTACTATGAGCATTACAAACGCCCAAAAAAAGCAATATCGCCTAATTGGTCACGCACTTAACCCAGTGGTCATGATAGCAGGCAACGGTTTAACAGAAACCGTTTTAACAGAAATTGACCGCGCACTTGAAGACCACGAACTTATTAAAGTACGCATCAGCATCATGGATCGTGAAGTCCGTAGTGCGCTAATTGCAGAAATCAGCAAAATAATGAAATGCGAAACAGTTCAAACCATTGGCAAAGTTGCACTATTTCACCGCGCAGCGTTAGAGGCAAATCCAAAACTGTCTAACCTGCTACGCTAAAACCGAAAACTGAGATAGTCTTTTTGTACAAAAAACTGACTATCTCTAAACTCTTCAAAGTAACGGCCGATACCTTTGACAGTTAACAAAGGAGCCGTACTAATGCTATTTATAGAGGCACTCAATAGAGCCAGCACTCAGTCGAATGAGAAAAAGTTGATTTCTAGAGTCAAATATCGCCCTACAATCAGCAACAAAGACTCTGTTGATCTAAGCTCTGCAGCGAATCAAGTAAAGGAAATACACTTAGATAGCCAAGCTAAAACACAACTCACCGCCTCAATAAGCGTTTTTGCCAACCTTATTGAGCACATGTTACGACATATGATAAACGCCAACCTGCACTTACACTCTCCCGAAGAACTCAATCTAGACTTAAAAAGTTGGCAATTATTCTTACAAGTCCCTCCTATAAACGCTGAAAAGGACAAAAAAGTAGTTGGCTACATAACACCTGAGGTACACCAACGCCCACCAGCAAAACAACTGATATTTCATATTCCTGTGAAACCTTCCTATGGAATTCCAGTTGAAATGACACTACTTGTGTCGCCTCACAACGGATCGCCAGAAACCCCTGACGTCTTTCGCACTTTTCCAAAAGAAAGCTGGTTACCTGTTTTACGCACACCTTATCCGCCAGAATTCCTTAGCCAACAAATAACCCATCATCACATTATGCTTGACCAAGATGGCGAGCTAGATCAACTGTCACCACTTTACGCCCACATAAATCAAAGCCGAATAATTAATGAAACAAATCTTCCCCCTCAAATTTTCGGACTAAGAATATGGAAAGCGAAAAACAACGCTTTAACACCGATCGTTTTGGGAGACAAACAAATCGGCTTACTGTTTGTCGGTCATCACAAACCATTAGAGGGGAACATTATTAGCGAAGAAGAAAGAGCCAAACACGCGAGCAACCTCTACACCAAGGCCTAAGTGGAAATTCACGCAATAAAAAACCCTTTGCACTATTCGCACGAAGGGCCTATTTATCATCAGTCAATTGGTAACAAGAGTACGAAAACTAGATGCTGAAGCTCGCACCACAACCACAAGTAGACGTGGCATTGGGATTCTGCACAACAAACCGCGAGCCTTCTAAGTTTTCTTTGTAGTCTACTTCTGACCCAACGAGGTATTGAAAACTCAAGGGGTCAACGACCAAAGTCACTCCGTCACGCACCACTTCGGTATCGTCTTCTTGATGCTCTTCATCAAAGGTAAAACCATACTGAAAACCAGAGCAACCGCCCCCTGTTACGTAAACACGTAACATGAGTCGATCATTCTCTTCTTCTTTAATCAAAGATTGCAACTTCGCCGCTGCCGATTCTGTAAACTCGATAGGGTCAACCGATTCAACCATACTCATTCTGACACCACTAAAACTGTTCTAATGAATGAATTATCCTCTTAACCTAGTAATTTAGTCAAGTATTGATCAATGCTCACGTGTCGAACGGAAACGAACCTGAGGCCATTTTTCTTCTGCCATCATTAAATTCACCCGCGTTGGCGCTAGATACGTTAAATGCCCACCACCATCAATGGCTAAATTGTCTCGACACTTATTTTTAAACTCGTCAAATTTCTTAGGATCGTCACATTCAACCCAACGAGCGGTATTAACATTTACCGCCTCGTAAATACATTCCACTTTGTATTCGTCTTTCAAGCGGTAGGCTACCACTTCGTATTGCAACTGACCAACCGCACCAACAATTAAATCATTGTTACGCTGAGGCATGAATAACTGCGTCGAGCCTTCTTCAGAAAGTTGCTGCAACCCTTTCTGCAATGCTTTCATCTTCATTGGATCTTTTAAGCGAACACGACGAAAAAGCTCTGGCGCAAAGTGAGGAATACCCGTGAATTTCAAATCCTCGCCTTCAGTAAAAGTATCGCCTATCTGGATCGTGCCATGGTTATGTAAACCAATAATATCGCCTGAAAAAGCCTCTTCAACACCTTCACGATCACCTGCTGTAAAAGAAACGGCATCAGTGACCTTGATGTCCTTACCAATACGGCAATGTCGCATCTTCATGCCACGGTCATACGTTCCTGAACACACCCTCATGAAGGCAATGCGATCACGATGTTTCGGGTCCATATTGGCTTGTATTTTAAAAATAAACCCAGAAAACTTCTCTTCTACTGCTGGCACGGTACGACCGTTTGTTTCACGGTCAATGGGAGATGGCGCCCACTCAACAAAGCCATCCAACATTTCACGAACGCCGAAGTTAGACAGTGCGGTACCAAAAAATACAGGGGTCAATTTACCCGCTAAATACGCTTCAAGATTGAATTCGTGGCTAGCGCCACGCACCAACTCAATTTCATCTACATACGCATCCCAATCATCACCCAGCAATTCTTTGGCGGCATCAGATTGTAAGCCTTCAATACGAATATCGTCCATCAAGGTATGACCTCGACCACGCACAAAGACGTGAATCGTATCAGTATAAAGGTTGTATACCCCTTTAAAGAAATGGCTCATACCAATAGGCCAGGTGATTGGCGCCGCCACAATTTTCAAGACAGCCTCCACTTCATCCAACAAATCAATTGGATCACGAATATCGCGGTCCATTTTGTTAATAAAAGTCAAAATTGGCGTATCTCGTAAACGACACACATCCATCAACTTAACAGTACGATCCTCTACCCCTTTCGCGCCATCAATGATCATCAATACAGAGTCAACGGCGGTGAGAGTACGATACGTATCTTCCGAGAAATCTTCGTGTCCCGGTGTGTCCAGCAAATTAACCGTGCGGTCTTTATAAGGGAACTGCATCACTGACGATGTAATGGATATACCGCGCTGCTTCTCCATCGCCATCCAGTCAGATGTAGCGTGTTTGTCGCCTTTACGACCCTTTACAGACCCTGCCGTTTGAATAAGTTGCCCAAGCAACAAAAGCTTTTCAGTGATGGTTGTTTTACCCGCGTCAGGATGCGATATGATCGCGAAAGTTCTTCGTTTACTTACTTCGTTAAGAAAGTTCTGGTCTGCCATTAAAAAATTCTTTTAGGTTATGCGCGGTTTTTACATTCTCTATAAAAAGCCGACTTAACGTCGCCTTTATCGAAAACCCCGTCATGTTAATCGTAGTTGTATACGGCTATTTTGGCTGATATGGCGCTTTTAAACAATCAATGGCTGAGTAATAAATGCCTATTTAGACTTATAGCATCACCCCTTCCCTACATTCCGAGTGGATCTGCTCACCAAATTCATACGTCACGCACATCAATAAGGCGCCAACAGCACCAATACGTCGAACCACACAATGAAAATAGGAATGCTTTTTATATGTAAATAATTTGCATTAGCATTACCAATACTAATAAAATACCCCTTCAGTTTGAGTCTGTACCACACACTCAAAGAGAGTATTAAGCCCCCATATTTTGGTCTGAAAAATGATAGAGTCTAAAGAACTGCAATTTAGTGTCGGTGATCGCTCACTACTAGCAGGCTTTTCAATGACGTTTGAACCAGGGAAAATTTACGCCCTCGTTGGTCACAATGGTTCAGGTAAGTCCACGCTATTAAAACTACTAGCCCAGCAACAAAAACCAACCAGTGGTAATGTTTTTCTAGAAAATCAACCGATCGGCTCTTGGTCCAATAAAAAGTTTGCACAACAAGTGGCTTATCTCCCCCAACAAACACCATCGACCGATAGCCTATCAGGGAAAGATCTTGTCAGCTTCGGGCGCTATCCTTGGCATGGTTTACTCGGCCGTTTAAACGGCAACGACAAAAAACACATTGATGAAGCCATGGCCTTAACAGATACAACAGCCTACGCGGATAGATTGGTTGATACCTTATCTGGTGGTGAACGCCAGCGCTTGTGGTTGGCAATGCTAATTGCCCAAAACACTCAGTACTTACTCCTTGATGAACCTCTTTCTGCACTTGACGTAGCACATCAAATAGACATGCTAAATCTAATCAAAAAGCTCTGTAGAGAGCTCAATCTTGGCGTCATAATCGTCATTCACGACATAAACATGGCTGCGCGCTTTTGTGATCACATCGTCGCACTTCATAGCGGAAAAATGATTATTTCAGATTCGGTTGAAAAAATATTCACAACAAAACAACTGCGAAATATTTATGGTATTGACATGCACATCACTCGACATCCTGCTGGCTACCCCGTAGCTATGCCCTACTGATGGAAAAAAATGTCATGGCGTCTAAACCTCTACATTTTTTCATTGTCTTTTTTGCCTTCTGCGCATCAAATATCTTAAATGCGGCGCAAATCGAGCCCCTTAGAGTCATATCAATCGACTGGACCCAAACAGAAACCCTTATCGCGCTTGGCATAACGCCCATCGCGATGGCACAACAGTCAGGCTACAACTCATGGGTTCGAGAACCCGCTATTCCAAACTCAACAGAAGACATAGGATTACGCTCGCAACCTAATTTAGAAAGACTTGCTGAACTCAAACCAGATAAGATTTTTATCTCTCCTTTATTTGGCTCACTTACGCCTAAATTGTCTCGCATAGCACCGGTTACAGAATTCACCCTTTATAAAAAAGACAACATAACTTGGGAAGGGCTTAAAGGTTTCACTCGCCGACTTGGAGAAGAGACAAACAAACAAAAAGAAGCTAACTCGCTAATTTACTCTGCCGAACAAACTCTAATGGGGTTAGCCGACAAAACACCAAAAGACACACCGCCCCTATTAATGATCCAATTTATGGACAGCCGTCACGTCAGAATCTTTGGTACAAACAGCATGTATAAAATTGCAGCCAATAAAATCGGTTTGAAAAGTGCTTGGCAAGCAGAGACAAATCCATGGGGGTTTTCGCTGATAGGGATAGACCAGCTGATGGACATCAAAGGGCAAATCATCATTATTAAACCTCTGCCGGCTGGCGTAGAAAGAAGTTTACAGCGCGATCAATTCTGGCAATATTTGGTTAAAAATACCGGCCAACCAGCATTGACAGTCGAGCCGACATGGAGCTTTGGCGCCATACCATCCACCCTACGCTTCGCAGAACAACTCACAAAAACACTGAACAATAAGGAGAAGCAATAATGCGAATTCTCCCTATTGGCTTTATCATCATATTAACGATCAGTGTCGCACTGCTCATGGGCTGGCAATTATCATTAAATGATACCTTCACGCTTAACCTGACGAGTTTATTACAACCTAACTGGCTCTCAAATAATTCAATAAAACTCCATTTAACTTGGTGGCCTCGCGTTTTTACTACGTTTATTTGTGGCGCTGCGTTAGCGGTTGCTGGCGTTTTGATGCAGCAGGTATTAAGAAATCCATTAGCGTCACCAACCACTCTTGGGGTAGCAAGCGGCGCCAGCTTTAGCTTGATGATGGCAACACTGTATGCGCCATGGCTGATTGAATTGTCGTACAGCTTCGTCGCCATGGCTGGCGGTTTAATTGCCATGGGGATTGTGTTCGCGCTCTCTTGGCGTCGCGCGCTTTCTCCAACCATTGTGGTCATTTCTGGATTAATTCTTAATCTCTACTTTGGCGCGTTTAGTACCGTTCTGCTTATTATGAACCAAGAAAAATTGGCAGGGTTAATGATATGGGGCGCAGGATCATTGGTTCAAACTGGCTGGGAAAATGTCACCTACCTAACCCCTAGAATTATCGCCCTCATTATCGTGGCATTCCTCTTCGTGAAACCATTAACCTTATTACAGCTGTCTGAATCTGGCGCAAAAAGTCTTGGAGTCTCACTGACAAAGCTACGAATCATTTGTCTAGGGGTCGCGGTTTTGTTGACCTCTTTGGTGGTGGCTACCGTGGGTATAATAGGATTCATTGGCCTTGCTGCACCGGCTATAACGCGTTTAATAGGTGTTCATAGATTACTGCCAAAATTTCTAGCGTCTATATTTATTGGCGCATTGCTACTGACCCTAACCGATTTAGTGATACAGCAACTCCCTGACCTCATGTCCATCATGATTCCGACTGGAGCGGCCACTGCTGCACTCGGCGCACCGCTGATGTTATGGCTACTCCCGAAACTGGCCATGCGCAGCCAAACTCACACCGAGACCGTTTTGACTCGCCATAGCGAGCAAGGCCGACACCTCAGCAAGTACACCATTTGGATTGCACTTGGTTCTGTTTTTATTGGATTGTTTATTTTTTCATGCCTGTCTATTGGAAATCAAGGCTGGAGTTGGATATTCACCACGGGGAACTGGTCCGTATTGGAGTGGCGATTACCTCGTCTGATTGCTGCTATTTTAGCCGGAGCCATGCTAGCAACGGCCGGTACGATCATACAGCGACTCAGTGGCAACCCAATGGCCAGCCCTGAAGTCATAGGTATCAGTTCTGGCACAGCGTTAGGGGTTATTGTGACACTGTTTTCTGGCCTGAGTTCGAGCCTAGCAGGCATGTACGTTGGCGGTTTTATTGGCGCGCTGTCTTCCGTTAGCCTGATCATATTACTCAACCGAAAAACCGGTTTTCAACCAGAGAAAGTACTCTTAACCGGCGTTGCAATAACGGCGTTAATGGGTGCGATTCAAACGATTGTGTTGGCCGGTGGAGATCCTAGAAGCTATCAGTTACTTGCTTGGTTAGCGGGCACCACCTATTACGTGACCAACAGCACGCTGATACCACTTGCTATTGCCACCTCCATATCACTGTCTATTGCCTTTACCTGTCATCGTTGGTTGGATATTTTACCGTTAGGGGAAACCAGCGCTCGCTCTTTAGGCATGAACGTCTCTCGTTCAAGAATGCTGCTCTTGTTTCTAGTATCAGGATTAACCGTCAGTGCAACGTTAGTCGTTGGACCACTGAGTTTTATCGGTCTAATGGCACCGCATCTCGCGCGTTTATTAGGATTTAGTCGAGCAAAAGAACATCTCATTGCGTCCATCCTAGTGGGAAGTACGTTAATGCTTTTCTCCGATTGGCTTGGACGACAACTACTGTACCCCGAAGACATTCCAACCGGCATGGTCGCTTCCATTATCGGTGGTTTATATTTGATGTGGGGGCTCAGAAAGCTCTAACCTTTTAATCCCACCTCTTTTAGCGCTTTTCAAACGTAGATTTAGAAACGCGCTAAAAGGAACGGAATACTCAATCAAACCTCTTTCGTACGCCTTACATCCTCCATCAATTAAAGCTTGTGATGGGACATTTTTGTCCTCACTATAGGCAGAAACGCAATAAAAATCAGGCCTCATAGTTGGCATAGAATTTTCATTGTGGAATCTAATTATAAAAATAACAGGACTAACACAAATGGGGATTCCCACGTTTTTTTGGCTTCGCAATATTGGTATTGGCGGTAGATTATTTTTGGCTTTCGTGCTTATTTCATCCATTACTATTGTGGCCAGCGGATTGGCAACGAACACCTACCTACAACTAAGTGACCGTCTTCTTTTACTAAAGCTCCAAGACATCCCAGGTCTAGATGCAGCCGCTCGACTCAACGACAAAAGTCGGCTTATTGTGGCCACCGCCCCCCTTCTCGTCACCAGTGATGCCTCCATATCCAGAGAAAACACTATGAACGCGCTGAGCTCTGCCATCAGTGAGATGGATGCACTGATGCGAAATTTGCCCGACTATAATCGTTACTTTCTTGAACTCATTACACAAATCAAAAACAGCCTCACGTTATTAAATCAAAGCGTAGAGCGACGAGAAGTCATCAGACTCGAACTCGCAAAACAGTCTTCATTCGTCTTCCCGCTATTTGAGGGCTTGATTGGCCAAGTGGATCAACTAGATCGCACGCCTGAATTAGAACAAGTCATGCGTCGCCTCTATTATTTTTCAGGCTTAATCGAAAAAGTCAGCAACGACGCTTCTTTCAATGAACTGGATTACACCTTTTTACGCCTAGAAAGGTTGGGAGATGAAATAACTCAGTACTTAAGCACGTTGCCTCAAGTTCCTCAAGAATTGCACCAATCATTACTCAATTTGATCATGATGAGCTCACGCCAAGGCGCTCTATTTCAACTGAAAAATGAAGAACTAGACCTGCTGTATCAGCAGAGTTTTCTGCTAGAAAATAGTCAACAACACATTCAGCAGTTAGCAGCGCAGATTAACCAATATACCAACTATACCAACACCAGCATTCGTGGCTCATTAGAAGGCGCGATCAAGTCCATCAACAGCAGCATTCGTAATATTCTACTGCTGTCTCTGATTAGCTTAAGTGTCGCCTGCGCCATTTCTTGGTTTTACGTGCGCCGCAATGTGCTACAACGAATCATTGAGTTACAACAAAACATGCGAGCCATTGCCAGCTCTCAATTAGACACACAAATACGCATTGTTGGCCACGATGAAGTCTCCAGTATGGCCAGAGACCTCCAGTACTTTCAGCAAACCGCCAGAGAAGTGGAGCGAACCAACCAAATACTCGCGGCTGAAATAGAGGAAAGAGTCGCTGCAGAAGCACAATTAAAAGCGGCGCAAAACGAATTAGTACAAGCGGGAAAACTCGCTGCCTTAGGACAACTTGGTGTTGGTATTACTCACGAAATAAACCAGCCCCTGACAGCCATTGCCAGCCACTTGCACACCGCCGGGCGTCATATGGAACAAGGACAAATAGACAAAGCTCAAAATAGCTTAGATAAAATTCGGCAATTATTAACAAAAATCACTCGTATCACCAAGCACCTTAAAGCGTTTGCACGCGTTGCCGGCACTGAACTCACACCAGTTTGTTTAGAAATGGTCATTCAAGATGCTATCGAGTTGATGTCTAATCAAATTCAAGAACAACACTGTACGCTCAGCTATCAACCTACCGACTCAAAAATCTTCGTTCTTGCCGAACCCATTCGCTTAGAACAAGTCATGGTAAACCTCATCAGTAACGCCGTGGATGCCTTATCCAGTTCACCATTAAAGCAGCTTTCAATACTCGTCTATGAACACGATGACAAGATCATGATAGATGTGAAAGACACTGGCATAGGAATAGAAGAAGACAATTTAGATCAGATATTCGACCCCTTCTTCACACAAAAAGAAGTCGGTCAAGGACTCGGCCTAGGCCTATCCATTAGCTACAACATCGTTCAGGACTTTGGTGGCCAAATTCGAGTCACATCAACACCAGAAGACGGCAGCCGCTTCACCTTAGAATTAAAAAAGGCAGAAAAATAAATGCACCATACAATAAAAATAATTATCATCGATGACGATCAAACCATTATTGAAGCCTTGACCGAAATGCTAGAAATTGAAGGCTTTCAAGTCGAAAGCCATTTAAGAGCAGACAAAGCCATTGCTTCGCTAAACAAGCAGAGTTCCGCTGTGGTTTTAAGCGATGTGCGAATGCCAAAAATGGATGGATTAAGTCTATTGGCTCGCCTTCAAGAATTGGATAATGAACTGCCTGTTTTACTGATGAGCGGCCATGGCGACATCCCCATGGCAATAGAAGCCATGAAAGAAGGTGCATACGATTTTCTAGAAAAACCCCTGCAGCCCGCTCAGCTTATCAACCAACTGCAACGTGCAGCAGAAAAAAGACACTTGGTATTAGAAAACCGTAAACTCAAAGAAAACATTGCTGCACAAACAGGCCTAGAAGCACTGATCATTGGCGAATCGTCTGCCATCAAAAATATTCGCCAACATATATCATCACTAGCCCAAACGAATGTCGACACCATTATTTACGGGGAAACCGGTTGTGGTAAAGATGTGGTTGCACGCGCTTTGCATCAATTTAGCCTTCGCAACAAAGGACGATTTATCGCCATAAACTGTGGCGGTATCAGTGAAAGCCTGATTGAAAGCGAGCTTTTTGGCCACGAAATGGGTTCTTTTACTGGGGCTAACAAGCGGCATATTGGAAAAATAGAAGCGGCAAATGGCGGTACTCTATTTTTAGATGAAATCGAAACCATGCCACTTCCGGTGCAAATAAAGCTATTGCGTGTTTTACAAGAACGCACCATTGAGCGTGTGGGCAGTACAACGCCGATTGCAGTCGAACTTACCGTCATTGCGGCCAGTAAGGACAATCTTGCCCTATTAGGCGAACAAGGCAAATTCCGTAAAGATTTATTCTATCGACTAAACGTCGCGAGCCTGACAATTTCACCACTCAGGGATCGCCCTGAAGATATTCTACCGCTCTTTCATCATTATGCCTGCAAAGCCTCAGAGCATTTTTCCAAACCGTTACCAACCATGACCCCCGCTTATTTGGATCATTTAATGCAGCATCCATGGCCAGGCAATGTGCGAGAGCTAAAAAATGCCGCAGATCGATTTGTACTGGGCATCAGCGAAACCTCCCTTGCCTCCATTAAGCGCGAAGACGACATGAATGGCAGCTATGAAGATCGCATGGAGCAATTTGAACGACATATACTCGGAGAAGGGCTCAGGGCCACCAATGGGCAACTAAACGAAGCGGCAGAATTGTTGGATATGTCACGTAAGACACTGTATCGAAAAATGAAAAAGCACCAACTAGACAAACAACAATTTAAATCTCACGAAACCATAGGACAGGAATGACCCATCTACCCCTTAAGGATGAGACTTTACCGTCCCAAACCACTGTAGGAAAAACCTAAAATACAACTAAGCCTATGTTTTTAAAGAGCTTTTTATTATTGGCATCGCCTTTGCTCTAGATGAGTCAATCCTTCATTAATGCAGGATTGACTCATCCCCGACTACGGAACCTCCCGACCGGTGATAACAATAAAAAATACATCACGAGGAAAACAATAATGCCTATTAAATTACTGACTGGTTTAGTGCTCTCAAGCTCACTGCTTTTAGGAGCCAGTACCGCCCTAGCTGATAATTGCAGTTATCGAGGCGTCTTAGACGATAAGTTCTGTGATGAAAACTACGACCTAGTCGCCGACTTACCAAAAGACTCAAGCCAATGGCGCGATCCAAGCACACTCGTCTTTACATACACTCCTGTAGAAGATCCGGCCGTCTATAAAGACGCATTCAGCGACTTCCAAAAATACCTAAGTGAAATGACGGGTAAAAAAGTGGTCTACTACACAGTTCATTCTAACGCAGCAGAGGTAGAGGCATTGCGTTCTGGTCGCCTACACATTGCTGGTTTCTCAACAGGACCAACAGGCTACGCGGTTAATCTAGGTGGCTTAGTACCGATTGCAGTAAAAGGCACTGAAGAATCCTTTCAGGGTTACAACCTAATCACTATCGTCCGTAACGATAGTAGCATCCAAAAAATGACAGATTTAAAAGGCAAGGTGGTTGCTCATACTTCCGCGTCTTCAAACTCAGGCAACTTAGCACCTCGCGCGATTTTCCCTGCTTTAGGTTTAACACCAGATAAAGACTACGAAGTAAAGTACTCAGGCAAACATGACCAATCCGTTATGGGTGTACTGTCCGGTGACTACGATGCAGCACCTGTTGCTTCAGACGTTTTCAAACGTATGGTCGATGCTCAACGAGTGAGTAAAGATGATTTCCGTATCATTTATACCAGCCCTCGCTTTCCAACCTCCTCTTTTGGCTACGCTCATGACCTCAACCCAGAGTTAGTCGAAAAAATTAAAAAGGCCTTTTTTACTTTCCGCTTCCCAGCTGAAATGCAAAAAACCTTTGGTGGTGCTGACCGTTTCTTCCCGATCACCTACAAGGAAGAATGGCAAGTCATCCGTGATATTGCACACGCATCAGGAACGGCTTACACAAAAGCAGGACTTAAGCAGCTAGCCGAAGCAGACGCTGCCAAAGCCGCCGCAAAGCGAGAAAAAGCCGCTAAGGCCGCAGCAAGCAAAAGCCAATAATCTGTTCTTTTTCTAAATAACACTCATTTAAATAAATACTAACCAGCAACCTGAATAATCAGGTTGCTCGGGCCTCTTTGTCTGTAGGAAAACACCATGTCTGTCACTCATAACACAGCTGAGCGTTCAAATTTTCTTGAAATTCGAAACTTAAAAAAAGAATACACTGCGGGTAATCCCATTTTAAAAGGGATAAGTATCAACATTACCGAACCCGGCATCATCGCTATCATCGGGCCTTCTGGAACCGGTAAAAGTACCTTACTCCGCTGCATCAACCGCTTAATCGACCCAACAGACGGGCAAATATTGTTTGACGGTGCTGACCTCTGCTTAGCTAAAGGCTCGCAACTGCGTAAACTTCGTCGTCAAGTAGGGATGGTTTTTCAGGAATACAATCTTGTTGAACGCTTAACGGTCATTGAAAACGTCCTAACAGGTCGTCTTGGTTATATGTCTGCCTGGAGCGCTTGGCGCAGAAAGTTCAGCCAAGAAGACATCAACACGGCATTTGAATTACTAGACGCCGTTGGCTTAACAGAACACGCAAAGAAACGCGCAGACAGCTTGTCTGGTGGTCAACGTCAACGTGTTGGTATTGCGAGAGCCGTTATGCAAAACCCACGGGTTTTGTTAGCCGACGAGCCAACGTCCTCTCTTGACCCAAAAACAGCGGTCGAAATTATGGAACTGCTAGAGCGTTTCTCTGAAGAAAAAAACATTCCAGCGCTGGTCAATATTCATGACGTAAAACTAGCAAGTCGTTTTGCCAAACGCATGATTGGTATGAGTGATGGGGTTGTTGTGTACGACGGTCCTCCAGAAAACATTACCGATGAGCACCTAAAACAAATTTATGGAGGTGAATCATGGCTGGTATAAATTCAACTCAAAACAGAGAGAACCCATTCAAACACAACTGGTTTGTCAGCGCGATTTGGCTGCTTGTCGTTTTCTATGTCGCTTATACATTCAACGCAATGGATCTAAGCTGGGGACGTATTTACGAAGGGTTTGGACACGCCAGTAATCTATTGGATCGTATGATACCGCCTAACTTTAGTCGCTGGTCATTGTTGTTAAGTGGCTTAATAGAAAGCCTTGAAATTGCTGTTATTTCAAGTATCTGCGGCATTTTCATCTCTCTATTTTTAGGGTTATTCGCCGCTCGTAATATGATGCCTAGCTGGGTCAGTACACCAGTTCGAACACTGATCGCTCTTTGCCGTACCTTTCATCCGGTAATCATTGCCATCCTATTTGTTAAAAGTGTTGGATTTGGCGCTTTGGCAGGGATTCTAACCTTAATCGTTGCTTCCATTGGTTTTATAGCCAAGCTCTTTGCCGAAGCGATCGAAGAGATCTCATTGAAGCAAGTCGAAGCCATTCGCGCCACGGGTGCAGGTTTTACCAGCATCATTTTATTCTCGGTGATGCCGCAGGTATTTGCTCGCTTTATTGGTTTCTCGACCTACCAACTCGACTCTAACCTTCGTAACTCTACCATGGTCGGAATTGTTGGTGCTGGCGGCCTAGGTGGCACACTTTTCTCAGCTTTTCAGCGTTTTGATTACGACTTTGTCGCGGCGATTCTAATCGTCATTATTGCACTGATCATGTTTGGTGAATTTCTCTCCAACATCGTTCGTCGCATTTTTCGCTAGTTTGACCTAGGAGCCTACTTTATGAATACAATAGATCATCACTGGCAGCGTTTTACCTTAAAGCAAAAATTATCTCGTTATGCCGTTTACTTAGTTCTTGTTATGGCCTTTGTTCAATCCATACAATCTGTAGAAGTCATCCCTGAGTTTTTGTTGGATGCGCCAGAGCAAATGGGCGACATGTTTTCTCGTATGTGGCCGATTGATTTTGCTTATTATCCAGTAGCGGTCCATGACGCTATGGTTGAAACATTGAACATCGCTACGCTGGGCACGCTAATCACATTGATCTTTGCCATTCCTTTGGCTCTGATGAACGCCAGCAATATTGTAAATTCAGTATGGTGCCATTGGATTTCTCGCTTCTTTCTCGTGTCTTCTCGCTCTGTAAACTCTTTGGTTTGGGCGCTGCTTTTTGTGTCTATCTTTGGCCCTGGCATCATTGCTGGCGTCTTGGCGATTGCCTTTCGCTCGATTGGTTTTGTCGGCAAGCTGCTTGGTGAAGCCATCGAAGAAGTGAACATGGGGTCAATCGAAGCTTTAAAAGCCACCGGAGCCTCTTGGATGTCTATCTTAATAAAAGGCTACTGGCCTCAAGTCTTGCCGGCTTTCTTTAGTATCGTATTGTTTCGTTGGGACATTAATGTCCGAGAGTCTGCGGTATTGGGCTTGGTCGGCGCAGGCGGTATTGGCGTGGTGCTGGATGACTCGATGAATTTATTCCAGTGGGATCGAGTCGCTATGTCATTGTTGGCAATTTTCATCATCGTTATTTTGGCTGAAATTGTGGTGGTAAATATTCGCAAACGCTTAATCTAATCGAGTGAGAAAACCTTAATCGTTAAAACAAAAAAGGAGCCGGTATGGCTAATACTGTTCACTTAAGCGGAACAGTATTACGAGATACCGGATATCTCGTCTTTGATTGCTTCACCACGCGAGGTCGATTAGGCCTCGCTTTCTTTCTCTCCAAAAACAAATTACACACCCCAGACCTTAGCTCCTTAAGGCGCATTCCTGTCTTCGATTCTGGCTTAGCCGCTGCCATCACGATCAAGTTGGAAGCAATAAAAGTAAACGCCATTTTAAAACACACATCGCTCGCTCGTTGACCATGTGATGCCGCCGCATGACTCGCCTCTCGACGCACGATGTTGTATGCCAGTAGCATCCCCCACATTTCTTGATAGATTAAATCGACTTTCTTACTGCGCAACGTAATGGCGTTGTTAAGCATGGAAGATTTGATGTCACGAAATCCCAGTTCAATTTCCCATCGCTGATGATACAACTGAGCAATCTTGTCAGCAGGATAGTTGCTGATAGGAAGTGATGTCAGTACCGTCTTAGCTTTAACTTGAACGTCATAGGTTATGGCTCGTGCATCCCAGTATTCAGGCAGACTGGGGTTCTTTTTGCGTGCTTGTGGAGAGACTTTCATACGCCATAACGCATCACCGTCTCCGTATTCTTCAATGACCTCATACACAGTATTGCTGCGTTTTGGGATTAACCAGTGTCGTTTATTCCCTCCGTTCATCAAGGTATGCATGAGATTAGCACTCCAAAAATTTCGATCTAGGAGTGTGATACTGCGATCAGGAATTTTATCTAACATAGCTTCAGCTAATGGCGTTTCAGCTTTTCGATAACGTCCAATCTGAGTATCTAGAATAATGTGAGAATGCGTATTCATCAGAGCGACACAACGCAATAACGGATAGGCGCTTTGCTTGACGGTTGTATTGCTAGCGCTACCGAAGTGTTCTCGTAACTCTGGTGTGTCCGGGGTGCGAAAAACGACACCATCTATTGCGAATACTTGCAGCCCTTGCCAATCATCCTGAGCAAATCGCTCATTGGCCCAATGTTAACCTGTACGCTGAAAAAGCCACTGCATAGGATCAGAACCAAGGCGCTGCCTCGCTTGAGATACGCCACTTTTGGCAAGGAGCTGCTCCGACGCTAATCCTTCCGAACAAATATTTAAGCGTCTCGCCACTTCTTCGATCGCTTCATCCCGAAAAAGAGCCATACCTAACACTAGCCAAAGAACTTGATCTTCAGGTAGACGTCGTCGTCTGATGCTCGCTTTTGAAGAAAGGGTTAATGCAGACTCGATCCATTCAACAGGAATATTCTGGGTGAAGGTCGAGTGATCTGAGAATGAATGAAGTTCATCGATGCTAAGAAGTAACTGCTGAATAGACACAAAAAAATCCGATTAAGAAAGCTTAATCGGATTTTCTGAGACTATTCAATTAAATCCTTAAGTGAACAGCATTAGCCGGTATGGCTCCTTTTTTATTAGGCTTAAATTAAACCGCTAACGCGTTTCAAATTACGCTACGTCTTCCTTCGTCGACAAACTTTCAGGTCGTTTAGGGAAGGTGCGTCGTACTATTACAAAGAATAAAGGTACGAAGAAAACCGCCAATATGGTTGCTGTCAATGTTCCACCCACAATACCAGAACCGATAGAGACACGGCTGTTTGCACCGGCGCCAGACGATAAAGCGAGTGGCAAGGTTCCCACAATGAAAGCCATAGACGTCATAATAATAGGACGAAGTCGCAAACGAGCCGCTTGAGCGGCTGCATCCCATACATTGGCACCCTTACGATAAGCAGCCTCCGCAAACTCGACAATTAAAATCGCGTTTTTAGAAGACAAACCTATGGTTGTCAATAAGGCTACTTGGAAGTACACATCGTTTTCTAGACCACGAATATGTGCTGCGGCTGCAGCGCCAATCACACCCAGAGGGATAACTAAGATAACCGATAAAGGCACCGTCCAACTTTCGTACAGTGCAGCAAGACATAAAAACACGACCAAAATTGAAATCGCATACAATGTTTGCGTTTGACCATTGGATAAGCGCTCTTGGTAGGACAAACCACTCCAAGACCCCATCACGCCACCAGACATAGAATCAGAAACACGCTGTAGCTCGTCCATAGCCGCACCAGAACTCACACCTGCTGCACCAGAACCTTGGATTTCATAAGACGCCAAACCGTTAAAACGGCTCAAGCTTTTGGGCCCGTAAGTCCATTCGCTTTTAGCAAAAGCAGAAAACGGCGTCATCGTATTGTCATTGCCGCGAACATACCAATGCTGCAAATCTTCAGGAGAAGAACGATATTCCGCCTCACCTTGCATGTATACCGTTTTAACTCGGCCACGATCAATGAAGTCATTAACGTATCTACCCGCCCAAGCACTGCTTAAGGTCGCACTGATATCAGACATTGAAAGACCTAATGCTGAGGCTTTTTCTTGGTCAATATCGATATGTAACTGCGGCGCTTCAGAATCAGAACCTAGACGAACCCCCGTCAAAAGTTTGCTTGCATTCGCATTTTGTAACAATGCATCTCGCATGGTGAGCAAAGTTGCACGGTCGGTGTTTCCTGACGCTTGCAGCTGGAAAGTAAAGCCACTACTTTGGCCCAAACCCTGGATAGAAGGCGGTATTAAAGAGAATATTCTTGCATCACGCAATCCTGCAAAAGCACCGTATGAACGGCCAACAATCGCGCTCGCACTGTTTGCAGGACCAACACGCTGACTCCAATCCTTTAGTGCAATAAACGCCATACCTGCGTTCTGACCACTGCCCATAAAATTGAAACCAGAAATAGTAAAGATAGCCTCTACGTTGCTCTTCTCTTTCTCTAGGAAATAGTCTTCAACTTGACGCATTACTTTGTCAGTACGAGACATGCCAGCACCTTCAGGTAAAGACACCATAACCATGACTCGGCCCTGATCTTCTGTTGGTAAGAAACCTGATGGTAACGTCATCATCAAGCCGCTCAAACCTGCCACAATGATGCCGTAACCAAGCATCCAACGCACTGGCTGCTTAATAATTTTACTCACACCACCAAAATATTTGCCTGTAGCACGATCAAAGTTACGGTTAAACCAAGCGCCTAAACCTTTCTTGCTGGTTTCGTGGTCCGCTTTCAATAACGTGGCACAAAGTGCTGGCGTCAATGTCAGTGCGACAATGACAGACAAGGTCATAGACGCGACAATAGTGATCGAAAATTGACGATAAATAACCCCAGTAGAACCACTAAAGAAAGCCATCGGTAAAAACACCGCCGACAACACAACAGCAATACCAATTAGAGCACTGGTGATTTCTTTCATCGATTTGATCGTTGCTTCTTTCGGAGACAACTTTTCTTCTTTCATTACCCGCTCGACGTTTTCCACCACCACGATGGCATCATCCACCAACAAACCGATGGATAACACAATACCAAACATGGTTAAGGTATTAATCGAAAAACCAAACAGTTCCAAAACGCCGAAAGTGCCTAACAGCACGACAGGAACCGCAATTGCAGGAATTAACGTTGCACGCCAGTTCTGCAGAAAGATGAACATAACAATGATAACCAAGATAATGGCTTCAACCAGCGTTTTAACCACTTCTTCGATCGATATTTTAATGAAGCTCGTATTATCAACAGGGAAAGACAGTTTGTAACCCTCTGGCAAACTGCCAGATATATTGTTCAATACGTCTTTAACCGCTTCAGACGTCGATAATGCGTTCGCACCCGGCGCCAACATAACCGCCATACCTGAGGCAGGATGGCCATTCAAACGCGGAATATAGCCATACGACTCACTGCCTAACTCAACTTTCGCCACATCACTTAAACGAACGGTTGCGCCACTGTCGTCATACGCCAGAATAATATCTCTAAACTGTTCCGCCGTTTGCAATTTAGATTGCGCCGTCACAGTGACATTTAATTCCTGACCCTGCTCTACAGGATAAGCACCTAAGCTCCCCGCAGCTACCTGAGTGTTTTGCGCAGTAATCGCGGACGACACATCAGAAGGCATTAATTTGTAAGACGCTAATTTTAAAGGGTCTAGCCATACACGCATGGCATATTGAGCACCGAAAACTTGAAGACTGCCCACACCGTTCACACGAGAAACAGAATCTTGAACACTCGATACTAAAAAGTCTGAAATGTCATTCGCCGAGTCTTTATCTGTTTCATCGTAAATCGCAGCAACCATTAAAAAGTCAGAGTTTGATTTTTTAACCGTGACACCATTTTGCTGTACTGATGTTGGTAGGTTTGCCGTCACTTGCTGAATTTTATTCTGTATTTGAACCTGAGCAATATCCGCATCCGTACCTTGTTCAAACGTCACATTAATGCTGGAACGACCACTAGAGCTACTTGATGATGAAAAGTACAGCAGACCATCTAGACCTGTAAGTTGCTGCTCTAATATTTGTGTAACACTGTTTTCAACGGTTTCAGCCGAAGCCCCTGAATAGGTAGCAGAAATGTTAACGGTTGGAGGCGCTACATTAGGATACTGTGCAATTGGCAAGGTCGTGATCGATGCAAGACCTGCCAGCATGATTGCGATGGAAATAACCCACGCAAAAACGGGTCGATTTATAAAGAATTGAGCTAACATAAATTAATTCCCTTGAGCCGAAGTACCACCGGCATTGGCGGCAACAATAGCGCCGGTTTTACTGTCTCGTTTCATATCAACAGTAGACACTTCACTTCCTGCTCTCACTTTCAATGAGCCTTCAACAATGACTTTCTCGCCTTCACTAATACCCGCAAGAACCAACCATTGATTTTCAATAGTACGCTCAACGGTCAAAATACGACTTTCAACAACGTTATCTTTATTAACAACCAAAGCAATAGGATTGCCTTTCACGTCTCGAGAAACGCCTTGCTGTGGCACTAAAAGCGCCGCGTTATGAGTGAGTTCATGGATCAAGCCACGCACAAACATACCCGGCAATAAAAGGTTCTCTGGGTTTGGAAATTCTGCTCGTAGGGTGACACTGCCTGTCGATTCATCAACACTCACTTCACGCGCTTTTAACGTTCCTTCGTATTGGTATTTGGAACCGTCTTCTAGTACTAAAGACACTTTATTTGAGCCTTTCTCAACACCATCTTGGGATAAAAAATTTCGTTGTTTCAGTTGATCCAAACTGGTTTGCGCTAAATCTACAAAGATAGGGTCCAAAGATCGAACTGTTGTCATCACTGTGGCTTGGCTGCCGGTTACCAATGCACCAACCGTCACCTGAGAAATACCAATTCGGCCATCAATAGGCGCTTTAATTTTGGTATAGCTTAAATTTATTTTGGCATTTTCTAACGCTGCTTCTGATCCTTTTTGTTTGGCTCTTGCTTCCAAGAAAGCGACATGAGCATCATCAAGATCCTGCTGTGACACGTTATTTTGTTTACGTAATTCGGTATAACGTGCATTTTTTAATTCCGCAGATTTAAGACTTGCGTTCGTAGACTCTAAATCCGCTTGCGCTTGCTTATAAGAAGAAACGTAGGTGGAATCATCCAATTCATAAAGTAACTCTCCAGTCTTAACGTCCTGCCCTTCTTCAAAAAAACGTTTCTTTACTATCCCGCCAACTTGAGGACGAATTTCTGCCACCAAACTAGAAGTTGTACGTCCAGGTAGTTCAGTCATTAGGTCTGTTTTTTGAGACTGGATCGTAACAATTCCTACCTGAACTTTAGGAGCTGCTGCCGCGCCAGCAGACTTAGGAGCGTCCTCCTGACAGCCAGCCAGTAATAGAACAAGTAACAAACTTGAAACGTATTTAAATTTAGACAACATTGAGGAGACTTCCTTTCGAAACATTGAGAATGATCATTCACAAGTACTATAATATAAGCATTCCGCCTAATATATGACAAAACGTGCAAATAAATGAGAACTATTAAGTTACCTCTTGATAACGACCTGAGAAAGCAAAGCATTATTGATGCCACAGTGCAACATGCCCTCACTAAAGGCTTTCATAAAGCCAGTATGAACGAAATTGCAAAGTCAGCAGAGCTCAGTGTCGGCCAAATATATCGTTACTTCGCCCACAAAGATGACATCATCTGTGCGTTGGTCGAACAGTTTACGCAACGAAAATTGCAATTCATGGCCTCTTTTTTCGATAAAAAGGATTGGCTTGATCGCCATTTTACTGAAAGTAATTTAGACAATAACCACATGAGAATCATGCATGCAGAAATAAAAGCAGAAGCGGCACGAAACCCTGTAATATCAAAAATTTATACAGAGTCTCATAAACGCCTAAAAGAAGGAGCCATAACCATCATGAAACAGCTCTATCCCACTATGGATAAAAATGAGGCCATGGCTCGTATTGAAATGCTGATAACATTAAAAGAAGGATTGCTGGTTCGCTGGGACTTTCAACCAAGACCCTTCAGCAAGGAAATGCGTCAAATGTACAACCAAATACTCGATACTATTTTGCCTGATTAGCGCTATCGCCCTAATTACAACCATTAAGCCGTCTTAAAAATCATTTTTATTTGCGACCAACGGCTCACCAACATAGCCACAAAAATCAAACAACAACCAAGGACTTGTCCGCCCCCCATAGATTCGCTAAACCAGAAAACGGCAAAAATAGCCGTCCAGACAGGCTCCAGATTCATAATAACGGCTGCATGACTCACCTGCGTTAAGCTCATGCCATACGTCTGCAACAGAAAACGGAGACTCGTCGCAATGAGTGTACTGGCTAAGAACCAACCCGCGACGCCAATACTAATACTATGAGGCAGTGTTTCTGTTATTAGAGAAAGGCTGAATAACAACACGCCAGCCACACTAAGCTGAATCGCCGTTAATACCAACACATGCATGCGCATCGAAGACCGCGATAATAAGTTCAACTGAAAAGCCGAACCGACAGCCGCACCAAAAAAGTACACATGTGCGAACTCAAAGTTCAGGCCATTGTTAAGAGCAAGAAAACCAAGTCCCACAATAGCAAAAGGCAATGCCACCCAAATACTCATAGGTGGCCGCTCTTTAAACATAAACCTCGCAACAAGAGGGACCAGCACCACCCCCAGACTCACAATAAATGCTCCGACTCCCAAGCTAGTGCCTTGGTCTAATCCAGTCACCCAGCACATCATGGTGATGCCCATTACCACACCAACGATGCTAGCCTGTTTTATGCCTTTCCAGTCTAAGCCTCGAAAATATTTTTGTCCGGCCAAAAACAACACAAAACCGGCAATCATAAAACGCACACCCATAAAAAAGAGCGGCGGCAAACCAGCCAGTGCTTCTTTAGAAAATATCCAACCAAATCCTGCCAGAATAGTCACAAGCACTAAAATAAGTTCGGCTTTTACATGCACTCCCTGTTTCAAACAACTTCCTTTTGTATAAGACAAAATAAAAAGACAAAATAAAAAAGGCCTACTCACCTAAATAATACAATCTAGGGCCGCAGGCCTTTCCAAACATCGGGTTAAACGCTTTTATAGGTTATTTCGCGCCTTTAGGCCAACCAATAAAAATGGAAATTAACGCGGCAACCGCCAATATCCAACTGTATTGCACATAACCAATCAGGTCTAGCGGAGACACACTAGCCAGCGAAGACGCCAAGAGTATCTGCGCACCATAGGGCAATATGCCTTGTACGACACAGGAGAAAATATCCAATAAACTCGCACTGCGTTTAGGGTCAACATTGTATCGCTGGGCAATGTTTTTAGCGACAGAGCCATTAATCAAAATAGACACGGTATTGTTTGCCGTACATAAATTCGTTAACGCGACTGCTGCACTAATACTTAATTCACCAGCTCGTGTCGATCCCGCTTTAGCACCCAGTGCACGACTGATACGTTCAATAGCACCCACCAGCCAATCCAAACCGCCTTGGGACTTCATTAACGCGGCCAGTCCACCAATCAACAAAGAAAGGATCAATATTTCCTGCATGCCAGTGTAGCCGGAATAAATATCGGCAGACCAAGACGCAACGGAGTAATCGGCTTGCATCGTCAAACCAATCATACCCGCCAATACAATACCGCTGAACAACACCAACATCACATTAACGCCAGCCACAGCTAAGCCTAGTACCGCGACATAAGGCAATATTAGAATTAGATCGTAGTCTTGAATATCGGCAATAGTTGCCTCGCCACTCTGAAAGTACAACCAAATCAAGGTCACCACAGCGGCAGGCAAAGCAATTTTAAAATTCATGCGGAATTTATCACGCATGTCACAGCCTTGGGTGCGCGTTGCGGCAATCGTGGTATCCGAAATAATCGACAAGTTATCGCCGAACATAGCGCCACCGATCACCGTACCAACCGTCAGTAATAGCGACAGATCGGCGGCTTCTGCAACGCCAATGGCGATAGGGGCAATCGCGGCAATCGTGCCCATTGATGTCCCCATCGACGTTGCCACAAAAGCCGTAATCACAAACAATCCAGGCAATAACAGCGAAGGCGGAACCACACTTAAACCAAAGCTTACGGTTGCATCCACACCACCCACACTTTTAGCCACGCTAGCAAATGCGCCTGCCAGCAAATAAATTAAAATCATGGTGATGATCGTATTGTCACCAACGCCTTTAATGAAGGTTTCAATGCGTTGATCAAAGTGCCCTTTACCTAATAAAATCGCCAAGGCAATCGCAGGCAAAATAGCCACTGGGGCGGATATTTGATAGAAGGCAAAGTCCACACCTTGGGACTGATACCAAAGCCCACTGCCCACAAAAAGAACAAGAAAAAGTAACAACGGCAACAGTGCCAGAGGAGATTTAGAAGTCATGTGTCTGAGGTTTCCAGAGTAAGTTTAGCCCCGCAACTTATGATCTTGGGGAAGAAGGGCGCAGATGATAGTAAAAATGAATGCGTGAGACCAATAATAAATAGCGATGTGTATGGTACAAAACGTTATAACAAAAACAACCAAAACATAACTTTTTTATACTTAATCGCTATAATGAAAAAAATTCACAACAGAAAGATAGCCCAGTCTAACTAGACTATCTTTCGAACATAGAAATCACTATTTTTTCAGTTTGTAAGCAACCACATAGTCACCAATGGTTGTGCCAATGGAACCATGACCACCTGCGACTTGAACCACCATTTGCTCACCTTTACTATTCAAATAAGTCATAGGCGTTGCTTGGCCTCCTGCGGGTAAACGCCCTTTCCATAACTCTTTACCATTAGAGAGATCATAAGCGCGTAAATAATCATCAACCGTTGCCGCCATAAAGACGACACCACCATTCGTAATAATTGGCCCACCAATGCCCGGCACTCCCATTTCGATTGGCAGTTTAAATGGCGTCATATCTTCAATCGTACCGTTCTTATGCTTCCAAGCCGTTTTTCCTGTTTTAAGATCAACCCCTGCGACATAACCCCAAGGTGGTTGCTGACAAGGAATACCCAGTGGTGAAAGGAAGGGTTTCAACTCAACCGCATACTCAGCACCTTCATTGGAATTGACACCCTGTTCGCCTTTATTAGCGCCACTTAAATCTAAGCCTTCTTTTGGAACTAAAGTAGATGTAAAAGCAAGGTACAAGGGCATACCAAATAATTGCTGACGTTTAGGATCAACGGCGATACTGCCCCAGTTAAAAACACCAAAGTTTCCAGGGTAAACAATAGAGCCTTGTTCTGACGGTGGCGTATAACGGCCTTCATAACGTAGCTGTTTAAATTCAATCCGACACATCAATTGATCCAATGGTGTTGCACCCCACATATCCGCTTCTGTTAATTTAGCCGGTTTAAAAGACAATCCAGAGGTGGGTTGAGTCTGCGCCGTATAATCACCGGGAATCGCACCCTGTGGAGCCGGTTCTTCGGTTATCGGGAAAATTGGCTTACCTGTGGCTCTGTTTAAAACATAAATATCACCCTGCTTCGTAGGAACAACCAAAGCAGGTTGCTTGCCTGTTGGTGTGTCTAAGTCCAGTAAAGAAGGCTGAGCTGGCGTGTCCATATCCCATAAGTCATGATGAACAAACTGCTGAACCCAAGCAACCTGACCCGTTTCAAGACTCAACGCAACCACAGACGTAGCGTATTTTTCTTCCGCAGGACTACGATACATGCCGAGCTGATCTGGCGTGCGATTCCCCATTGGGAAATACGCCAAGCCAAGCTTTTCATCAGCACTGGCAACCGACCAACTATTTGGCGAGCTTGTCGCATAAGTTTCGTCTGGACCTATCGGTGTTGTATCTTCTGGATAACCAGAATCCCAGTTCCATTTCAACTCACCTGTTTTCACATCATAAGCTCGAATCACGCCAGACGGTGAGTTCACATCATAATTGTCATTCACAGAACCCGCGACAATTACTACCCCACCAGCCACTAATGGCGGCGATGTTGAATAATAATAACCAGACTGCTTAAACGGCATGTTGTGCATCAGATCCAACTCGCCATTTTTGGCAAAGTTAGCGCATTTCGCACCCGTTGTCGGATCGATCGCAATAAGACGAGCATCGGACGTTGGTAAGAACAATTGAGCATCGCACTGCATTGCGCTCAGGCTTTCAGCCGGCGCTGATGTTTTTTGAATAGGAGGAAGTTGATCCCCATTCGACGGTGGTAAATAGGACACACCACGACACGTCTGATGCTGTCGCTGGCTTTCTGCTGGCACTTTCGCATCGTAAACCCATTGTTCTTCGCCTGTGTCGGCGTTTAGTGCCACGACCCAGTTATGAGGGGTACAGACATAGAGCGCATTACCCAACTTGAGTGGCGTTGCTTCATAGGTGGTTTCACCCACATCTTTTGGGCCTTTTTTATCGCCCGTTTGATACTGCCAAGCCAGCTGAAGCTGATCGACGTTATCCGGTGTGATTTGATCCAAAGGTGAGAAACGCTGCCCTAAATTGCTGCGACCGTAGGCATTCCAGTCACCTTCATCAACGTCACCCATATCCGCATTAGAGGTAGTAACAGAACGTGTTAGTTGACCTTCCACCGTTGTTGGCGGTGTCATCATTAAAGGAGAAATCGTGACCACGGCTGTCGCCAACCAAACAGGAAATAAAACCCGCCAGCCACGACGATGCTTGATAAAAGCAAGCAAGAGCAGAGGGATCGCCAGTACTAAGAAAAGCCCCATTCGTGTCGCTAAAGGCCACCAACTGAAACCGGACTCACCAATCGACCAAATTAACGTACCCACTAAAAGGACGGCATAAATCAGATTGGCGAATGTATTTCGTTTCCGAAGTAAAAAAGACACAGCGATAAGTGCCGCACCTGCAATAAAATAATAAAGACTACCGTCCAATGAAAACAGCCAACCACCGCCAAGCAGTAAAGCCACACCGATGACAAAAAACAGTACAGACAGAATGATCATATGACACTATCCTTATCTCATTTGATTCTTTAATAGACATAAAAAGGCGCCTCAATGAACAGACGCCGTGCTGGCTAACCACGATAAATGATTAGAGCTCAAAGGAAAAGTATAGACTAAAAAACAGCCAAATAGACTTATTTTTTGCATATTTTAAACAGCGACTTTCCCATCAAATACGTCATGGCAAAGATGAAATGTCTTTGGTTGCATCATAACCATAAACAGCATCCAGCTTAGACTGAATAACACGAGGTACAAAACGGGACACCGCTTGCAATGCCTTCAATTTCATTTTGCCGAATGCGCCACCGTGCATATGATACAACCCAGCATTGGCCTTAGACATTTGCTGGATTTTCGTCGTACGTGGCTTTCGAACCTGCTCGTATTTTATTAAAGCGTCCCCTATCGTGTAACGTGACAAACACTGAGCCAAGACATACGCATCTTCGATTGCCATTGCCGCTCCTTGCGCCATAAACGGCAACATAGGATGACAAGCATCGCCCAACAGAACGACACGGTCTTCATGCCAAGTCGACAATTCTCTACGACCATTCAATGCCCACAAAAAAGTACTGCTCGCTGACGCCAATAAATCGCTCACTTCGGGGTGCCAGCCCGCAAAGGCCCGCTTCAACTCTTCGACATCACCTTCTTCACGCCAAGACTCCGACTGCCAATCGCTGCGTTCTTCCACCGCGACAAAATTGACATAATCACCGCCGCGCAAATAGTAGCTAACAAAGTGACGACCAGGACCAGCCCAAACACAGGCATCCGGCTGAATAGTAGTACGTAATTCACTGACTGGAATAACACCTCGCCACGCGACTTGCCCCATAAAAGTGGGACGCTCAGGTCCCAGCATTTGTTCTCTAATTTTAGAACGAATACCGTCCGCACCTATCAATAAATCGGCAGAAAGTATGCGCCCATCCTTTAAAAATAAATTTACTTGGTTTAATTCAGTATTTTTAGCGTAATGGGTCACTGTCGCATTTAACAACAGCTCAACGCCCGCTTCTAAACAAGCTTGTGCCAACACACTGTGTAAATCAGCTCGATGCAAATGCCAATAAGGCGCACTGTAGCGTGAGGACGCATGTTCTCCTAAAGGGACTTTAAGGTAATAATCACCTGTTTTAAAATCGCGAATAGTAGCGTGCTGAGGAACGAAGACAAACGGACGCAATTTGGACTCTAAACCCAGCTTACGTAACACTTTCATAGCATTGGGGCTAATTTGTAAACCGGCACCGACCTCTCCTAAACTCGAGGCTTGCTCACACACAATAACTTTAATTCCTTGCTTGGCCAAAGCCAACGCAGAACTCAATCCGCCAATACCTGCACCCGCAATTAAAACACGACTTATCTGCCTCACTAATCCTTCCTCTTTTTAACGGTTTTTCATGAAAATATACAAGCGACATAGTCGCAAATTAAAACGCTATCAAAATCAGCCTATATCGCCTGTAAACCAGTAAAAATAGGGTTCTACTTTATCAAATACTATTGTGAGACCCTTGCTTTATTCACATATTAGTGCGAAAACACTATACATAGATCACTTAATCAGCACACCGATATGGTCAGATCTGAACCTTATAACGCAAAGAAATCTCCCCAATCTGGGGTAGATGCAAAAAAAGAGCAAGCGAGTGTGTACAGTTTTAAAGTACACGCCTCCAGCTTGATAAAGAAAACGAGGTATACATGGAAAAATTAACGAGCCAATACCAGTCATCTATTTTTTTTGATGAGTTAATTGATGACAAAGGTGCACCAAGACCTCCCGCCAAACAACTCTTGGGATATCTAGACAGCCTTTCAGAAGATGAACTCGAAAAACGACGCCTCACCGCAGAAGCAACAATACAAGAAATGGGCATTAGCTTCACGGTTTACACAGAAGAAGGCAATATAGACAGAGCATGGCCTTTCGATATCGTTCCCCGAACCATAGAAGCCTCAGACTGGAAAATTGCTGAAGCTGGATTAAAACAACGACTCAAAGCCCTCAACCTTTTCATTGACGATCTTTACCACGATCAAAACGTCATCAAAGACGGCATTATCCCAGAACACATTATTAGCAAATCAAAAAACTTTCGACCAGAATGTGTTGGCATATCACCCGCTTATGGCGTCTGGGCTCACATTTGTGGAACAGATTTAGTGCGTGATGAACATGGCGATTTTTATGTTTTAGAAGACAACTTACGTGTGCCTTCTGGTGTTTCTTACATGCTAGAAAACCGCGCTATTACCAAGCGTGTGCTACCAGAGCTGTTTGAAAACGAATCCATATTGCCGGTCAACTCTTACACCTCCCAGCTATTTGATACCTTGGCAGCCTTGTCTCCTCGAGACATAGAAAACCCAGAAATTGTGGTATTAACGCCGGGTATTTATAACTCAGCGTATTTTGAACACGCCTTCTTGGCTCAGCAAATGGGTGCCGAACTCGTCGAAGGCAGTGATTTATTTGTCGACACTGACGACTGCGTTTACATGAAGACCATCGACGGCCCAGAACGCGTTGATGTTATTTATCGCCGCATTGACGACTTATTCATCGACCCTGAAGTATTCGATCCTGAATCTGTACTTGGTGTTGCTGGACTAATGCGCGCATGGCGTAGCGGTAATGTCGCGCTAGCAAATGCACCGGGCGCGGGCGTTGCCGACGATAAAGTTGTTTACGCTTATGTTCCCGACATTATTCGTTATTACTTGAAAGAAGAACCGATTCTTAAAAACGTCGAAACCTTCTTGTGTGATGACCCAGAACAACGCGCCTATGTACTTGAGAACCTAGACAAGCTCGTTGTTAAACCAGCGAACGAATCTGGCGGCTACGGCATGCTAGTGGGACCACATTCGACAAAGAAAGAACAAGCACTGTTTGCGGAGCTTATTACTAAAAACCCGCGTAACTACATTGCTCAACCGACTTTAAAATTATCAACTGCACCAACACTTATATCAAAAGGTGTCTTAGAACCTCGTCACTTAGATCTTCGTCCATTCATACTGCAAGCCAAAGATACTTATGTCACCACCGGTGGCTTAACGCGTGTGGCGATGAAAAAAGGCTCCTTGGTCGTTAATTCGTCACAAGGTGGTGGTAGTAAAGACACTTGGATCGTTGAAACGAAGGGGCAATAATTATGTTATCTAGAGTCGCAGAACGCCTATATTGGAGCGCCCGATATTTGGAACGCGTTGAAAACACCGCTCGTTTGGTTAGTGTATACGACGATTTAATGTTCGACCTGCCAAAAGACATCGAAGTGTCTTGGTATAACTTGATCGAAATACTCAGTGGCGAAGAAATCTTTGAGCAGCGCTATAAAGTAAAAGACGAACGTAACGTGGTGAAATTCTTACTGGCTGACGACACCAATTACAACTCCATGTTGTCATCGTTAAAAATGGTTCGAGAAAACATTCGAACCACACGTGACGTCGTTCCTAAAGAGACATGGGAGCTGATCAATGAACTAGACCTATACGCTCAGCAGAATATCAAGCAAGGCATTAACCGCTCAGAGCGCCACCTTTTCTTGAATACCATTATAGAAGGCTGCCAAAAGATCATTGGTCTATTCGCTGGTGCCATGAGTCGCGACAGTGGTTGGCAATTTCTGATCATGGGGCGTTACCTAGAACGCGCCGACATGGGAACTCGGATCCTCGACGCCGCTGTGTCTTTAATGCTGCAATCTGAGCCGGAAGAAAGAATTCAACTTGGGCAAGTGACTTGGTCAAAAGTACTTAAATCTCAAAGTGCCTATTTGGATTATAGACGCACCGTTAGAACGTCAATCAATGGAGCAAAAGCCGCTACTTTTCTAATGAGCGACCCTTGCTTCCCGCGAACGTTGGCGTATTGCTTTGGGCAAATAGGCGAATCAGCAACCAAACTTCCTAGAGCCGATTTAATCACAACAAAAATTGATAAAATTCTTAAATTTAACTATCCAATTACAAGTTCAGAAGATTTGGATGAAGGTTTTCACAATCATCTCAACGAAATACAAATTGCTATTATTGAAATAAACCAACAGATAACCGAGAACTGGTTTCAGTTTCGGCAAGGAGACGCTGCATGACCATTAGAGTCGCAATACAGCACAAAACCACCTACGACTTTGATCGCTTTGTAAATGTAGCACCGCATATTTTAAGACTTCAACCGGCGGCGCACTCGCGCACAAAAATTCACGCTTACTCGCTCAAAGTCTTGCCAGAAAAACATTATATCAATGTTCAACAAGACCCTTTTGGTAACTTTCAAACGCGCCTGGTTTTTCCAGAAAAGACCAACAAGCTTGAGTTTTATGTGGAAGTTATTGCGGACATGACCGTAATAAACCCATTCGATTTTTTCGTAGAAAGCTATGCGGAAGCGTTTCCATTCGCCTACACAAAAGAGCTTAAAAAAGAACTTGATCCCTACCTACAAGTGACTGAATCTTGCCCTTTATTAGACAAATGGCTTTCAACAGTTGATCGTAAAAGTACACCAACCAATGACTTTTTAGTCGCTATTAACAGTCGTTTAGCCGCAGATATTGGCTATGGTATCCGTCTAGAACCAGGTGTTCAGACTTGTGAAGAAACACTCACGCTGAAAAAAGGCTCTTGCCGCGATACGTCTTGGCTATTGGTTCAAATACTTCGCAGCCTTGGTTTGGCTGCACGCTTCGCCTCTGGTTATTTGGTCCAGTTAACATCCGATGTGAAAGCACTTGATGGCCCTTCCGGGCCAGAAGAAGATTTCACTGATTTACACGCTTGGTGTGAAGTGTATTTACCTGGCGCTGGCTGGGTTGGCTTAGACCCAACCTCTGGCTTATTCGCTGGTGAAGGTCATATTCCACTTGCTTGTACACCAGAACCTGCTTCTGCCGCGCCAATAACAGGCTTCATCGACGAATGTGAGTGCGAATTTAGCTACACCAACATCGTTACCCGTATTCACGAAGATCCACGGGTCACCAAACCTTATGCCGACGGCGAATGGGATACCATCAAAGCCCTTGGTTTTGCCGTCGACAAACAGCTCGAAGACGGTGATGTTCGCCTAACCATGGGCGGCGAACCAACGTTCGTTTCCATCGACGACATGGATTCAGAACAATGGAGCACCGGCGCATTAGGTGCAGAAAAACTTAAGTTAGCCAAAGATTTGCTGATCAAAATGAAGCAAGAATTCGGCGCTAATGGCCTACTTCATTATGGCCAAGGCAAATGGTATCCGGGAGAAGAAGTACCTCGTTGGGCATTGGGTTGTTTCTGGCGTACCGATGGCGAAGCCCTTTGGGATGATCCTAAATACCTCGCCCGAGTTGACCAAGATTACAAACACACCATAAAAGACGCTGAAGCGTTTGGTGAACTGTTATGTGAAAAGCTGGCATTGGATAAACGTTATCTACAAAGCACCTATGAAGACACGCTTTATTATATGTGGATGGAGCAATCACTTCCGGCGGACGCGGACCCAACCAAAGCGGATTTAAAAGACGATTTGGAACGCCGTCGCCTAGCGAAGCTGTTGAGCCGTGGTTTAAGCACTACAACCGGCTTTGTTTTGCCATTAGAGTTTGACGCTGACAAGAATCGCTGGAAAAGCTCACTCTGGCCGATGCGCAGTGATGTCATTACCTTGATTCCGGGCGACAGCCCAATGGGTTATCGCTTGCCATTGAACTCTTTACCGGCTCAGGCCGAAGAAGACATCATTCCTGAACGCGACCCATTTGATCCGCGTCAGCCTTTAGCAAACAAAAAAGACAATGCCGTATTAGACAGCGTTGCAAAACAACATTTTGCTAAAAAACCAGCACACCCGATGCCGAGACCCGAAAAATTGGCACCCGAAAAAACGCTTAAAGACGTTATTCGTACCACGCTTTGTGTCGAACCGCGCGATGGCCGTTTGCATGTTTTCATCCCGCCAATGACGCACCTTGAACATTTTGTTAGTGTGCTAGGACATCTTGAAGCCGTTGCGAAGACACTTGATTTACCGATCGTCATTGAAGGTTACGAGCCACCAAAAGACCCACGCTTACAGAAGTTCCTGATCACACCTGATCCAGGTGTTATTGAAGTGAACATTCACCCTGCGGCGAGCTGGAAAGAGTTGGTTCACAATACCGAAACCTTATATCACCAAGCGTATTTGTCTCGCCTTGGCGCAGAAAAATTCATGCTGGATGGTCGTCATACAGGGACCGGTGGTGGTAACCACGTGACGTTAGGTGGTCGTACACCGGCAGACAGTCCACTGTTGCGTCGCCCTGAGTTGCTGCAAAGCTTAGTGACGTTCTGGCAGCATCATCCAGGCTTGTCTTACCTTTTCTCTGGTATGTTTATTGGCCCAACCAGCCAAGCACCTCGCCCAGACGAAGGCCGCGACGAAGCCTTGTATGAGATGGAAATTGCTTTCCAAAATATGCCTGAAGGTTTAGTAGACGAGCCTTGGTTAGCCGATCGGTTGATGCGCAACTTGCTTGTGGACATTACGGGGAATACGCATCGTTCAGAATTCTGTATCGATAAACTGTACGCGGCTGGCAGCGCCAGTGGCCGTCAGGGTTTATTAGAATTCCGTGGCTTTGAAATGCCACCGCATCCGCACATGTCTCTTGTGCAAATGCTGCTATTGCGCTGTTTGGTTGCCCGCTTCTGGAAAGAACCATACAAAAAACCATTGGTTCGCTGGGGCACCAGCTTGCATGACAAATTCATGATGCCGCACTTTGTTTGGCAAGACATAAAAGAAGTGGTCGAAGATCTACAACGTCATGGCTTCCCATTCAAATTAGAGTGGCTCGCCCCATTCGAAGAGTTCCGTTTTCCACATTACGGTCGTAAAAAAATCGACAACATGGAAATTGAATTACGCTGGGCGATTGAGCCTTGGCACGTGCTGGGTGAAGAAATTACGGGTACAGGCACAGCACGCTATGTGGATTCATCAGTAGAGCGTCTGCAAGTTAAACTATCAGGCTTAACTGATGGACGATACGTACTTTGCTGTAACGGCCGGCGCGTACCGATTCGCGCCACGGGTTGCAAAGGCGAGTATGTCGGTGCCGTTCGCTATAAAGCTTGGGCGCCACCGTCTGCATTGCACCCAACACTGGGAACAGACTCCCCTTTAGTGTTTGATTTGATCGATACTTGGAATGGCTTATCTGTGGGCGGTTGCACTTATCATGTGTCGCATCCAGGTGGCCGAACTTACGACAACGTACCGGTCAACAGTAACGAAGCGGAAGCCCGTCGTGTTAACCGTTTCTGGGATCATGGCTTCACTCAAGGGCCGCTATCACCATCATCGGCGTTCGGTGAATTGCGCTCTTTTTACCCTAATGGAGACGAGCCTCGCGCTATGTCACCACCAGCAGAAGAGCCAATGAATGAATATCCTCATACATTAGATCTAAGGAAGCAGTATAATGTTCTCTAATAATTAATTTTTTTAGGCTCAAGCATATTATGCAACTTCAAACAGGCACTTTTGTAACGTCGGTTATGGATGAAAAACCGACGTTACCTTCCGCCTATGACTCACCTATGAATGCTTATGATGAGGCCTTCACGGAAGATCGCCAACCACGTGCCCATTGGGCTCCCCTACTACACAGTATGGGGAACCTCACTGACGAGGAAATGCTAGATCGACAACATCGTGCTCAGCGTATCCTGCGTGAAGATGGAGCCACCTACAATTTAACCAGCGACCCGCTCACACCGAGCGTTTGGTCACTGGATCTTATTCCAAATATTATTACCACCGATGAATGGCTTGCTACCGAACAAGGGCTTGCACAGCGCTCAACCTTATTCGACCTGATCTTGAAAGACATTTATGGACCACAAGAACTGCTTAAAAGTGGCATCATTCCGTCTGAAATTATTTTTAGTCACCCTGGCTTTTTGCGCCAATGTCACGGCGTAAATGTCCCTGGAGCGCATCAGCTGTTATTGCACGCCGTAGATTTGGTTCGAGATCCATCAGGGAAATTTCAAGTTATTGGTGATAGAACACAAGCACCTACTGGCGCCGGTTATGCCCTAGAAAACCGAACCGTTGTGTCACGGGTTATTCCAAACAGCTTCCGCGATAGCCAAGTACGTCGATTGGCGGGCTTTTTTCAGTCTTTCAAAAACATGCTATCCACACTGGCCAGCCAATGGACAGACACGCCACGTATTGTCATGCTTTCTCCTGGCGCCTACAGCAGCACGTATTTCGAACAAGCTTATCTATCCAATTACCTCGGCTTTCCGCTCGTACAAGGCAGTGATTTAACCGTACGAAATGGCGCCGTTTGGATGAAATCTTTAAACGGTTTAGCTCGAGTCGATGTGATATTACGTCGTGTAGACGACGCTTACTGCGACCAAGCAGAACTCCGAGCGGATTCATCTCTTGGCGTACCAGGACTATTAGAAGTCGTTCGTGCTGGCAATGTGATTTTGGCTAACCCATTGGGCAGCGGTATTTTAGAAGCACCCGCTTTAGTCAAATTCTTACCCGCTATTAGTGAATTTCTAATGGGCGAGCAACTTACTCTACCCTCTGTTTCTACTTGGTGGTGTGGTGATAAGAATGACTTTAATTATGTACTCGCCAATATTAATAACCTGATTATTAAACCGGCGATCCGTCGTCACGACACACACAGTATTTACGGCCATATGCTGACGGAAAAACAAAAACTCAGCACCATAGAAAGCATCAAGAAAAACCCGCATCTTTATGTGGCACAAAGCTATGTTCCAGGTTCTATGTCACCAACTTGGCTAGACGGAAAAATGCAAGGCAGACCAACGTTGTTGAGAACCTTTACGGTTGCCAACCCAACCAGTTACGCCGTGATGCCTGGTGGCTTATCCCGTGTTGAGGAATCCAATACAAAAAGCATCGTTTCTAATAACGCCAGCTCAAAAAGCAAAGACACTTGGATACTAGCAGCCGAGCCTGAAAAGCAAACAGCACCTGTCAGCGATCAAATAATGCTGCAAGACGAAGCCTTACAAGCTAACTTACCAAGTCGAGTAGTCGAAAACTTATTCTGGATGGGGCGCTATGCAGAACGTGCAGAAATCAGCATTCGTTTGATGCGCACTATTTTTAAACAAATGAACGGCGTTGATCCGTTGCCAGAAGAAAGTCGACGGACGCTACTGGAAATGGCATCTACTCAAACCGGTTGTTTGCCCGGTTTCATAAAAGCCAATGAGAAGCTATTAGCGAACCCTGAGATCGAATTAGCCTCCATTATTGCCGATGGCCGTAGAGCTGGCTCCATAAAATCTAACCTGCAAGCCATGCTAAATTGTGGTGAACAAGTAAAAGAAATGCTCTCTGCTGATACTCGCATCATCATTAATGAATTACGTGATCATATTCATGAACTAGATCGAGCCTATACCAACGGCTTACCGTCAGCGCCAGAAGAATCCCTCGATAGCTTAGTCACATCACTTCTTGCCTTGTCCGGCTTGAATCATGAAAGTATGTTACGTGGACTTGATTGGACATTCCAAGAAATTGGCCGCCGAACCGAACGTGCATTGCAAACCGCAAAGCTGCTGCGTTCAGCACTCACTAAATCGCTATCGTCAGCACCTCAACAACAAATCCTAGAGTCTGTCTTATTGAGTGTGGAAGCCTTAATTTCTTTCCGCCGGCGCTATCGCAATCGAGCGCGAGTGGCCTATGGATTGGACTTATTAATGATTGATGGTACGAACCCACGTTCGCTGCTGTATCAAGTGGAACAATTGCGTAAATGCATTAGAGAGCTACCAAGAAACGAAACCACTACCGCGGGATTGAGCCCTGAAAACAAGATCATTCTCAAATCATTAAACGATATCCAACTGGCCGACTTAGAAGAGCTTGCCAAAGTCGACCCCGAAACCCAAAGCCGCCCGAAATTAGAACAACTGATGACCGAATTGTTAGAGCAACTAGAGCAGTTCACCGTCCTGATCAGCGACAAGTATTTTGATCATACTGCCGGCCCTCAGTCGTTAATAAAAGCCTATGGGGAAACAACTTTATGAGATATCGCGTTCGCCATATAACAGAATACACCTACGGTGCGCCTGTCAGCTTATGCTATAACATGGCGCATTTATTACCGAGAGACACTCGTAATCAGCTCTGCATTCATCAAAAAATACAGATCAATCCACCACCGGTATATCAAAATGAAGGTGAAGATTATTTTGGTAATCAAACCTTTTATTTTTCGATTCAAGAAGCCCATAAAAAGCTCGTGATCGACGTCTCGACAGATTTCGAAATTTCCCCAATAAACGTACTTGAATGGCAAATGCAAAACACCATAACCTGTGGTGAATTACGCTCGCTACTAAGTGCACCTAATACACCTGAACTTCGCATGGCAAAAGAGTACCTATTAGACTCACCACAAATCCGTCGTTCGGCCGATTTAGGAGCCTATGCCCAAAGCACTTTTGCCGACGACAAGCCTATTTTACAAGCAACCTTGGCTTTCACGCACAAAATTTTCACCGAATTTAAATTTGATCCAAGCACCACAACGGTTGCCACACCGCTTGAACAAGTACTTAAACAACGCAGCGGTGTTTGTCAGGACTTTGCCCATTTGGCGATTGGTTGCCTACGTTCAGTAGGTATTCCGGCGCGATACATGAGCGGTTACTTGGAAACACTGCCACCACCAGGTCAAGAGAAGCTTGTCGGGGCCGATGCATCGCATGCTTGGTTTGCTATTTTCATTCCAACATTAGGTTGGGTTGAGTTCGACCCAACCAATGACTTGATGCCAAACGAGCAACATCTTGTGACTGCGTGGGGCAGAGATTATTCCGACGTTACGCCACTGCAAGGCGTCATATTTGAAGGTGGTGGGTCCCAACAATTAGCGGTATCGGTAGATGTAAGAAGGGTCTAACTGGAAAATATAAGACCTTTGCACTGTGTCACAAATAAGACATAGCACATTATAAAAAAATTTTGCCATGACACTAACCCTGTAGAGACCACAGTACATAGCATGTAGGGCGGATTTAGGGTAAGCTTCGCCCAATTATTGCATTATCTGACCCTTCAGCTATGCACCCGCCTTTGATAAAACATGAGAACATCTATGAGTTTCAACAAACTTGGGCTTTCTGCCCCCATCCTAAAAGCCATTGAAGACCGAGGTTATACTGAGCCGTCCCCAATACAAGCTCAAGCGATACCTCCTATTCTTGAAGGCCTAGATGTGATGGCCGCAGCCCAAACAGGAACAGGTAAAACAGCCGGTTTTACCTTGCCTTTACTCGAACTTCTAAGTCACGGCGAGAACGCGCAAAGCAATCAAGTACGTGCATTAGTATTAACACCAACGCGCGAATTAGCTGCTCAAGTAGCTGAAAGCGTGAAAAATTACGGACAACATTTATCGCTTAAATCGACCGTTGTTTTTGGTGGCGTTAAGATCAACCCTCAAATGATGGCGCTTCGCCGTGGTGCCGATATCTTAATCGCGACACCAGGTCGTATGATGGACTTGTACAACCAAAAAGCCGTGCGATTTGATAAGTTAGAAATTCTTGTTTTGGATGAAGCTGACCGCATGCTGGACATGGGCTTTATTCACGACATCAAGAAGATTTTAGCAATCCTGCCGAAGAAACGTCAGAACCTATTATTCTCTGCGACTTTTTCTCCTGAAATTCGCCAACTTGCAAAAGGCTTGGTTAATAATCCAGTAGAAATTTCTGTCACACCACGTAACGCCACGGCCGTTTCTGTTGAGCAATGGTTACACCCAGTAGATAAGAAGCGTAAAACTGAGCTGTTGATCAAATTGATCGCAGACGGGCGTTGGGATCAAGCTTTAGTATTTTCTCGCACCAAACATGGCGCGAACAAAATCACCAAAACACTAGAAGACGCAGGTATTCGTTCCAGCGCGATCCACGGCAATAAAAGCCAAGGAGCACGTACTCGTGCTCTTGCAGACTTTAAAGAAGGTCGTATTCGAATTCTGGTGGCAACTGACATTGCTGCGCGTGGATTAGACATAGAACAACTGCCTCATGTGGTCAACTTTGACTTACCAGATGTGGCTGAAGATTACGTCCACCGTATCGGCCGTACCGGTCGTGCTGGCGCAACAGGTAAAGCGATTTCTTTGGTTGCTGCCGACGAGCTAGACCTGTTACGTGCGATTGAACGTTTGACTCAGAAACTAATCGAACGTCGTTATGAAGATGACTTCATGCCAACACACATGTTGCCAGACACCACATTAGACAACCGCCCAATCAAAAAGAACAACCCAAAAAGACCAAACAACCCTGGCGCACCGCGCCAAGGTAACGGCGCTAAGCAAGGCGGCAACGCAAACAAACAAGGCAATGCGCCTAAATCTGGTAACCGTCGCCCAGCAGACAGAGGCAATGCCCCTGCAAAAGCTGATGTAACTCAAGGTCAAGGCTTACGCAGCAAGCCTCTAGCACCCGCTCGTCGTAACCGCAAGCCAACTCAAGACTAGTTAATACTCACTAAGTCTCGTGCTGAAATAAAAACGATTTAAGTACAAAAAACACCCCTAGCGAACAACATCGCTAGGGGTGTTTTATTATGTCTAGTGTCAATTGCCCTGAACCTTCATTGGTTTTACTAGCCAGATCCAACATTCCCGCCACCCTAACGTGTCCATTTTTTGAGTGCGACATAGGCAAATAAAAACCACCCGAAGGTGGTTTGAAATACACATAATAGTCATCTTCTATGGCTAACTATTCTTAAATTCACTGCCTGATACTTCATCCTGCTCAAATGTATTCGCATCAGAATGGCCAAGCCATTTAGACGTAATCGTACCCGCCGTCATCGAACCATTTACATTCACCGCCGTACGGACCATATCAATACATGGCCTCCATACATAAACATTAATTAAAAAATCTATAGTAAAAAAAATATACGATTAAGTTAAAATACGAAAAAGCTTTTCAGGGTTAAGTATTAAGCTCTAAATTTGCAAGGAAACCTGATTTTTCTTTTGGCTGCCACCCTAATCTTTGTCTTGTTAATACACTTGATGCCGGAGCATCCATACTTACAGGAAATCCTAGCCAACCAAAATGATGTTTTGCTTCTTCAGATGATAGGGCAACTACAGGTATATTCAACCTTCTGCCAATTGCTTCGGCTATGTCTTTAATATGGATGCTTTCTTCTGATACCGCATGATACTTTGCCCCAGCAGATCCTTTTTCAAGAGCTAGCCTATAAAGTGATGCAGCATCAAGTCTATGTACTGCAGCCCACTGATTTAGACCGTCACCAACATAGGCAGAGACATTTTTCTCGCGAGCGATAGCCATCATAAAAGTTGCGAGTCCTTGTTTATTAATATCGTGAGCTTGGGACATCCGTACTACAGAGGCATTGATATTACGTTCAACCAATGTCATTGCAGTTTGTTCTGACACTCGAGGTGACCCACCCGAATCAGAAGGTACATCATCTTCTTCTGAGGTCAGACTATTGGGAGAGAGTGGAAGCGGTAAACCAGAAGTAATAATAAAAGGTTTATTCGAACCTTCGAGAGCGCTACCTATTGCTTCGATGGCTCTACGGTCAAGTTCACAATTTTCTACAAAATTTGAAAAATCATGATTGAAGGCTGCATGAATTACGCCATTAGAAATAGATGCACCACGCTCTAAACTTTCTAGGTCACTCATTTCTCCTCTAAGCACTTCTGCACCAGAGGTTCTCAGAAATTTCTCTCCCTCATCTGACCGGGTTAGTCCTAATACTTGATGTCCAGCATTAAGTAATTCTGGAATAATGGCTGAGCCGATAAACCCTGTAGCACCAGTTATAAAAACTCGCATAATACTTTTCCTTTTAATATTAGATTTAATTTTAAAAAATGTGATTTGTATTAAAAATTAACTATGTGATTTTTAAAAATCATTACCACGCAACGGGGCCTGCATCATCAGAAAAGGTTCCCGTAGGTCCATCGTTACCTATAAGTGCAAGCCGAACCGCTTCTCTAGCCGCCATTTCAACACTTCGTGATCCTGAAAAGTTATTCAGGGCGGTTGCTGAGTGTCCAGGGCAAGCTATGTTTACTTTTATACCTGAGTCTTCAAGTGCAAAAGCAAAAGCAAGAGAAATTGCATGAGCAGCAGTTTTTGACGTTGAATAGTTACCAAACATTGCGCGATGTGAGTTTTCTGGTGTCGAGTTCCATGACAAGGATCCACCAGTGCTCCCCATGTTAACTATGCGACCAGCAGGCGAGTTTCTAAGTAGTGGCAGCATTGCCTGTGTTACAGCAATAACACCGAATACGTTTGTTTCCCAAACTGCTCTAATGTCATTTAGAGATGCCGTTGTTAGGTTATTAAAGCTCATATCTTCTGGGAATGGATCGCTTGAATTTCCAGGCCGAGAAATTCCTGCGTTATTGACTAACACATCAAGTCGACCAAACTCTTCATGTATACGTGACGCTGCTGCTGATATAGATGTTTCATTGGTGACGTCTAACTGTACAGCATGTGCATTCGGACCAATGCTTTGTGCTGCCTTTATACCCTCTTCAATCTTGCGAGATCCTATTAATACAATGAAGCCATTTTTTGAGAGATCTTTTGCTATCTGAAGGCCAATACCTTTATTGGCTCCTGTTACTAATGCAGTTAGATTGTTTGTCATAATTATTCACCTTTATATTTTGCTGGTATAGTTCAAGATATCTGATTCTGTTATAGTTTAAATAAGCGGAACACCATTCCGAATATATTTATACGGAATGATGTTCCGCTTTGCAAGGAGTGTTGTTATAAAAATTGAAAAAAAACCGAGTGATAAAGTCACAGGTGATAAAAAGCGTCAGGTTAGATCAGATGCTAAGCGTAACTCTGATGCATTGTTGCAAGCAGCACTGCAGGTGTTTTCAAGCTCTGGTGTAGATGCACCCATTAGAGAAATAGCCGTTAAAGCTGGCGTAGGTGTAGGGACGTTTTATAGACATTTTCCGAAACGTTCTGATTTAATTGTCGCTGTATTTCGAAAGCAGGTAGATAATTGTGCTAACGATGCGTCTGTTTTTGCCGCAAATTATGCTCCAGGCGAAGCTTTGGGACGCTGGATGCAGCGTTATGCAGATTTCATTATGGCAAAGCGCGGACTTGCTGCGGCATTGTACTCAGGAGATCAAGCCTATTGTAATTTGCCCATTTACTTTGACAAACAACTTAAACCAGCTCTGCAAATGTTGCTTGATGAGGCGGTTAAAATGGGAGAAGCTCGAAGTGGTATTGAACCTGACGATTTACTTAGAGCTGTTGCAAATTTATGCATGTCAGCACAAGACGATAGGATTGAATATTCTCGACGGATGGTTTCTTTGCTTGTTGATGGGGTGCGACACATTGATAATTAAAGAGATGTCTTTCATTTCAGAAAGTTAAGGCGAATAGCTAGATTTGATCACATGTTCCCTGTAAATATTCTCTTATTTGGGCGAAGCGTCGTTCTCACCAATTATTTATTCCATAAGCGAGCGAGCGTTCAAAGCATCATATTTTAGAATGTCGCTTTTAATTCTTGCTCCCCATTTATTTACAAATAACACCACCTCTTGTCTTTCAAAATGCTTCATTAGTGACTCTTGATTTGTCCATTGCTCAGCCACTAACATACGCCCTGCTTCCGCGTCATCTACAGTAACACTGTAAAGAATGCACCCTTTTACGACTTTCGTACTGGAGGTCATATCTTTAATATCAGCAAGAAACTCATCTACATCTGACGGATTGAGGTGAATGTAACCCATGACTATGATCATTTTTTTATCTCTCTTAACTTTAAATCGTGAAACGACTCCATGGTGAAAAGAAGTTCACCATGGAGTCTCAACTAATGTTTAACTGTTGGATAAATTTTAGTACTTAAATAACTGTAAGTACGATCTTGCCCTGAATATGCCCTCTAGCCGCTCTCTCATGCGCCTTGCGAGCATCCTCAAGCGCAAAGGTGCTGTCTATGACAACACGAATAGTACCGTTATCAAGTAATCGCGCAATTTCCTCCAGCTGCGCACCGCTCGAACGGACTTGCGTTGCTGATACGGTGACACCCAGCGACTCGGCTTCCTCACCCCCAGAGAAGCCTAACGGAAAAATTGGATACAAAGCGCCACCCCGTTTAAGGGTGCGCAAGAATCGATCTGTAGTTGGGCCGCCCACTGAGTCGATAACCAAATCAATATCACGGATCATATCCTCTGGAACATTTTTGGTGTAATCAATGAATTCGTCTGCTCCTAAGTCTCGCAGGAGAGTTTCATGCTTACCTGATGCCACTGCAATAACGTGTGCCCCCTTCCACTTTGCAATTTGCACCGCGAAGTGTCCTACACCACCTGCTGCCCCATTTACTAAAACAGTCTTGCCCTCAAGTGACACAGGCTTATGCATATTCGGTTGAAGCGGGTTAGGCTCATTATGACCAAGTTCAATGAGATATTGCCATGCGGTTAGTAACGACATCGGCGCAGCTGCAGCATGTGCGTGATCAATACCTATAGGCTTGAGTGCAACTTCCGATGCCGGCACGCTGACGTACTCTGCATAGGCTTTGGTTTCCCCTGCAAAACCGCTGGGAAAGCGAACCATCGAATACACTTCGTCACCGATGGAAAAGGCCTCCACGTCATCAGCTACCGCTTCAACAATACCCGATACATCCGTCCCAAGAATCACAGGAAAGGACACTTGCGGTTGCCACTCTGGAGGTAGCATTTTGTACCCATCGCGTAAATACCAGTCAGGCGGGTTTACCCCGACCGCGTGAACGCGAATATGAACTTCTCCTGACCTCAGTTCGGGGATCTGAACCTCCTCGTAACGCAGTACTTCGGGGCCACCAAATTCGTGTTGCTGAATCACTTTCATCATAGCAGTAGACATTTCTTTCTCCATTAATAAGAATTGGTTATAGTAACGAGAGCAGTGCTCCATATAAAAGAAGCACTGTTCCGTTTATAGAGAGAAGAATAAGGAGCACCGCTCCGTTTGTCAATAGGAAACATATGCGAGCCGATGCAAAGAAAAATTATGAGCACATACTCACTGTAGCGAGTGCTGTTGTTAAAAAAGACGGGGCTGATGCATCGTTAAGAGATATTGCTCGTAAAGCGGACGTAGGACTTGGTACCTTGTATCGCCATTTTCCAACACGTGAGGCACTGCTCGAAACACTGCTCCGCACAAGCTTTGACGGGCTGAAGGCATCGGCACACGAACTCGAAACTACACGCTCTCCAGATGATGCACTCATATTGTGGTTACGTGATCTCGTTCTATGCGGAAATGACTATCGCGGCGCAATCGCTTCGATGGTGGCCGCCATCGAAGACGAAGAATCTGCGCTCCATGCTTCATGCGTCACAATGAAGAAAGCAGGTACGCGACTGCTTTCCCGTGCACAAGAAAAAGGGCTAGCGCGAGCTGACATTGATGGCGCAGATCTATTTGGGTTAATTAGTGCTCTTGTGTGGCTTGGTGACCAACCCTCACTCGCTCAACGCAGTGATCATCTCTTCGAAATTATAATGAGTGCGATTCTAACGAATTGACCAAAGAGGTCCTCAATAATTCTAGAAATTGTAAAAGCGATTAAATCTATTAAATACTTCTAAGTATTTAATCCTAAGCCGAGGAATGGCAGAAGGCCTTATCCACTTCCAATGATGTTCCGTATTCCATCATGAATTTCAGACACTTATTAGATAAACACAAACTCTCACACCCGCTTTTAAAGAAGTGAATAGATGGTTGTCTGATGTAGGTGTTTACCTAAGAAGGCACCATCGTTGACGTCACTATTATTAATAACAGCTAGCTCAACTGAGAATAAAGCCAAAGAAAGAGATCCAGACATGCATCAAACTCAAAAAGGGAGACTATGGTTCTTCGGATTGAGAGCGCATATGGATGTGGATGCAAGAGCAGGACTGATGCATAGCCTCTGCACGACAGCAGAAAGCGTGCATGACATAAACGAGACGGTAAATCTACTTAACGGAGAAGAGTGCTTTATCCTAGTGAATTCTGGCTCAGAAACTGTCTAGGAACTGGGTCCAAACCAAATATCAAGAAAGCGGTTAATAAAATGGCAGAGGAAAAATGCTCTAGAGACCAAGCAATAAAAAAGCCTCTAGACGTTAGTTTTCACTAACTATCTAGAGGCTTATTTTATATGGTGGGCCTGGAGTGACTTGAACACTCGACCTGCCGATTATGAGTCGGATGCTCTAACCAACTGAGCTACAGGCCCTAAAAGCGGAACAAATTATATATGTATGAATGGTTATTGCCAAGAAGTGGATGCGTTTTTTATTAATTACTCTACTTATCACCAAAACATGGTTGTTTTTTAATCACTTAAGCCACCAAATTTAACGCCCGATGGCACCTGGCGCAACACCAATCACTTTTTTAAACGTCCGTCGAAAGGCAGCTTCACTCTGGTAACCTAGCTGATCACTCAGAATCGCAAGGTTTCTGTCACCATTTTTAATACGCTGTGCGGCCAAACGCATTCGCCATGAGGTCAAATACGCCATTGGCGTCATTCCCATTGTTTTCTTAAATAATCCGCTAAACACCGATCGGGACATACCCGCCTCTTCGGCTAAACTGGCAACTTGCCAAGCCTGTTGAGGCTGCTCATGAATAGCAACGATGGCACGCGCTAGCCTTATATCACTCAGACCCGCCAATAAACCCAATTGGATTTTTTGGGTCTGTATAAACTGTCTAAGCATTTGCACTAGATACGCTTCAGCCAAGCGTTCTACAATCACTTGAGACCCACAGCGTGGCTGCAAACTTTCAGCCAGTAACAACGTATTCAAAGCTAATAGCTGCTGAGCTATACCGTCGTCTTTTTCCACTTTAATCCATTGCCACTCTAAATCGAGCAAAGGGTTTAGGGCTTTCGTACCAAAATCAAATTCACAAATCAGTATACTTGTCTCAAACTGTCTCTTATCAGCAAGGGACACATCCATATTTTGACCGGAAGCAAGCCACACGCCATCACCTTCTTTCAATTCTGTTCGGCTATTGCCTTGTGCCGTTAACGTAAGTTCTCCGCTAATCATATAAAGCCAATAACTTGAATCAGACGACAGGGACAAATGTTCTCTTTGACGAGAAAAGCGAAGGCTGGTTACCGACGTCGCCTTAGGACGGAATGCACTTAATACTGATGAAAGACGATCCATTATAACTTAACCTCAAGCCAAAAATACGATCTGCAATAATTTAAGGATTAATAATCACCAATCGTATCATTTATCACCCTAAACTGTCTAAATCAAAAACTAATCAGCTGATTATAAGGAAAACAAAATGGTCGTTCTAAAGCCTAGAACAGCAACTCCAGAGCTAGTGATTAACACGCTAAAAAGCACTTGGTCTCTAACACAACAAACACCTGAAAATTTTACGATGCTAGTAGTTTATCGTGGTTTACATTGCCCAATTTGCAAAAACTACCTAAGAGAGTTGAGCCGCTTAGCAGACGATTTTTCAGCTAAAGGTGTCAATATCATTGCACTCAGTTCTGATACTGAAGAAAGAGCGCAACTAGCATCGACAGAATGGGAAATTGAAAATCTCACAATGGGCTTTGGCCTGACCGTTGAACAGTCTCAAGCGTGGGGGTTGCACAGAAGTGCTGGCCGAGGCGTCACCAGTATTGGAATCGAAGAACCTGCAGAATTTACGGAACCGGGACTGTATTTAGTGCGTCCTGATGGCACTCTGTACTGGAGTAATATCAACACCATGCCCTTTGCTCGCCCGCACTTTAAAGAGGTTCTTGGAGCAATCGAATTTGCGATTACTAAAAATTATCCAGCGCGTGGCGAGTTAATCTAGCTATAGCCTCTTCGTGTTAATAGATTCTTCTAAAAAGAGTAGTACTCTGGTAATCAGAGTTCTACTCTTTTTGTTTTTATGCCGATTAATAAAATTGCACCATCGGCTTATTTTAGGTCATCGATGTCCGTTAATACCCACGCGCTATTGTGCTGAGTAAAGCCAATTTTGGGGTAATACCCTACGGCCTGAGGTGCAGACAATAAAATCAAAGAGCACGTAGGCTTTAAGGCTTCTTTTGTCATACGGATCAAGGTTTTACCAATACCGGATGCTTGAATAGATTCATCTACGGCGATGTCTGATAAATAACAACAAAACGCAAAGTCAGTCACTGAACGTGCCACACCAATAAGACGTCCTCCCTGCCACGCCGTTACTAGAAGGTTCGCATTTGCCAACATAGCGTCTATCGTCTCAACCTGATCAATCGGGCGGCGCGCGCCTAATGACGTTTTTGATAACAAACCAATAAACTGATCAGCGGTAATCGTTTGGTTAATTTTATACTCAACTTCCATAGCTACGCCCTACGAAACAATAAAAAGACAGCATAGAGTATTTCTGGGAAATAAGGCAAAAGAAAACAAGAAGAGAAAAGTAGGACAAAAAAAAGTGGCGGCTCAAAAGTGAGACGCCACAAAAAAAAGGGGAGTACAAAAATGAATCTTTAGCGATTAAAAGAAACATCGACGTCCTTAAAAAGGACGACTGTCTTGATCTACAAAATAGAAAAAAACAGATCACTGACAAATAAGAAATTACTCTTAAACGTCTATGTGAGGATAAAACGCGTTAATCTCTAAAGCGCTTCAATATGGGGCTATATTAAGAAGAAATGCGCCGTTAAACAACCAATCTGGTGCATCATGAACATTCTTGTCTCGTTCGATGAATGTCACGTAAATTGATGACATTTAGGACCAAAACGTCATTAAAGTGATGTTTTAGTGCCAATATTTAAAGACACTTAGCGTTCAGCGGCGAATACTCGTAATGCTACGCCTGCTGCTGACGTACGATTTTCTACACCAAGTTTAGGAAAGATTTGTTCAAGGTGTTTATTCACCGTGCGTGGGCTCATTTCTAAGATTTCCGCAATGTCTCGATTGGATTTGCCATTGGCAATCCAATGCAACACTTCTGATTCACGATCCGTTAACCCCAGCTCCAGTTTCAGTAACGCAGGGCCCGCCGGTTTGTCTCCGTCTTCGAGCTTCAATAGCACTTCTTTTTGCTCCGTTAAGCCCATCATTTTCAAGCCTAAAGGATAGTCCAATCCGGTTAGTTTCAGCACGTTTCCAACGTCGGGTTGATGGGCCAACCAAAGCCGTATCTGTAATGCCATTTCACTGCTTTGCCATTCGTTACTGGCTCGTGCTCGGGCGAGTAACGCATAGGTTTGTGGCGTCGCCCAGGCGATATCACCAGCCGACGTGGTGGTCATCAAATACTGGCCCATGCTGTCGAGAGCAGACTGGGCGTTGTTGCTCAAACGTGCGTTAGACAAATGCACTCGCATGCGAGCAATCAGCTCATTGGGTTGAATCGGTTTCGTCAGGTAATCCACACCACCGGCTTCAAGGCCACGCACAATGTCGTTGGTGTCGCTCAGACCGGTCATGAAAATGACCGGAATCGACGCCAGACTTTGGTCGGCTTTTAATTGTCGGCAGGTTTCAAAACCATCCATGTTCGGCATGATGGCATCGAGCAAAATAATGTCCGGTCGAATCCGCTTGGCGATCGTCAAGGCTTGTTTGCCTTCAAGGGCGACAAGCACATCCATATTGGCCGCTTCCAAGGTGTCATGAATCAGGCTCAACGCATCGGGCGAGTCGTCGACCACTAAAACAATGTCACTTTTATTACTTGGGTTCATCATTAGACTTCTCGCTTACATTGCTGATTGCACATGAATGCTTCTGTATATAAAGAGCAATCCCATCGAACTGAAAGCTTAGATACAAGCTTTCTAATTGCGCCATATGAAAGGGATCGATCACATCGGTTTTGCCAAGCTGATCCAATACGCCACGCACGCCTTTTTTGTAGCCCATTTCAGCGAACGCCATCAGCTCTCGCACACTTTCGTGATCGGGAATCATCATGGGTTCAGAATGTTCATCTTGCGCATCGCGGGGCGAGTCCAGCGAAAGAGCCAACGGCTCAAGCTCATCCACCTCTGTTTCTTGATACTCCCAATCCAACACCAGCCAATGCTTAATCGCGTCCAGCAACGCACTGTTATTCACCGGTTTCACTAAGTACTGATTAAACGCCGCTTGCTCGTCTGGCTTGCGTTGGTTTTCTTGTGCGTCCGCTGACAGCATTATAATAGGCGTGCTATAACCGCGATCTCGCAGTAATTTTGCCAGCGTCAAACCGTCCATTCCGGGCATGGAAACATCCAGAACGAACAAATCAGGCGAGCAAGATTCCAGTTCGTCTAAACAGACTTTCGCGTCTGAGGCTTCCAACACATTAAAGCCAAGTGGCACCAAAATGTCCGACAACAAACCTCGTACGACTGGATCATCGTCCACCACCATCAAGGTGCGTTGATACCCTCGGTAACTCACAATGCGCTTGTATTCATAGGCAGACGAATCCCCTTGGCTCACCCAAGGCAACATAAGGCTAACGCGAAACTCGCTGCCTTCGCCGACCACCGATCTAGCCTGTAAATCACCACCCATGACTTCGGTCAACAGCTTCACAATCGTCAAGCCCAACCCTGTGCCGGGCAAATTCCCTGTGCTGATGTCGCGCACACGTTCGAATGGATCGAAAATACGCTGTAAATGCTCTTCTTTAATACCAAGCCCTGTGTCGCGAATGACAAATTCCGCCACTTGATTACGATAGTTCACTTCGAACAAAATTGAGCCTTTTGGCGTGTACTTCACCGCATTTGACAACAGATTGATCAATATTTGTCGTAATCTTTTTTCATCCGTCACCACATGTTGAGGCAAAGGCGCCAGAATTTTGGCCTTCAATTGAATGCCTTTGTCACGCGCTTGCATAGCAAACATACTGTTTAACTGATCGATCAGTTTTGGAAAGTCCACCGTGTTGCGATACAAATCAAAGCGCCCTGCTTCAATCTTAGAAATGTCCAACAAGCCTTCAATCAAATCCGCCAGATACAAACCACTGCGATGAATGATGTCCAAACCGTTTTGATGTCCTGACGGCGTATTTTGTTTCTCGGACAATAGCTGAGCGTAGCCAATTATCGATTGCAGAGGTGTACGTAATTCATGGCTGATCCCCGTTAGATAGCGACTTTTCGCTTCATTTGCGCGTTCAGCTTGTTCTTTTGCGCTCTGCAATGCTCTGTCTGTTTCTTGGTGAGCGTCGACTTCACGGATCAGTTTTCGAGTTTGTCGGTTGGACTCTTTTTGCGCCACAACTCGGCTTTCATGGGCCAATAAAAACAACCAAGATAAGACGCCAGACACAATCAACAAAGTAAAAAACAATGCAAACATAGTGTCTTGTAGCAAGATTTCTTCCTCTACAGAGTTCGGTGCCATTTGACGATAGATCAACATCATCAAAGCCGCATTGATAATGTTAATGACCGTTAAAAGCGACAAAAACCGTCCGAAGCGTGATTTCAATGCTTTAACCAAACGCTTCGGCAAAAACAGCTTAAAGAAATAATCACTTTGCTGAGTAATGCTCGCTTGCGGCTTACAACTGTCCAAGCAACGCACATCCAAGGAACAGCACAAAGAACAAATCGGCTGCATATACGCCGAGCAAAAACTCATGTCTTCTGTTTCAAAGGCGTTTTCACAAATTCCGCAGGTCAAGGTGACGTATTTAGGATTGCGCTGTTGCGCCAGTTCGATCATCGGAATCAATTCTGGGCTTTGTCGGGCAAGGTAATATTTACCCTTGGTTAACCAAGCAATTAAGGGAACAAAAATAAAACAGGTGCCGAGCGAAATAAAGTGACAAAGGCTTTTCGCCTCTTCACCAAACACGCCCAAATAACTCACCAACCCCAGCGTGGTCGCGATCAACATAGATCCAGTGCCGACGGGATTAATGTCGTACAAATGCGCGCGTTTGAACTCCACATAATTCGGACTTAAGCCAAGCGGTTTGTTGATCAATAAATCCGCCGACAAACTGCCTAACCAACTCACCGCCGCAATCGCAAACACACCCAAAATCGCGCCAAGCGCCTGATAAATACCCAACTCCATCAGCAATAACGCAATGGTAACGTTGAATACCAGCCAGACAACTCGACCCGGATGGGAATGGGTTAAGCGCGAGAAGAAATTAGACCATGCAATCGAACCAGCATACGCGTTGGTCAGATTGATTTTCATCTGACAGATAAACACAAACACCGCCGCCAGAATGAGCGCGGTTGTTGGCGAGGTAGTCAAAAAGAAAAAGATACGCTGATACAAATACGTTGGGTCGGTAGCTTGTATTGTGGTCGCACCATCGGATATGGCCAAATAAGCTAAAAACGAGCCTAGCAGCATTTTAATCGCGCCGATAAACACCCAACCAGGACCGGCCAATATCAACCAAAACCACCAGCGTTTTCGGTTTTGCTTGGTCTTTTTCGGGAAAAATCGTAGATAATCGACTTGCTCGCCGATCTGCGCCATTAAGGCAAACAACACAGACGCCGCCGAGCCAAATAAGATCCAATCAAAATGCTGACTTTGCGGTAAATTCACCGGCGCATACTGAGTCCAACCTTCAAAATTTTGATATTCCTGAGTCACCACCACGCCAATGGCGGCCACTTGCAACGTCAGCCAAATCCATTGAGTACCGTTTTGAAAACGACTAATTGCACGGATACCGTGCGTTACAATGGGAATCACAAACAAAGCCGACAACGCATACCCAATCTGCAAAGGAATGCCCAACAAGACTTCCAATGCCGAGGCCAAAATGGCGGCTTCAATCGCAAAAAAAATAAAGGTGAAGGTCGCGTAAATCAGCGAGGTAATGGTCGATCCAAGATAACCAAAACCCGCTCCACGCGTCAGCAAATCGATGTCCAAACCGTGCTTCGCCGAATAATACGCGATAGGAAACCCCGTCACGAAAAACAACGCAAGCACCGTGAGAATCGCCGCCACCGCATTGGTAAAACCATAAGCAAGCGTGATCACCGCGGCTAACCCTTCCAGCGCCAAAAACGCCGTCGCACCGAGCGCCGTATGACCGACACGGTCGATGCTCATCGTATGACCTTGTTTAGAGGTATAGCGTAGTGCGTAATCCTCCATCGTTTGATCGGCGACCCACTTGTTATAGTGGCGTCGCACTTTAAAGATCTTTTGTGTCGCCTTCATAACATCTCGCGATTACGCAAAAGCGAGCAGCAAGCCCGCCGTAGCAATCACAGAACCACTCATTCGCGTCACTAAAGGCGTCCCCATCTTCGCCATCCACTGACCAAAACCAAGACCAACCACATGCAAGCCAGCCGTTGCGACAGCAAAGCCAAGCGCATAGTGCAGGCCATCCGCGTTTAACGGCATTTCCATTCCATGCGCGACTCCGTGGAATAACGCAAAACTCGCGGCAATCGCCGCGCAAACTGCCGTAGACAAACGCTTAGCAAACAACACCAAGGCACCCAAAATAATCACTGACAATAAAATACCTTGCTCAACAAATGGCACACTCAAACCCGCCACCGCTAAACCGCCACCCGCGAGCATGGTTATAACAAACGCGGTAGGGATCGCCCACAAAGCACGACCACCCAAACTGGACGCCCACAAACCAATCGCCAGCATCGCCAAAAGATGATCAAAACCACCGACTGGATGAAAAAAACCCGCCATAAAACTGGCCGCGTGCTCGTGACTCGGGTGCGCAAGTGCCGCGCCAGACGCCAATAAAAACACAGTGCTAGACAATATTTTTGCTATAGATAAACGCATACTTTCACCTCACCCTTTGATTAAACAACCGCTTTCGCAGCAGGTAACTCTTTTGCTTCCAACATACCTTCCGACACAATGATCCGAATAATTTCATCCAAACCTTGCGCTTTTTTGAGGTTCGAAAAGATAAACGGACGATCGCCACGCATCATTTTCGCATCACGATCCATTACTTCTAATGACGCGCCAACTAACGGTGCCAAATCGGTTTTATTGATAATCAGCAAATCCGATTTCGTAATACCCGGGCCACCTTTACGAGGGATTTTATCCCCTGCAGACACGTCGATCACATAGATCGTAAAGTCGGACAACTCAGGGCTAAAAGTCGCGCTCAGGTTGTCACCGCCGCTTTCTACAAACACCACATCCAACTCACCGTGGCGCGCTAATAACTGATCAATGGCCGCCAAATTCATCGACGCATCTTCACGAATCGCCGTATGCGGACAGCCGCCCGTTTCGACACCGACAATACGGTCCGCGTCTAACGCTTCGTGTTCCGTCAAAAATTTTGCGTCTTCTTGGGTGTAAATATCATTGGTGACCACGGCGATGTTGTAATGATCTCGCAAGGCAGAACATAAAGAGCGTAAAAGCGCCGTTTTACCCGATCCAACAGGACCACCCACACCAATACGTAATGTTTGTTTTTTCATAACCTGTTCCCTTGTTCTTAACTGAATAAATAAATGTCTGCTGCCCTTAGCTCCTCCCCCTGCTAAGGGGGAGGTTGGGAGGGCGTCAAGCTCTATAACCCCACCCTAGCCCTCCCCTTCATAAGGGGAGGGAATAATACAAAAGTCCTTAGCTCCTCCCCCTGCTAAGGGGGAGGTTGGGAGGGGGTCAAGTTCTAAAACCCCACCCTAGCTCCTCCCCCTGCTAAGGGGAGGGAATTAAGAGCGAAACAGCCGCGAGTATTGTGTTTCATGCTGTGCGCTGGAAATGGCAATCGTTGGCAAACCAGCGCCAATTCGATCTTCTTCAACCGTGAGTGACAATTCGATGGCTTGCTGAATGTCGCCCTGTAACTCACCGAGTAATTCTTGCGCTTGGGTTTGCCCCAACGGCATCAGTTTGGTCGCGGCGGCAATTTGGTTTTCAAGCCAAGACCAGGTAAAGCCAAGCGCCGCAAGGTCAAAACCCATCTGCCAATGATGCGCGGCAATCGCAAACAAGGCGACAAAACTGATGTCTTCTGAGCGTTCAAACGGTGTGTCTATTTCTAAACTGCGCATTAATCGAGATAACGCTTCGCCCATCGCGGTATCGTTCAGGCGTAATTCTTTCGTTTCCCGGCAAGCCAACGCCAAATCATTCAGTTCCAATAAACGCGCGGTGTTTTCTTGCTGCGCGGCGTCCATACACAAACGCAAAACGGGCAAATCAACCCGCGCGACAGACTGTTGTATTTGCAACCCGGTCCAGTCCAACACATCGGCTTTATTTTTTACCCAACCTTGGTCGATGGCGTATTCCATGCCTTGAGAAAACGCATAACCGCCAACAGGCAAGCTCACGCTACTGAGCTGCAATAAGCGCAATAAGCTCGCCTCAGTGGTGACTATGGCCATGACTATTGCCTCCAGAACTATTTCCTCCAGAACTATAGGCTCCAGACTCTGGCACAAACACGGCGTCTTCATGACTGACGATCAAGCCCAACATGTGCAGCATGTCTTCCAATACATGATCCGGTTTAATGCGTAACCAGCGCTCGCCAACTTGGATCTTGGTGTGGCGATTGCCTAAGTGATAACAAGCTTTGGAAAAGGCTTCCCAATCTTCACAACTGGCGTGCGCCACGTCTTCCACCGCACCATTCACTTGAACGATTTTGCCGCATTCAGACTTCAAAAATTCACCGACTAACAGCGGTTTACCACGTTCCAAAAAAACACGAACATCTTCGTTGTTGTCGCCCACTAGCTTAAGACGCCCACGGTCGCGTTGTTCGTGCGTCAGCGTCACCGTGGTGTGAACAGGATCATGGCAATGAGTGCCTAATCGCTCGTAAATATCTAGCATCGTATGTTCCTAAAAATGTTTCTAAAAACGTTCCTAAAAAAGAGTCTCTAAAAGAGAGTATAAAGTTGAGCCAACGGCAATACTTCAGCAGGCTCGCACGTTAACAATTCGCCATCGGCGCGCACTTCATAGGTTTGCGGGTCGACAGTAATGTTCGGCAGCCAATCGTTGTGAATCATGTCGAGTTTGGAAATGTTGCGGGTGTTTTTACAGGCCACCAAAGTCCGATCCAAACCAAGAGATTCTTTCAAGCCATTGTTCAGCGCCGCTTTAGACACAAAGGTCACTGACGTGGCTGCCGCGGCTTTGCCAAAAGAACCAAACATAGGACGATAATGCACAGGCTGCGGCGTTGGAATAGAGGCATTTGGGTCGCCCATTGGCGCGCTGGCAATCATCCCGCCCTTGATAATCATCGACGGTTTCACGGCAAAAAACGCCGGTTTCCACAAGACTAAATCCGCCATTTTACCCGGCTCAATCGAACCGACTTCGTGACTAATACCATGCGCGATCGCTGGGTTAATGGTGTACTTGGCAATGTAGCGACGAGCACGAAAGTTGTCTGCACCGAGTTCTTTGTCTTCGGCCAACAAGCCAAATTGCTGCTTCATTTTGTGAGCGGTTTGCCATGTTCGTGTGACGACTTCGCCCACTCGGCCCATGGCTTGGGAATCGGACGAGATCATACTAAACGCGCCACGATCGTGAAGAACGTCTTCCGCCGCGATGGTTTCTTTTCGAATCCGCGAATCGGCAAACGCTACGTCTTCAGGAATATTGCTGTCCAAATGGTGACACACCATCAACATGTCCAAATGTTCGTCTACCGTGTTGCGAGTATAAGGACGCGTTGGATTGGTCGACGATGGTAAGACATTAGGATTCGAACAGGCTTGGATAATGTCTGGCGCGTGACCGCCGCCCGCGCCTTCTGTGTGATAAGTGTGGATCACACGATCTTTAAAAGCCGCCAAGGTGCTATCAACAAAACCCGATTCGTTTAGGGTGTCGGTGTGGATCGCCACTTGCACGTCGTATTTTTCCGCCACACTCAAACAGCAATCTATCGACGCTGGCGTGGTGCCCCAATCTTCATGCAGTTTTAAACCACAAGCGCCCGCTTCGAGCTGCTCTTCTAGCGCTTCTGGCAAGCTGGCGTTACCTTTACCGAGAAAACCTAAGTTCATCGGCATGCTATCAGTGGCTTGTAGCATTTTGCCAAGATACCAAGGCCCCGGCGTACAAGTGGTCGCTTTGGTGCCCGTTGCGGGCCCAGTGCCACCGCCGATCATGGTGGTGACGCCAGAGGTTAAGGCTTCTTCAATTTGTTGCGGGCAAATAAAGTGAATGTGCGCGTCAATGCCACCCGCCGTTAGGATAGAACCTTCCCCCGCGATGACTTCGGTTCCCGGCCCAATCACTATGTCTACATTGTCTTGTACGTCTGGGTTGCCTGCTTTGCCGACTTTAAAAATACGGCCCGCTTTGATGCCCACATCGCCTTTTACAATACCCCAATGATCAAGCACCAAGGCATTGGTGATAACCAAATCCACCGCAATATCATTCGTTACTTGGCTTTGCCCCATGCCGTCACGGATGACCTTGCCGCCGCCAAATTTCACTTCGTCGCCGTAAACAGTGAAATCTTTCTCAACCTGAATCCAGAGGTCGGTATCACCTAAACGCACGCGGTCTCCGGTGGTCGGGCCAAACATTTGCGCGTAGCTGTTTCTATCCATTTTTTTCGTTTGGCTCATGATTCTTTCTCCGAATGGTTAGCAAGAGAACCCATCACTTCACCACGGAAACCATAAATGGTTTTGGTGCCTGCGTATTCGACCAGTTCCACTTCGCGGCCTTGGCCAGGTTCAAAACGCACTGCGGTGCCAGAGGCAATGTTCAAGCGAAAACCTTTGCTCACGTCGCGATCAAAAGACAAGGCGGGGTTCACTTCGTAAAAATGATAATGGGAGCCAATTTGCACAGGGCGATCACCGGTATTTTCGACACGAACCTTCACCGTCTTTCGACCCACATTAAGTTCAATATCGCCGTCGGCTACCTGTATTTCACCTGGAATCATGATGCTATCCTTTAAAAAAAGAACCTAGTTAATACCTTTTAATGACGTAACCAGTAGTCATGCAAAGGTCTCTAGTTGATGGGATTGTGGACAGTAACTAACTTAGTGCCATCAGGAAACGTCGCTTCCACCTGCACTTCGTGGATAAGTTCAACCACACCGTCCATTACTTGTTCCGCGCTTAATACCGTTTTGCCGTATGCCATTAATTCCGCCACGGTTTTGCCATCGCGAGCGCCTTCGATAATCTCCATGGTGATGAACGCCATGGCTTCGGGGTAATTCAATTTAAGGCCACGATTCAAGCGACGCTCAGCCAGCAAAGCGGCGGTGAACACAAGCAGCTTGTCTTTTTCTCTTGGGAGTAGTTCCATTTTTCATGCCTCTTCATGTGACTTTCACATTATTTTTTTGAACCAAAACGGATCACGCGCACCTTTTTAGGTCGACCAGATTCTTGGTTCGTTGCTTTCTTTTCCTAGTAATGCCGGACGAATGTCTTGCCAGCATTGAATAAATAACTGTTTCACTTGTTCAGAATCATCATGAATACTGCGAACCATAATGTAATCTCCCACCAGAGTGACGCCACTTAATGAACCATGCTCAGTGCAATGCTGACGCAGTTTGTCGATTAATTCGTCGTGATTGACTGAGTTAGAAGGTTCTGACGATTCAAAAGGACCTGCAATCATCAAACCATTAATCGGTTTGCCATCTAGTCCTGCTTTGGCCGAAAAAATAGCTCGGCTGTTATCATCAATCACCAAGCGTTCGCGGACTTTAATACGACCGTTTTGACGTATCTGAAAGCCTTGCTCTGCGTGGCCTTCACCAAAGTCTTGATGGTTGGCCGGTAAGCCGAAACAGGTGATTTCCCAGCCAATAAACTTGGCGTTGTCTGCAAGGTCGATGCTGTTTTCAAGGCGAGTATGGGCGTTTGGATAAAGAATGGTTTCCTGTGGTAACCATTCCATTAAGCTATTTTTAGCGATGTTTAATTGCGTCACTTGATGTTGTAGAGTTTTGTCTTCTCGAGCGCGATATACTCGACCAGCACCCGGCGTGGTGATCAAAACGTGAGTGTTTTCTGCAAGATTCGCCGTAATCGTGAGTCGATCACCAGAAACCAAGCCACCCGGTGGATGCAATAAATACACATGCGCCGTGTCTCGGCCTTCTGGATAAAAAGGCTTTTGTACATACAAAGGCCCTTTGTGATCGCAGGTTTTAAGCACCGTACCGCGAGCGGTTTGGCAAAACCCCAGCGTAAGGAACGCATGCCACTGGGATGCTGGCGCTTCCACTGGCGGCACGAGTTGTAGCGAAATATTTTCTGCTAAAGCAAGATTATGTTTATTATTCATTAATGCCCTATAAGCGTTTTGCGCGTGGCGGCTAATCGCCATTCAATGCAAAAACTAGACCTGCAAAAACTAGACCGCCAAATACTGCTTAATCAAAGTATCGTTAAGATTTTCCATTTTATCCGCCGCCACAATGCGCCCCTTTTCCATCAGGCGAAATTCCTTACCGACACGACGCGCAAAGCCCAATTTCTGCTCCACCAGAATCACGGTGAGACCTTCTTCTTTATTGAGTTTTAAAATAACGTCGCCGATTTGCTTAACGATGTTGGGCTGAATACCTTCATTGGGTTCGTCCAAAATCAACACGCTGGGCTCCAAAACCAAGGCGCGACCAATCGCCAGCTGTTGTTGCTGTCCACCGGACAAATCGCCACCACGACGATGCAGCATGTCTTTTAATACGGGGAAGAGTTCAAAGATTTTTTCTGGAACCTCTTTCGGACTGTCTGTCGTACGCTTACCACGCACAGGCAAACCAATGCGCAGGTTTTCTTCCACCGTTAACATAGGAAAAATATCGCGCCCTTGAGGCACATAACCAATGCCTGAATAAGCGCGTTTTTCTGCGCTTTGTTTATTTAACGCTGCGCCTTTCATGGTGATCTCGCCGCTTTTGATTGGTAGCAAGCCCATGATGGCTTTGAGCAAGGTGGTTTTACCCACGCCGTTACGACCCATGATGCAGGTGATCGAACCGGTTTCTATTTCTAAATCCAAGCCCCAAAGAATCTGCGTTCCACCATAAAGTTGATCGACATTGTTAATTGAAATCATGCTCTTTCTCCCTTACCTTCTTCTGCGGCTTCTTCACCTAGGTAGACTTCAATCACATCTTTGTTGCTTTGAATTTGATCCATGGTGCCTTCGGCCAACACAGAGCCCTGATGCAAAACGGTCACAGTACGGGCAATACTGCGCACAAATTCCATATCATGCTCGACCACAATCACGGTGCGTTCCCCCGCCAAAGAGGTCAACAATTCCGCGGTGCGCTCGGTTTCTTGGGCTGTCATGCCCGCTACGGGTTCATCAATTAATAAGAGTCGCGGATCGGCCGCCAATAGCATGCCAATCTCCAACCATTGCTTTTGACCATGAGACAAAGCGCCCGCCAACATAAATCGATGCTTCGCCAAGCCTACCGTTTTTAATACTTCATCAATGCGGTCGATCTGAGTGGGTGTTAAACGCGAGAACAAGGTCGGTAATACTCGCTTGTCGGTTTTCAGTGACAGTTCCAAATTGTCGAACACGGTTTGCTCTTCAAACACGGTTGGTTTTTGGAATTTACGACCGATGCCAAGTTGCGCAATTTCTGCTTCGTCTTTGTTCAATAAATTGTGATTTTGCCCGAAGAAAACCGTACCGGAATCGCACTGAGTTTTGCCGGTAATCACGTCCATCAAGGTGGTTTTACCTGCGCCATTGGCGCCAATCAAACAACGTAATTCTCCGTCGTTGATATACAGGTTCAAATTATTCAGGGCTTTGAACCCGTCAAAGCTCAAGTTCAAATCTTCCACATACAAGATCATTTGATTGCCGACATTGACGGCGGCTTGTTCTGGCGCCAGAAACGGCCACACCTGATCGCGGCGGAAAAATTCACGCGTGCTTTCTAATCTGTTCAAAGCTAAAGCGCTCATGCTTGTGGCTCCTTATTCATAGCGGTTTTTCGTTTGGCTTGTAACTGCCCATACAAACCCATTAAGCCTTTTGGTAAATATAAGGTGACAAGAACGAACATCGCGCCCAAGGCGAACAACCAAGCATCGGGCATAATCGCCGTGAAACGGGTTTTTGCGTAGTTCACCAACAAGGCGCCAATCACCGCACCAATCAAGGTGCCACGACCACCCACTGCGACCCAAATCACCATCTCGATGGAGTTGATCGGTGAAAATTCGCCCGGGTTAATAATGCCAACTTGCGGTACGTACAATGCACCAGCAATCCCTGCGATCACCGCCGAATAGACAAACAACCACACCTTGTAACGGTCGGTTCGATAGCCAATAAAGCGCGAGCGGGATTCCGAGTCACGAATCGCCAACACCACCTTGCCGAGTCGAGAGGATAAGATTTTCTGACTGACCACAAAAATCACTGCCAGTAAAATCGCGGTGATCATAAACAAAGCAACACGTGTGCTGTCGGCTTGCAGATTAAAACCTAGAATTTCTTTAAAATCGGTTAAGCCATTGTTACCGCCAAAGCCCATTTCATTACGGAAAAACGCCAGCAATAAAGCGTAGGTTAAGGCTTGCGTCATAATAGAAAGGTAAACGCCTGTCACGCGAGAACGAAACGCCAACCAGCCAAACACAAAGGCCAATAATCCTGGTACAACAACCGCCATCAACATGGCGAACCAAAAGTGATCCATGCCAAGCCAAAACCACGGCAATTCTTTCCAATCCAAAAACACCATAAAGTCAGGTAACAATGGATTCCCATAGACGCCACGGTCACCTATTTGACGCATTAAATACATGCCCATGGCGTAACCGCCTAAGGCGAAAAATGCCCCGTGACCTAAGCTCAAAATACCGCAATAGCCCCAGATAATATCCACCGCCAACGCCAACATGGCGTAGCACAAATATTTACCCAACAAGGTGATGGTGTAAGTGCTGACGTACAACACGGAGTCTGCAGGTAAAAACAAGTTCGCCGCAGACGCGAGAATTGTCACGCCCAATAAGATCACCACAAATGGCAGCGTGTGCTTGCCAGACGTGCGCCCTTCCGAAAAATACTTCATAAGACGTGTCATTCTGCCGCCCTCCCTTTTTGTGGAAAGAGTCCTTTAGGACGTTTTTGAATAAAGAGAATAATAAACACCAATACAATAATGGCCGCGAGTACTGCCCCCGTGGTTGGTTCTAAGAATTTCGTCGCGATGCCCAACGTAAAGGCCGCCACTAATGTTCCCAATAGGTTACCCACGCCGCCAAACACCACGACCATGAAAGAGTCGATAATGTAAGCTTGACCCAAGTTCGGCCCAACGTTGGTTAATTGACTTAACGCCACACCGGCAATGCCCGCAATACCAGAGCCCAGACCGAAGGTCATCGCATCGACCCAGTTGGTTTTCACGCCCATGGCTTTGGCCATATTGCGGTTTTGCGAGACCGCTCGAACGTTTAAGCCAAGAGAGGTTTTTTTCAAAATAATCACCAAGGCGATAAACACCAGTAGAGCAAACGCCAAGATGTACAAACGGTTTAACGTCAGCGACAACACAGGGTTTATTTCCCAAGAGCCACTCATCCAACTCGGTGTCGACACCTGACGGTTAAGCGGGGAAAAGATGGTTCGTACTAGCTGCTGCAAGATCAAACTGATACCGAACGTCGCCAATAAGGTTTCCAACGGACGACCGTGCAAATGACGAATCACCAAGCGTTCGATCAAAACGCCCATCAAACCCGACACCAAAAACGCCGCCGGAATCGCCACCCAAATCGAATAATCGATGTAGTTCGGCATGATTAACTGCACAACATACGTCGTATAAGCGCCAAGCATGATCATCTCGCCGTGGGCCATGTTGATCACGCCCATGACGCCAAAGGTAATCGCCAAACCAATCGATGCCAGCAACAAGACTGACCCAAGGCTTAAACCAAAGAACAACTGATCGACAAAAGCAAAGCGGTTGGCTCTTTGTGCGATATTGTCTAAAGCGGCATTCGATGCACTTTGAATCGCTGGATTCTCGTCGCGGGACAATGTGGTCAACAAGTTTCGAACGTCGTTTTCTAAACTGTCTGCCAAGGTATCGATGGCCGCAATGCGATTCGATACCGCCAATTGCGTTTGCGAAGCGGTATTCATCGCCAACGCTAAGCCCATGGCTTGTTTAACTTTTTTGTTGGTTTCATTCGGATAAAGGCTTTCTAAAATGTCGACCGTGTCGTCGTCTAATTTAGACAACAACTCACGTACAGCGCTTTCGCGTACGCTGGGTTTTTTAGAGGTTAATTGAATGCGCGCAATGGCGTTGCGTAAGTAGCCGCGTAATGTGTTGTTCACACGGATTTTTTTGACGTCTCGTTTGGTCAGCGCAGGATTGGCTTGACCCGTGAAAACGTCTTTATAAAAGGTTTCGCCATTTGTATCGAACTGCCCAACGACCTGCTTGGTCGATTTAATATAATACAAATCGCCATTTAATAAGGTGCGAAAAAGTGGCAATACGGTCTCGTCGGATGCTTTTTCTATTTTGTCTAAAATAGGCACCATTTTACTAATTTTTGCATCGGCCAAGTCAGCTAACAGAGGATCAAGAGACGTGGATTCCACTGCAAAACTAGGAAGGGAAAAGAGCCCAAAAAGACAGCAACACAGTGCCATGCAATGTCTCAAGGTGATACGTCTCAAGGGGATACGTCTCAAGGTCATACTCCGTGTATCGGTAGGTTTATTGCGATAAGGCTTGTTGAACAAAGCACTTAAAAGAATGGATTTAAAAACAAACAGGGTAAAAAAGGCTCTCTGACTAGACTATTTTCCAGCCAGACAGAGAGCCAACGTTAACCCTGGGATGAGGTCAAATTAATAGTTTTGGCCTGAACAAGTTTTGGTTTTCGTGTTGTAGTTACCGCACTTGATCGGCGCCGTCCAATCTGAGATCAGATCTTTCGAACCTGGTAGGAAGTCAGACCAAGCATCACCGGCAACCACACCGTCGGTTTCCCAAACGACTTCAAACTGACCGTTGTCTTGAATCTCGCCAATCAGAACTGGTTTGCTCAAGTGATGGTTTTTGTTCATCACTGCAATGCCGCCCGTTAGGTTTGGTGTTTTCTGACCGATCATCGCTCGCTCAACTGCATCAACATCCGTTGTGCCCGCTTGAGTCACCGCGTTTGCCCACATTTTGAAACCGATGTAAGTCGCTTCCATTGGGTCGTTCGTTACGCGTTTTGGATTCTTGGTATACGCTTTCCACGCTTTAATAAAAGCTTCGTTTTCTGGTGTATCAACACTTTGGAAATAGTTCCAAGCGGCTAAATGACCAACCAAGGGCTTAGTGTCTAAACCAGAAAGCTCTTCTTCACCCACAGAGAACGCCACGACAGGGATGTCTTCAGCTGAAATACCTTGGTTACCCAACTCTTTGTAGAAAGGAATATTGGCGTCACCATTAATAGTCGAAACAACCGCCGTTTTCTTGCCTTCGCTGCCGAATTTCTTCACATCAGAAACAATAGACTGCCAATCAGAATGACCGAACGGCGTGTAGTTAATCATGATGTCCTTCGCCGCAACACCTTTGCCTTTTAGGTAGGATTCAAGAATTTTATTGGTAGTACGTGGATAAACGTAATCGGTACCGGCGAGAACAAAACGCTCTACACCCAGATCATTCATCAAGTAATCCACCGCAGGAATGGCTTGTTGGTTTGGCGCCGCGCCTGTGTAAAACACGTTTTTAGACGACTCTTCGCCTTCGTATTGCACTGGGTAGAACATCAAACCGTTCAACTCTTCCAATACAGGTAAAACCGATTTACGAGAAACCGACGTCCAGCTACCGAAAATCACATCCACTTTGTCTTGAGTTAACAACTCACGACCTTTTTCTGCAAACAATGGCCAGTTAGACGCAGGGTCAACCACAACCGCTTCTAACTTCTTGCCAAGCAAACCGCCCTTTTTGTTTTGGTCATCGACCATCATCAAGACCGTGTCTTTCAGCGTTGTTTCGGAAATCGCCATGGTGCCAGACAAGGAATGCAACACACCGACCTTAATCGTCTCTGCCGCCAATGCCGGAAGTGCAATAAGCGTTGCACCAGAGAGCACAATCGCAGAAGTAAGCGCTTTGATTTTCATAATTGGAGCCGTCCTATTGTGATTTATAATATTGTTGAGTCGAACAAGAGGTTTAAACACCTCGTATCAGTAGACCCAGTATTAAAAAATCACCGTAAGAAAGGTATGCGCGAAATGACTTAGGGGGATACGTCATTTGACGTATATGGCAGTTTTTTCCCCTCCCCTTTCTTCAAGGGTTCATCTCTTGATCTGTCCCTTCCCCTTATCACTTCCAAGGGGAAGGTTAGGATGGGGTTGCTCTTTGATTCCATTCTAACGCTTTGTATTCATGAGCTTTATTCCGCTCTTTAATCCAGGAAAAGGCTGGGCGTGTAACTTTTGCCCGCTGTCTAGTTCAAGAACGTACAAAAGACTAAGTCTACTAATCACTAAATTCCCTCCCCTTTCTTCAAGGGGAGGGGTTAATCTCTTCTTTGAGTTCCATTCAAACTCTTTGTAATCCCAACCTTTATTCCGCTCTTTAATTCAGGAAAAGGCTGGGCGTGTAACTTTTGCCCAGAGCCGCAAAAACTTCAGTTTAAAGAAAAGCAAAAAATCGCTTTAAGATCTTTAATGCCTGATTTTCTTCATAAGCGCATGATTGCTTCCTACGCTCGTTATATCGTAAGGCATAAATTGTTTTCGCTGTTGTGAGAAAGGATATTTTTAACTGACTCTGAAACTCCATAAGGTCGCGCAATCAGGATTGCGTCGAAGTGACTTCATCGGTTTTCGTAGGCCTGCATGAGGGAGGCGCGACCGTAATCAGGCATTGGTAGCTGAGCTGTGTAAGTCGTCCTTTAGGGCGACATCAAGGTTTGTAAACTAAGCACTGGCAGCCAATTAAAAAGTCTTTTAGTATCAATGAATAATAATTTTAAGCTCAGTAATAACGCACTGTGGGTAAATGTATAAACGCGCATGCTCGTTTTTTCAGCTTTATCTTTTGTAGATATCTTTATTAATGGCTTTAGCGCCAATGATTTATGGTCATATCAAGAAGATTTTAAAATTGGCTAAACACGCATGCGCACTATTAATCTGTTAGGTTTAAGGAGAGTTATGCGTAATATTCTTGTTTTAATCAGTTCTCTATTTTTTATAGGTTGCTCATCTATTAGTAATGTGATTCCTGTAGGTAAAGATACTTATCGAGTTAGCTCTGAAATGAGTGGTCAATTTCCTAGTTGGTCAGATGTAAAAGGACTGTCTCTATCCAAAGCTAATGAGTTTTGCAAGGCTAAAGGCATGTACATGAAGGAAGGTGATTGGGAAACTCATGGTGCTAGAGGTTGGACTCCGTTAAATGCAGAGCTTACTTTTACCTGTATTGCTGAGTGACTTTAAACCTAACAAGGCGTTAAGTGCCCAGAGGGATACACATGGCAAAGAAACAAGAAATGGATGCACTTCTTTTTATTGATACCAATATACTCTTGGATTTCTATCGAATCAGGAAGTCTGACATAAGTATAAAATACCTTGAGCAAATTGAAGCCTGCAAAGATAGGCTTATTACTGGTTCGCAGGTAGAAATGGAATATAAGAAAAATAGACAAAAGGTAATTGTAGAATCTTTAAATCAATTCTCTAAACCTGATTGGGGAAAGCTGTCCGCTCCAGCATTATTGGCAAGCTTTCAGGCTTCTCAAACAATAGATAAGAAGAAAAAGGAAATTGACGGGCAATATAAAAAGGTTAACGAGAAAATTCAAAAAATTCTAAGCAACCCTGGTCAAAATGACCCTGTGTATCAATCTTTGCAGCGCGTATTTAAGCATTCATCACCATATAACCTAAACAGAGATGCAAAGATTCGATTTAAGATACGTAATCTTGCAAAAAAACGCTTCATTCTTGGTTATCCACCCCGTAAACAAAATGATACTTCAATTGGTGATGCAGTTAATTGGGAATGGGTTGTAAATTGCGCCATAGAAAGTGGAAAGGATATTGTGATTGTTACTCGCGACGAGGACTTTGGTTCAATCTATAAGGATAAGTCATATCTCAATGACTGGTTGAAGCAAGAGTTTAGCCAGCGAGTAAGCCAAAAAAGAAAAATCCATCTTACAAATAAGCTCTCAGAAGGCTTAAAAATTGTACATGCGGCTGTTACTAAAGAAATGGAAGAGGCCGAGAATGAACTTATTGAAAATCTTATAATTGTCGATGAGGCACACCGTACAAGTTACCCTAGTGATGAGTAGCAACATAGCATTTAACAAGCGCATGTTGTCGGATTGGTTTTCCGCTGCGCTCCAAACCAACCGCAAATGCGGCGTTATGCGTTATATGCCTTAGGAGAATTATGGAGAATTATGGAGAATTATGGAGCAATTATTAATTACAGCAGACCTTGACGATTACTCGGTCGGTTTAACATGTAAAGCAAACATAAACGATTTCTCTGGATTTGGAGAGGCATGGTTTAACTTAGATGACGTTACGGCTTTTTGTAAAAATCTAAAGCAACTTGCCTCAGAAATGACAGGTTCGGTTAAATTAGTTGGCTCCAAATCCAAACTTGATGGTAGCGAGTATTTAGAAACCTTTTCAATTCGGTGTTATGTGCTGTCAGCTTCTAAATTAAATGGAATTATCGGTGTTCATGTAACACTCGCAGATTCCCCGTATACTGGCTGCCGTAATAATGAGATTCGTAAACTCTCTGGTGAATTACAAGTAAGAAACCATAAGATAGAAGAGTTCTCTGCTAGCCTATTAAGATTAATAAGTAACAGCCAAAGTGAGACTGTTTTGTCTGGTGGTAAAGGCATATAAAAAGTCACTCAAAAGGACAAATAACAGTTGGCTCTTAGTAGGGCTTAAGTATCAAAAAATGAAAGTAGCCGTTTATGAAAATTGGGTATGGTTTTTCTTCGAGCATCAAGGTGTTTTCTATCTTGATGCGCTCTGCAATATGAGTCCATTTGGTTATACCTACATGATTCCCGAAGCCAACCAATAAGACCTCCATCAATCGTTTCACCACTATCTAAATTTTTTTCTTACAACTCAAAATAATGCTCAAGCCTGTCACTCTTTCAATTGCTCTATCAGCCCCATCGCGCCCGCTTTGTTTCTAGTTCGGTCTGGATAAGTCAGGTAATAGGCTTTTCTTAGTGGCAAGGTTATGTCACTGAGTGACACGAGTTGTCCTGTTCTCAACGCGTTCTGGATGAATAACCCTTGGCCGAGTAGTAGACCTTTGCCTTGTATGGCGGCGTCGATGGCCATGCTGGAAAGATTGAATTGTGGGCCTTTGTTGGGTTGTCGATTATGGTAACTCGCGGCGGTTAGCCAATCTTGCCAGTTGGGTAAAAACGCGTTGTCGTCTCCCCAGTCAATATGAATCATTGGTTTTTCAAGCAATGCATCTAAATCACCCTGCGCTATTCCGTTAATCAAAGAAGGGCTAGCAACTAGGTGTACGTCGTCTTGGAAAAGGAAGTCGTGGTTTAGGGACGTGTCTTGTTTACCAAAGCTAATAGACGCGTCACATCGGCTCAGGCTGAAACCCACTGTGGAATGGCTCGCTTCTACGCGAATTTCTAGGTCTGGATGCTTTTCCATTATTTGCAGCACTTTGGGCATTAGCCACAAGCTCGCCACCGATGGCAGTGTGTGTAAGGTGAAAATAGATTGCGGTTTTAATTGGTCTAAACTGGCTTGTCCACGTTGCAGGCTTTCGATCGCTTGATTGGCAAAATACAGGTATTGATGACCAGCTTGAGTCAGTTCAACGCCCAGCTTAGATCGATAAAAAAGCGATGCTTCGACGTGCGATTCAAGCTGCTTTATTTGTTGGCTGACGGCGGCTGGCGTTATGCACAATGCCTTCGCGGTTTTCGCAAAGTTGCCGGTTTGGGCCGCATTGATAAAGGTGATCAAGCTGTTTAAATTGGGCAATTTCAACATAATAGTATCAAGCTAATTTTTCAATGTTAGGGAATATGACACTCAAGCAAATTGCTTTTCTTTTTTAGCATTAAGAAATGCTTAACAATAAATACAAAAAATATTGATTTAACCACACGGCAAACTTTACTAGTCTGAACCTCATCCTATGTCTTATTAAAAGTAATTAAAAGATCAAAAAAACAAAGGGGAACACTAATGTCATTATCAGATCTGATGAATAAAGCCGCCTACCCTATTGAAAGCAATGACTTTAGAGCCGAGTGTAAAAAGACACTGGCAGAAAATGGAGCGCTGGTTCTGCCAAATTTTCTGAATGAAAAAACCATTCAAGCCATCATCGAAGAAGGAGAAGCCAAGAAAAGTCTCGCTTGGTTTACTCAATCAACTCATAACGTTTACTTAACCCATGTCGATCCAAATTACGACGCTGAACACGCGAGAAACAAACAAATCAGTTCATCCAAAGGCTGCATTACCGATGACCAAATCGACCCAACATCGCCACTGAGACAGCTTTATGATGCGCCTTTGTTTCGGGCGTTTCTCGCCAACGTGTTAGACGAAGAGGCACTTTATAACTACGCTGACTCTCTTTCTTCTATCAATTTGCACTACGCCAGTAAGGGACAAGAGTTAGGTTGGCATTTCGATAATTCGTCTTTTGCCATTACCTTGTTAATTCAAAAACCTGAGTCTGGCGGTGTGTTTGAATACATTGAAAATATGCGTGACGCCGACGCGGGCGAAATGAATTATAACGGTGTGAGTGAGGTTCTTGCGGGGCAAAAAAAGGTCAAGGAATTGGCGATCGAACCGGGTGCCTTGGTGCTATTTCGAGGTCGAAACGCCATTCACCGAGTCACGCCAACACAAGGTGAGACCACTCGCATGTTGGCCGTGCTGGCGTACAACTCACAGCCTGGCATTGCTCTCTCCGAAGCAGCAAGCAAAACCTTTTATGGTCGGGTGAATTAAAACAGATGGAAAAAACGCCATACAATGCCATTTTGATCGATTACTAAGGTAGGCGTTGCAATTTAGGTATTAGCCCAAATTATAGACAACTTGCTGTTTCTCTAAAGGGTGAAGTTATTCATGTTTGTCATTAAATTGGTTTTGTCTCTCCTTGTTCTATTTGGCATTGCCATTTATGTCATCAATTTGACTCTCGTTGCCAAACCTAGCGCGGTCGCTGGCATTGAATCGACCCATTACCAAGAAAACAAGTTTCGTAATGCGGCGCCACGGACACCTATGCCTTTTTCAGAAACAGCGGCGTTATGGTTGCGTTTTTTTACTGAGAAAAAAGTGGGCACTACGCCAGATATCACTATTCCCGTACAAACGGTGAGCCAAGCCGATTTAAACGCGCTGAGTAACGACACACTACACATAGTAAAGCTTGGCCATTCTTCTATTTTACTGAAAGTGTACGGCGAATATTGGCTGATCGATCCGGTTTTTTCTGATCGCGCCTCGCCCTTCAACTTTATGGGTCCACAGCGCTTCCACCAGCCGCCGATTTCCTTAGACGATTTACCGCCGATCGATAAAGTGCTGATTTCACACAATCACTATGACCATTTGGATAAAGCCAGCGTCAAAATATTATTAAGTAAAACCAAGCAGTTTTTTGTGCCAACGGGCGTAGATGGCGATCTCATTTCATGGGGCGTAGACGCGGATAAAATCACCACGTTCGATTGGTGGCAAGAAGAAGAAACCAGCCAAGGTACAGTGGCGTTCACACCGACACAGCACTTTTCAGGCCGTGGAATGGGCGATGGCAATTCGACATTGTGGGGCTCTTGGGTCATTAAAATACCGCTGCAAAGCCTCTATTTTAGTGGCGACTCAGGTTACTTTGCAGGCTTTAAAGAGATTGGGGACAAGTACGGGCCATTTGATATCACCATGGTAGAAACCGGTGCTTACGACAAGGATTGGGCCGACATACACATGACACCAGAAGAAAGTGTTCAAGCGCATATCGATTTGAAAGGAAAGATAATGATGCCAATTCATAACGGCACGTTCGATCTAGCTTTTCATACCTGGCACGACCCATTTGATCGGGTGGTTGCCGAATCAGAGCGCCGCGAAGTGGTCTTGAGTACGCCAGAGTTTGGTCAAATCTTTAGCATTACCGACCCAGCCATTACGAGCCACTGGTGGAAGGCAGAATAAGCGATTTATAGCCCTGACAAAGGAGGTTAATTAAAGACGTTTTAATGTTTAAAACGTCTTTGTTTTTATACCTCTGCCGCGAAGTGAACCTTGATCTCGGCGTCGGTCATGGTTGGCGTGTCATTCGAGAAGCAATAATACTCAGGCTTAAGATCAATATAATACTGCATGTCCATTTCTAAGTTTTGCGTTTTTGGAAACAAGCCAACAGGAATATTGTAGACTCCGGCTTTCTTGTATCGGCTGAATAAGTGCGTGCCGCATTCTAGGCAAAAAGCCCGTGTTGCCCAAGGTGAAGAATCGTATTCTTTAATCAAGTTCTCGCCTTCAAAGGTTACATCAGCACCACAGTGCAACATAAACAAAGGCCCTCCACCCCACTTTCGACAAGACCCACAATGGCAAACCGTAAATTTAGGGTTGATGTTTTTTGCATGAATTGTCACGCCTTGGCATAAACACCTGGCTGTCGGGCTGATTAACTGGCTCATGATTTCTCCTTTTTTTGTTAGGTACATTATAGAATCGCGATGTACACATCCACGCTATTGGCGCTGGTGTAACGTTCAAAATCCGTTGTAAACGCACGTTGATACTTAGGCTTCCCTTGGGATGATTCCCCTGAAAAGTAACGCCAAATATCGCCCCAAACATCGATTACGACTTGTGGCATTTCGCCCGTACCTGAAAATACTAAGTACTTACCCGCGGATAGCGCTACAGTGTCTAGGCTGGCCTTGTTTTCTGCACGCGTCATTGTGAGCGCACTTTCTTCTGTGCCGACTAATACCGAAAAATCACCCGTATGGTCCGATTCATAGCCATAATACACACCGAAAAGGTGTGCGCCGTTTTCATAATTCACCACAACTTTCTGATTAAACGTACCGTGCAAGCTCCCAATTTTTGCTGTCTCCGCTTTCATTTCATCAGCATTATTCGTACGAACACTCAAACCCAAAATTTGCATTTCTTCGCACGTTACTTCTTTCATCTGTATCGATTGCATCTCTTTTATCCTTTTAGTCAAAAATCATTCTTAGTTAACAGTAGAAGCCTTGATGGAAAAAAGAGTGTATCGATATAGATGACACTTTGTGTCATATTAAAAAAATGAACAGAGCAAACACCAACAAACACCTTGATCGACTGGATCAACTCAAAGCCATTTTGAAATCAGAAGGCGCGATCACGGCCCAGTCTCTTGCCACTGAGTTAGGCGTCAGCACTCGAACCCTCTTTAGAGACATAGCTCTCTTACGTGAGCGTGGTTTGCCGATTGATGCGGACAAAGGCCGTGGCGGCGGTATACAGCTTTACAGAAGTTGGGGGGTGGGACGTTTAACCCTAGAAAACCAAGAAGTGATTGATTTGTTGCTCAGCCTCGCCATTGCTGAGAGCATGAACTCACATTTGTTCATGACCAGCTTATCGTCAATCAAGCACAAACTGATGGCGTCGTTCTCCGCTCAACAAAAAGACAAACTTCGCACCTTACGACAACGTATTCATATAGGTGAATCTGCGTCACCTCACGTGCTAGCCTCTTACAACAACAATCTCAAGGAAGCAAAAATAGAAACACAAAGCCCACTTTACTCTGCTTTTTTGTTTTCTAAAGTGGTTTCCATTGATTACAAGGACTTCCACAACGTTAGTACAACACGAAACATAGAACCCCATTATTTGTACCTCAGCTACCCTGCTTGGTATGTTTTAGCGTGGGATACGTTACGTAAAGACTTCCGTATCTTTCGTTGTGATCGAATAGAAAACGCCATATTAACAGAACAGAATTTTGACTTGAGACCATTGATTGATTTCAATGTTGTACTGACAGAACGAAATGTGAGAACGCTTTAAGTGCTTTTTTTAGTTCGAATCGAGTTTTTAATGACGGTAGATGCCGCAGAGATCATCACTAACTTTCCAGCATGGGCACGTTTTCTTGTCAAAATAAGGAACGTTGTGACCGCACCGTTTGGCCTTTCAAGCGATGGTCCGCCAGCCATAGATAAAGTGGGCTTATTTCCCGTTGAATCTGAAAGTCATTATGAACTTATCGCTGGATTTAACGATAAACATTTGGACTTTAGAGTGTCTGTTATTTCTGAGAATGGACGCGTCTTCTTAGCAACGTGGGTACATACAAATAATATCGGCGGACAAATTTACCTTAAGGCCATCCTTCCATTTCACATTCTAATTTCTCGCAATGCGTTAGCGCGTGTCCGCGCCACCAATAAAGATACATGTCGCTAGGACAACTTATTTACAAACTGTTATACACCTGCTTCATCACGTGCTGCGGACCGGAAGGGCCGCCGAGATATAGCGCGTTAGTATCTTGAAAACCATTTTTTAAATAGAGATTTTTGGCCGTTTCGTTTTTACAGTTCACGGTTAAAAAAACATCGGTGTAATTTGGGTAAGTGGCCGTTAGGTAATCTGGCAATAGCTGAAGTGTCTGCTTGGCGTAGCCTTTACCTTGGTGTTGTTTGTCGATAAAGAATTTGCGTAAACCAAGGCTCTGCAGTGTGGCGACATCATTGGTTTGTTCATAAATGGTATCGATCAAGAAAAAGCCAACCACTTGGTCACCTGCAATAATCACATGAGGCCGAATTTGTGCATTGATAATGGTCAGAATATCGTCGATCGCACCCACGAATTGTTGCTGCTCTTCTCCCACGCTAAGTGCAATGATCTCGCCCAAATGCTGAGATGTCATTTTTTCTATTGTTATCACGGCGCCTCCTACCAAAATAAAATCCACTTAAACTTCAACATTATCTATTAATAAAATAACCCGGCGCATTTTTCTACCCTTTCTCTTTAAAAGTGATCCGCATAGCCATTCTCAACGTTAGTTTAACCAGTCATGATTCAATAAATTAACGCCAGAGGAAAACATTATGCTCAATGTTCGTTTGCCTATCGTCGCTTCTGTATGTTTACTTGCAGGGCAGCTTGCTCATGCGAATGTTGAAGTCACATTTGTGGAAAGTGCGCCCAAAGACCGATTCATCTTACACAATACCAGCCAATGCGCTTTGAACGATTTAACCGTTCATCTCGATTTATCGAACAGCGTTGGTCGCCTTATTTTTGATACCACAGCAACCGGTGCAGGCGTTGAGGTTTTCCAACCTTTCGAAGTTAAAAGAGGCAATTTAAAACTGATTTCTGCAAGCGAAGTAAAAGACGGAGACTCAACACTTTCGTTAAGCATTGAAAACATCGCCGCGAACGATTCGGTCAGTTTCACCATTGATGTGGATGACACGCTGACACAAAGTGAACTCGGTAATATTCGTGTATCAGGCTCTGAAATCTCCAACGCCTTAATAAAAATAACCACCAAAGGACAGCAAGAATTTTCAGCCATATTTGATAACAAAGGCAAAGCCTTGGTGTCGCTTCCATCTTGTTAAATTCGCTGTCGGCAAAGGTGAGTTGGTGTGATATGGTTGAGACTCGAAGACTTAAAGCGCGATTGCCTCATGGCAGGGAATTATTCGCATACTCCCTAGTAAAGTAAGTATGGGAGGTTCAGAAAAACATCTTGATTAATGAAAAAAACTATAGTGTCATAAATATATTTGTCTTAGTTAGTTAATTACTTAAAAAGAGGTTAATTAACGGATGCCTACTAAAAACACTCTACAAACTGCCATTCAAGAGGTTAGCCTTCTTACAGGTGACAACTATTTTATTCGTTTAGTAGAAAAGCTGGCTATCTTAGTGGAAGCTGATTATACCTTTATCTCACGGCTAGAAGTTCAAGATACATTATCGCAAACAATAGCAGCTTGGGGGAAAGGGCGAATAGTTGATAACTTCAATTATGAACTGTCCAACACTCCTTGTCAGGATCTAACCTCTGAAGGTGTCTGTTGCGTTCCTTCTGAAATAGTCGACCTCTACCCTCTTGATAAAATGCTAATTGATATGCGTATTGAGTCATACTTAGGTGTGGCTCTATACGATGGTAAAGGAAAAGTTATTGGCTTGTTGGTGGCTTTGTTTGAGAATGAAATAAAGCCCCAACATATAGAAACCCTTAAAGATGTTTTTCTAGTTTTTTCCATGCGAGCAGCAGTTGAAATAGAACGTTACACGTATGAGCAGCAACTAAAAGAGCGCATTCATCAGCTAGAATTAAAAAATAATGAACTAGTGATTGCACAAAAAATAATTTCACATCAAGCATCCCATGATCAGTTGACCAATTTACATAATCGTTATGAATTTAAAAAAAAACTAAATCAACAATTAGTTCATACTGATAATTTAAATAAGATCGGTGTATTATTTTTTCTTGATCTCGACAACTTTAAAACAATCAATGACACTATGGGGCATCTAGCTGGCGATTTATTGTTGAAGAAAATTGCTCAGCGTTTAAAAGCTCATTTACGAGATGATGATTTATTAGCCCGCTTAGGTGGAGATGAATTTTCGATTTATACAACTGTAGATGACCCAACAACTGCAGATAAATTAGCCAATAAAATACTAATGTTATTTGACCAACCATTTGAAATAGATAAAGGCAGAGAAATTCTAGCCAGCACCTCAATTGGTATCTGTTTATACCCTAAAGATACGCAAGACCTTGATGAATTATTAGCTTCTTCCGATCAAGCGCTTTACAGTGCTAAAGCTTTAGGCCGCAGTAAATTTGCATATTTTACAAATGACTTACGAACTAAAGTGTTACGCGAACAGCAAGTACAGAAACGATTAAGGATTGCCATTGAAAATGAATTGTTAGACGTTCACCTTCAACCAATTTTGGATGTTAATACGGGTGCGATTTGTCATCTTGAGGCTTTGGCACGCTGGAATGATTCTGAATTAGGTCAAGTATTTCCCGATGAATTTATTCCCGTTGCTGAGCAAAGTGGATTAATCGGAGCACTGGGGCTTCAAATTGCTAAGAAGGCAATTATTTATACTCAGTATTTAAGCTCAGTTCAAAACAAGCCTTTAAACGTATCAATCAATCGCTCTGCACTCGAATTTGAACTGCTGAATGGTAAGTTAGACCCACTACCTGAGTTGATTGCTGAGTTAGGCTTTGACCCCTGTCAGCTCTGTATTGAAGTGACTGAAAGCCTACTACTTAAAAAACCCGAAATGGCTAAAATCTCCCTTCAGAGATTGAAAGAACATGGAATTTCTTTATCAATAGATGATTTTGGAAAAGGCTATTCCTCTTTAAGTTATCTTAAACATTTCGCCTTCGATAATCTCAAAATTGATCGTAGCTTTATTAGCGATATTAACAACAATAAAAGTGATTTTATTTTAGTTAAAACCATAATCGAAATGGCACATAATTTTGGTATGAAAACGATTGTTGAAGGCGTAGAAACCAAAAAACAATTAGATGCAGTTCTCAGTTTAGGTTGTGACTATGTCCAAGGTTACCTATTAACGCCTGGATTAAGCTTTGAAAAAATTAGCGACTACTTAAAAGAATACAACCCAGACAAGTTTTTTGAGCGCCCCTAAGCTTCCTAGACATTAATGGACTCTAACAAATACTTTTCTTCAAACTTTGCAGGTGATACCCCCTGTATACGAATAACATTTTATTGGGCTGTAGAACATCTCAATAAAATTAAACATCTCATCTTTCGTTTCTTCCCTTGTCGAATAGACCTTTCGTTTTATCACTCGCCTCTTAAAGGTAGAGAAAAAAACTTTCTGCAACGGCGCTATTATAACAACGCCCTCGTCAGTTCATAGAAAGCGAGTTAGTCAGGGCTCGCGCATTGACTAGCGTGATCACTGAGGACTCATACTTCGCGCTTTAGTTCCAAGACAAAAAATGCCGTTAAGATTTTCATCTTAACGGCATTTTACATTCATTTTATGAACCGACTATTTTAGTCTTGGTTGATAAAGTAGTTAATCACGTAAGCTGGAAGATCCGCTGCATTCACAACGATTTGTTCCATTGTGTCACGGTCACGAACGGTCACTGGTGCGCCTTCTTTTTCGATAGAATCGAAATCGACTGTCACACAGATAGGTGTTCCGACTTCGTCATGACGACGGTAGCCTTTACCTACGTTACCGGTGTTTTCATAAAGAATACGACCCAAGCCCAGTTTTTGAAGCTTGTTTTTCAATTCTTTTGCTAGGGCTACGATCTCTGGCTTGTTCTTTTTAAGCGGCATGATAGCGACTTTGATCGGCGCTAGATGTGGCTTGAATTTAAGCACGGTACGAGTGGTGCCATTTGGTAGCTCTTCTTCTGTGTAGGCTTCTGTCATCACAGCAAGCAAACCACGGTCTAGACCGGCAGAAGGTTCGATACAGAAAGGAATTTCCCACTTGTTCGCTTCAAGGTCACGGATCGCCAATTTCGCAGTAGAGTGTTCGTTCTTTTTCACTTTCGCTGTGATCTCAAACTCGTCTTGCGCTTTGGTGTGTGAACCCAAGTCGTAATCCGTACGGTTCGCTACACCTTCTAGTTCTTCAAAACCATGTGGGAATTTGTACAAGATATCCACAGTGGATTTTGAATAATGCGAAAGGTCATCACCGGTTACGTATTCAAACTGAATATTTTCTTCTGCTAGACCTTGATCCAACCACCACTGCTTACGCGCACCAACCCAGAATTCATGCCATTTTTCATCTTCGCCTGGCTTGCAGAAGAATTCCAATTCCATTTGTTCGAATTCACGAACACGGAAAATGAAGTTACGCGGCGTAATTTCGTTACGAAAAGATTTACCAATTTGCGCAATACCGAAAGGCAAGGTGCGAGAAGTAGAATCCACGACATTTTTGAAGTTAGTGAAAATACCTTGTGCGGTTTCTGGACGTAGATACGTGTAAGAATCTTCGTTTACCATTGGACCGACGTTGGTTTTGAACATCAAGTTGAAATCACGAGGTTCCGTCACATTGGTCGAACCACAGTTGTCACAGACTTTGATGTCTTTCATGTGATCTGCACGCAGACGAGATTTACATTCGTGGCAATCCACCATAGGATCAGTGAACGTGTCTTCGTGGCCCGAATATTTGTAGACAAGTTTGTTTTGGACAATCGCTGCGTCCAAACCTTCTACGTCATCACGTTCGTAAACCATCGAACGCCACCACGCGGCTTTTAGGTTGTTTTTTAATTCAATACCTAGCGGACCGTAATCGTAAGCGCCTTGCATACCACCGTAGATTTCACTGCCTTGGAAAATAAATCCACGACGTTTACATAGGGAGACGAGTTCATCCATTGTTTTAGCTGGCATTTCTAAACACACCTTAAGCAGAATTCATTAATAAGGACACAAAACCCATTTGGCTTCATGTTCAAGCAATCGTTATAGCCGGACATTGTACTCTTTGCCCGTATTTCGCTCAATGGCGATTCATCGATCACCCTCTACAAAAAACTTTACACTTTTATGCCAATAAATAGGACAAAACAAGAACATCAATTGCTGTTTTAAAGTCTATTTTGTTAGATAATTCGTATTGTTTACATAATTTTAGTTATTAATCGTATTTACTTCATGATGACAGGTATCGGCATGCGTTCTTATAAGCCAGTAGTGTTTACATTAGCTACTTTGAGCATTGTTCCTCTTCTTTTTGCCACTTACCTAAGTTTGGCGCACGAGTCATTTCTGGGTAAATCGGGAATCACGCTCTTCGCGACCTATGGCGCCATTGTATTAAGCTTTTTAGGCGGGGCTATTTGGGGAAGAGTTATAGAACAGCCGGAATACAAAAATGGTAAAAAACTCCTTATCTCAGCTTATTTCACCATGTCCGCCGCTTGGGTTTCTTTACTGTTTATCACACCAGAATTGTCCGTCGCCTTTTTACTGCTTGGGTTGATTACGATATTTTGGGTTGAAGTGCGTTGGTTAAAACAACCAAACACAGATAAGTCCTACCACTTCTCATTGCACTTTGGTCTGACGTCACTTGCCTCTATTTTGCATTTACTGGTGTTGTACCCACATTACTAAACCAACAAAAAACTGATCTAAACGTTGATGAACTGCGTATCACTGTTCGACAATCGAATAAGAGTGATACACCATGTTAACGATTTTTTATGATGGCCATTGCCCACTTTGCGCCGCTGAAATGAAAACATTGCAGTCATTAGACACGCAAAAAAAGCTGCGCTTAGAAAATATTCACGACGAAAATTTCCAACACAACTACCCTTATATAGACCCTATCGAGGCCGATAGATTACTGCATGGTCAATTAGACAATGGTCAGATAATAAAGGGATTGGATGTCACTTGCTTGGCATGGAAACTGGTTGAAAAACACAAATGGATGCAGGCTCTGCGCTGGCCTTTTATTCGCTTTTTCGCAGACATTGGCTATCGTTTTTTTGCTCGCTATCGCCACCAAATTTCGTCTTTTGTCACCGGAAAACCACGTTGTGCGTCATGTCAAAAAGATCAATGTGATTTATAACGTATCACTTTAATGCTCTCTCGTACGTTTAGGAGTTTTAGTATGTCATCATTCTATGCGCTTATTATTGGCGCGAGCAGCACCATAGCCAAAGCCGCCATACGAAAATTCGAAGAGAACTCAAACTGTCTCGGCGTCTTTGCGGTCAGTCGATCTTTGTACGTTCCGACTGAAAGCACCAAAACCACTTACCTAGAGTGCGACAATACAGAGTCCGGTATTAGCGAAGTTTGTCAAATTCTTGCACCAGTGGCAGGAAGAATAACCAAGGTTTTAATCTGTAATGGCATATTGCACGATGAAAGCATCATGCCAGAAAGGAAATTAGAAGAGATTAGAGCATCACAACTCGAAGCGGTATTTCATGCAAACAGCGTTGTACCCATGTTGTGGTTAAGCCAGTTGTTGCCTATTTTGCAAGGCGACAGAAATACTCAAGTTGCCTTGTTTAGCGCTCGAATAGGCAGTATTTCGGACAATAAAACAGGGGGTTGGTACAGTTACCGAGCCTCCAAAGCAGCGTTAAATATGTTGATCCAAACCAGCTCCGTGGAATACGCCAGAAGAGCGAAAAATGTCAAACTCATCTCGTTTCATCCTGGCACCACAGACACGCCGTTGTCTAAACCGTTTCAGCGCTCTGTCCCAAAAGATAAATTATTTAGCGCGGACTTCGTGGCAACGCAATTATTATCCATTATGGAACACGTCAAAATGGATAATAAAGCAGCTTACTTAGACTGGAACAATCAGCCGATTGAGTGGTGACCCATCCCTTACCTTTCGCCCCTTAGATCATATCCAAACTGAGAAATAAGCGTGGCTCTTCTGCACTGACCATAGGAGAGCGATGAACGACTCCGAAGCCTAAAGAAGTAGGCCATTCATTTCCTTTCATCAATGCCACATCGCCTGCCTTTAATTGATTGACCCGACCTTTTTCATGCAACCCACTGTTGTGGTCAGCGACATGGCCACCATGACCCAAATGCGCTCTGACAACATGCGCTTCATGCAACCACTCACTGCCAACACCCGCGTAAGTAGACACCAATCGACAAGGGATTTTATCCGTATGAAAACGAGGACACATCGCATTGGATAATGCCGTTAAACGCAACCCAACGTTATCAAGGTCGAACAAACACGCAAACATATCAACCAACAGCGCGATGTCTTTTAAAAATGCTTCTTTGCCTGGAAAATCCGGCAAGACACGATGTAATAACACCTCAATTTGCGCTGAATCACCCTGTGACTTGAAAGCAAAATTAGGTGACGACGTTAAGAGTGAGTGGGCATAAGCTGACAACAGGCCCAGAGGCCTTTCCCAAACCGCCATGTTGATGTTGTCTTGATAGATATCTGCCAACACCGCTTGATGAGACGATTTCGCCACACTCAATAAAAATGGCTTATTGAGTGTGGCTTCGGAATTGGCGTCCTGTGAATACGTGCCCGCAGGCACACGGGATAAACTAACACTCTCCTGCATCGATACGCTTCCTGTATGAATTGATACAAAACACAAGACGCAATGTTATGTTATAACAAAACATAAATAAAGAATTAATTTCATATCGACGCATCAATCAACGAGAGCAAAAAAGCCTCATTCGTCACACAAGATATGCTAGATAAGAATAAACTGGGGATTAGGCATTGTGGTGTTGTATTGAATTACCTTCTCGCGGAAGAAGGATTTTGAATGAATTCGAGCAAGCCATTGTCGACTTCCCCGAAGTAGTAAAATATTAGACGATTTCTAACGAGATGAATGACAGTTTGAACGTGACTGGATTTATAAATATTTACTTCAACAGCGGATCGTCTTTTGGTAGATGCTTTTGAATCCACAACGCCAATTTGTGCTTCATACTGGGCAAGTCTTCTTTGTCTGCTGGCAGTCCAACAATCAGCTTGTCGAGCACTAATAATCGATAAATAGACTCTGTTTTTTCATTCGCTGACATGGTGGCAGAAAAACCGTCATAGCCTCGTTTCAGCGCGTAATTTTCGCCAACTTGAATGGCTTTTTTACTCAGCGCCACTTCATTTTTAATCTTCTTCATATTTTTCCTTAGCTATTGGTTTATCAAGACATCAATCCACAGGATACGATTGTCGACACATCTGATAAAAATACGATGTAACCTCATTATCTGACTTTATCAGCTTTTTAAGCCCATCCAAGTAATTCTATCGAATAAAGTCTAAAAACCACTTAATAAACACAATGTTACCGATCGTTAATGCATTAAAAAAGCAAGGGGATACGACTAAAGGCTAAGCGATAAAATCAATAATTGTCGACAATCTAACTTGATAAAGTCGTAAAACACGACTATAAATAGGAACATTGTCAACAATGAAGTATTTTAGTCCCTTATGACGAACCTTATTTCCATCAAGTCAGCCACCTTGTCAGAAGATATTGCCCAGCAGCTTACCAGCGCCATAGTGCAAGGCCATATTCCTCAAGGCAGTAAAATATCAGAGCCGGAACTCGCCAAACAATACGGTGTTTCCCGTGGGCCATTAAGAGAAGCCATCGTCAAGTTAGAAGGCCTTGGCTTGGTAACACGCACCGCCAATGTTGGGGCTCGGGTTATCGAGCTGAACATACAAGACATGCTTGATACATTCACGATGCGTGAAGCCCTAGAAGGCATGGCAGCAAGGCTCGCAGCCACCACCATGCACACCAAAGAAGTCAGCAGTTTGTATGCCCTGCTCGACAAACATCAAGCCTATTTAGATGACAACCAAGACGAGCATTATGTACAGCAAGGCGGCAACGACGATTTCCACTTGCGGATTATTCACGCTAGCGGCAACGCCAAGCTCATTCGCCTTTTGACCGAAGAATTGTATGCCGTGATCCGCATGTATCGTCGACATACTGCCGATCAACGCAGTGATCCACGCCAAGCATTGCGAGAACACAGAGCAATTTTAGATGCGATAGCCAATCACGAAGGTGATTTGGCCGAGTTGCTTATGCGTCGACATATCAGTCGCGCCAGTCAGCTATTAAAGCAAGCGATGGAGCAAACCGCCCTCGCTTCTCATTAAAAAATAAGAGAGGAAAACGATGACAAAACGTTCAGCTGGCGCCCGCTTTAGACAAGCCGTCGCAACACAATCCCCCTTACAGGTAGTTGGTGCCGTCAACGCCTATTGCGCCATGATGGCGGAACAAACCGGACATCACGCGATTTATCTCTCGGGGGGTGGTGTCGCCAACGCCTCTTATGGCTTACCTGATTTGGGCATGACCGATTTACACGATGTGCTGGAAGATGTACGCCGTATTACTTCTGCCTCAGAGCTGCCATTATTGGTTGATATCGATACAGGGTTTGGTGGCGCATTTAACATCACCAGAACCATTCAGCAAATGGAAAAAGCCGGTGCAGCGGCAATTCACATCGAAGACCAAGTACAACAAAAACGCTGTGGCCACCGTCCAAATAAAGCCATTGTTAGCCAAGACGAAATGGTTGATCGTGTTAAAGCCTGTGTTGATGCACGTGTTGACGACAACTTTGTCATCATGGCGCGCACCGATGCATTAGCTGTTGAAGGCATGGAATCCGCTATCGAACGTGCCATCGCTTGTGTCGACGCTGGGGCCGACATGATTTTCCCAGAAGCCATTATCACCTTGGAGCAATACAAAGAGTTTGTCGCCGCGGTAAAAGTCCCTGTCTTAGCGAATATTACCGAGTTTGGCGCCACGCCATTGTTCAGTAAAGAAGAACTCGCCAGCGTCGGTGTGGATTTGGTGCTTTACCCTTTGAGTGCCTTTCGTGCCATGAACAAAGCCGCACTCAACGTCTATCAACATTTATTAAACGACGGTCATCAGCGTGACGTCGTCGATTCTATGCAAACGCGTAATGAGCTTTATGAATTCCTGAATTATCACGAATACGAAGACAAACTGGATGCGCTCTTCTCAAAAAAATAAGAGCAAAAACGTCATCCTAGTAATTAGCTAACCTTTCCATTAAGAATAAAAAAGGAGATATACAATGGCTAAAATACTTTCTGGCGCCGGTCTACGAGGCCAAAGCGCAGGAGAAACTGCACTATGTACAGTGGGTAAAGCCGCTGCAGGGTTAACCTATCGTGGTTACGATATTGATGTACTCGCCGACAAAGCCAGCTTTGAAGAAGTGGCCTACCTTTTATTGTATGGTGCTTTACCGAACCGCACTCAGCTGCACGACTACGAACACAAGCTAATGAGTTTGCGTAGTCTGCCAGAGGAACTAAAAGCCGTTTTGGAACTTATTCCAAAAAACGCTCATCCAATGGATGTGATGCGCACTGGCTGTTCTTTTTTAGGCAACCTTGAGCCAGAGCTGCCTTTCGAAAAACAACCCTCATTAGGATTACACACGGCCGACCGATTGATCGCCACGCTGCCTGCCATGGTCGTGTATTGGTATCGCTTTACTCACGATGGGGTTCGTATTAACACTCACAATGCGCACGTGCCGTCTTTGGCTGGGCATTTCTTAACCATGCTACACGACGCGGAACCGAGCGAGCTTCACGCGCAAGTGATGAACGCATCGTTGATCTTGTATGCAGAACATGAATTTAACGCATCGACCTTTACCGCTCGTGTTTGCGCGTCGACGTTATCGGACATGCATTCTTGTATTACGGGTGGCATCGGGAGCTTACGCGGGCCGTTACATGGCGGCGCAAATGAAGCGGCTATGGACATGATAGAACCGTGGCAATCCGCCGACGAAGCCGAAACGGCATTACTGCAAAAACTCGCCAATAAAGAAAAAATTATGGGCTTTGGCCACGCTATTTACAGTGAACGAGACCCTCGAAATGACATCATCAAAAAGTGGTCTAAAAAACTCAGCGAAGATGTTGGAGACGACCATTTGTACGCTGTATCCGAACGCTGTGAAGCCGTGATGTGGCGCGAGAAAAAACTTTTCTGTAACGCCGATTTCTTCCACGCCAGCGCGTATCGATTTATGGGCATTCCGACCAAACTGTTCACGCCTATTTTTGTGTGTTCGCGAGTCACTGGCTGGGCCGCCCACGTCATGGAACAGCGCGCCAACAATCGAATTATTCGACCCAGTGCCGACTACATCGGCCCCGATCATTCTGAATGGGTGGACATCGACCAACGCCATTAATTCAACAGCAGCATAAAAATCAACCGACAGACCAACACATTGAGACCTTTGCACGACGTCACGAGCGAAGACAAGACGAGGCAAAAACAGACGAAAAAGCGGAGTCTATAGATTATAAATGAGCATTTTGAGTCTGTTTTTAACAAAGTATTGACAAGCACAGTAGTCGTGAAAGGTCTCACATTTAATAGGATAAAAAATGAGCAACAACGTAGAGTTAAATAACCGCCCTGATTACGACCAAGTCATTCAGGACATTGCTGACTATGTCATTGATTTTAAAGTCGAAAGCCAAGAAGCACTCGACACGGCACGTAACTGCTTAATGGACACACTTGGTTGTGGGTTGCTGGCTTTGCGCTTCCCGGAATGTACCAAGCACTTAGGACCCATCGTACAAGGTACTGTGGTACCAAATGGCGCGCGCGTGCCAGGCACGTCGTTGTCGCTAGACCCCGTCAAAGCCGCGTGGGACATTGGTTGTATCATCCGTTGGCTTGATTACAACGACACTTGGTTGGCGGCCGAATGGGGGCATCCATCAGACAATCTAGGCGGTATTTTGGCTGTGGCCGATCACTTGTCTCAAGTTCGATTATCCAATGGCGAAGCGCCATTAACGATGCGTGAAGTATTAGAAGCCATGGTAATGGCACACGAAATTCAAGGCGTCATCGCGTTAGAAAACTCTTTTAATCGCGTGGGTTTATGTCACGTGTTATTGGTACGAGTCGCATCTGTCGCCGTGGTGACCAAAATGATGGGTGGCGACCGAGAGCAAATCATGGCCGCCATTTCACAAGCGTGGGTTGATGGCTCGGCATTAAGAACTTATCGTCATGCGCCAAACGCGGGATCACGTAAATCGTGGGCAGCGGGCGATGCGACATCACGCGCTGTGCGTTTAGCAGATATGTCGATGCGTGGTGAAATGGGCATTCCAGGTGTACTAACGGCAGATCAATGGGGGTTTTATGATGTGTCTTTTGCGAAAACCAACAAAGACCAAGCCATCAAACCAGACGCGCAACGTCAATTTTCATTCTCTCAGGACTATGGCTCCTATGTAATGGAAAACATCTTGTTTAAGATTTCTTTCCCTGCAGAATTCCATGCACAAACGGCCGCTGAAGCCGCGGTAACCTTGCATGCCCAAGTCAAAGATCGCTTGGCCGATATCGATAAAATCGTGATTCGTACTCACGAATCCGCGATTCGCATTATCTCTAAATCCGGTCCACTGGCCAACGCCGCAGACCGCGACCATTGCTTACAATACATGACGGCCGTGCCATTGGTCTTTGGCAACTTAATTGCCGAGCATTACGAAGACGACTTCCATGCGGCCCATCCGATCATTGATGAACTGCGTAATAAGATGGAAATCGTCGAAGACAAGCGCTTTACCGCTGAATATTTAGAAGCAGACAAACGCTCTATCGCCAATGCGATTCAAGTCTTCTTTAAAGACGGCAGCAGTACAGAAGAAGTCGTGGTCGAATACCCTGTAGGGCATCGCCGCCGCCGCGTAGAAGGCATTCCTTTGTTGGAGCAAAAATTTAAAAATAATTTGGCGACACGTTTCCCGAATCGTCAATGCCAAACCATCTTCACGCTGTGTAAGGATCAAACCACGCTTGAGAATACGCCTGTAAATCGCTTTATGGATTTATTCGTTACTGCGTAAGCGCATTTTATGATCAGACACGCTTTGCATCATTCAAAGCACTCATTTTAATGGGTGCTTTTTTTTGATCAAAATAGACAAGCAGCACGCATTGCGTTGGCGCTTCCTTGTGGTCACAGTATGATAGTGTGATCACAAGGAGATTTTATGCATTCATCTGACAACCATCGCCATTGTTTTTTATTAACAGGCTCAATTAACGAGGTTTTGTCGGATTTTTTACACTTGTGTGAACATCTTTCCACGCCGCTGATTTGTGCCCACGATGTGACTGAATACAATCAGCTGAACACATCAGTATTGGACGATTCATCGATAGAAACGCCTTCATTCCGCACTTGTTCCTTTAAACAAGTTCGACAAGAACTTGGCAGCACACATGATGCAATCTTGGTGGATCTGACCCATGGCGTTTCTGCCAGTGCACTGGCGATTCTAGCGGGAACCGTGCGAGGCAAGGGCGTATTCGCGATTGCTTTACCGGATGACAATTGGCTCAAGATGGTCGACCACGATCTGCCTCGTTACTTGCCATGGCCATATGAAAGCAAACAGATTAACTCGAGTTTTAAACGGTTTCTACTGAGCCACCTATACAACGACTCTTCGCCTTTTAAAACCATTCAGTCCCATCAAGTACAATCTAATCAAGTGCAACCCAATCCATTACAAGCTTTGCCAGCATTGGCTTCAATAGAAGAAAATGCGCCATTAACCAACGAACAGGCCAAAGCGCAGTCTTGTTTGTTTGATGAAGCCGCCAAGTCTTATGTGCTTATCGCCCCTCGCGGACGGGGTAAATCCACCTTATTGGGCGACAGTCTGGCTAAAATGCTGCAAGCAAATAAGAAAGTCGCCTTAACGGCGCCCAATCAAGCCGCGATTCAAACCTTAAAAGCTCGATTCGAGTACCTGTTAAAAGAAGCCAATCTAGACGCCCCGCTACCTTTCTACGCTCCCGACGCCTTGCTCACTAATGAAGCAAAATGGGACATGCTATTTGTGGATGAAGCGTCGATGATTCCTGTGCCTTTGCTGATGGCACTCAATCAAAAAGCAAAGCATTGTCTTTTTAGTACCACAGATTATGGCTACGAAGGCGCAGGAAAAGGCTTTGGTATTCGCTTTTGCCGTTATTTAGAAGCGCAATCCACAGCTAATATGTTGCCTCTTCAGTCGCTCATATTGAACAGACCTATACGGTGGGGGGAAAATGACCCACTGGAAACTTGGATCAACGATTGCTTCTTTTTAGCACCAAATCAAGGTGAAGAAATACCCTTTATTCATCCCGAATCGGCCTCGTTTTCTCAGGCTTACAAAGCCGTCGTGGGTGAAGCCTGGCTAACTCAGCCAGATTTATTAGCTCGCACCTTCCAATTATTGGTAAGCGCTCACTATCAAACATCACCTGATAACTTACGTTGGATACTAGATGACCCTTCTGTTTCGGCTTATCTTTCCTTACAAGGCTCGGCAGTAAATAGTGTGGCGATTATTACCGAAGAAGGCCTATTGCCAAACGAGCTTAGCTTAGCCGTTCTGCAAGGAACTCGTCGACCTCGTGGTCATTTGGTGCCGCAATCTTTATTAGCGCATGAAGGAATAGAAGACGCCGGACACTACCGTTACTGGCGTATCAGCCGTATCGCAACTCAACAAAGCGAACAGAACAAAGGCCTAGCGAGTCGATTACTCAGTCATATAGAAACCGCGGCAAAAAAACACTTAATAAATGAAACCGTACCATTCGACTTCCTTAGCACCAGCTTTGCCGCTACCTCTGATGTCGTCGCCTTCTGGCTGAAAAATGGTTTTATACCTGTACGTCTTGGCACAACGAAAGACCAAGCCAGCGGCTGCTACTCGTTGATGATGGTGAAACCGTTAAATGAAAACGCACAGGAAAAAGCATCGGTCTGGCATCAAGCGTATTTGGCCAATCTTGCCATCAACTTACCGAGGGATTACCCAGATATAGACGCGAACTTAGCAAACAAACTCAGCGGGGGGTTCCTGAACACAGAACCGTCAGCAACCATTCTTAGCGAAAAAGACCAAAAAGACCTCGCTCTGTTTGTGAACCACCACAGGCCGTACCTCACTATTCGAGCGCAACTGACTCGTCTCGTAAAACACGCGATAACTCATAAGCAACTGACAACGACCCACAAAGATTATTCAATGCTAAACACCGCGATAACACAATCGGCAAGCGAGATAGATTTTACCGCTTTTGGATTAAAGACAAAGAAACAAGTAGAGAAACATTTGAAGTTGGTTGTGGAAGAGCTGTTGCGATCAAGAGCTTGAAGTCTTGATTTAAAAAAAAGGGAGACCGTAAAGTCTCCCTTTTTATGCTGTTTGTTTGGTCGCTTGTTATGCTCTTTTAGAGGCTCTCAACATCCAAGCTGTCTTCTCGTGTATGCGCATACGGTCAGACACCAGTGAGGCAGTGGATTCATCGTCCGCACCTTGTGCTATTTTTAATACCTGACGAGCCGTTTTAATGACCTGTTCATGCCCTTTGGTAAGCAAATCAACCATCTCTGATGAACTTGGAACACCGTCTACTTCTTTAATGGAGCTGAGTTTAGCAAATTCTTTGTAGGTTCCAGGTGCTGGAACATCAAGTGTTCGAATACGTTCGGCAATATCATCAACAGCCGTCGCTAGTTCCGTATAATGTTCTTCAAACATCAAATGTAATTCACGAAACTGCAATCCGGTTACATTCCAGTGAAAGTTATGCGTTTGTAAATACAGCGTGTAAGAGTCCGCTAAAAGTCGTTTTAAACCGTCTGAAATTTCCGTTCTGCTTTCTTTGTTTATGCCAATATCTATATCAGTCATGCTCTTTCTCCATGCTAAGAATTGTTATTAACCATAACTTCTTATATAAGGCTCATGCTCGTTAACACAACCCCCCAAAAGAAAATCATCAGACATTGATATAAATGATTGATACAAATCATAGAGTCTGGGCGCATTAAGAACCTTTATGAGCGGACAGCCACCCATAGTAAAAATAATTTTGTGCGTAATCTCACCCATTCTATTTTTTAGATAAGACACATTAAGTAAAAAAACCACTCGGCGTGGAATTATTTTCCTTTAAAATCATCATGTTAATATAATAGTTAAAGAGTTGGCATAGATTGTGTAAACAGTATGACTAAGCATCACCTGTTTTGCTCTGTCTATCTATAGCAAAAAACTAGACTAAAAAAACAGGTACACAATAATAATTCAGTTTTTGGAGTTTCATAAAAATGAAAAAAATCAGCCTTGCTCTTACCTCTTTAGCACTCGCTCTTTCTGCCGGTACAGCCGTTGCAAACTGTGATTCAGGTGAACGTGTTGTCAAATTCAGCCACGTTACCGGTGGTACAACTCACCCTAAAGTCGTTGCAGCAAATAACTTTGCAGACCGTGTAAACAAAGAAATGAATGGCAAATTGTGTGTTGAAGTTTTCCCTAACTCCACATTATTTGGTGACTCTAAAGAACTTGAAGCCTTACTTTTAGGTGACGTTCAACTATTGGCTCCATCACTGTCTAAATTCGGTTCTTATACTGACAAATACGGTGTATTTGACCTACCTTTCATCTTTAAAGACATGGACCATGCCATTCGCTTTACTAAAACCAAAGAAGGCAAAGATCTATTGACTGCGATGGACGAATACGCAGGTTTTGTTGGTCTAGGTTACTGGATGTCAGGCATGAAGTACTTTTCTGCCAACAAGCCGCTTATGGTACCTAGCGATGCAAAAGGTATGAAATTTCGCGTACAAACCTCTGACGTTGCAAAACAAATGATTGCAGCAATGGGTGCTTCTCCGCAAGCGATGGCATTCTCTGAAGTATACGGCGCATTGCAAACAGGCGTTGTAGATGGACAAGAAAACACTTGGTCAAATATCTACACGAAAAAATTCTACGAAGTTCAAGACAGCACAACGGAAACAAATCACCAGTTGTTGGCTTACTTGTTCATGACATCGTCTGAATTCTTGAAGAGCCTTTCTACAGAAGACCGTGCTCAGTTCATGCAAATTGCGGATGACGTAACTCAAGAAGCAAACTTGAATGTAAAAGCAGCGGAAGCGGCGAACCGTGCCAACATTTTGAAGGCAGGTGGCAAGATCAATTCTTTGACTCCAGCACAACGTCAAGAATGGGTGGATACCATGAAACCTGTTTGGACTCAGTTCGAAAGCTACATTGGTAAAGATCTAATCAAAGCCGCTGCCGGCGCTTAATTAAATCTCTACCCAGCAGTAAGCTGACCCTTTTGGGTCAGCTTTTGCGATTCTCCCCACTCGCTTAAAAACAATACTTTACCTATTGATTAGTTAAGCCAGTTTATAGACTCCGCAGCACTGCTTTTTATTTGTTCAGGTCCACTTGTTTAGGAGACCCCCATGGCACATTGGCCGCATCTTTATTTACTTATCTTTATTCTAATCCTTTGGGCATTAGAAAAGCGCTTCCCAAAAGTCATGGAGCGGGCAGAAGAGAATCTATTAATCATCGTTATTTCTTCTATTATGGCGGTATCGTTTGGGCAAGTAATCGCTCGATACGGCTTTAACACTGGCTGGGATGCTGCGCTTGAATTTAACACCGTTGCCTTTTCTTGGTTAATCCTTCTAGGCATGAGTTATGGCATCAAAACAGGCCTTCACCTTGGTGTCGACATTGTCTTAAATGCTGTACCAAAACGCATATCCAAAGGCTTATCTATGTTTGGTGCCGCGGCGGCTATGCTGTACGGCTTGATCCTGCTTGATTCCACTTGGCTGGCTATGCTCGGCGTAGACGTTAGTGGTGGCGCGATCGAGTATTGGCTAAAAATGTTCAACATTGGCATAGGTTCAAATGAACTTCGTTACCCTGAATTCGTACAAGAAATGTTTGGTTTACGCCCTCGCGTACATCGCTGGATCGTTCTTGTTATTTTGCCAATCAGTTTGGCTCTACTTTCTTACCGTTCTTTGCAAGCTTTTATCGATATTGCGCGCGGCAAACGCGACATGTTGATCAGTGGCCATGAAGCACAAGAACTTGTCGAAGAAAACAAAAACGTCTTGAAAGACTAGCGCTGGAGCTTAATTGTGGAATCTATCATTCTATTTTCCTTGGTACTAATCCTGCTATTTATTGGCTTGCCGGTTGGTATCTCGTTGGGCTTATCGTCCATATTGTTTATTACTTTTTTCTCACACGACTCCTTGTCGTCTGTTGCAATATCCCTGTTTGGGGCTGGTCAGCACTATACGTTGCTGGCTATCCCGTTTTTCATTATTGCCTCGTCTTATATGTCGACCGGTGGCGTTGCAAAGCGTTTAATTAACTTTGCGATTGCCAGTGTAGGTCACTTCCGAGGCGGCTTGGCGATGGCGTCTGTGTTGGCATGTATGATGTTCGCGGCATTGTCTGGTTCATCTCCAGCAACGGTTGTGGCCATTGGTACGATTGCCATTGCAGGTATGACGCAAGTGGGTTACTCAAAAGAGTTCGCCGCTGGCATCATCGCTAACGCAGGCACATTAGGTATTTTGATTCCGCCATCCATCGTAATGGTTGTGTACGCGGCGTCTGTTGACGTGTCTGTTGGCCGTATGTTCTTGGCGGGGGTTATTCCTGGGTTGATGGCTGGCGGTATGTTGATGCTGGCGATCTACGTGGTTGCTCGTATCAAGAAGCTACCCGCTGAAGAGTGGAAAGGCTTTGGTCATTTAATTCGTGGTGGTAAAGAAGCAGGTTGGGGCTTGTTCCTTGTCGTTATCATCATGGGTGGTATTTATGGTGGTGTGTTCACACCAACTGAAGCCGCTGTTGTTGCAGCCGTTTACTCTATGTTCATCGCGTTATTTGTTTACCGTGACATGGGCCCTTTGAAAGGTAAAACATGGACGAATGATGAAGACGCGCCACACGCTCGTGTTGGCTTTAACGGTACTGTTTATGGCGTGTCGTTCTTCCTAGTATGGGAAATCATGTCTTTCTTTATCTGGGCAGACAGCGAAACCATTACTGGCGGTGACCGTGCTGTTTGGGGCGCGATCATGTCTGTCGCGCTAGCGATCTTCTACGTCTACAAACGCGCAAGCAAATTGGAACAATCCATCGGCGTATGTTTAGCCGCTGGCCTACCAATTTGGGGTCGTAACTTGTCTATGATGCTACGTGGTTTCTTCCCGTCTTTGTTCGGTGAAGAGTCTCGTAAAGTCATGCTAGAAGGCACAAAAACAACTATCATGCTGATGTTTATCATCGCTAACGCATTGTTGTTTGCTCATACGCTTTCTGCAGAACGTATTCCACAAATGATCACCGAGTGGATGCTTGGGGTTGGCTTTAACTGGTTTACCTTCCTTGTTGCGGTGAATATCTTACTCTTGATTGGTGGCCAATTTATGGAGCCATCTGGCCTATTGGTTATCGTGGCGCCAGTGGTGTTCCCAATTGCGATGGAACTGGGTGTTGACCCAATTCACCTAGGTATCATCATGGTTGTAAACATGGAAATCGGTATGATCACACCGCCGATCGGTTTGAACCTGTTCGTTACGTCGGGGATTACCGGAATGAGTTTGGCGCGCGTTGTAAAAGCTGCCATGCCATTCGTCTTAGTATTGATGGTGTTCTTGGTATTGGTTACTTACATTCCAGCACTGTCTACAGCATTACCGTACAGCATTATGGGGCCAGAAATCGTTCAATAATGGTTTCAGCTCTACAAAAGATCATACAGTTCAGCGCCCTTCGGGGCGTTTTTTTATGGGTAAAATACCGTAAAAAAACACACGAAAAAAACGAGGTACAAAAACCTCGTTTTTTAGGAACGAACAAACGCTTTTGCATTTAACCTTTACGCTCAGCCCTTCATAGTGAGAACACCGTCGACCAATTGTGGAATCGACAACGGATTTGCATCTTGTACGCTCAACGGCATCAACGCCTCAGGAAAGTCTTGATAACAAACAGGACGTACAAAACGATCAATCGCAGCACTGCCCACCGACGTAGAACGACTGTCTGATGTGGCAGGAAACGGTCCGCCGTGAACCATTGCTTGGCAAACTTCCACGCCAGTTGGGTAACCATTACAAAGCAAACGACCGGCTTTGCGCTCAAGGATCGGCAAGAGTGTCGCAACCTCGGCAATATCACTCTCTTCCATTTGTATTGTTGCCGTCAATTGGCCTTCCAAATGCTCGGCCACCGCACTGTATTCTGCAATATTCTGGCATTTAATGATCAAAGAGTTGGAACCGAAAACTTCACTTTCTAAGCTTCTATCGCTTAAAAAAGCCACCGCATCAGTAACAAACACATGCGCCTGACATTGGTTCGGTGCATCCGACGCTTTTGCTTTCGCCAATAGCGTAACCTTATCGTTAGCGGCCAAGGCATTCACGCCATCACAATAGGCTTGGTAAATACCCGCTGTGAGCATAGTTTGTGTAGAAAGGGCTTCTGTATCCGCCGCAACTTGGGCAAGAAAATCGTTAGCCCCCTCGCCATCTAGAAGCACCAACATGCCAGGATTGGTACAAAACTGACCAGCGCCCATCGCCAATGAGGCCACAAAGCCAGACGCGACTGATTTTGCCTGCTTCGCCAATTTATTGGGCATCAAGAAGACAGGGTTGATACTGCTCATTTCGGCGTACACAGGAAGCGGTTCCGGACGATTCGCCGCAATCTTCATTAGAGCAACACCACCAGAACGAGAGCCCGTAAAGCCAACCGCTTTAATATATGGATGGGCGACTAACGCACCACCAACATCCGTACCGGCGCCAAATAACAACGAAAATACGCCTTCAGGTAAACCACACTTCTTGACCGCCGCCTGAATCGCACGGCCAACCAGTTCCGACGTACCCGGATGCGCCGAATGCGCTTTTACGATCACAGGACAGCCAGCCGCCAATGCAGAAGCCGTATCGCCACCCGCAACAGAAAACGCCAATGGAAAATTGCTCGCACCAAAAACCGCAACCGGACCTAATGGTATTTTTTGAAAGCGTAAATCAGAACGCGGCAGTGGCGCACGATTAGGCAGAGCAGGATCGATACGCGCATCCATAAATTTACCCATGCGAACCACGGAAGCGAACATACGAAGTTGGCCCATTGTTCGACCACGCTCACCTTCAATACGCGCTTTTGGCAAACCGGATTCAGCCATGGCACGTTCGACCAAAACATCATCCAACGCCATAATTTCATCAGCGATGCATTCTAGAAAAGCCGCTCTTTGCTCGACTGAAACCGCTCGATACGCATCAAAGGCTTGCCAAGCTAATGCTGCAGCTTGATCGACATGTTGTTGATCGCCACCCAAAAACGCCGGTTCAAGAAACTCATTGGTTGCTGGGTTTTGCGCGCGTATGGCTTTTTTATGACCCTTAACGGATCGCTGACCAATCAGCATGTGTCCTGAAATTTTCATATTTTCTCCACTGTCTCATTGCGCTATTAGGTTTTAAAAAAGACAAAGCGCCACATAAAGCGGCGCTTTGATATTTCTACAAAAACTTATTTATTCGCTTCAATTAGTGCTTTCAAACGATTTTCTTGCTCGGCGTTTGGCATAGTAAGCGGCGCACGAACACTCCCTGCAGAGCGACCAATCGCCGTTGCTCCGGCTTTTATCAAGCTCACTGCGTAACCTTTTTTCTCGTCACGCAGACGACAAAATGGAATAAAGAAGTCTTTAATAATGGCAGTAACCGTTTCTTTATCGCCCGCACGTAACGCTTTATAGAAACGATTCGCCATGTCTGGCATAAAGTTAAACACCGCAGAGGAATAGGTGTTCACACCAATCGAAATATAGGCTTCAGCAAAAATTTCCGCGGTGGGAACCCCTCCGATATACACCAAACGGTCACCAACGGTTTTAACAATGTCATTGAGCGCAGCAATATTACCCACACCATCTTTTAGAGCGATCATATTCGGGTTTCGAGCAGCCAACTGCTTCACACTTTCTGCACTCAAAGTACCATTACCACGGTTGTAGTAAATGAATTGAATCGGGCTGCTTTGCATGATTTGTGACGCGTATTCCACAATGCCGTCTTCAGGGCATTCGGTTAAGAAAGGAGGCATCAACAAAATGCCGTCGCAACCTGCTTCCTCTGCCGCTTTAACAAATTCTTTTGCTTCTAAAACGCTTCGTCCAGCACTGGCAATAACCGGTACTCGACCCGCAACCGCCTCTACTGCAATCTTACAAATCTCTTTGTATTCCTCTATACCCAGTGAGAAAAACTCCCCGGTTCCACCGGCCACAAAAACAGACGATACATCATGCTCAACAAACCATTCGATTCGTTGCTTGTAGGTATCTGCTTGAAAATTACCGTCTACATCGAAGTCAGTGATAGGAAAAGAAAGTAAACCGTCACTCAAAGCAGAGCGAATGTTATCGATAGAAAGCGCCATAAGATGGTCCTCATTTTGTCAATATACCCAAATTTGGGCAAAAGGAATGCCTACCCAAAGAGCTGGGCAAAAAAATTCATTGTGTTAGTAGGAAGTCGTATTTAGCCGAAAATCGAGATCGACTTAGATTTAATTACCTAGGTTTTATTTCATTACTTATCTTCAAAGTGTCCCGCTGTCGCAAAAAAACCACCTTGATATAAGAGTGCTGGATTATCGTTAGCCAAGAGCGGATCATTTTTAAATACGTCTTCTTCAAACTGTTCCGACGAATCTTTTGGCTGCCAACCAACAAAATTAGCGTGACGATTATCCCACCATGAATTCGGATTATTTGATACGCCGTAGATCACAGTACAGCCCAACCGGTTGACGGCATAAACTTTCTTAATCAAGTCAGCTAAGTCGCTTTCACTTAACCACGTCGATAACATTCGACGATCAATCGGCTTAGCAAAACAACTACCAATTCTTACCAACGCTGATTCAATACCAAACTTGTCAAAGTAATACTGCGCCATCAGTTCACCAAAGCCTTTTGAAACACCATATAAACTGTCTGGACGCATCGGACTGTTGGCGTCTAAACGATCTTCACGAGAGTGAAAACCCACCACATGATTAGAGCTAGCAAAAAAGATACGTTTCACGCCCAACTGACGCGCAGCCTCATAAATATGATATGTGCCTTTTAGGTTACCATTCATGATGTTATCAAAGCTGCATTCAACAGATTGTCCACCAAGATGAATAATCCCGTCACAACCTCGTACAAGCTCAAGAACAGAAGCAAAATCCCCTAGATCACAAGCAACAAACGATTCACCATCATTTATCTCTTCAATTGGAACGATATCTGACAACACAAGTTCATCTGCCCAACCAACTAATGCTTTTCGCATTGCTTTACCTAATATTCCGGCGGCGCCAGTTAGTATTATTCGCTTCATCTCTTTCCCCTTTAATATATTATCGAGCTTAAATATTTATTTGTTATGCTAACAATTAGCCATTAATCCAATTGGGTAAAGCCATCGACACTGCAGGGACAAAAGTCACCAACATCAACGCGATTAAAATTGCCAAATAAAATGGCCAGATCGTTCTCACTGCCTTTTGAATCGATATGCCACCAATGGCGCAGCCCACAAATAAACACCCACCAACTGGAGGTGTACACAAGCCAAGACCTAAATTCATCATTAGCATCACGCCAAAATGAATAGGGTCCATACCAAGACCAATCGCTACGGGTAAAAAAATGGGCGTACAGATTAGAATCAATGCAGCCATGTCCATGATCATGCCCAAAAGAAGCAAAATCAGATTCATCATCAATAAGATAATAATGGGATTATCTGAAATAGACGTCAGCGTCATTGCTAATACTTTAGGCACTTCGTACAACGCCAACATATAACCAAATGCAGAAGCACAACCAACCAGTATCATGACTAAGCCTGTGGTCCTTACTGAACGAACCACCGCAACCCAAAAATCTTTAAGACTTAAAGATCGATACACAAAGCCAGTAATGATAATCGCGTAAATGGCACCAATCGCACCAGATTCCGTTACCGTAAATATGCCCGATAGCGCACCACCGACAACAATAATCGCCGTAACCAAACCGGGAAATGACGCCAAGAAGGCAAAAAATATTACTTTAAAGCCAGCAAATTCTTCCGTCGGAAAGTTCTTACGAATAGCAATCCAGCGAGCGACCACGCCTAGCAAAATACACATCAAAATACCGGGAACCACACCTGCCATAAACAGACTAGCGACAGACATACCGCCGCCAGCGGCGACAACATACAAAATCATATTGTGGCTAGGTGGTATCATAATGCCGGCAATAGAAGACGTAACAGTTATGTTCACCGCATAATCGTCATCATAGCCCTTCTCTTTCATCACAGGGATCAACAAGGACCCGAGCGCAGAAACGTCAGCGACTGCGGAACCAGAGATACCGCCAAACAACATACTAGAGAAAACATTCACCTGCCCTAAACCACCACGCATCCAACCAACAGCCGAAGACGCAAGACGAATCAAACGCGCCGCAATACCACCGTGCAGCATCAGCTCGCCAGCAAAAATAAAGAAAGGTATCGCCAACAAAGAAAAGGTAGAAGTACCAGCAACAATCCGCTGGAAGCCAATCATCAATGGCAAACCTTCATACCAAAAAGCAGAAATAGCGGCCATCCCTAAAGCAAAAGCAACAGGAACACCAATAAACGTCAACAGGGCAAACAACCCAAGTAAAACAGCTAATCCCATAATTACTTACCACCCTTTACATCAGACGAAAGCGAATTTTCAGACACAGATTCGCCTATAAACAGCGCCATTATTTCCGTGAAAATTCGATAACCTGAAAACAGACACATCAACGAACCAGAAGCCACAACGGGAAAATAGCGAATACCGTCGGATATACCTAAAAGTGGTATCGTCCTAGACCAAGCAAAATCGACCAACTCTTTACCGTACATTGCCATTGCAAAACCGAAGGCAAACACTGTCATATCAATAATAATGTTAATGATTTTACTGATACGCTTTGGAACACAAAGCGACAACATATCAACACTTAAATGGGTTCGTTCATGAATCCCTACAGCCGCTGCTAAAAAAGTGATATTGGTCACCAAAAGCAATGCCATTTGCTCTACCCAAGTTGGTGTGTCATTCAGTATATAACGACCGAACACTAACCAACCAAAACTGGCCACAAGAACAACCATAAAAACACCTGATAATGCTGTCGTTAAATACGCCAGTAAATCAAGAAAGTTCTTCACGGCAGTCTGTTTAGAAGAGGAAGAATCCATCAAACTACTCATTATTTAAAAAAATCGAAGAGTGCTTATCTGCGACATATGGCGAGATAAGCACCACCTAAAATACGCTAATAACTACTGAGTATTCTGGATTTGATCGATAAAGCTTTGTAAAGATGGATTGTCTTTAACCGCTTTTGCGTAGACTGGTTTCATGGCATTTTGGAAAGCAGATTTATCTTTAATCTCGTTAAATTTAACACCAGACGCCAAGACTTTTTTACGGCTCTCGGTGTCGCGTTCAGCCCACAACTTACGTTGCAGAACAGCACTGTCACGAGCGGCTTTTTTAACGGCTTTTTGATCATTTGAAGACAAGTCGTTCCACGCTTTCACGCTAACACATAAACACTCAGGTAAAATTAAATGCTCAGTCAGCGAGTAATAAGGTGCGACTTCAAAGTGGTTACTTGAATCATAAGAAGGCCAGTTATTTTCGGCGCCATCCACCACACCCGTTTTCAGTGATTGGTAAACTTCAGAATACGCCATTGGCGTCGCATTACCGCCTAGAGCCTCAACCATGCCAACATAAAGCTCGTTATTCATGACTCGAAACTTCTCGCCTTTCATATCCGCTGGCGTTTGAATCGGTTTGCTTGTGTTGTAAAAAGAACGAGCGCCGCCATCGTACCAAGCTAAAGAAATAATGCCTTTTTTCGCCATCGCCTCGCTAAGCTGATCGCCTACAGGACCATCCATAACACGATGCATGTGATCTAAGTTTTTGAAAATAAAAGGCAAAGATACAACGTTTACTTCAGGAACTGCGTCGCCCATTGGACCTAAATTGAAACCTGCGAATTGAATCGCACCAACTTGAAGCATTTGAATTGAATCAGACTGACTGCCTAATACAGCGCCGTCATAGACACGTCCGCTAACACGACCATCAGTGGCTTTATCCGCTTCTTTAATGAAAGACGCCATCGCCACCGTAACAGGGTAACCGGTGTTGTGAATATTCCAGCCTTTCCATTCAGCCTGAGCGACAGAGGTAAAGGCAGCAGCAGAGATTGCTGTGACTAGCGCAAGAGTTTTTCCAAGTTTTTTAGTGGGTACTTTTATTATCATTGTTATTTCTCCAAATTTTAACGTTTACTTTTTTCGCTTACCTAAAAATTAAGAAACAGCTTTTTTGAGTAACTGTACAGCCTTCCTTAAAGAACTTAATCTTTTCCACCTGAACGCGCCAAGTGGCAAGAGTCATACTATGAATTTATATTTGTAACACAATTAAATAGTAAGTAACAACAGTCATACTATGAGTTTTACCAAAAAAGAGCTTTTTTTAAATACTTAAGTTGCTTATTAAGCAATAGCCATAGTATGTGATACATTAGTAAATCTATGTACATAAACTTAGCATTTAAAGAAATAGGCCTAAAAAGATGTCATCACCTAAAAAAACAAAAACAAGCCTACCGCAGCAAACGGCCAAAAAACTGCGTGAACGCATTCACAGCCAAGGCTTAAAAGCAGGTGATAAATTACCTACAGAACCCAACCTTATGACTGAGCTTTCAGTCAGTCGTACCGTGTTACGCGAAGCCATAGCGACACTAAAAGCAGAAGGTTTGGTTGAGGCTAAACAAGGCATCGGTGTATTTATTGCTGAGCCAAAACAGGATTTACTTTCCGTATTAAGAAAAAGTCCTCAAACACTGACCGACACCATCGATTCGCTAGAGCTTAGAACCGCAGTAGAAATAGAGGCTATCGCCCTAGCCGTAGCTCGCTGCTCCCCCGCACAAGAGGCTGATATTTACCGCTGCTTCGACGCTTACGAGAAAAAAGTACAGAATGGTGAAAGCGCAGAACAAGAGGATTTTGAATTCCATCTTGCTATTGCAAAGGCGACGAATAACCAACATTTTGTTGATTTTCTGAAAGTGTTAGGACGTCGTACTATTCCTCGCGCAAGGTTAAGAGAAGACGCTGGTTTACCAAGAGATCCAGAAGTTGATAAATCATTGAATAATGAACACAAAGCTATTTTAGACGCCATCGAAGCACGTGACACAAAAGCCGCACAACAAGCCATTCGAAATCACTTAAATAATGGCAGTGAACGCTATAGAAAATTGATGCGAGAAATAGAACGCACCAAGTCATAGTATGAATTGGTGGTTTTTATAATATCACCTATGCTATGTTTGCTGACTCAGAATAAGAAAAAGCAAACATAAGGCATTCTCTATGAAAATCACTCAAATCATTACCCACCATCTAACCCACAAACTAGAGAAGCCTTTTGAATCCGCATCAATGCGATTCACTTCTCGCGACCATTTATTGCTTGAAATACATTGCGACAACGGTTTAATTGGCTGGGGGGAATGTCTTGGTAATCGCATTGTGAACGATGCGTTTATACAAGCGATGACGCCTCTTTTAATCGGTAAAAATGCCCTTGATATCGAGCCTATCTGGCTGATGCTCTACAACACCTTCCGAGATCAGGGACAGCGCGGAGCCACAATCAACGCCATTAGCGGTATTGATATCGCCCTTTGGGACCTTGCAGGGAAATTCCACCAATGCCCAACCTACCAATTGATGGGCGGCGCGTTTCGAACTCGCATTCCAGCGTACGCTACTGGCGGTTTCCGAATAATCGGAGAAGATCGCATTGAGAGCTTGGTAAAAGAAATTTCTGGCTATAAAAAACAAGGTTTTGAAGCGGTTAAAATTAAAATTGGCTTTGGCGTCAATTTAGATGTGGCCGCCATTAAAGCCGTACGACAATGCTTGGGCGAGAACATTGAATTGATGATTGATGCCAATCACGGTTACGATCATATCGATGCGGCACGAGTAGCAAATCAAGTCGCCGATTGCGACATTCTTTGGTTTGAAGAACCTGTCGTTCCAGAAGCCCTTTCTAGTTATAACAAGTTGCGAACCACTCAGCCTATCCCACTAGCCGGAGGAGAAACATGGCATTCTCGCTGGGGCATCAACGAAGCGCTCAAACAAAATACCGTCGATATTTTACAACCTGACGTGTGCGGCGTTGGTGGCTTAAGTGAAGCTCGAAAAATTCTGACCCTGTGTGACATTTATGGTGTTCGCTGTGTGCCTCACGTCTGGGGAACCAGTATTGCCTTAGCGGCCTCACTGCATTTTCACGCGATTATTCCGCCTAGCCCACCGTCTCCAGGCAGCGGCTCACCACGTTTTGAATTTGATCAAACCCACAATCCATTCCGCTCAAGCATAGTGACAGTGCCTTTCGAGTTGGATAATGGACACTTAAATGTGCCAGATGGGCATGGTTTAGGTATTGAAATCATTCGCGAAGAATTAGCTAAATTCGCTCCACAGCAATAGTGTAGGAAAAATTATGGCTCGCACACTAAATGGTCAATCGCCACGCATTGCTTTACCACAAGGCAGCGTGGACTCTCATATTCATGTATATAGTCCAAAACACCACGCCTTACCAGGCGGTCCAGACCTTCCTGCTGACGTGGCAAGTCTAGCGGATTATCGCAAAGTGCAACAATGGCTTGGCCTAAATAAGGTGGTAATCACTCAACCTAATGCGTATCAAACAGACAACACTTGCATGTTAGAAGCCTTAAAAGAACTGGGTGATAACGGTCGAGGTGTGGTTGTGGTAACCCCAGAGACAGACGAAGCCACGCTGCAACACTGGCATGATTTGGGTGCGCGCGGCGCTCGTATTATGGAGCTGACGCTTGGTGCCGTTCGCCTTAAAGACTTGCTTAAAGTAAACGCCAAAATAAGGCCGTTGGATTGGACTTGTATCGTGCAGTTTAACGGTCGGGAGATACTCGATCGCGCACCGCTGCTCAATAAGATTCAAGGCGATTATGTGATTGACCATCACGGTAAGTTTCTTCCACCAGTGACGCCAGATTCAAAAGAGTTTGATCAGCTGCTGCGCTTAATCGACAAGGGCAATTGTTATTATAAAATCGCCGCATGCTATGAAAGCTCCGTGACGGGCGGGCCTGATTATCAAGACATCGCCGACTTATCCAAACGTATTATTGCCCACGCGCCAGAACGGGTTATTTGGGGCAGCAACTGGCCGCATGTTTCCGGTTCACCAGAAGACGCGCCCAATGACGTTCAACTTTTGGATACCGTGATGAGCTGGATGCCTGATGAAAAAACACGCCAATCCATCTTCGTCGACAATCCAAACCGCCTCTACTGGCGCAACGAACGTTAAGTAGATACTTTCGCTTTGGGGACATGATTTTTTTATAACTTCACTTTGTTAAAATTTCTTGCTTTGATGGGAACTGGTCGTTTTATACACACCATACCCATCAACAAGGATTTTCATGATGCAGAAGAAAAATTGGTTACCCACAGCAAGCCTCCTTCCTTTATTCATTGCCAGTAATCTAACGCTGGCGGCCGGTCAAGCCGCCGACACCGTTTCCCCAGAAGCGGCCAGCGGCGTACAGCAGAAAACCTTAACCCACGCTCAGCAATTTATGGTCGCCACCGCGAACCCTGTCGCCAGCCAAGCCGGTTACGATGTTTTAAAAGCGGGCGGCTCTGCGATCGATGCGCTTGTGGCGGTGCAAATGACGCTCGGTTTGGTGGAACCGCAATCGTCTGGTTTGGGGGGCGGTGCGTTCGTGGTGTATTACGACGCGAGCAAACAGAAACTCACCACATTTGATGGACGAGAAACCGCGCCATTAGACGCCACACCAGAACTCTTTCAAGACCAAAATGGCGAACCGCTCTCTTTCTACACCGCGGTTGTTGGTGGTCGTTCCGTTGGCACGCCGGGAACCGTAAAATTGATGGACGAGCTTCACAATAAATACGGCAAGATGCCTTGGAAAGACCTGCTCACTCCGGTTGAGAAACTCGCACAACATGGCTTTATTGTGTCTCCGCGTTTGTCCGAATCCATTGAAGGCAGCAAAGAACGCTTGTCTCGCTTTCCTGAAACGAAAGCCTATTTTTTCAATTTGGATGGCTCATCACTAGCCGCTGGCAGTGTGTTAAAAAACCCTAAATACGCAGAAACAATTAACGTATTAGCGAGAGAAGGCAGCAACGGTTTTTATTATGGGAAAATCGCTAAAGACATCGTCCATAAAGTTCGCAGCATTGACGACAACCCTGGTGTGCTGTCGATTAATGACTTTGCCACGTACAAGATCAAAGAGCGTTCGCCAGTGTGTTTACCGTACAAACAATATGACGTGTGCGGCATGGGACCACCAAGCTCTGGAGCACTGACCGTTGGCCAAATTCTCGGTATTACACAACAATTTGATCTAGCGTCGATGGGGCCAGACTCTGCTGAAGCATGGCAAATCATTGGTGATGCGTCACGTCTCGCGTTTGCAGATCGTGGTCGCTACATGGCGGACACCGACTTTGTGCCTATGCCACAAGGATTGTTGGATAAAACCTACTTAGCCGAACGCGCCAAGCTAATCACACCGGGAAAAGCATTGGACACAGTGGAAGCCGGCGAACCCGCATGGAAAAACCCTATTGCATTGGCTGATGACATCGCCATCGAGCTGCCTTCCACCAGCCACATTTCCATTGTAGATAAAGACGGCAATGCGGTGTCCGTGACCACGACGATTGAAAATGGCTTTGGCTCAAACGTCATGAGTAATGGCTTTTTGCTCAACAACGAACTGACCGACTTTTCTTTTGAGTCTCATCAAAATGGCTACCCTATTGCGAACCGATTAGAACCGGGAAAACGCCCGCGTTCTTCCATGTCGCCCACGATTGTGATGAAAGACAACAAACCGTATTTGGTCGTTGGCTCGCCGGGCGGCTCTCGTATTATTGGCTACGTGGCGAAAACGCTGATCGCTCATCTTGAATGGGGAATGGACATCCAAGAAGCCATCTCACTGCCAAATAGACTCAATCGATTTGGCACGTTCGACCTTGAAAAAGGCACCGATACCGAATCCCTTGAAAAATCACTCAGTGAGATGGGATTCAACGTGTCCATTCGTGATTTGAACTCAGGCGTCCAAGGGATTGTGATTCAGGAAAATGGGTTATTAGGTGGCGCGGACCCTCGTCGAGAAGGCTTGGTTCTGGGGGAATAACAACGATTATGTGAAGAAGAATAGATTAACTCACAACCCAGAGTAACGGTGTTACTCTTGGTTTTTTACCTTGATTTTTTATCCCTTAGTCTTTTTATGCCTTATTCTTTTTATAAACGGCAACGTCATTTCGCCCTGCTCGTTTCACATCATACAAAGCAGAATTCGCCGATTTTATCGCTACATCAAGTCCTTTTTCGTCATCACCCGTGAAGCTAGAAACGCCAATACTCGTCGAAAATAACAGTGGCTGGCCATTAGATTCTAATATTGTCGATCACATGCGTTACAAAATATCGGAGACAAATGCTTAGGCATCTTCCTCGCTCGCTTGCGTAAAAAGCACCACAAATTCATCGCCACCTAAGCGAGCAACCATGTTTTTTTCACAACACCCAGCAATATTCGGCTGAATTCAATCAGTACTGTGTCGCCGCCAGCATGGCCAAATTGATCGTTAATTTGTTTTAGGTTATCTAAATCCAACACCAAAAAGGCGATGATGAGCCCATACCATTTCTTACTCATCTACTGAAAATCCTGAATAACGTTGTAAACATTTTTTTCACTATGCTGAGACTACCCTGTGTGCTTTATGTCACTAACATCAGGAATACACATGGAAAAAAAAGAAAATCACGCATCAGAAAAGACGCCTTTTCAATTATCTTATAGTGCTTTGGCTGGTCTTTTAGCGTGTTATTACACCATCGTTGTCAATATTCCAATATATTTCGAGTTTTATAAAATTTTATCGGAACTAAGCAATGTCCATGTAATTTTTGTGTTAGCAATTCCTGTCTTTATATTTCTAATATTGAATATCCTATTTAATATTTTGTGCTGGCCTTATTTCGCAAAACCCTTTTTTATCTTTTTGTTAATTAGCTCCAGTTTGGTTAGCTACGCGATGCTGTTTTACGGCATTAATGTAGACTATGGCATGATAGAGAACACCTTCGAGACAGACATTAACGAAGCCGCCACCTATTTAAGCCTGCAGTCTTTAACTTGGGTAGGAATAACAGGGATTATACCGTCTATATTACTTGCCTTAACTCCCATGAAACCAAGTGTAGGAATACTTAAGAGGTTTGTGGTTATTACGCTGTCTGTTTTTATTCTAGGAATTGTATTATTTTTTACCTACAAAGATTTTAGTTCAGTCGGACGTAATAATAGCCATTTAAGAGAAATGGTTATACCGACTCATTACACTTACAGCACTTATAAGTACATAAATGAGACTTACTTCACCTCTCCTATTCAATATAAAAAAATTGGCTTAGACGCCAAAAAGATAACTAACACTGTGGATGAAAAACCGACATTACTTTTCTTTATCCTCGGAGAAACAGCTCGTTCTCAAAATTATGCCTTAAATGGTTATGCAAAAAACACCAATCCCTACACTGAAAAGCAAAGCGTCATTTCATTCCAAAATGTTAACTCTTGCGGCACAGCAACAGCGGTTTCTGTTCCTTGCATGTTTTCTCAAGAAGGACGTGATACATACAATAAAAAGCAGGCCAACAACCAAGATAATGTATTGGATATATTGAACCGTGCTGGTATCTCTTTGTTATGGAAAGAAAACGATGGTGGTGATAAAAACGTCGCTAAAGGCATTACAAAAATTGAAATAGATCACGCTAAAAACAATCAACATTGTAATGGTAGCACTTGTTTTGATATGGCTTTATTGGAAGGGGTCGAGGGAGATGTATCTAAACTGACTGGCCAAGATAAAATGTTGATCATGCACATCATGGGTAGCCATGGACCCACATATTACCTTCGCTACCCTAAAGAACAACAGCATTTTTTACCAGATTGCCAACGCAGTGATATTGAAAACTGCAGCACAGAGCAGATCATCAATACTTATGACAATACTATTGTTTATACCGATTACGTGATTAGCCAAGCAATTGATAAACTTAAAAAAATGAGTAAAGAATACAACACCGCCCTGTTTTATATTTCTGATCACGGTGA
>TARA_R110001632_G_scaffold63318_2_pt1 | contig 126986 bp, 114 predicted proteins | sample TARA_R110001632 | Tara Oceans TARA_R110001632 (sample SAMEA4398266) | marine metagenome | biome: Polar Biome; feature: [SRF] surface water layer (ENVO:00010504); material: water (ENVO:00002006), including particulate matter (ENVO:01000060) such as... | depth 5 m
GGTGTTACATGAATATCATTTAAATTCGACTAAAAAGATTCCAACTGGTAAATTTGATGCAATCGTTTTAGCAGTTGCACACCAAGAATTTTTAGCATTAGATTTTGAAACGATGTTACATGACAATCATGTGATTTACGATGTCAAAAATATTTTACCAACTTCAAAAAAAGATGGCGGATTATAGATGAAAATAATTTGAATATTACCAAATAGCTAACAATATATAATATTATGGAGAAAGATTTTTTTGTACATGAAACATCATTAGTTGATGAAAATGCCATCATTAAAAAAGGAACTAAGATTTGGCATTTTTCACATATTATGAAGGATAGTGTCTTAGGCGAAAATTGTAATATAGGTCAGAATGTAGTAATTTCTCCTAATGTAATTTTAGGTCAGAATGTCAAAGTACAAAATAATGTGTCTATCTATACAGGAGTAATTTGTGAAGATGATGTTTTTTTGGGACCATCAATGGTGTTTACAAATGTTATTAACCCTAGAAGTGCAGTAAATAGAAGAGGACAGTATTCAAGAACTATTGTTAAAAAAGGTGCAAGTATAGGAGCTAATGCAACAATTGTTTGTGGCAATAACATTGGAGAGTTTGCTTTTGTAGGGGCTGGAGCTGTTGTAACGAAAGAGATACCAAATTATGCTTTGGTTGTAGGAAATCCTTCAAAACAAATAGGTTGGGTTAGCGAAAATGGACATAGGTTAGATTTTGATGATACAAATCGAGCGATTTGTAAAGAGAGTTTACAAGAATATAAATTGGAGGATTATCAAGTGAAGAGAATTAAGTAAAATATGAAAATAGATTTTGCAAACTTAAAATTGGCTTACCTAGAACACAAAGATAAATTTGATAAAGCTGTAAGTGAAGTAATTGAATCTTCTTCATTTATAATGGGTAAACAAGTTTTTGAATTAGAAAAAAAGCTTACTGAATTTTCAGGAGCTAAGCATGCAATTACTTGTTCCAATGGAACGGATGCTTTATTATTAGCAATGATGGCTATAGATATAAAACCAGGAGATGAAATAATTACAACTCCATTTACATTTATTGCTACAGCAGAAACAATAGCTTTTTTAGGTGCTATTCCGGTTTTTGTTGAAATTGATGAAAGAACATATAATATTGATGTTGCTAAAATTGTAGAGAAAATAACGGGGAAGACAAAAGCGATAATGCCAGTATCTTTATATGGGCAATTATCAGATATGGATCAGATAAATGAAATTGCTTTAAGCCATAACTTGGACGTAATTGAAGATGGGGCACAAAGCTTTGGTGCTAGATATAAAAACAAAAAAAGTTGTAACTTGTCTACTATAGGAACTACAAGTTTTTTTCCTGCGAAACCTTTAGGTTGTTTTGGAGATGGAGGAGCAGTTTTTACAAATGATGACAAATTAGCTGAGAAAATGTCTAGCCTACGCATTCATGGTCAAACTCAAAGATATCATCATCAGTATATAGGTATGGGAGGTAGATTGGATACTTTACAAGCAGCTGTCTTAAATGTGAAAATAGACTATTATGAGAATGATATTTCTAGAAGAGAAATGGCTGCGAACTATTATACGAATTTATTGAAAGATGAAGTTATAACACCTTATGTTGAGCAATATAGTAGATCAGTTTGGGCGCAATATTCTATACGAGTTAAAGATAGAGATATAATACAAGAACGTCTGAAAGAAAAGGGAATTCCAACTGCAGTACATTATCCAAAACCATTACATTTGCAAGATTGTTTTCAGTATTTGGGGTATAAATTGGGTGATTTTCCTGTTTCAGAACGTGTGTCAAACGAAATAATGAGTTTACCTTTGAACCCTTATTTAACAAGTAAAGAACAAGAATATATTTGCAAAGAATTAATTAATATTTTATAAATAAATTATGAAGAACTTCGCTTTAATTGGAGCTTCAGGCTATATAGCTCCTAGGCATTTAAAAGCAATTCAGGATACGAATAACAATTTATTAGCAGCACTAGATCGTTTTGATAGTGTTGGAATTATGGATAGTTACTTTCCAGATGCTGATTTTTTCGTTGAACCAGAACGGTTTGATAGACATATAGAAAAATTAAAATACGATAAAGGCGTTGAACTTGATTATGTTAGTATTTGTACACCAAACTATCTTCATGACTCTCATATAAGAATCGCTCTACGTAGGGGAGCAGACGCAATTTGTGAAAAACCATTAGTTTTAAATCCATGGAATTTAGATGCTCTACAAAATATGGAGAAAGAATCTGGCCAACGCGTATGGAACATTTTACAATTAAGAATGCATGAGAGTATTATTAACCTTAAAAAGAAGGTTGATGCTGCTCCAAAGGATAAGATTTTTGATGTAGATTTAACTTATTTAACCTCCCGAGGAAATTGGTATTATACGTCATGGAAAGGAGATTCGGATAAATCAGGAGGTATAGCAACAAATATTGGTGTACACTTTTATGATATGCTTTCGTGGATTTTTGGAGGAGTGAAAAAAAATGATGTTCATGTTCAATCTCATGATCGAGCATCAGGTTATTTAGAATTTGAAAGAGCTAGAGTCCGTTGGTTCTTGTCAATTAATTATGATGTTTTACCAGAAGAAATTAAATTTAAAGGGCAAAGGACTTATCGTTCAATAACAATTGAAGGCGAAGAATTAGAATTTAGCGGAGGTTTTACTGATTTACATACAAAGGTGTACGAAGGAGTTCTAAGAGGCGATGGTTATGGATTAGAAGATGCGAGACAGGCTATAGAAATAGTTCATAGTATTAGAAATTCAGAACCAATTGGTTTGAAGGGAGATTATCATCCATTTGCTAAAAAAGAATTAAGTAATCATCCTTTTAAGTTTTCTAAGAAATAAATGAGATGAAGAAGAAAAACTTAATAGTATTTGGAACTAGGCCAGAAGCTATTAAAATGGCTCCACTTGTAAAAGAGTTTCAAAAAAATACAACAGATTTTGAAACCAAAGTATGTGTAACAGCTCAACATAGAGAAATGTTAGATCAGGTTTTGGATTTTTTTGAAATTATTCCTGATTATGATTTAGACTTGATGAAACCTGGGCAAAACTTATACGACCTGACAGCGACAATTATTACAAGTTTGCGTCCTGTTTTAGAAGACTTCCAGCCTGATTTTGTATATGTTCATGGAGATACAACTACGACAATGGCAGGGAGTATTGCGGCCTTTTATAGTGGCGCCAAAGTATGTCATGTAGAAGCAGGATTAAGAACTCACAATAAGTGGGCTCCTTTTCCAGAAGAAATCAATAGGCAAATTACAGGGAGAATTTGTGATTTTCATTTTGCACCTACAGAAACATCTAAAGAGAATTTATTAAAAGAGAATGTCACTGCTAATACAGTAATTACAACAGGAAATACCGTTATAGATGCATTGTTACAAAGTGTTGAAAAAGTAAACCAAGTTCCAAGTGAATTAATTCAGTCTATAGAAAAACAAATAGGAAACAAAGTATTAATCTTGGTTACCGGCCATCGTAGAGAAAATCATGGAGAGGGTTTTGAAAGAATTTGTAGAGCATTAAAAAGGATTGCTGAAGAAGATAACAATAGAATTATTATTTACCCAGTACATTTGAACCCAAAAGTTCAAGAACCTGTAAATAGGATTTTATCTGATGTAGCAAATGTTTTATTAATTAAACCATTAGCCTATCAGGATTTTATTTGGTTAATGAATAAAGCAAAGCTAATTATTACTGATAGCGGTGGAGTTCAGGAAGAAGCTCCTAGCTTAGGAAAACCAGTTTTGGTAATGAGAGAAACTACTGAAAGACCTGAAGCTGTAGATACTGGTACGGTAATATTAGTAGGAACCAATGAAGAGTTAATTGTTTCTGAAGCGAATGATTTATTAACAAACAAAGAGCGCTTTGAGAGTATGTCTCGTTTGCATAACCCCTATGGAGACGGTTTTGCTTGCGAAAAAATTGTAAAATTTATAAAAAATTATAACGGATGAATCCAGAAGTAGTAACCATAGGATTGGGATATATTGGATTGCCAACATCGGCATTAATTGCTAAACACGGAACAAATGTTTTAGGCGTAGATATCAATCAACTAGTTGTTGAAACAATTAATCAAGGAAAAATACATATTGTAGAACCCGACTTGGATGAAATTGTTTCAGAAGCTGTATCAAAAGGATATTTCAAGGCTTCAACCAAAGCAACTTCAGCAGAAGTGTATTTAATAGTAGTTCCGACTCCTTTTAAAGGGAATCATGAGCCAGATATTTCATTTGTAGAAGCTGCAACTAAGGGAATTATAACGCTTTTAAAAGAAGGAGATTTATACATCATTGAATCTACTTCTCCAATTGGAACAACAGAAAAAATGCAACAATTAATTTACGATTCTCGACCAGAGTTAGAGGGTAAATTATTTATAGCATATTGTCCTGAAAGAGTATTGCCAGGAAACGTTATGTACGAGCTGGTTCATAATGATCGTGTAATTGGAGGGATAAACGAAGCTTCAACAGAAAAAGCAATAGCATTTTACTCTAGATATGTAAAAGGAGATTTATACCCAACCAACTCAAGAACTGCTGAGATGTGTAAATTAGTAGAAAACTCTTCAAGAGATGTACAAATAGCTTTCGCTAACGAACTCTCTTTAATATGTGATAAGGCAGATATCAATGTATGGGAATTAATCTCTTTAGCAAATAGACACCCCCGTGTAAATATTTTACAACCTGGTTGTGGAGTTGGAGGTCATTGTATTGCAGTAGATCCTTATTTTATCGTTTCAGATTACCCTATGGAATCTAAAATCATAGGAACTGCAAGAGAAGTAAATAATTATAAATCTTTTTGGTGTGCAGAGAAGGTGCAGAGTAATAAATTACAGTTCGAATTGGAATACGGCAGGAAGCCTAAGACAGCTTTAATGGGATTAGCATTCAAACCAAATATTGATGATTTAAGAGAGTCTCCAGCGAAGTATATAGCTCAAAAAGTATTACAGAATTCTAATAATGAAGAACATTTTATTGTAGAGCCTAACATAGATTCACATTCTGTATATAAGTTAACCGACTACAAAGAAGCAATTGAGAAAGCTGATATTATAGTCTTTTTAGTTGCACATAACCAATTTAAAGAATTAATAATACCTGAAGGCAAAAATGTATTGGACTTTTGCGGTTTAGGATTCTAAATTTTTATTAATGAAGGAAAACTATGACTACATAATTGTAGGAGGTGGGATTATTGGTGTTGCTACAGCATATAAACTTGCCTTAAAAGAAAAAAATAAAACAATACTTCTTTTAGAAAAAGAAAAGAACTTAGCATCACATCAAACTGGTAATAATTCTGGAGTTATACATTCAGGGATATATTACAAGCCAGGATCATTAAAAGCTAAGAATTGTATTAACGGAAGGTCACAGTTAATAGATTTTGCAAACACACACAATATTACTTATGAAATGTGTGGAAAATTAATTGCAGCATTTAATGATTCAGAATTAGAAACGTTAAATAAAATTTTCAAGAACGGTAAAGAAAATGGTTTGGATGAAATTTCAATTTTATCGTCAGAAGAGAGCAAAAAATATGAGCCATATGTAGATTGTATACAGTCAATTTTTGTTCCTTATGCTGGGATTATTAATTATAGACAAGTAGTACAAAAACTTGCAGAAGAATTTTTAAAAATAAATCCAGAAAATCAAGTTTTACAATCTTCTAAAGTTTTAAAAGTAGAAGATGAAGGGAATTTCAAGCTTATAAAAACAAACAAAGATATTTATATAACTAAATATGCTATTTTTGCATCTGGTTTACAGGCAGATGAAATGGCTAAATTGGATAATATCAATTTAAACTTACAGATTGTAGGCTTTAGAGGGGATTATTACAATGTAATTAACTCAGGAATTAAAAAAGTAAAAGGACTGATCTATCCAGTGCCAAATATTGATTTACCATTTCTAGGTGTACACCTAACTAAAATGCATGATGGAAGTATTGAAGCCGGACCAAATGCTGTTTTTTCATTTAAAAAAGAAGGATATTCAAGAACAAGTTTTAGTTTTAAAGACACTTTTAGAGCTTTTAGCTTTAAAGGACTTTGGTTATTGTTTTTAGGGTATTGGAAGATAGGAGTAGTAGAGTATAGAAGAGCTTTTAGTAAAAAGCTTTTCCTAACTTCATTACAGAAACTAGTACCTCAATTAAAAAAAGAAGATATTGTTAAGGGGAAATCTGGTGTAAGAGCTCAAGCCTTAAACAGTAAAGGAATTTTATTAGATGACTTCTTAATAGAAAAAGGAAAGAATTCATTACACATAATAAATGCACCTTCGCCTGCAGCCACAGCTTGCCTTGCTATTGCGGATGAAGTTGTTAAACAAATATTTGAATAATAATAATTATTAAGGATAAAGTAAAAATGGGAAAATTAAAAGATTCTAAAGTTTTAGTTATTGGTGGAGCTGGTTTTATTGGAGGTTTTGTTGTAAGCGAATTGCTAAAACATGATGTAGCAGAAGTTGTTATTTATGATAATTTTGCTCGTGGTAAACATGAAAATATTATTAACAGTTTAAAAGACCCAAGATGTTCTATATTTCCTTTTGGAGGAGATGTTAGAGAAACAGATATTTTAGATAGCGCAATGAAAGATGTAGACTATGTTTTTCATTTAGCAGCAATGTGGTTATTACATTGTAAAGATTTTCCTAGAACAGCTTTTGATGTTAACATTGCTGGTACTTTTAATGTATTTGAAGCTTGTGTGAAAAATGGTGTTAAAAAACTAATATCTTCTTCTTCAGCTTCTGTATATGGTGATGCTGTAGAAGTTCCTATGACTGAATCGCACCCTTTTAATAATAAGAATTTTTACGGAGCTACTAAGATTGCTGGAGAAGCTATGGCAACAGCATTTAATGATCGTTATGGATTAGAAGTTATAGGCCTTAGGTATATGAACGTTTACGGACCAGGTCAAGATCAACATGCGGTTTACAGTGGTGTTGTGCCAATTATGCTGAATAAAATAGAAGCAGGAGAACAACCTGTAATTAACGGAGATGGAAGTCAAGCGTATGATTTTGTTTATGTTGAAGATGTAGCTAAAGCTAATGTTGCTGCTTTAGAATCTAGTATGAAAGTAGGGAATTATAATGTTGGAACTGAAGTGCAAACTTCTATAAAACAACTTTGTGATACGATTCTAGAATTGAAACAATCTGAATTGAAAGTAAAATACGTACCATATTCTGCAGATGATGCAAGAGCTTTAGTGCAAAATAGAATAGGTTCAAGGAAAAAAGCAGAAGAAGAGCTTAATTTCTTATACCAAGATTCATTAAAAGAAGGACTTCAAAAATTAATTGACTGGAGAAAATCAGTAGGAATAGATAAAAAATAAGAAACATGAATATCCCATTAATTAAACCATATATCACTCAAGAGATTAAAGATAAAGTTATAGAAGTTCTTGAAAGTGGGTATCTGACTGAAGGGCCAGTAACAAGAGAATTCGAAAATAAACTTAAAGATTATTTAGGGTGTAAACATTTAATGGCAGTAACTTCTGCTACTACAGGTTTAGAAATGGCTTTAAGGGCTCTAAAAATAGGCCCTGGTGATGAAGTGATTGTTCCTGATTATACATATCCAGCTACTGCATCTGTAGCACCTATCGTTGGTGCTAAAGCAATTATTGTAGATGTTTCTAAAGAGAATATGTTAATTGATTACGATGCATTAGAAGCAGCGATTACTCCAAAAACTAAAGTGATTATTCCAGTTTCTTTATTTGGAGCACCTTTAGATTATGATCGGTTAAATGCTATTAAAGAAAAGCATAATTTATATATAATAGAAGATGCAGCCTGTACTATTGGAGGTGAATTTAAAGGTGAAAAAGTAGGTAAACAAGCTGATATTACTGTGTTTTCTCTTCACCCTCGTAAATTTATTACAACCGGGGAAGGCGGTGTTGTAACTACACAAAATGATGAATTAGCAGAATGGATGAATTCGTACAAACATTTTGGTATGGATATGACGGGTGCATCAAGAGAAGGAATTCATTTTAGTAATATTGGGACAAATTACAAACTGACAAACTTACAAGCAGCAGTTGGTTTAGGTCAATTAAATCATATTGAAGCATTATTAAATAAGCGTGTTGAGTTAGCCAATAATTATGAAGCTATGCTTCGTAACATTGAAGGCGTAACTTTAACACATTTTTCAGAGAAGGAAACATGTGCTTCTTGTACTTGTAGTTCAAAACAGTGTAAGCATTCATACCAAACCTTTTCAATTTTTGTGAAAGATAGAGATCGTATTATGAAAGAAATGCGAGCAAAAGGTATTGAGGTTCAAATAGGAACTTATTCATTACACATGCATGATGCATTTCAAAATAATCCTTTAGTAGAAATAAAAGGAGACATGATAAATAGTCGTTGGTGTTATGAACATGCCTTAGCATTGCCTTTATATAATGACCTAACAAAAGAATTACAAGAAAAGGTTGTTAAAGAACTAAAAGATTGTTTATAGATGTGTGGTATCTTAGGTGTGTTTAACGTAAACCAAGAAACAGTTCATAGGGATGTATTAAAATCTATGGCAGAAAAAATAGCACATAGAGGCCCTGATGGACAAGGTTATTTTGTGAGCGAAAATGTTGGTTTAGCTCATAAACGTCTGGCGATTTTAGATACATCCAGTAAAGGAGCTCAGCCCATGAGTTCTAAAAACAATAAATGGACCATTGTCTTTAATGGTTGTATTTATAATTTTTCAGAGTTAAAGCAAGAGTTAAAGTCTAAAGGGCATACATTTAATTCTGAAACAGATACAGAAGTTATTTGTGAAGGATTAGATGCTTATGGAACAGAATTCTTTGAACGTTTAAATGGGATGTTTGCGATTGGAGCTTGTAATAATGTTACTAAAGAACTTTATTTAAGCCGTGACCGTTTTGGAATTAAACCCCTGTACTATTGGTTTAATGGAGATGTAGTTTGTTTTTCTAGTGAGATAAAAGCCATTATTGAACACCCTGATTATCAGATAGATGTTGATTTGGTAGCTTTAAACGAGTATTTCACATTTCAAAACATATTTTCTTATAATACTTTATTTAAAGGAGTAACTATGTTACCTCCTGCCAATACAGTAAAAATTAATAAAGAGACAACTTTTATAGAACATAATTCATGGTGGGATTATGATTTCACCAAAACAGATGAGTCAATGTCTTCTGAAGAAGCAGTAAATGAGACAAAAAGATTGTTCAAGCAGGCAGTGACTAGGCAAATGATAGCGGATGTTCCAGTTGGTTCATATTTGTCAGGAGGCATGGATTCGGGTTCAATTACTTCTATTGCTTCAAAACACGTAGAAAGGTTGTCTACATTTACGTGTGGTTTCGATATGAGTGAAGCTACAGGGAGGGAAGCTAATTTTGATGAGAGAAGAGACGCAGAATTAATGGCTAATCATTTCAAAACGGAACACTTTGAACAGGTTATGAATGCTGGAGATATTAGATGGTCATTACCTAAGCTAGTATATCATTTAGAAGATTTACGTGTTGGAATGTCATATCCAAATTATTATATATCTAGATTAGCTTCCAAATTTGTTAAAGTATGTTTACAAGGAACTGGAGGGGATGAACTATTTGGAGGTTATCCTTGGCGATATTATAAGGTTTTTGACTCAATAAATAAGGAAGATTTTTTTGAACAATACTATGATTTTTGGCAACGATTAGTTCCAGATGCAGAAAAAAAAGAATTATTTACTAAAGATGTCTTTGATAAAGTTGATATTAATCAACCACGTAAGGTATTTGAAAGAGTATTTACTTTTAATGATAAATTAAAGTATGATACTCCAGAACAGCACATTAACAATTCACTTTATTTTGAAATAAAAACTTTTTTACCAGGTTTATTTTTAGTTGGAGACAAATTAGCAATGGCGCATGGTTTAGAAGAGCGTTTTCCATTTATGGATAATGATTTGGTAGATTTCGCAATGAAAGTTCCTGTAAAACATAAATTAGGAAATTTAGAAAAAGAGATTGAAAGAATTGATGAAAATTTAGAAAAAGAGAAAAAATCAATATCTTATCGAGAATTTGATGATGGAAAAAACGTTTTGCGAAAAGCGATGTCAGATTTTATACCTGAAGCTATTGTGAATAGAAAAAAGCAAGGATTCTCTGCTCCTGATGAAAGTTGGTACCGAGGGGAGAATGCCGAATATGTGAAAGAATTGTTATTAGCAGATAATACTGTAAGTACAAAATATATTAATAAAGAATACATCACTAAAATTGTTGACGAACACATTAATAAGGGGGTTAATCATCGTCTTTTAATTTGGTCTTTTATGAATTTTGAATGGTGGTGTAGAATATTTTTGAATAAAGAAAGTGTATAATTTTATGCAAGAGCTAGTAATAATAGGTGGGAGTAATGCATTTTGGGAAATAAGCGAATTAATTAAAGATATTAATTCAGTAAAAAAAATGTACAAAATTGTTGGAGTATTAGATGACAATGAAAATTTATGGGGCAAGAAATTCGAAAACATATATGTAGATGGACCTATTGAAAAAGCACATACATATAATAGTAGTGTTAAATTTGTGCTTGCTATTGGATCGTTTCGAACTAGAATTATTCGAAATGAAATAATAAAAAAATTGAACTTGATAGAAGAAAGATATATCACATTAATTCACCCAACAGCTAAAGTGTTCTCGACATCAGAAGTTAAAAACGGATGTATTATACATTATGGATCTGTAATTTTTAATCATACAGTAGTCGAACCTTTTTCAATTATTTCTGCTAATTGTGTTATAGGAGTAGGGAATCTAATTGGAAAAGGAGCATTATTAGGATCTAATATTACAACTACTACTGGTGTAAATATAGGATCATTTAGTTTTATCGGATCTTCTACCTCTATTGGTGAAGGGATAGAAATAGCGCCTGGAGCTCAGGTAGGCATGGGGTCTCTGGTTTTAAAAAACATTAAGACAGGATGTTTTGTTTTAGGAAACCCTTTAAGAGTACTTGACAAAGTAGAAGTGGCAGATACGATAATTGAAGAATGGGAAACAATAAAAAACAACAATAATAAACTTTAAGATGGATACTTTACACATAATTTTTGAAGCAATAGATGAAATTAATTTAGGTTTGGAAGACGTTCAAATGGAGAAAAATGAAGAGACAGTAATTTTCGGGAGAGAAAGTGTTTTGGATTCAATGGATTTAGTGCATCTCATTTCTCTAATAGAAGAAAAGATTGAAGATGAAATCGGAGATTATATATCTATTGCTGATGAGAATGCAATGTCTTTAGAAGTTAGTCCTTTCAAAACAGTAAAAACTTTAAATGAATATATAAAGAGTCTTCTATAATGAATAATTCCTCATCAGATAAAAAAGTATTTCTTATTACTGGTACTAGTAAGGGTATTGGAAGATATCTTGCCGATTATTATTTAAATGAAGGGAATTATGTTATTGGTTGCAGTAGATCTAAATCAGATTTAGTTAAAGATGATTATACTCATTTTGAAAAAGACATTGCTAATGAAGACGATATTTTAGAGATATTTAGATTTATAAGAAAAGAATATAAAAGAATTGATGTTTTGATAAACAATGCTGCTATTAATCCCAGAATATTAACAGCAGGATTATTACCATATAAAGTGATAGAAGATACATATAAAGTTAATGTATATGCTCCAATGATTTTTTGTAGAGAAGCAATTAAATTAATGAGTAGAAAAAGATATGGACGTATTATTAATATAAGTTCTATGGCTGTGAAACATGAAGTTAGGGGAGAATCTTTATACACTTCAACAAAATCAGCGATAACTGCTTATACTAAAGTTATTTCTAAAGAAATAAATGATTATGGTATAACAGCTAATGTTATAGCTCCTTCTGCCATCCCTACAGATTTGTCAGCAAAGATTAACCAAGAAGCATTACAAGAAGTACTATCTAGAAATGCAATTAAATCATTAGGAGAAATGAAAGATGTAAGCAATGCAATAGATTTTGTAATTAGCGAAAATTCATCATCAATTACAGGACAGGTGATATATTTAGGAGGAGTTTAATGACAGGCTTTGAAATAAAATATAAAACAGTTGGAAAATGGAAAGTCAATGTGTATTTCTTAAGTTGTGGAGATGATGTATGGGTATTAGATCCCGGTGATGATTTTGAAGTTTTATGTAATTTTATTGAAGAATGCCAATACAATGTTTTAGGAATCCTTTTGACTCATGGACATTTTGATCATATTTCATCTGCAGAAATGATGAAACAAAAGTATGGAGTAAAAATTTTGATGCATTCGAAGGACAAAAGAATTATAAGGCAAGCCAATCTTTTTAGAAAGTTAGCTGGAGGAGTTGAGACTCAGATTACACCAACTATAGATGGATTTTTAGATGAAGAAGAATCAGTACCTTTAGGAGGTGAAAAAATAAAAATACATTATACACCTGGACATTCATCAGGAAGCGTATGTTTTGAATTTGGGAATAATTTAATAGTAGGAGATTTGTTTTTTTGGAACAAATTTGGAAGAACGGATTTACCAGGAGGTAATGTGAATGAGTTAAACTCATCGTTGGAGTTTATTGCAAATGAGTTTATGGGTTATACTATTTATCCTGGGCATGGAACTCCTTTTATACTGAATAAAGAAAGAAAAGAATTGATATTAAATAAACTTAGTGGGAATACAAATTAAAGAAATAGAATACTTTCTTCCGATCAATAAAAAAACCAACGAAGACCTACAAAAAGAAAACCCTGAATGGGATGTAGAAAAAGTTGCAGCAAAGACAGGAATATATTCAAGACACATAGCAGGGGAAGACGAAACAGCTTTAGATTTAGCAATTAAAGCTGTTGAAAAATTATTCGCAAAAACATCTGTGAAAAAAGAAGACATAGATGGTATTATATTCTGTACACAAAGTCCAGATTATTTAATGCCTTCAAATTCTTTTTTAATTCATGAAAGGTTTGATTTTGATAAAAGTATTTGGGCATTTGATTATAATTTAGCTTGCTCTGGATATGTATATGGTTTGTGTATAGCTAGAGGATTTATAGAAACAGGAATGGCAAAAAATATTATGTTAATTACGTCCGATACTTATTCTAAATACATACATGAAAAAGATCGTTCAACTATTAATTTATTTGGAGATGGTGCAGCGGTAACTATTGTTTCTAAAACTGATTCTGATGAAGTCGGTATCATAGATGCTTCATTATCTTCCTCAGGAAAAGAGTATAAGTCATTTTATATTCCATCTGGAGGAAGCCGTATACCAAGAAGTAAAACATCTAAAGAAGAAATTAAAGATAGAAGTGGTAATATTAGGCATTCAGAAAATATACATATGAATGGTTTTGCCGTTTGGAAATTTATTTCTAGAATAGTTCCGCAACAAATACAGGAGATTTTAAGAAATAATAATTTAACTATTGATGATGTAGATTTTCTAGGTTTTCATCAAGCGAGTAAACTAACTTTAGATTCACTAGCAAAAGCTTTAAAAATATCTAATGATAAAATTTACACTAATTTAGAAAAGATAGGGAATACAGTTTCTTCATCTATCCCAATAGCACTTAAGGATGCTATGGAAGAAAAAAAATTAAAAAGAGGTGATTTAATTGTTTTATCTGGTTTTGGGGTTGGATTATCTTGGGGAACCATATTAATGAAATTTTAAAGAATGGATGCACAATTTTTAATAAATGTTTTTAAAAAGTCTTCGGACAACTTGGCTATAGTGTGGAATGGAAATGAGATTAAATATGGAGATCTCCTAGAATCTATTCAAATAGCAAAAGTTTTTTTAACGAAAAATAAAGTTTTATCAGGCCAAGTTATAGCTCTAAAGGGGGATTTTACTCCAATGACTATATCGTTATTAATTGCTTTAATAAACAACAAAAATGTAATTGTACCCTTTAACAATCCAATGAAGGATTCAGAAAAGGTGAAATTTGAGATAGCCAAAGTAGAAAAGACAATCTCTGTAAACCTAGATACTGATGAATATACAATTGAAAACGCTGGGTTTAATGGAGATCATGAGTATTATGCTAATTTAAGAAATTTAGAAGTGTCAGGATTAGTGCTATTTAGCTCAGGGACTTCAGGGTTTCCAAAAGGAGCTGTCCATAATTTCCAAAAATTACTTCAAAAATTTAAAACACAAAGAAAATCATTAAGAACTATTAACTTCCTTCTTTTTGATCATTGGGGAGGGCTAAATACTCTTTTGCATACATTATCTAATTGTGGAGTAGTACTTGCATTATATAATAGAAAACCAGATTTCGTATGTAAATTTGTACAAGAGAATAAAGTTGAATTATTACCCGTCTCACCTAGTTTTTTAAACCTAATGATTTTAAGCGAAACATATAAAAAATATGATTTAAGTAGTTTGAAGTTAATTACTTATGGTACCGAGCCAATGCCTGAGACAACATTAAAAAGGGCTAAAGGGCTTTTTCCAGATGTTAGATTTCAACAAACATATGGTTTAATTGAATTAGGTGTCTTAAGATCTAAATCAAAGAGTGATGATTCTTTATGGGTGAAATTAGGAGGAGAAGGTTATGATTTGAGAGTAGTAGACAATATGCTTGAAATAAAGGCAGAATCTGCTATTTTAGGATATCTGAATGCTTCAAGCCCTTTTACAGAAGATGGTTATTTTATCACAGGAGACCAAGTAGAGGTTGATGGAGAATACTATAAAATATTAGGAAGAAAATCTGAACTAATAAATGTAGGTGGAGATAAAGTATATCCTCAAGAAGTAGAGAATATTATTTTAATAATGGATAATGTAATGGAAGTAACAATATATGGCCAAAAGCATGCAATTATGGGTAACATTGTTTGTGCTAAAATCTTGTTAAAAGAAATTGAAGAGAAAAAAGTTTTCTCAAGAAGATTAAAAGAGTTTTGTAAAGGGAAACTTCAATCTTTTAAAATACCTGTAAAAATAGAGATTGAAGAAGGAGCACTTCATAGTTATAGGTTTAAAAAGACAAGAAAATTTAATTAAAGTTAAATTTTCTAAATGAAAAATTAAAGGATTTATTTTTAGAATGGAAAAATTAAACATAGTCAATAGAAAACCGCTTATTGATAGTAATAGTAAAATTTGTAGAACTTGTGTATACGATGAGAATGTACCTGCGATAGAGTTTGATGAAAATGGAGTTTGTAATTATTGTAAGATGATTACGGACCTAAAAACTCAATATAAGACAGGAGAACCAGAAGGGGAAAAAGAATTTTCAAGTATCATCGAACAAATAAAAAAAGACGGTAAGGGAAAAAAATACGATTGTGTTGTTGGAGTAAGTGGCGGTACCGACTCTTCTTATATGATTATAAAAGCTGTAGAATGGGGTTTAAGACCTTTGGCTGTACATTATGATAATACATGGAATACTGCAATAGCTACTGAAAATATTCGTAAAGTATTAAGTAAGTTGAATGTTGATTTATTTACTCATGTTGTTGATAATAAAGAAGCTGATGATATTTTTAAGTCTTTCTTTCTGGCGAATGTTCCTGAAATTGACGGACCTACAGATATCGCTTTAGCTGAAACTTTATATAGAGCTGCAAGTAAGTTTAAAGTTAAGTATATTTTAGAAGGACATTCTTTTATTACTGAAGGTGTTTCTCCTTTAAGTAGCGCATATGTAGATGGAGCCTATATAAAAAATATTCATAAGATGTTTGGGAACATAAAAATGAAAACATTTCCTAATATGGACTTTATGTCATTTATGAAATGGATCTTAGTAAAGAGAATTAAGAAAATAAGACCTTTATGGTATATCCCGTACTCTAAAGAAGATGCGAGGACATTTTTAGAAAAAGAATATGGCTGGGAGTATTATGGTGGTCACCATTTAGAGAATAGAATGACGGCTTTTAACCATAGCGTATATTTTCCTCAAAAGTTTGGAATAGATCAAAGAAACAACAGTTTATCTGCATCTGTGAGAAATAATTTGATATCTAAAGAAGAAGCTATAAAAGAGTATAATTCAGACCCATTGGTACAAGACGATTTAGTTGATTACTTTAAAAAGAGACTAAATTTAACAGATGAAGAATATGCTAATGTTATGAATGGAGAAAGAAAAAATTATAAAGATTATCCTACTTATAAAAAAAGATTTGAAAAGCTAAGACCCTTGTTTTTTATTCTAGCAAAAGCGAATCTTGTTCCTATGAGTTTTTATATAAAGTACACCTCTAAAAGTGAAATGTAATGATTACAATAATTGACTATGGAATGGGTAACCTAGGTTCGGTTTTTAATATGTTCAAGAAGATAGGAGTAGATTCAATGATTACTTCAGATTTAGAGAAAGTTAAAAATGCAGAAAAAATACTATTACCAGGGGTTGGAGCTTTTGATAATGCAATGAAAAGAATAAATGAATCTGGATTAAGAGAAGTTTTAGATTATAAAGCAATGGAAGAGAAAGTACCAGTTTTAGGAATTTGTTTAGGGATGCAATTGCTTACAAATGGAAGTGAAGAGGGAAAAGAAAAGGGGCTAGGATGGATTAATGCAAACACGAGAAAATTTCAATTAGACCAAGGAAATAAATTAAAGATTCCTCATATGGGATGGAATAGAGTATTTACTACTGCTACTTATAACACTTTAACTTCAAGTTTTCCTGACGAACCTAGATTTTACTTTGTTCATTCATATTATGTAGAAGTAGAAAATCAAAAAAACTCAATATTAAAAACTCAATATGGAATTCAATTTGATTCGGCTATACATAACGATAATATCTACGGGGCACAATTTCATCCAGAAAAAAGCCATAAATTTGGGATGCAACTATTAAGAAACTTTGCTAAATTATAATATGTTATTAACTAGAGTTATTCCTTGTTTACTACTTAAAGATGAAAGTCTAGTAAAGACAGTAAATTTTAAAAAACCAGGTTATATTGGAGACCCAGTAAATACTGCAAAAATTTTCAATGAACTAGAAGTAGATGAATTAGTAGTATTAGATATTACAGCAACAAATAATAAAAGACCACCAAATTTCAGAATCCTTTCAGAACTGGCAAATGAATGCTTTATGCCGTTGGCTTACGGTGGAGGTATACGTAGTTTTAAAGACGCTAAAAAGATGTTCCAAATTGGAATAGAAAAAGTAATTATTAATTCGTACGCATATGAAAACCCTAATTTTATTACCAAATTATCAGAGCATTTTGGAAATCAGGCTGTTGTTGTTTCTTTAGATGTGAAAAAGAACATATTTGGGAAATATGAATTGTATTCTCATTCAGGAAAAAAAAAACAAAAGAAAGATATTATTGCTTGGGTTAAAGAATTAGAAGTTCTTGGGGCGGGAGAAATTTTATTAACTGCTATACACCAAGAAGGAACATGGAAAGGTTTTGATATTAATTTAATTGAGAAAATTTCTAATGCTGTTAACATTCCTGTAATTGCAAATGGAGGAGCCTCTTCCATTGACGATATCAAAATGGTAACAAAAATGGGAAAAGCTTCAGCAATAAGTATAGGAAGTATGGTTGTATATCAGAGCCAAGGTATGGGAGTATTGGTTAATTTTCCAGATAGAACTAAATTAAACCAAGCTCTAAAAAACTAAAGGATGAAAAAATATAGCTTTACTTGGGAAAACATTGAAAAGGAATATTTAGAGTGCCTTAAAAACGAATATCAGATTATAACATGTGAAGAATATGTTAAGCAAAAAGGTAATTTAACTCAAAAAACCATTGTTAATAGAATTGATATCGATTTTTCAGTTAAAAAGGTAGATATTTTGCTTGATATATTTGATAAACTCAATATTAAAGGAACTTTTTTTGTAAGATTGCATGCACCAGAATATAACCCATTTTCATTCGAAGGATATAGAGTCCTTAAAAGATTATTGAATTCAGGACATGAATTAGGATACCACTCAGAAATTGTTGATCAATCAATCATTTGGAATGAAAATGCGGAAGATTGCCTTATTAGAGACATAGAAGTTTTAGGTAAAATGTTTAATTATAAAGTTAATAGCGTTGCTTCTCATGGAGGTAATACTGGGTTTAATAATTTAGATTTTTGGAAAGATAAAAAACCTAGTGATTATAATTTACTATATGAGGGGTACGATAAAGAACCAAAATATAATCTTTTTCAAGAAGCTTTTTATATATCAGATTCAGAATGGACTCAATGGAAATGCTATAATAAAGGCAAGTTGGTAGAGAATGATAGAAGAAGTCCTAGTGAACATTTAGAAGATAACCACCAGTTAATTCATTTATTAATCCACCCTGATACATATTTCAATAATCATTTTTACGAATAAGTTATGGCAAAAATTTATATTGAAGAATTAATAGCTGCAATCCCTGCTAATTTCAATTACACAATAAAAGGAGAGATCGATAAAGCTTTTGTAACAAATGCGCTTCCTACAATGGATGCAAATGAAGAATCTATTACATTTATTGCGTCGGATAGATCTCAAGAAGAAAAAAAAAGTTGGATTAATGAAACCCAATCGAAAGTTATAATTACTAATATTAAAGTTTCTGTACCCGAAAAAATAAACATATATACAGATGAGCCTAAGATTTTATTTTCATATTTAGTAGGTAAATTTTTCGTAAAAGAAAAAAAAGCTGAAATACATTCCACAGCGGTTATTTCTGATAGTGCTAGAATTGGGAAAAGATGTTATATAGGACCTAATTCTATTATAGGCAATGATGTTATTATTGGAGATAATTGCATTATTTATGGAAATGTTACTGTTAACGATAGAGTAACTATTGGAAACAATGTGAAAGTTCAATCAGGAACAGTGATTGCTGGTGAAGGATTTGGTTATTTAAAAAGCGATAAATTAGGAGTAATTAATTTTCCGCATATTGGAGGTGTAATTATTGAAGATAACGTAGAGATTGGAGCTAATAATACGATTGATAGAGGAGCTTTGGCAAATACAATTCTAAGGAAGGATGTGAAAACAGATAGTTTAGTACATATAGCACACAATGTTATTATTGGTGAAAGAACATTAATAATGGCAAATGCTATGTTTAGTGGAAGTGTAAGGGTAGGGAAAGATTGTTGGATTGCTCCTTCATCGAGTATTAGAGATACAATCACAATTGGAGATAATGTCACTGTAGGTTTAGGAGCGGTTGTCACAAAAAGTATACCAGCTAATCAAGTTTGGACAGGCAATCCAGCTAGAGAGTTAAGAGAGTTTATAAAATTACAAAACAAAATAAAAAGCTTGTAAAGTAATAGCTTTAATCTTAATATAAGAACCTAGCTCATTTAATATAAATTCATGTTTAGATATATTCCTGTTGTTTTTATAATTTTATTCTTGTACTCTGGTTTAATGAAGTGGATAAATATAGGTGTAGATTTAACGCTACTCAGTCTATTGTCTCTTATAGTGTTAGTAATTACGCTCAGAAAAAAAAAGGAGCTGTTAAAATCATATTCTTTAATTAAAACAGAAATAAATACGCTCATTGTTTTTGGAATTCTGTATTCATTAACCTCTGTTTACACTATATCTGCGGATTATTATTTAGAAAAAATAGTGTATTTGTGGATAGCGATATTCTCTTTTCTTTTACCGGTAATATTCTTGAATGAAGAAAACAAATTAACCCGTTTTATTAAAACATTCAATTTGTTTTCAGTAATAGCAATGCTGGTCTTGACTTATTTATTTATAACTTCCAAATGGTATGTTTTTATTACAAATCAAGATGATTATGAAAACACACCTAATTACCTTGCAGTAGCTAGTCTTTTGGGAGTTTTTATTGTATTTAATATCAAAAGGAAGAAAGTTAAAGCAAGGATTTTATCTATAGTTGCTTTAGTTTTTATGTTTCTGCTATCAGGAAGAGGACCTATTATAGGATTAGGCTTGGTGTATTTGTTATATTTATTACTTGACTCAAAAAAAATAAAAAATGTTTTATATGTTATTGCCTTGGTTTCGGTATTATATTTTAGTTGGAAAATTTTTTCTTCATCAGATGAAGTGATAAATACAAGTAATAGGTTTGCAAGTGTTTTTGATGACAATCCAAGGTATAATCAAATTCTTAAGGCTTTTAATATTATTGAAGAGAATTTACTCATAGGTGTTGGTATTGGCGGCTATGGTATGGCTGCTGATGGTGTTGATGAATTTTGGCATCCACATAATCTCATCCTAGAAATATTTAGCGAATCCGGATTTTTCGTCACTTTACTATTCTTGTGTTTATTGTTTAATATTTTTATCTCCAATAATCTGGAAGTTAACTATAAAAAAGAAAAAATAATTTTTATACTGGCTTCAGCATATCTATTTATACAAGCGATGAAATCTGGAGGGATTCCAGATATGCGTGTTACTTTCTTTTGGTTAGGAATGATGACTTATGCTGTTAAAAGGTATGAAAATGAAGAATTAAGTATTCTCAAATAAATGAAAAACACGTATAAAAGATGAAGATACTCTGGTTTTTAGAAAACCTAAGTTTAGGTGGTCAACAAACACAATCTATTAATTTAATAAAACAAATAAAGCAAAGTAAAAATATAGAAATAGATGTTTTATATTTTAATGATGGACCACTTCATCATCAATTTAAAGATGTTTGTAATAATTTAACTCATCTATGTGATTTGAAAATGGGAGCCTATAACAACCCTTTAAACCTTATCAAAGTTATTAGTGAGTATTATAAATACTTAAACAAAAATAAATATGATGTTGTCCTTTCTAATGGAATAATTTCATTTGGATTATCATCTATAATGAAATTATTTTTTTCTTTTAAACACGTAAGATTATTAGGTGGCCCATTAAAAGACATTGAACCTACTTACGAAAAATATTTTCATAATATTTTGCCTTTTCATAAGAAAGTAGATATAGCGTTCTATTGTGAAGGAGAAAATAAAGTAGAAAGAAAAAGGTACGGTAAAAGTTTAAGAGAATTTCCAATGGCTGTTAATACAGACATGTTTTATCCAAAGAGCAAACAAGAAAAGATAGAAATTAGAGAGAAATATCAAATTCAAGAGAATGAAGTTGTTATAGGATGGGTAGGGCGGATTGCAAGTAATATGGAAATTAAAAATACAATAAAACTTGGAGGAGAATTAAAAAGGAGAGGGATTTCAAATTTTAAAATTTTAATTGTTGGAGGTGGCACATGGGAAAAAGAAATGTTTCTACTAATAGAGAAAGAAAGAATAAATGATCATTGTATTTATTTAGGTTGGCAACCAATGGAGTTGATACCTGATTTGTTTCAAGCAATGGATATAGTGCCTTTACTTGATGATGATCCTGTAGGAGGAAGTATTGTTAGGGAAGCAATGGCATGTGGTTGTTTGGTTATTTCTGTAGATGGTGTAAATAAAGTCCAATCTACATGGATTTTTAATAATAAAAATGGGTATTTGGTTTCTAACTCTAATTATATAAAAGACTGTGCAGACATTGTCGTAGATTACTTAAACAGAGACGATGATAAATATAAGGAGGTGTCTTCTGAAGGAGCTGAATATGCAAAAAAGAAAATGAATTTTAAAGAGCAGGCAAGAATAATTTTAAGCGGGATAATAGATGATTAAGTTTTTTTTAAATTCTTTTTTTTGGAAAGCCTTAAATATTGGTTCATCTGTATTAACAGGGATATTATTAGCTAGATTGTTATCTGTAGAAGGAAGAGGTGAATATGCTATTTTTATTTCAATAGTGTCTTTATATACAGTAATCCTAAATTTTGGAATTCCAGAATCTTTAGTTTACCTACTTCAAAAAGAAAAAGAGAATACAAGTAACTTAGTTAAATATGGACTTTTAGTTCCTACTGTGATATTAGTAATACTAATATTATTACATGGTGTATTGTTGTTTTTTAATATCAATATTTTATATTTAGAAATCAATAGTGTAATAGTTCCAATCTTTATATGCTTAATTTTCGGAAGTTACAATGTCTTGTTAAGACATTTGGTTTTAAAGGATAATAAGATACCAATATATAATCTTTTATCATCTATTGAAACCATAAGTAATCTTGTTATTTTCTTTATTTTATATTTAATGAATCAGTTTATTTTGTTAAATATAATTTTCGTTTTTACTGGAACCATTCTTTTATCATTTATTATTCACGTCGGGTATTTAAAAAATACTATAATAAGGTTATATATAAATAAATTTTCATTTGATTATAAAGTTTTTAAAAGGCTATTAAAATTAGCATTTCCGTTATTTTTTGTAGGTTTATCAGGCATTTTTAGCACAAGATTAAACTTATTTATTTTAGATTACTTCCATAGTTCAATTAGTGTAGGATACTTTGCAATAGCAATTACATTTCCAAACTTGTTACTTATTTTACCAAATCAAATAGCGGCATTATTATACCCAGTTGCATCAGGGATAGAGAAAAATAGCGAACTAATAAACTATGGAAATAATATTTTAAAGCACATTATCTTTTTCACTCTATTATTAGTAATTATTGGTAGTATAGTGAGCCCTTTTTTAATCCCGTTATTATATGGAATTAGGTATGTGGTAGTTATTCCGACAGTGTACATAATTTTAATAGGAATATTTTTTGGGGGAATTAACTCAGTTTTACTCAACTTATTAGTATCTCATGGTAAATCCAAAATATTATTTTATAATGCACTAATTATAATCTTTGGGGTTATCTTATTTAGTTTTTTAGTTTATTTGTACTCTTATAAAGGAACTGCTATCACATTTACTATTATCAGTATGATTTGTTTTAGCATTAGCTTTTCTAAGTATAAAAAAATAACAAATCTTCAGTTATCATCATTAATTATTAGAAGACAGGATATAAAGTATCTGCGAACTAAATTAAACAATTTATTAAGAAAATGAAAATTTGTCATATAACTACAGTTCATCCTAAAAACGATAATAGAATCTTTTATAAAGAATGTATTACATTGAAAAATAATGGTCACGATGTTACACTTATTGTAGCTGGAGAGATTGATCAAGTAATTGAGGGGGTTAAAATCATTGGGTTGAGCAAGCATACTTCTAGGCTTAAAAGGTTTTTTAAAACATCAATTTCAGAAGTGTTGAAAACTGTAAAAAAAGTAAACGCAGATATTTATCATTTTCATGACCCAGAATTAATATTTATGGGGTTAATCCTTAAAATGAAAGGGAAGAAGGTAATATATGATATACATGAGAATAACTCTGCTTCAATTATGTCTAAACCGTATATTAAAAGTAAGTTTACTAAAAAGTCAATTTCTTCATTATTTAATCTATTTGAAAGAACTGCAGTTAAATATTTTGATGGGATTGTCACAGCGAGACCGGATATTAGTGAAAAGTTTAAGCATAAGAAAATAATAACACTAAGGAATTTTCCAATTTTAATTGAAAATTTAGCTGATGATACTGATAGAAAAGTAAAAGAAAAGAAGAGTGTTATTTATGTCGGGGTAATGACGGAAATAAGAGGAATAGAAATGTTAATAGATGCATTTAACGAAATGCCTGAGTTTGAACTTTGGTTATTAGGCATAATTAGAGGTGATTTTCTTACAAAAAAGATAGAAGATAGTAATGAAAATATAAAGTATCTAGGAATAGTTGAACCTTTTGAGGTTTTTCATCATATTCAGAAATCAGATGCAGGAATTATCACTTTTTTACCTGTCCCAAATCATGTGAGAACATTGGCAACTAAACCTTTTGAGTATATGGCATGTGGTAAACCAATGATAATGTCTAATTTTGATTATTGGAAAAATACTTTTGGAGATTCTTCTTTATATGTAGATCCAAACAATAAGGAAGAAATAATTAAGGCTACGAGATTACTATTTAACGATAATGAAATGTTTGATAAAATGTCAAAAAAGAATAGTCGTCTATCAAAAGAAGAATACAATTGGAAATCAGAAAGTAAAAAATTAATAGATTTGTATAATAGTTATTTATAATGATCAATAGTAAAATAAAAACTGCGTTAGTACTTGCTCCACATACAGATGATGGAGAGTTTGGTTGTGGGGGCACAATTGCTAAATTAATTGAAAGTGATGTTAAAGTTCACTATATTGCTTTTAGTGCATGTGAGCAGTCGGTTTTACCTCAATTTCCTTCCGATATACTAATTACAGAAGTAAAGGAAGCAACTAAAGTTTTAGGTATTAAGAAAGAAAATTTGCATCTTTTAAAATATAATGTTAGAACGTTCAATTACAATAGACAAGATATTCTAGATGATATTATTAAATTTAAAAAAGAAATAAATCCAGATTTAATTTTTATCCCTTCATTGAATGATATCCATCAAGATCATTCTACCATAGCTAATGAAGCAGTAAGAGCATTTAAATTCACAAATATTTTGTCATATGAAATGCCTTGGAATAATTTCAATTTCTCTACCACAAATTTTTTTGTATTAAGTGAAAATCATATACAAACTAAAATTGATGCTTTAAAAAAATATAAATCTCAAAAACATAGACCTTATGCAAATGAAGAATTTATCAGATCTTTAGCAAGAACTAGAGGAGTACAAATTGGAGAGAAATATGCTGAAGTATTTGAGGTGATTAGATTAATTAATTAAAACTACAAGTTATGTTTAAGGTAGAACAGATTTTGAAAAAGATTAATTATATTGAGTACATAGGAGATAAAGAGCTTTCCGTAAATAGAGTTCTTCCATTAAATGATATTCAGAATACTTTAGATGCTATTAGTTGGTGTAGTAATAAAAATTCTGAAAAATTAAAAGAAATAAAAACTTCATCTGTTATTATTATAAGTTCTGATGTTGATAGAGAATTTATAAAATCATTAAATTGTATTGTCGTTGAAAATCCTAGATTGGTATTTCAACAGATGTTAACTGAATTTTTTGCACTTAAGCAGATTAATGAAATTCATTCTTCAGCAAAAATATCTGATGAGTCAAATATTGGAAGCAATGCATACATAGGGCATAATGTTATTATAGAAAAAGGATGTAGAATAGGAGATAACGTAACTATTTTACATAATACAGTTATTTTACAAGATACAATTATTGGAAATAATGTTACTATAGGATGTAATAACACAATTGGAGGAGTAGGTTTTGGTTATGAGAAAAATAAGGACAATGATTTTGTTTTAATACCTCATATCGGTAATGTTATTATTAGTGATAATGTAGATATTGGAAGTAATACTTGCATAGATAGGGCAGTATTAGGAAGTACCTTAGTGGGTGAAAATGTTAAAATTGATAACTTAGTTCACATAGCACATGGTGTTCAAATAGGTAGAAATGTAGTGGTAATTGCTAATGCAATGGTAGCTGGGAGTGTAAACATTGGAGAAAATTCATGGATAGCACCCTCGGCATCAATAATTAATCAAAAGAATATAGGGGCTAATTCTTTAGTAGGACTTGGAGCAGTAGTTACTAAAGATGTAGATAGTGATGCTATTGTTGCTGGTAACCCAGCTAAATTCATTAGAAATATTAAATAATTTTAAGACCTGTTTAATAAACTTAAATATGAAAAATATAGAAATTAATCAAACGGCATCTTTTTCGAAAACAATAACAGAATATGATGTTTTAACATTTGCAGGGGTTACAGGAGATTTTAACCCAGTTCATATTGATAAAGTGGCGGCAGAAAAATCTATATTTAAAGAAAGGATTGCTCATGGAATGTTAACGGCTAGTTTTATATCTACAGTAATAGGAATGTATTTACCTGGAAAAGGAAGTATTTATTTAGAACAAAACATAAAATTCTTGAAACCAGTTAAAATAGGCGATACTGTGACTGCTTGGGTGAAAGTAATCAATTTCGATTCTGAAAAAAACATCTATACATTATCTACTTGGGTAGAAAATGAACAATCCGTTAAAATAATTGACGGAACAGCAAGAATTCTTTATATACAATAAAGAAGACAAAGTAAATGCAAAAGAAATCAGTTTGGCTAATAAATCAATATTTGTGTACGCCTGAATTAAACAATGATGGTCATAGACATTCTTTTTTAGCGGAAGAGTTTATTAAAAAAGGATACGACGTAACATTGATTACTTCTTCATTCTCTCATGTTCCCTATAGAGAAAATGGTTTTAAAGGCTTTTATAAAGTAATAGATAAAAATATAAGAGTACTATTAATAAAAGGAAATAAATATAAAGGAACTCAAGGATTAGCAAGAGTTATTAGTTGGCTTATTTTTTGTTTTCTGCTTTTTTTTATTCCAACAAAAAAAATACCAAAACCAGACATAATTATTGTATCCTCTAATTCTCTTTTACCTATTTTGAATGTTGTTTTCTTTTTTAGGAAAAAGTTTAAAGGAGTAAAATTTATCTTAGAAATAAGAGATATTTGGCCTTTGTCTTTAATAGAGCTTGGTGGTTTTTCAAACAAAAACATCCTTATAAGATTTTTAGCTTGGGTTGAAAAATTAGGTTATAAGAAAGCAGATCATATTGTATCTTTATTAATGGATGCTGATGCGCATATAGAAAATGTATTAGGAGACATTCCTTTTAAATATACTTGGATATCTAATGGATTTCAAATTGAAGACAAAAGTACTTATCAGCCTATTTCTAAAGAATTAGAAAAACAAATTCCAAAAGATGCTTTTATTATTGGTTATGCTGGTTCCCTAGGGAAAGCAAATGCAATGGAGTATATAATTGAGGGGTTTAATGAATTAAAAAATAAAGATATATACTTATTGATCGTTGGGAGTGGAGATGAAATGAGCTCTTTGCAAAGGATAACTGGAGAAAATAAAAACATTTCTTTTTTTGGAAGACTGCCAAAAAATCAAATATTATCATTTCTAGAAAAGTGTGATTTACTTTACTTTAGTTCAAAAGATTTAAAACTTTATAGTTATGGAATATCTGCAAACAAAACTTTTGATTATATGTATGCAGCAAAACCTATACTTCTATCTGCAACAACAAATAATAATGTTATAGAATTAGGAGGGTGCGGTAAGGTTATAAATCCAAATGATTCAGATTTAATAATGTCCGAAATAATGAAATTTAAAAAAATGTCTTCTGAAGAAAGAAACGTTATGGGATTAAAAGGAAAAGAATATCTTTTAAAATACTTTACTTATAATAAACTTTCCGATAAGTATATAGATATATTCAAATCACTGTCTTAAAATTAAAAACCATTAAAAAATGGACATGGAAATTTATGGTTTAGCATTAATATTATTATCTGGTTTTTCTATAATATACTTAAAATTGGCTAAAAAATTTAATATTGTAGATAAACCAAATCATAGAAGTTCACATACCAGACTTACCATTAGAGGAGGAGGAATTCTTTTCGTATTTGGATTGATAATTTATTTTGTAATAAGCGATTTTAAATATCCATACTTTGTTTTAGGAACAATGATCGTAGCTATATTGAGCTTTATAGATGATGTCATTACGCTTAGTGCCAAAATACGCTGGCCGTTTCAGGTAATTGCAATCATTTTATTGTTTTATCAAGTCGGTTTTGAAAATTTTTCTATGTGGACTTATCTGCCAATAATGATTTTAGCGCTAGGATTTGTGAATTTCTTTAATTTCATGGATGGAATCAATGGAATTACGGGACTGAGCTCGTTGGTGGTTATAGTAGGTTTTTATTACCTGAATCAAACCTATCCTGTTGTAGATGATTCTTTTTTAATAATCCTAAGTATTTCTGTACTTGTTTTTGGATTCTTTAATTTTCGCAAGAAAGCCATTATGTTTGCAGGTGATATTGGCTCTATTACCATGGCAATGATTCTCTTTTTCTTGGGGGTAAAATATATAATTACTACTGAAAGTGCTTTAATATTCTGTTTGTACATTGTTTTTGGAGCTGATAGTACCTTAACCGTTTTTTATAGAATTTACAAACGAGAAAAATTATCTGATGCTCATAGACAACATATATATCAGAAATTGGTTGATAATTTTAAACTTTCACATTTAAAAGTATCTATGTATTATACGGTATTACAGGTTTTTATAAGTGTTTTTACTTTTTATGTGTTTTTTAATATTGAAGTCAAGTACCATTTTATTATTGGAGTTTTGATTTCTTTGATTTTGACAGCATTTTATATTTATTTATTTAAAAAAAATGAAAAAAAACTTCAATAAACATATCGACGAATCTTTCATTCCGCTTTCTTCTAATGAATTTAATTTAGAGAGATTTATTGATGTGCTGAAAGAATCTAACAATAATCATTTTTTTAATGATACTTCAAAAGTTGAAGAGTTTGAAGAAGCGCTGAAGAGGAAATTAAAAACCGATAAAGAAGTTATTTGTGTTTCTTCAGGAACCGCTGCGATTCATTTGGCATTGGTTTTAGCTGGAGTTCAAGAGGGTGATTATGTAATCTGTCAGTCTTTTACATACATTGCAAGTATTAATCCGATTCTTTATGTTGGAGCTGCTCCTGTTTTTATTGATAGTAATGCAGAAACTTGGAATATGGATCTTGATCTTTTAGAAGAAGCGTTAAAAGATTTAAAACAAAAAGGGATATGCCCAAAAGCAATTATAGCGGTCAATATATACGGAATGCCGTCTGATATGAATCGCTTGCTTGAAATTTCTAAAAAATACGATGTTAAATTAATAGAAGATTCTGCCGAATCATTTGGCTCAGAATTCAATGGTATCAGTACAGGAACACAAGGTGATTTTGGGATCTTGTCATTTAATAATAATAAAATCCTGTCAACAGGAGGAGGCGGAGCATTAATTTGCAAAAATAAAGAGCAAAAAGAAAAAACCATATTTTATGCAAATCAAGCTAGAGAACGAGATTTAGCATATACGCATCAAGAACTAGGTTACAATTTTAGATTCAGTAACATTCAAGCAGTTTTAGGATTGTCACAATTAAACTCTTTAGATGATAATGTTGCTAAAAGAAAAGAGATTAATCAGTTTTATCAAGATTTATTTCAAGATTCAAAAGGAATAAAAGTATTCAAAGAAACTTCTAATGTTTATCAATCCAATCATTGGCTTACTTGTATTTTGATTGATGAAAAACTAGCAGGTTTTAGTAGAATTGATCTACAACGAAAATTCAACGAAGAAAAGATTGAAACCAGATTTCTATGGAAACCTATGCATCTCCAACCAATTTTTAAAAAACTTGATTATTATGGAAATAAAGTAGCTGAAAATTTGTTTACTCAAGGTTTATGTTTGCCGTCTGGATCTAATCTTACAGAAGAAGATAGAAATAGAATTTCAACAGCATTAAGTTTTTTCCTGACTTGATTTAGTAAAGTAAATATACTTTTGATTGTTAAAAAAAAAATGTAAATTTACATTCAAAATGCTTTTTGAATGATTAAAAACTTTATACTTATAAAGCTTCAAAAATATTCATCCAAATGGATTGTATTAACCATAGATCTATTTTTAATAATTGCATCTTTTGTTTTTGCCTACTTCGCAAGATTTGAAGCTACTTTTAATTTTGATAAAGTTGCTTTAGGATCACAACTACCTGTCATTTTTCTTATTGGCTTGATTTCATTTTTAATTGTGGGTTCCTATAAAGGAGTCATACGCCATACTGGAACTAGAGATGCTTTTAACGTTTTTGCAGGCACCGTTTTAATGTCTTCCATTACATTATTATTGGTGTTGATTCTCAGACTATTTGGGATTCTAGAGAATTTCACCATACCAATCTCCATAATTATTATTCATTATTTAGTCAGTACCTTTATTTTAATACTTTCTAGATTTATTTTCAAAGCTTTCTTTGAGATGATCTCAAATACTACAGATGAAACTATTAATGTTATAATTTATGGTGCAGGAGATTCGGGTTTGATTACTTATGGTGCCTTAAGAAAAGAGTCTAAAACGAATTATAAAGTCATTGGTTTTTTAGATGATGACCAAAATAAGATTGGTAAGAAAATTGATCAAGTGAAAATTTATAGTTTACATGAGATTGATACATCTTTTATCAAAAGAAATAGTTTAATAGAAGTGATCATCTCTATTCAAAATATTGGTTCTAACAAATTGCTGGAGATTACAGATTTATTAATTCAAATAGGTTTAGAAGTTAAAATAGTACCCCCATTAGCAGAATGGATTGGTGGAGGTTTGGAAGCGAGTCAAATCAAGCAAGTGAAAATTGAAGATTTATTAGATCGAGCTACTATTAAAATTGTAAACCCTATAGTAGAAAAAGAACTTATTGGGAAAACTATTTTAATTAGTGGAGCAGCAGGCTCCATCGGGTCAGAAATAACCAGACAATTATCAGCATATAAATACCAGCAATTAATTTTAATTGATCAAGCTGAATCTCCCTTATACGATTTACAGCAAGAATTGATTCAAACGAACAAAAAGAACATCATCAGTATTGTTGCGGGGATTCATGATGAAAAGAGAATGGAAGAGATTTTTGAAATTTACAGGCCTCATAAAGTTTTTCACGCAGCAGCCTATAAACACGTTCCTTTGATGGAAGATAACCCCTATGAGGCTATTAAAACAAATGTGATTGGAACAAAAATACTAGCCGATGTATCTGTGAAATATTCTGTAGATAGATTTGTGATGATTTCTACGGACAAAGCTGTGAATCCTACCAATGTGATGGGAGCAACCAAAAGAATAGCAGAACTTTATATTAGCTGTTTAAGCAAAGAAAATAATACCACAAAATTCACAACCACTAGGTTCGGAAATGTTTTAGGTTCTAATGGTTCCGTGATACCATTATTTAAAAAACAAATCCAAAAAGGGATGCCCTTAACCGTAACTCACAAAGAGATTACTCGTTATTTTATGACGATTCCAGAAGCCTGTAGCTTGGTTTTAGAAGCAGGCACCATGGGAGAAGGAGGAGAAATCTATATTTTTGATATGGGCAAAGCGGTCAAGATTTTTGATATTGCAAAAAAAATGATTCAACTGTCAGGCTTACGATATCCTGAAGATATAGACATCTCGATTACGGGTTTAAGGCCTGGTGAAAAGTTGTATGAAGAATTATTGGCGAATGGAGAGAACACCAAAGCGACCTATCATGAGAAAATAATGATTGCTAATTTGAAAGAATTCAATTGCTCACAAATTAAAAATAAGATAGAAAATTTAGGGAATACTAATTCAAGCAATACCAATTATGATATTGTTTTATTGATGAAAGCCATCGTTCCTGAATTTATTTCTAACAATTCTGTCTATGAAAAATTAGACAAGAAAACTTTTATTGTTTAGGTGAATACTGTACTTTCGCAATCTATAAAATAACCATTATGTCTTTCTCAAAAAGATTTTTTTTTGTGTATTTTCTTTTTTTAATCATAGCTAGCTCATGTGTTTCAAAAAAGAAGATTACCTACTTTCAAAATGATGAAATCAATCAGTCTTTGGTTTCCAATTATTATAAAACTATTTTTAAACCGGATGATTTATTGCAAATCACCATATCAGCCCAAGACATTGAAGCGGTAATACCTTTTAACTTGCCAGCAGTATCATTTTCTGCTTCAAATGGAGCTGCAGTTGGTCAAGCAACACAACAAACCTACTTAATAGATTCTAAAGGGAATATAGATTTTCCAGTCTTAGGGGAATTAAAAATTGGTGGTTTATCAAGAGAAGAAACCATTGCCTTATTCAAGAAAAAGTTAGATCCTGAATATGTCAAAAAACCAACCATCAATATCAGAATTACCAATTTTAAAATTACCATTAGCGGTGATGTTACGAAACCAGGAACTTACACAATACCAAATGAACGCTTGACTATTATAGAAGCACTAGGTTTAGCTGGAGATACGAACATTTCTGCACAACGAAATAATGTAAAAATCATTCGAGAAGAAGGGAATAAAAAAGTAACTTATTTAGTTGATTTAAGATCCAATAAAACCTTTACTTCACCAGTATATTATTTACAACAAAACGATTTGATTTATGTAGAACCTAACAATGCAAAATCACAATCTGCTGCAGCCAATCAAAATGTAGGTTTGTTTATTTCTATTGGTTCCATATTGATTTCCTTAATAGCTGTTTTATCTAGATAATTTATTATGAAAACTTCCCGTAATTATTCACAAGTGAATCAATTTCAAGATGAAAATGACACCATCAATATTAGAACTGAAATTGAGAAGTACTTAATGCATTGGAAATGGTTTCTTTTAGGAATCATCATTTCTTTAGGATTAGCTTTTTTATACTTACGATATTCAACACCAGAATATAGTGCTTCGGCTTCCATAATGATTAAGGACAATCAAAAATCGGGGATTTCAGCAGAATTGGCTGCTTTTGAAGATTTAGGAATTATTGGAGGCGGTTCTGCAAATAATACAGATAACGAAATAGAAATCTTAAAATCTAGAAAAATTATTGGGAATGTGGTAGACTCTTTGCATCTAGGAGTTTCCTATTTTGTTTCTGGTAGAGTCATTGAAAGTGAAGTATATAAATTATCTTCACCTATAAAAGTTAATTTTATAAAAAAGGATTCTGCATTAATTACAAAGGATACTTTGTTTACTATAAATATTTTAGATCCACTTAATTTTGAATTAAAAAATACTGAAGGAGAATTTATATCATCACATGTGTTTGGAGAAATCATAAGCAATAAACTTGGGATTTTTAAAATTGAAAAACAACAGCTAAAGAAAGAGAATGTATCGAATGTCATTGTAAAAATGACACCCAAATATCAATTAATCAATAGCTATAAAGCTAGGGTTAATATTTCTCCAGTCAATAAAAACTCTAGTGTATTAACCTTAACTCTTCAAGATCCTGTCAGAGAAAAAGCAGAAGATTTTTTAGATGAATTGGTCAGACAATACAATATTGATGCGATTAATGATAAGACGCAAGTCTCCAAGAAAACAAAAGAGTTTATTGATGATCGTTTAGAAAAAGTAAAATCGGAATTATTTATCATAGATGAAAAAGTAAAAGAATTTAAAAATGATAAAAACTTTACTGGAATTCCTGCGGAAGCAGAAATAGCCTTTCAATCCCTAAAAGAAACGAATCAACGAATAAATGTTGCCAGAACGCAACTAAGTTTAGCCAATTGGATTGAAGAATTACTGACCAAGCAATCAGAAGTGGATCAAGTATTGCCAACCAGTATTGGTTTTGATGATGCTGGTTTGGCAATCGCCATCAATGAATACAATCAGCTTATATTATCAAAAGAAAAAATGAAAGTGAATGCAGGACCTTTAAATCCTGCTTTGCAACAGATTGAATCTCAAATATCGAGTTCTCGTTCTAGTTTGTTAAACAGTCTTGCCAATGTAACGAAGTCTCTGGAAATACAAATGAAAGACTTAAATACACAAGCAGAAAAAGTATTAGCGGTGGTTAAATCGATTCCCGGAAATGAAAGAGGTTTTATAGACATTGCTAGAGAGCAAGAGATTATTGGAAGTTTATACCAATATTTATTAAAGAAAAAAGAGGAAACGGATATTTCTCTCGCGGTGACGGTTCCCAATGCTAAAATTATTGATGTAGCCTATGGATCTAATATTCCGGTTGCTCCAAAAAGGAAGATTATCTATTTAGCAGCATTACTGCTGGGCTTAATCATACCCTTTGGATTTATTTATATATTCGATTTACTAGACACCAAAGTGCATAATAAGAAAGATATTGAGTCACAATTGTCAGTTCCGTTTTTAGGAGATGTACCAAAATCGGATAGTAAAGAAAAAGTAATTATTGGAAATGATATCAGGTCTAGTACTGCTGAGGCTTTTCGTTTGATTAGAACGAATTTGGATTTTATGCTAACCAACAATAGAAAAGAAAGCAAAGCTATTTTTGTAACCTCTACTACAAGTGGTGAAGGGAAATCTTTTATATCCATTAATATTGCGGCTACCTTAGCATTATCAGGAAAGAAAGTACTCTTAATGGGAATGGATTTAAGAGCTCCTAAAGTAACTGAATATCTAGGAATCCCAGATAGAAAAGGAGTTACCAATTATATTACCGATCCAGATCTAACTTTAAAAGAGTTAATATTTACCATTCCAGAAGTAAAAGGATTGGATATTATATCATCTGGGGTGATACCACCTAATCCAGCAGAATTGTTAATGACAAAAAGAATAGACAACTTGTTTACAATTGTAAAGCAAGAATATGATATTGTAATAGTAGATACAGCTCCAGTTAACTTAGTAACCGATACATTATTAATTGGGAAGTATGCCGATATGTTTATGTATGTAGTTAGAGCAAATTACTTAGATAAAAGATTATTGGCAGTGCCACAAGAACTGTATAACGAAAAGAAACTACCAAATATGGCAATTGTATTAAACGATACAGATCCAAAACGCAGCTATGGTTATGGTTATGGAGGTTATGGTTATGGGTATGTGGTGGTAGAAAAACCTTGGTATAAAAAGATTTTTAGTCGAGAATCTTAATTAAAAAATAATAACTCTCAATTTTTAAATTGAGAGTTTCTTTTTAAAAGAACATCCAATTTCTTTTTATTTTTTTGGGTAAGCATCGTTTCTAACAGTGCTAGATGTTTTGCATGATGGGTATCTGTACCCACAAAATCATACATGTCTAAATCCAGCAGTTTTTTACTAATTTTTTGAACGTGTTTTCCATACTGCTCGGTCAATGATAAAAAATTAAGTTGAAATAAACATCCAGCTTTTTTTAATTTATAATAGTTCTCAAATTCGTTATGATAGAAATTATAGCGTTCAGGATGCGCTAGAATAGGTTTGTAGCCTTTTAATTGAATGTCAAATAAGATGTCATAAAGATTCATAGGAGCGCTGAAATAAGACATTTCTACGAGTAAGAAATTATCTTTCAAAGTTAGTAAATCATCGTTTTTTAATAATACTTGAAACTGCTCATCTAGCATATATTCTGCAGCAGCAGCAATAGTAATATCATCGAATCCTACTCTTGATAATTCCTTTTTAACTTCCTCTAATTTCAATTTTATGGTAGCTGAAGAGTTCGGATAGACATCTCCTAATACATGAGGAGTTGTTATGAAATTCTTGATTCCTAGAGCATACATCTTTTTAATAAGCTCCATACTATGTTCTAAGTTTTTAGCACCATCATCGATACCGGGAAGTAAATGAGAATGGATATCCACAAAACGATCACTAAAGAAACTTATATTTTGTTTTTTCTTTTTTTTGAAAAAAAGCATCGATTAAATTTTGTATAAAATTACGTTTTTTAAAATTATTTTCTTCCGAAAACGATTGAGTTTTTCATTCCTGTTGTGTAACCAAAATTCTTATGATATATTTGATTAACTACAAATAATAGAAAATGATTTTAATTGCAGATGGTGGCTCTACTAAAGCTGATTGGATTGCACTAGACAATAATAAAAACGAAGTTTTTAGAGTGAGAACCTTAGGGTTAAACCCAGCTGTTGTTCCTGAAGATGAATTACTGAATAGAATCGTAAATATGTTTCAATTAATTAATGTCAAAAATGATGTAAAAGAAATTCATTTTTATGGAGCAGGTTGTGGAACGCCTCAGCCGGTAGCTATTTTGAAGCAAGTGTTAGAATCTATTTTTGTTAATGCTGAGATTCATATTGCGGAAGATTTATTAGCAGCTGTATATGCTTCTTTAGGAAAAAATCCTGGAATCGTTTGTATCCTCGGGACTGGTTCAAATAGTTGTTATTTTGATGGTGAAAAAATGGAATCGAACGTAGTTTCATTAGGTTATACATTAATGGACGAAGCAAGTGGGAATTTTTTCGGAAAGCGTTTAATACGAGATTATTTTTATAAAACAATGCCTGAGAATATTGCCAAATCTCTTGAAGAACAATATGATATGGATCCAGATCATATAAAATTCAACCTTTACAGGAAACCAAACCCGAACATGTATTTAGCTTCTTTTGCTAAATTTATGTTTGAGTTTAAAGATGATAAGTATATTAAAAGTTTAATAAGAGCTGGACTTCAGCGGTTTTTTAGATTTAGAGTGTTGCCATATCATCCTAATGAAATAACTGAAATTTATTTTATTGGATCGATTGCATTTTATTTTAGAGAAATTTTAGAAGGAATTGCAGCGATAAATGGACTTAAAATTGCCGGAGTTATTCAACGACCTATTGATAATTTAATTGAGTTTCATAGAAATAATATCAATTAATAAGGTCAAGAATTCTTTCTAAAGTCATGCCTCTAGATCCTTTAATTAGAATATAGCTATTTTGAATGGGTTCTTTGAGGAGCTGTTCTTTTAAAGAATCTGTGGTTTTGTACTTTTCTTTAGCAGAAGTTTCAAAATAATGTTTACCTACAAAAACACATCTGTCGATGTCTGATTTTTCAGCAATGTTAACGATATATTGATGTTCCGTTGCAGCATCATCACCCAATTCAAACATATCACCTAAAATGGCTACTTTGTTTTTGTAATCAGCATGACTAAAATTCTCTAAAGCTAATTCGGTACTGGTCGGATTTGCATTATAAGCATCCATCAATATTTGATTGCTCTCTTTTTTGATTAACTGGGATCTGTTATTGGTTGGAATGTAATTTTCAATAGCATTTATGATGTTTTGTGTACTAATTTTAAAATGCTCTCCAATAGAAATAGCAACTATAATATTATTGAAATTGTAGTCACCAACAAGACGGGTGTGAATAGTTTGGTTTTTATATTGAATGGATAAAAAAGACTGACTTTTTAAAATAGAAACTGATTTATTTAACAAGATTCTTGAGATGTCTTCAGTTAATTCTAACTGTTTGGCATCATCCGGATTTACAAATGCTGTTTTAAGGTTACTTTTCAAGTATGTATACAATTCAGACTTTCCTTTGATAACACCTTCGATTCCTCCAAAACCTTCTAAATGAGCTTTTCCGAAATTTGTGATATACCCTAAATCTGGTTCGCAGATATTAGATAAAAATTCAATTTCCTTTTGATGATTTGCACCCATTTCTACAATTCCAATTTCTGTAGCTTTGGTAAATGATAATAGGGTAAGTGGCACACCAATATGATTGTTTAAATTCCCTTGAGTAGCAGTTGTTTTAAATTCTGTTTCTAAGACTGCATTGATTAATTCTTTGGTGGTTGTTTTACCATTACTTCCCGTTAAACCAATAATAGGAATTGTCAATTGATTTCTGTGATAATTAGCCAGTTCTTGAAGGGTTTTTAAAACATCTTCCACTAAAATTGTAACTCCTGCTATTTCGTATTTCTTCTCATCAATTACACAGTATTTCGCCCCGTTTTCTATCGCCTTTTCAACAAACTCATTTCCATTAAAATTAGCGCCTTTTAAAGAAAAGTACATAGCGCCTTTTCTAATATTTCTAGTATCAGTATCCACTAAGTAATTCTGTGAATAGAGACTGTATATATCTTGAATCTTCATAGGTTAAATATAAAAAAAACCTCATTGAAATGAATCAATGAGGTTCATAATATTTTTTAAAAGTCGAATTTAATTTCTAGACGGATTTCTAGCTTTTCTCTTCTTATAGCTTAAAGCGCCAACAATATCTGTAGCACATCTAAATCCGATGAAATTGGTAGACATATATTCTGGTAAATTTCTTCGTTGAGCTGGGTCTAACCAAAACTCTCTATCTTGCCAAGAACCACCTTTATGAACTCTAGATTTATTACTAATTAAGGTAGTACGCTTTCTTACGTCATACTGATTTAGTTTCCCTGTAATAGAGTCTTTTGTGTTTATAGGTGAATTATACATTCTAGGTTGTCTATTAAACTGATCCTCTTCAAGATCAAAAAATCTACTAGAAGATTTATCACCATCTTTTTTGTTAAGATTGGAAGCAACCTTATAGTTTCTTCTCATAAAAGCATCATCTCTTGTGATAGGAACATATTTAATTTCTCCAGGAAGTTCTATAGGAACTATTTTACCGTTTGGTAAGGTGTCAAAAGTAGCCATCGCTTTTGCCGATTGCCCAATAACTACAACTTGACCTGTTGAATCAATCAACTTTTTAGTGAAGATATTTCCTCTAAAATAATTGAAATCATTTGCTTCAGTATCAATAATTGGTCTGTAAACATCCGCAACCCATTCGGCTACGTTTCCAGACATATCATAAAGTCCATATCCATTAGGAGGATACGATCTTACTCTAATTGGAATATCAGAACCGTCATCAGACCATCCAGCTAAACCACTATAGTTACCTTTACGTTGTTTAAAGTTTGCTAATTGATCTCCCTTATAACGGGTAGATTTATCTCTTGTATACTTTCCATTCCAAGCATATTTTTTTCTACCTCTTACATTGTTGTACTCTCTGTTTTCAGCATTTGCTTTTGCAGCGTATTCCCATTCAGCTTCTGTTGGAAGTCTAAATTTCTGTGTTAAAATACCGTCTTGAGAAGTTACTTGTCTTCCTGTAAAAGCTCCTCTTGCAGGTCTTGGCTCTCCTCTTTTTCTGATCTTATTATCAGGAAGTCCTCTTTTATAAACCGTAGAGTCTCCATCAAATAATCGATATGGATCTTCTAAATATAAATCGGTGTCAAAAAAGTTTCTGATCGTATCATTTCCTAGCACATTAGATAAAACTCCTCTATCAATTAAGTTTTTTAAGTTAACAGCACTTGTTCTCCATTTACAATATTGAACGGCTTGTAACCAACTCACTCCAACTACAGGATAATCTGAGTAAGCAGGATGTCTTAAGTAATTCTCTGACAAAAGTTCAGTATTCCCTAAGCTACTTCTCCAAACTAAAGTATCTGGCAATGCAGCGGTATAAATATTTTTATATTTTTCTTCTTCTGGAGGAAAAACATCCTTAGTTACCTGCAAGTATAACAAGTATTCTGAATTAGTCACTTCTGCTTCATCCATGTAAAAAGAACGAATGTGCATTTGTTGAGGAGTGGTATTCCAATCAAACATTACGTCATCTTGAACTTGTCCCATTGTAAATGTACCACCTTCAATGGCAACCATTCCTTCCGGAGTTTTTTGTCCTTCAAAAGAAGTTCCTTTTATATAGCTTCCATATTTTGGGTCGTTAAAGTTCCAACCTGTTAAAGAAGATCTACTTTTACTAGCAGAATTACAGTTGTATAGTAGTACAGTACTAAGTAAGAGTAATGTTATTTTAAATAAGTTCTTCATATCTTATTCCAAATATTAGGGTTTTGTTTCAGCTTTGCAATTTACAATAAAAATGTCTTCTCACAAGATGAATCGTAAATTTTAATACATTGCTATTTATTATCAATATACCTTTAACGTATTACTTTTTTTTTTATTATTAGATATCAATCTTTAACATAAAATATATGCGTATAATTTGCGTTCTTTGAGGTATGATTATGATGAGAAAATTTATTATTACTTCAATACTATCTTTATTTTCATTCACAATGCTAAGTCAAGTGACCAATTCTGTGCTTTCAAACGGTAATTGGTATAAGTTTTCGGTGGATACAACAGGTGTTTTTAAGATAGACAGAAACCTTCTAGAACAAATTGGGATTGCTACAAATAACCTCAATCCTAAGAAAATTCACATTTATGGTAATGGAGGGAATTTATTACCAGAATTGAATAGTGATTTTAGGTATGAAGACCTCCAAGAGAATGCTATTTATATAGAAGGAGAAGAAGACAATTCTTTTGATTCCAATGATTTTATATTGTTTTATGCAAAAGGACCTCATGATTGGAATGTAAATCCAATTACTGGTGCTGTCAGCCACAATCAAAATATATACTCAGATGAAGGGTATTATTTTATCACAGTTAATGAGGTAGATGGTAAAAGAATACAAAATCAAACTCCAATAACGGGTACCCCTACAATTCAACTTACCAGTTTTAATGATTATGTTTTTTATGAAAAAGAAATCATTAATATTTTTGCTGCTGGAAGAAGATGGCTTGGTGAAGAATTTAGTATAGAAAATCAACAAACATTTCAAATCCCATTTCCAAATGCATTACTAAGCGAGCCTTTGACGATTTCAGGAAGAGTGGTTGGAGTTTCGAGTTCTGCCTCTAGCATGCAAGTAAGTGTTAATTCTCAGAATATTTCTACTGTAAATTTTTCTGCCATTACTTCTGGAACCTTAGCATCAGATAGATCATTTTCTGTAAATAATATTAGCGCAACAGCAACCATCGATGTTACTTTTGATTATAACAATAGTGGAAATCCATCTGCAAGAGCTTATTTAGATTTTATCGAAGTTTCAGGAAAGAAAGAATTGATTGCTGATGATTTTCAGTTTTCTTTTAGAAGTTTTGATGCTGCAAATACAAATGGAGTTGTAGAATATCAGATACAAAATCCTCAAAATATTTTACAAGTTTGGGATGTTACAGATCCAATTGAGGTCGCTACCATTCAAAATGAATCGACTGCTACTAATTTTTCTTTTAAAGCTAATGGAGGTGATTTGAAAGAATATATTGTTTTAAATCAAAATGATTTTTATACGCCAAGGGTTATTGCAAATTCTAAAGTTGAAAATCAAAATATCCATGCGATAAAAGACATCAATTACTTATTAATAACCACAGACGAGTTTGCCCAACAAGCACAAAGACTTGCAGATTATCATATTCAAAATTCAGGATTAACAGCTCAAGTAGTGATGTTAGATGAAATTTATAATGAGTTTTCTTCGGGTAGTAAAGACATCACCGGAATTAGAGATTTTATCAAACATATCTATGAATTAAACACAACAGATGATGATAAATTAAAATACGTTTGCTTTTTTGGAGATGCTTCGTATGACTACAAAGATCGAATTACGGGAAACAATAATATTGTTCCTGTGTACCAATCTGATCAAAGTTTCAACTTGGCTTTTTCTTATGTAACCGATGATTTCTTCGGTATGCTAGAAGACAACGAAGGAACCATGTCACCATCACATTCTTTAGAGATCGCTACTGGTAGAATTCCTGTGTCAACGCAAGAACAAGCTTCAGATGTTGTTGATAAAATTCTTAATTATTATACTACAGTAGCCTTAGGAGACTGGAGAAATACAGTCACTTTGGTTGCCGATGATATTGATGCTAATTCAGATATTACTATTCAGCCTGGTGTAGAAAGAATCGCAGATAATATTAAAAATAACAAACCTGTTTTTAATGTGAACAAAATCTATGCAGATTCATTTGTGCAACAAAATTCATCGGGAGGAGAACGTTATCCAGATGTACAAGCAGCGATTACAACAGCGATGGAAACAGGAACATTAGTCTTTGATTATTTTGGACATGGTGGAGAAGATGGATTTGCTCAAGAAAGATTTTTAGATATTCCACAAGTAAGAGGTTTTCAAAACGAGAATACTTTGCCGCTTTTTATAACAGTAACCTGTGAGTATTCAAGATTTGATAATCCGAATAGAATAACTGCAGGAGAATTAACACTCTGGAGTAATGTAGGTGGAGCCGCCTCAATGATTACAACTACTAGAGAAGTTTTTATTAGTGTTGGACAAGGATTTAATGAAGATTTAATGCCCATTTTGTTAGAATTTAATGATGAAGATTTAACAATAGCAGAATCTTTAACTAAAACAAAAAACGAGTTTTCAAACTTTCAAAAATTCTTTATCTATTACTTTGGGGATCCTGCTCAAAAATTAGCTATTCCAGAACCTAATATTAGAATTACAAAAATGAATGGAGTAGATATTACCCAATCATTAGACACCTTGAAGGCATTGTCAAAAGTGAATTTTGAAGGAATTGTAACAGATAATTTCAATAATATTCTTACCAATTTTAATGGAAACTTATCCACTACTGTCTTTGATAAACCGATTGATAAATCAACTTTAGATAATGATAATTTTGGAATCGTTAATATTTTTGATTCTCAAGAAAGTAAACTATTTAGAGGTTTGTCAAGTGTAGAAAACGGTAATTTTAGTTTTGAGTTTATCGTCCCAAGAGACGTAAGAATAGCCTTCGGAAACGGAAAATTAAGTTTCTATGCCACCAATGAATTAGCTGATAAAGCTGGTTTTAATAAAGATGTTATTGTAGGAGGAATTAACGAAAATGCGCCTGATGATACCGTTGGTCCAGAAATTCAGTTATTTATGAATGATGAATCCTTTTTAGATGGAGCCAATACAAATGCATCTCCAAATTTAATAGTAAAATTATTTGACTTAAGTGGAATAAACACTTCAGTTACTGCTGTAGATCACGATATTGTTGGGATTTTAGATGGAGATGAATCCAACCCCATCATTTTAAATGATTTTTATCAAACCGAATTAGATGACTTCACCAGAGGTAAAGTTGTCTATCGTCTAAGAGATTTAGCTGTGGGTCCGCACACTCTTAAAATTAAAGCCTGGGACACTTATAATAACTCTTCGGAATCTGTTCTAAATTTTGTGGTTGTAAGTGATGCAACATTAACTTTAGATAATGTTTTGAATTATCCAAATCCGTTTGTAAATTACACCGAGTTTTGGTTTAACCATAACAAACCGAACGAGCCCCTCGAAGTTCAGGTTCAAATTTTTACAGTTTCTGGGAAATTAATCAAAACAATCAACCGTCAAGTTCAAACAACGGGTAATTTAGCTAGAAATATTACATGGAATGGTTTGGACGATTTTGGTAATAAAATAGGTAAAGGAGTATACGTATATAAATTAAAAGTAAAATCAACAATAAGTAATATATCGTCAGAAAAGTATGAAAAATTAGTCATACTATAATAAATTACGATATTTGCGTTTAAGTAAGTAAACAATTATATGAAGAAATTAGGGGTATTATTGATCATTAGCATCATGAGTGTAGGAGGAGCTTATGCTCAAACAGGTGGAATTACAACAGCAACACCATTTTTATTAATTGTTCCAGATGCAAGAGCAGGAGCAATGGGAGATGTTGGTGTATCAACTTCGGCAGATGCGTTTTCTCTATTTCACAATCCGTCTAAAATTGCATTTGGTCCTAGACAAGTGATGATTGGAGTTAATTATTCTCCTTGGTTAAGAAACCTTACTGATGATATTTTTATCGGAAGTGCTTCATACATCAATAGATTTAGCGAAAATGCTGCATGGGGAGCTGAGTTTAGATACTTTTCTTTAGGTCAAATAGATCTTACAAATGATTTAGGTCAGCCAAACGGAACCATTAATCCTAATGAATTTGCATTATCTGGAACCTATGCATTAAAATTAAGTGAAACCTTCTCAATGGGAGTTACTGGTCGTTATTTTAGATCAAACTTAGCGTTCACCGGAACAAATTCAACCTTACAGCCGATCAATTCATTCGCTGTGGATGTTTCTGGATACTACCAATCTTTAGAAGAAAATTACGGAACGTTCAACGGTCGTTATAGAATTGGTTTTAATATTGCGAACATCGGACCAAAAGTATCCTATGTTCCTGGTGAAGAAGATTTCATACCAACAAATTTAAAATTTGGTGGAGGTTTTGATTTTATCCTAGACGATTATAACGTAGTAAGTATAAATACAGAGTTCACCAAGTTATTAGTTCCTTCGCCTCAAGCCGATGGTTCTGATCAAGATAAAGGATTTATTTCAGGAATATTTAGTTCTTTTGGTGATGCAGAAGGTGGTTTTAGTGAAGAATTACAAGAAGTTACGTATGCTTTAGGAGCCGAGTATTTATATAACAATGCTTTTGCTTTACGCGCTGGATATTTTCACGAAAGTCCAGACAAAGGAAACAGACAGTTTTTTACGATGGGAGCTGGATTTAAGACCAATGCGTTAAACATAGATTTGTCGTATTTGATTAATTCATCTGATGTAAATAACCCATTAGAAAACTCACTTCGTTTTTCATTATCATTTGATTTAGGAGAGATTTACAACGATTATTAGTACCTTAGTTTCTTCAAAAGAACAAATTCTTAATGAAAGAAATTAATATTGGCGCTGCTGGTTTTGTGTATGAAAATATCAACGAATTATCTGATATAGACAGAAATTTAATGGAAGCTGCCATAGAGGCTACAAAGAAATCGTATGCTCCTTATTCTGGTTTTAAAGTGGGTGCAGCACTTTTGATGGAAGATGATTCTATCATTACTGGTAATAATCAAGAAAATGCAGCATATCCATCTGGAATGTGTGCAGAAAGAGTAGCTATTTGGAAAGCAGGTTCATCATTCCCTAATAAAAAAGTAATTAAAATAGCCATTACGGCAATTTCCTCTAATAAAACAGTTGATAAACCAGTAGGTCCATGTGGTGCTTGCAGACAAACCTTATTAGAATATGAAATCAATCAAGCAAAAGATGTTGAAGTCATTTTTATGGGTCAAATAGGAAAAGTAGTCAAAGCAAATTCTATTAGTTCATTATTGCCTTTTTCTTTTGATAGCTCATACTTATAGTGAAAACAGACATCCTTTCTAGAAACGATATTTATTTTGTAATTGCTGATTTTTACAAGAAATTAGTAAAAGATAAAACAATGTTTCCTTTCTTTAAAGATATTGTTGAGCAAGACCAATTAGAGCCTCATTTAGAGATAATTACTGATTTTTGGGAAGATGTACTATTTCAAACGTATAAATATAAAAATAACCCAATGCAGAAGCATTTAGATTTTTATCAAAAAATGAGTTTTACAAAAAAACATTTTGATCGTTGGTTACAGTATTTATCTTCCACAATTGATGCCAATTTCAGGGGCATTAATTCAGAAAACATGAAGACTAGAGCACTTTCTATAGCAAATGTGATGCAAGTAAAAATGAATCTTTATCAGAGTTAAGAAGATTTGAACATCGTAAAAACCGAATATTAATTTGAGAAACTTAGCTAAAAATCAGTTTCTTTAAAACTATAAAATAATAACTGTTGATTTATGACATCATCAATAATTACTGGAACAGGATCTTACATACCTGAAATCAAAAAAGAAAACAAAAAATTCTTAGACAATCGTTTTTTAAATGCAGATGGAACAGAGATTTCTAGTGAAAACGAAATTATCATAGAAAAATTCAAAGGAATCACAGGTATCGAAGAAAGAAGATATGCAGATTCAAAATACAATACTTCTGATCTTGGTTTCTTTGCAGCTCAAAAAGCCATTGAAGATGCTAATATCAATCCAGAAGAGTTAGATTATATCATTTTAGCTCACAATTTTGGAGATGTAAAATCAGCTGCTATTCAAAGTGATATTTTACCAAGTTTAGCAACACGAGTTAAATATCGTTTAGGAATTGAAAACCCTAATTGTGTTGCTTATGACATATTATTTGGTTGCCCAGGTTGGGTAGAAGGAGTTATTCAAGCACAAGCTTTTATAAAAGCTGGTATTGCAAAAAAAGTGTTAGTAATCGGAGCAGAAACGCTTTCTAGAGTTGTAGATAAACACGATAGAGATTCTATGATTTATAGTGATGGAGCAGGAGCATGTATTGTAGAAAAAAGTGAAGGACAAGATTCTGGAATTTTGAGTCACGCTACACAAACCTTTGCGAAAGAAGAAGCGTATCATTTGTTTTTCGGTAATTCTTTTGATAAAAATGAAGACCCTGATGTGCGTTATATTAAAATGCATGGAAGAAAAATCTATGAATTTGCATTAACAAATGTGCCATTAGCGATGAAAACTGCTTTAGATAAAAGCGGAATTCCTATTGAAGAGGTGAAAAAAGTATTCATTCATCAAGCCAATGAAAAGATGGATGAAGCGATCATCAAACGTTTCTTTAGATTGTATAAAACTCCTGTGCCAGAAGGAGTAATGCCGATGAGCATTCATAAATTAGGAAACAGTTCTGTAGCTACGGTTCCTACTTTATTAGATTTAGTTTTAAAAGGAAATGTTGAAAATCAAGAGGTACATAAAGGTGATGTAATTATTCTAGCTTCTGTTGGAGCAGGGATGAATATTAATGCAATTGTTTATAGGTATTAGATATAATCAATATCATTTTATTTTTTTCTCGGTTAACTTAATTTTATTTTTAAAATAATCTTAATTCTTTCAATTCTAAACTCTTAGATATAAAGTGTCTTAACCATCTTTATAAATCAGATAAAAAAATCTAACATCTGATATCTAAAATCTAACATCAATATGCTATTTTTGCACATGCAACAACACAACGTACTTATATTAGATTTCGGTTCGCAATACACTCAGTTAATTGCGAGAAGAGTAAGAGAGTTGAATATCTACTGTGAAATTCATCCTTACAATAAACTACCAAAAAACACCAACGAATTTAAAGCAGTCATTTTATCTGGAAGTCCGTCTTCTGTGAGAGGTGAAGATGCACCTCACCCAGATTTAACTCTTATTAGAGGAAAAAAACCAATGCTGGCTGTTTGTTATGGAGCACAATATTTAGCGCATTTTTCTGGAGGAAAAGTAGCTCCATCAAATACAAGAGAATATGGCAGAGCTAATTTGTCATTTATAAAAAATAACGAACCTTTCTTTTCTAATATCTCAGAAGGAAGTCAAGTATGGATGAGCCATTCAGATACGATCAAAGAATTACCAACTGGAGCGGTTCATTTAGCAAGTACCTCTGATGTAGAAAACGCAGCTTTTAGAATAGAAGGTGAAGAAACGTATGCGATTCAATTTCATCCAGAAGTATATCACTCTACTGATGGAAAACAATTACTAGAAAATTTCTTAGTCAATATAGCTGGTGTAGCACAAACTTGGACACCAGATTCCTTTGTTGAAACGACAGTAGCTAACTTACAAGAAAAGTTAGGAAACGATAAAGTAGTTTTAGGATTGTCTGGAGGAGTAGATTCTTCTGTAGCAGCAGTTTTATTGCACAAAGCGATTGGAAAAAACCTCTATTGTATTTTTGTCAATAATGGATTACTGCGTAAAAATGAGTTCGAAAGTGTATTGAATCAATACGAAGGAATGGGATTAAACGTTAAAGGTGTAGATGCATCGGCACGTTTTTTGAATGCTTTGGCTGGATTGTCAGATCCAGAAGAAAAAAGAAAAGCGATTGGAAACGCATTTATAGAAGTCTTTGATGATGAAGCTCATTTAATTGAAGATGTAAAATGGTTGGCACAAGGAACTATTTATCCAGATGTGATTGAATCAGTTTCTGTAAATGGAGGTCCGTCAGCAACGATAAAAAGTCATCATAATGTAGGAGGTTTACCAGATTTCATGAAATTGAAAATCGTAGAACCTTTACGAATGATTTTTAAAGATGAGGTAAGAAGAGTAGGAGCATCCATGGGAATTGATCCTGAGTTATTAGGAAGACATCCATTTCCAGGACCTGGTTTGGCAATTAGAATTTTGGGAGATATCACTTCAGAAAAAGTTCGTATTTTGCAAGAAGTAGATGCTATTTTTATTAACGGATTAAAAGATAACGGATTGTATGATAAAGTTTGGCAAGCAGGAGCAATGTTGCTGCCAGTCAATTCAGTAGGAGTGATGGGAGATGAAAGAACCTACGAAAAAGCAGTTGTTTTGAGAGCGGTAGAAAGTACCGATGGAATGACGGCAGATTGGGTAAATTTACCCTATGAGTTTTTGCAAAAAACGTCAAATCAAATTATCAATAAAGTAAAAGGTGTCAATAGAGTTGTCTATGATATTAGTTCTAAACCACCTGCAACCATAGAATGGGAATAAACTTATGAGAAGATTTAAATTATTAATCATTTTGTTTTTTGTGGTGATTACAACCTCTTGTGGTCAACAAAAAAAATACATTTCTTATACCGTCAAAAAAGGTGAAACCATGAAGGTAATCGCTAAGCGTTTAGGTATAAAAACAAAAGATTTATTGCGTTTAAATCCAGATGTTAGTAGAAGGCCAGAACCAGAAACTACCATCATAATTCCTAATAAAGAGTTTAAGAAAGTACCAGTTACCGATGAAACGATTGTTGAAGAAGTAGATAGCGTTGCAGTTATTGATAAACCAATTGATATTGATGCACTCAAAAAATCTTTTGTAATTCATAAAGTTGCCAAGGGTGATACCTTTTATAATTTGACACGTTTTTATAATGTGTCAGAAAATGAATTAAAAATACTCAATCCAGCTTTAGAAACAGAAGGTCTAAAATTAGAAATGCTTCTAAAAATTAAACCTATTGAAGATGAGAGTGAAATCATAATCTATAGAGATACGATTCAAGAAAGTGCAACTGTTAGATTAGCAATGATGCTTCCTTTTAGAGCCATTGAATATGATACCATTGATGCAAAAGATATTTTTAGAACCAATGCATTAGCAAATATTACTACGGATTTGTATTTAGGAGCATCAGTTGCTGTTGATTCTTTGAGAGACTTAGGGGTAAATGTTGAAATTTCACTTTTTGATACCGGAAGAAAAGACACCAAATTAGATTCTATTTTATCGGTGACAGATTTTACTGATATAGATGCTATAATTGGTCCTTTGTATTCAGAGGAAGTTCCGAAAGTTGCTAATAGAGCTGGTGTTCCAGTAGTTTTCCCTGTGTATTCTAAAAATCAAAATAACTTTCAATCCTCAAAAATTATAAAAACTTTTGCTGATAAAGAAATCCATCAAAAAGAGTTGGTAGATCATATTTTAAAAACTTATTCAAGTGAAAACTTATTAATTATTGGAGATAGTTCTGCTACTTCTATTCGAAATAGCGATCAAATTAAATCGATTTTATTAGCACATGATTCAATTTTTGAGGCTCAAATCATTCATCCAAGTAACGGGTATATTAGAAAAGATTATATCATTAATGCTTTAAAAGCAGAAGTTGGTAATTGGGTAATTTTAGCGACTGATGACAGTGTCATAGCTTCTGATGTAATCAATAGTTTAATTAGTTTGCCTACAGAAGAACCTGAAGAGGAGGAAGAAGATGATGACAAAAAGAAGAAAAAAGAGGATAATGAGCCAGAAATGCAAATTTTACCTGAAGACACTGTAATTAAGGTTTTTGCTTTTGATAAATCAAATCAGTTTGATCGAGTTGATAATAATAAATTAGCCAAATTAGGATTTACCTACACAAGTGATATTTTTATCGATGAGAGTTCACAAGCTGTTCAGATTTTTAACAAACAATATTTACAAAAAAACAATGCTTATCCATCCTATTATGCAACCAAAGGCTTTGATATTGTCTTTGATGCTTCAATGAGGTTAGCTTCCGGAGATCGTTTAAAGGAAACTTTTAAAAAGGGAATTTCTTATCGATTAGAAAGTAAGTTCGATTATAGTAGAAAGTTGTTTAGTACTTCTTCAAATAACGGAATCTTTATTATTCAATACAATGAGGATTTAAGCCTCACAAGACTCAAATAATTAAAAAAGATAAATAAAAAACTCCTGACTTGTGCTGAATTTAGTTCAGTGTCTGTTAGGAGTTTTTTTTATGATTATAAATGAAAATTAGATTTTCTTCATTTGTTGTTTCATCATTTGCATCTGCTCTTTCAACATTCCGTGTTTGTCAAGTTTTTTAGCTTCTGCCATTAACATTGTTGCTTCACGTTTACGTCTTTTAGTCATTGCAATACCTGCTAATTGTAATTTAGCCATTGCCATATCATGATTCATCGCTAAGCCCAATCTGACAGCTTTTCTTAAATATTTCTCTGCTTGAGTGATGTTAGTTTGAGATAACATAATTCCATGTAAATAGTTATAATAACCTTCTTGCTTTTGAACTAAAGCTCCACTTGGGTTTTTTATATACCCTAACCATTTTTGAGCTGCTGGGAAATTTTGTTTTCTTAATTGTAAAAAAGCTAACAGAATAAATTCGTTTTTAAAGTAGAGTAAAATAAACATTCCGGTTAAGAATAATATGGCTATTCCGTTTCCAATATGTCCTTGCCAGAATTCTAATACTGACCAAGCTATTGTTAATCCTGCTAATGCTAATTTTATATTTTTATGAAACATAATTAATTTTTATTTTTAAAATTACCTTGAGCAAAGTCCAAGGTTTTAGAGTGGACAAAAGTACACTTTTCTTTTATTTTTTATAAAATTTTCGATGCTTAAACCATGCAGTTATTCCAAGGATAAAAATAAAACCGATGGAATAAAACACTGAATTAGGAGTAATAACTTGATCTCCACTTGCATAAGAATGTAAACCAGATAAATAGAAGTTTACCCCAAAATAGGTCATCATAATAGATCCATAAGCTAGTACTGACCAAAGATTAAAAGTAAATCTACTTCTCAAGCCGGGTATCAATCTCATGTGTAGTACAAACGCGTATATCATGATAGATATTAACGCCCAAGTCTCTTTTGGATCCCATCCCCAATAACGTCCCCAACTTTCGTTTGCCCACATTCCACCAAGGAAATTTCCAATAGTTAACATGATTAAACCAATAGTAACAGCCATTTCGTTAATGGCAGTAATTTCTTTGATGTTCAGGTCCATTTTTTTCTTATTCTTTTCGGTAGTAAATACAGTTAAGAATAAAGCAACGATTCCTAAGATCATTCCTAAAGAAAATGGGCCATAACTTGCTACAATGATAGAAACATGAACTAATATCCACCAAGAATTTAACACGGGCTGAAGGTTTGCAATTTCTGGATCTAACCAGTTCTGATGCGCAAACATTAAAATGGTTGCTGTTAGAAAAGTTGTAGCTGCAATGGTTAACGATGATTTTCTTCCAAAAGCTAAACCAAACAACATGGTTGCCCAAGCTACATAAATGATAGATTCATATGCATTACTCCAAGGTGCATTTCCGCTAATATACCATCGTCCTAATAAGCCGAGAATATGAAAAGCAAATAGTACTACAGTAATTCCTATCAATACTTTTACAATTTTCCCAATCCATTTTTTATCATTAAAGATTTGAAGAATCACAAAGAAGATTAAGAAAACACTCACATATCCGTAATACTTAGCTAGTTTTTTAAATACTTGTGCTTTGTTATATGCTATTTCTGCTTCAATCTTATCGTCACTTGGATATACCTCAGCACCATATTTCTTCTGGAAATTTTTAATTCCATCTAACATTTTACCAGCTTCTGTATAATTACCTGTTCGTTTGGCATCTTGTAAAAGTCGAATATAAACGGGTAAAGATTGTCTTACAAATAATGAATCATTTCCTGTAAAATTAGCTCTAGAAGATTCGGGGAAAGAAACCCAAGTATTGTTTTCATCATTAAGTTTTGGGTAGATTCTTAGAATACTTAAACTTAAAGCTTGAGAAAATAAATAGATGCGCTTTTCAATTTTGATAACATCTTTTTCAAATTTACTCTTCACATTTTTCTTTTCAGCATCCGCAGCATATTGCCTAATTTTTGATGCTCCCTTTTCGTCATAAAAATCTGCTAAACTAGCATGAGTAGCCTCTTTTTTTACACCAATAATTTCACGAATTTCTGTATTTCCTTTTTCTAAATAAATAAAAGGAACATTGAACCATAGCTTAGAGTTTTCAATTATGGAAAGAAAAACCTGACTAGGGTTCATACCGTTGAAATTTTCACTCTGGCTAACTTTTCTAACCAATTCTGATGAAAATGTATGTGCAGGTTTCATTCTACCACCAGCATCCTGAATAATAAGCTTATTAAATTCTTCAGCATGTTTTACATCAACCAAATTGGCTTTTAAAACAGAATCTATTTGTTGTGCTGTAATTCTATTAGCCGTGTGATCTTCCTGAGCTTGACTGATACCGCTAATACTTAAGAAAAGTCCAATAAATAGCGATAAGGCAGCTTTTTTCTTTTTGACTTTATTCAACGACTTTTTTAAGGAATCAAAACGTGTTCCTGGAGCAAATAGAATAGATATCATACCAAAGTATAATAGAGAATAACCGATATAGGTAATGAGAGTACCCCAAAAATCATGATTAACAGATAGGTGAGTTTGTTCTACTTCTCCTGATAAATCATAGCTCGCTTGGAAAAACTTAAAACCTTTATGATCTAAGATATGATTCATATAAATTTTATAATCAAAAGTTTCCTCTGGATCAATAACAGTGATTTCACTTGCAAATGCTGCAGCACTTTCAGAACCCGGATACTTGTCTAATTGAAAATCATTTAATTTAATACTAAATGGAGTTTCTAATTGTTGTGGTCCGTAATCTATTCTAATATTTAAACCGTTTAAAGTAAGTTGTGTAGGTCTTTGTGGGGCATATTTACCACCATAGATTAAAATTTGTTTTGTTTCTTCATCAACAGTGACATCTAAAACTAACGCATCTAATTTTTGTTCGTCTTTCTTGTCGCCTCTAAAAGTTTTCAGTTCCCCTTTAATTATTGGTTGTGGAATTACAAAAGGTAATCCGCCTACATTATATAAAGATCTTAATTGAAAAGGTTGAATGCTGTCTTTTGTTACAGTTCCTTCAACTCTATCAGCCATTCGCATCCAGGTTCCATCATTTCTTGTCTGAATTAGTAAACTTCCTTCTTCTCTAAAAATATTGATAGTCCCAGCATTATCTGGAGCTTCAAAACCTACTAAAACACCATGAATATTTTGTAGGGCTCCTTTTTTAATATAATGTTCGTGACGAGAACCACTGCTAGATTCAACGATAAATAAATGCTCTTCCCCATTTTCATCTTCCACAAATCTTTCCTCTGCCCAAGGAAGATATTCAGCAAGTTCTATAGAAACTTCTTTCCCTTTAAAATTATTTCCAAAACCCCAGTTATTGCTTCCTTTTGCTGAAAATAAAGTAGGCTTATTAAATGTTTTCTGGACTTCATTATTATCAATAACAACATTTAAATAAGTGGTTTCTGACAAGAACTTATTTGTAGATTCTCCTTCGTTAATTAACATTAGACCTTCATAGCCTGCATATCGGGTAATACCTGCACCAATTAAAATAAAAAGAAAAGCTAAATGAAACATTAAGACAGGCCATTTCTCTTTTCTAGTCAATCGATAACGAAAGATATTTCCGAAGAAATTGATCACAAAAAAGACCATAATTGCTTCAAACCACCATGCATTATAAACCAAAGCTTTTGCAGTTTGTGTTCCATAATCATTTTCAATAAAAGTTGCAACACCCATGGCGATAGCAAAGGCTATAAAAAGTACTGCCATTAAACGAGTAGAGTAGAAAATATTAAAGATTTTTTTCATCTAGAAAAGCTTTTTATAAAGGACTACAAATTTACGGATTAAACATTAAAATAGTATAGCATTTACTTCTTTTTTAGATGTAAAAAACCCCTATTAATTATGTATCAATAAGGGATTTGGTTTTATTTTTTTTCTGAAGGAATAGGAGGAGGTCCTTCTGGTATGATGGCTTTATAAACTTCTTTTCCTTTTCGTTCTTTGTATTCGTCTTTAACTTTTTTTACAAGTGTCGGATTTTCAAACAAATCTAACATAGTCATAGACATTGCTTTTGATGAATAAATCATTCCTTTATGTCCAATGCTCATTCCGCCGCAAGCAACGACTGCCCATGAATGCCAAGGTGTATCTTTAGGAGCTGTAGTTACTCTTAAATTAATATTAGCAACATTCCAACTCACATCGCCAACATCAGTAGATCCGCCACCCGAATTTTTTCTTGTCTCAGCTAGTGGTTTAATCTTACTATCCATTCCAACTTGTTCTTTTTTGGTAATCTCTTGAATTTTCTTACCAAAAGCAATTTCATCTTCAGTATATTGGATAGGACCTAATAATTCTAAATTGTTTTGCATGATTTTTCCTCCTTCACGATTAACCAATACTTCATAAATTCCGGAAATTAAAGAAACTTTATAATCAACATCAGCTAAGATTGCAGCTCCTTTTGCCATTTCTTGAACACGTTCATAAACAGGTAACATTCCAGAACGTTTACTATCTCTTACTCGCACCCATAGTCTTGAATAATCAGGAACAACGTTAACAACTTGACCACCATCTTGAATATGATAATGCATTCTTACAGTTGGCTTCACATGTTCTCTGTAATAATTAATCCCAGAAGTATATAATTCTAAAGCATCTGAAGCACTTCGTCCGTTCCAAGGATCTGCAGCTGCATGGGCAGCTTGACCAAAAAACTCGACTTTAAAATCTACCAATGCTAAAGAACTTTGTACATCCGATTCTGTTTTTGCCGCAGGATGCCAGCTGATATTTACATCTACATCATCCCACAAACCTGCATTAACCATCCATATTTTCCCAAAGAATTTTTCTTCTGATGGGGTTCCGAAAAACTTTACCGTTCCTTTTATTTTACCATCTTCAATTAATTCTTTGATGGCAATTGCGGCACCTAAACTTCCAGCACCAAATAAGTTATGTCCACAACCATGACCTGCAGCTCCTTCTTTTAGAGGAGATTTAGTAGGTTGCGCTTTTTGCGAAATTCCTGGCAAAGCATCAAATTCTCCTAGAACACTGATAACTGGAGAACCAGAGCCATAAGTAGCAACAAAAGCTGTAGGCATTCCGGCAACACCTCTTTCAACCTTAAAACCTTGTTTTTCTGCATAACCTGCTAAAATTTCAGCAGATTTAGTTTCTTCAAAAGCTGTTTCAGCTAAACTCCAGATTTCATCACTAATTTTAATGAGTTCTGTTTTGTGTTTCTCAACTGATTTTAATAATGTTTTTTTGTTTTTTGAGAGTCCTTTTTGACCATAGAAAGTGATTGATACAAAAAGTATCAATACGGAAAGTATTGTGCGTTTCATTTATAATGGGTTGAAAATTATGATGTAAAAGATACTATTATTCTTCTACTGAGTCAATTAAAATAGTAATTAAATCGATTGCAGCCTTTGCGATTTTAGTTCCAGGGCCGAAAACACCCACAGCACCAGCATCAAATAAGAACTGATAATCTTGAGCTGGAATTACACCACCTACAATCACCATAATATCTTCTCTACCATAACTTTTTAGCTCCTCGATTACTTGGGGAACCAATGTTTTATGACCTGCTGCTAAAGATGAAATTCCTAGGATATGAACATCGTTTTCTACGGCTTGTTTTACAGCTTCTTTTGGCGTTTGAAATAATGGGCCGATATCTACGTCAAAACCTAAATCTGCATAACCAGTAGCCACTACTTTTGCACCTCTGTCATGACCATCTTGACCTAACTTTGCTATCATAATACGAGGGCGCCTTCCTTCTAGTTCTGAGAATTTATCTGCTAATTCAGCAGCTTCTTTAAAAAGTTTATCGTCTTTAATTTCTTTACTATACACGCCAGATATGGTTTTGTGAACGGCTTTATGTCTTCCGAAAACTAGTTCTAAAGCGTCAGAAATTTCTCCTAAAGTTGCTCTATCTCTTGCTGCTTTTACAGCCAAATCTAATAAATTTTTATTCTGATGACTATCAGAATCTTCTGAATTTAAACTTAATCTAGCAGCTTCTGTTAAATCGTCTAATCTTTCTTTTACTTTAACTGAGTTTCTTTCAGATTTTAACTGGTTTAAACGTTCTATTTGTGACTTACGAACAGCTTCGTTATCAACTTCTAAAATGTGAAGCGGATCTTCTTCTTTTAGTTGATATTTGTTAACGCCTACAATAATGTCTTGTCCGCTATCTATTTTTGCTTGTTTTTTTGCTGCGGCTTCTTCAATACGCATTTTTGGAATTCCTTTTTCAATTGCTTTTGTCATGCCACCTAATTCTTCAACTTCTAGCATTAATTCCCAAGCTTTTTTTGCAATATCTTCTGTTAATTGCTCTACATAATAACTTCCTGCCCAAGGGTCTACTGTTTTAGTAATTTGAGTTTCGTCTTGTAAGTATATTTGTGTATTTCTTGCAATTCTTGCTGAAAAATCGGTTGGTAATGCAATCGCTTCATCCAATGCATTGGTATGTAAACTTTGGGTTCCTCCAAATGCTGCTGCCATAGCTTCAATAGTAGTTCTAGCAACATTGTTAAAAGGATCTTGTTCTGTTAGACTCCACCCACTTGTTTGACAATGTGTTCTTAAGGCTAATGATTTAGGGTTTTTAGGATTGAATTGTTTCACCATTTTAGCCCACAGCATTCTGGCTGCTCTCATTTTAGCTATTTCTGTAAAATGATTCATCCCAATAGCCCAAAAAAATGATAATCTTGGAGCAAAAGAATCAATATCCATTCCGGCTTCTAAGCCTTTTTTGATGTATTCTAATCCATCTGCTAAAGTGTAAGCTAATTCAATTTCAGAAGTTGCGCCAGCTTCTTGCATGTGATATCCAGAAATTGAAATCGAATTAAATTTCGGCATATGCTTGCTCGTATATTCAAAAATATCGGCAATAATTTTCATGGATGGAGAAGGAGGATAGATATAGGTATTTCTTACCATAAACTCCTTTAGAATATCATTTTGTATGGTTCCAGAAAGTTCTTTTTGATCAACTCCTTGTTCTTCAGCGGCAACAATATAAAATGCTAAAATTGGTAATACAGCACCATTCATGGTCATAGAAACGGACATTTTATCCAGTGGAATTCCATCAAATAAGATTTTCATATCTTCTATAGAGTCGATGGCGACACCTGCTTTTCCCACATCTCCCTGTACACGTTCATGATCTGAATCATACCCTCTGTGTGTTGCTAAATCAAAAGCTACGGATAATCCTTTTTGACCCGCTTCTAAATTTCTTCTGTAAAATGCATTACTTTCTTCCGCTGTAGAAAAACCAGCATATTGTCTAACCGTCCATGGTCTTCTTACATACATTGTAGAATAGGGCCCTCTTAAATTAGGAGCTATACCAGCTATGTAACCTTCGTGAGCAAAGGTTTTTAATTCTTTTGTTTCTGTAAATTGTAGCGATAAATTATCTAACTTTTTTCTAGTCATCCTCAAGTTTCATTAGTCTATATAGTTTAGCGCGTATTTTTTTTATTTCATCTTCTTTTTGCTTAACTTTTTGTGTTACTATTATTTTGTAAGTAACTAAAAACACAACAAGAATTGATAAAATCACCAACAAAAACAGTACAGAATCACCAAAGAGGAAATATGCAAACTCTAATAATATCAGCGAAATTATAACAAGTATTAGCGAAAACATAAACATATTTCTTCGCATTCTTCTCTTTAAAGATTTAATTTCTTTTTTTTTCTGTGCTTGAATAACTCTAAGCTCTGCTATTTTAATAGTGTTTCCGTTCATAATTATTCCGTATCCAATCTTTTCTGTTCGTGTTGTTCTGAAAGCCTTCTTTGAAGGATTGGGGGAATTAATGTTTTTGAATTGTTCGTTTTTAAAAATGGATAGATTTCAAGGTTGTCTTTCATCATATCATTTTTATTATATAATTTATTGGTTCCTAATAAGGTAATTTGATTTTCATCAAATTGTTTTTGTTCCTTATGAGCACTTTCTTCAATTTTACTTTGAATGGTTCCTTTTTTTAATTGAGATAAAAAACCACCACTTCTCTCTAGTTGTTTGAAAACCTCTAAGGCCTTCTCAGCCAATTGTTTTTCAATACTTTCGATATAATAAGATCCAGTAGCAACTTCTTGCGCTTCAGAAAGATACGCTTCTTTTTGTAAAATCAATAATTGATTTCTGGAAATACGTTCACCAAATTCATTTGATTTATGATAGAGTGTATCATAGGATAAATTTGAAACGGTATTGGAGCCACCTAATATAGCACTCATACATTCACTTGTTGTGCGTAGCATATTTACGTTATAATCGTAAATAGTTTTATTTCGTTTGCTAGGTTTTGTAAATATATGCACCGTAATATTTTCGATTCCATATTCTTTTAACAAGGCTTCATGTAAGATACGAAAAGCTCTTAACTTAGCGATTTCAAAAAAGTAATTACCGCCCGTAGAAAAAACATAATGAATTTTTGAGGCGATAGAAGTTCCGAAAACCTCTATATATTCGTTTGTGTGTGCTAAAGCATAAGCTAATTCTTGGACTGAATTTGCTCCAGCGTTTTGATATAAAGAAGCGTTAACACAAATAGAGTTGTCAACTCTATTGACAAACTTATTCGTTTCTGAGATATCTGATTTTAAGTTTTTAAACCAATTACCAGTTTTTGCAAGATTACCAATGATATCAATTTGATAAAAGGTAAAACTACTATTACAATATTTATCTAATTCGATGATGAAATCGGCATCTAAAAATTGGAAATTAAAATAAATGTATGTTTTTGTGAGATTTATTTGATTTAATAAGTTCTTATAATCGAAAGTTTTTGTTGCGATAAACTGAATTGCTGTTGCGCCTCTTTCTAGACTATCTAAGGCTAATTTATTTGCAATGGTTATATCATCCACAAAAATAGATTGACAGATTTTATAGACTTCCTTTGGTAAAGCGATATGAGTATTGCTTCTGTCTTCTTTCGTATAAAAAGGTTTAACGGTAATTCCTTCTTTGGAGGTCCAGAGTAGTGAATCATTATAATCTGCACCTTTTAAATCTACTTGAATTTTTTGTTTCCAAGCTGCTGGTGTTATTTTATCAAATTCATCAAAAGAGAAGGTTTCCATCTATTTTTTTAAGGTATCAATTTCTATAATATATATATCTTCATTTTTCTTCTTCATCAAATATTTTTCTCTAGCAAATCGTTCTAACTGAAGAGAATCTTGCAATTCTTTAATCGTTTTTTTGTCTTTGTCTATTTCTTTTTTGTAAAAGGTGATGGTATTTTTTAGTTCTTTAATTTCTTTGTCGAACTCTCTGTTGAGTTGCACATTACTATCAAAGAAAAACATCCATATTAAAAATATAGCTAGTATAAAAATATAAAAATTTGTCAGAAATTTAAATAGCTTATTTTCTTTTATTTTTTTTAAAAACATAGTTTAAAGACGTTCACTAATTACAGTTCTAACAATATCTATGGCAACAGTATTATATCGATCATTTGGAATAATAATATCTGCAAAATTTTTAGTGGGTTCAATAAATTGTTGATGCATCGGTTTTAAAGTGTTTTGATACCTACTTAATACTTCTTCAATATCCCTTCCTCTTTCTGTAATATCTCTTCTTACTCTTCGAATTAACCTTTCATCAGCATCAGCATGAACAAATATTTTAATGTCAAATAAATCTAATAATTCTTTGTTATTAAAAATTAATATACCTTCAACTATCACTACTTTTCTTGGGTGAGTTTTGATGGTGTCTTTTGTTCTATTATGGGTAACAAAAGAATATACCGGTTGTTCGATGATTTCACCCGCTCTGAGAGCTGCTATGTGTTTGTTTAATAAATCGAAGTCAATAGCTCTTGGATGATCAAAATTAATTTTAGTTCTTTCTTCATATGAAAGATTGTCTGTTGCCTTGTAATATGAATCTTGAGAAATGACACAAACTTCATCTTCAGGAAGTTCATTTATAATCTGATTTACTACAGTTGTTTTTCCACTTCCAGTTCCACCAGCGATTCCAATTACGAGCATCTTCTAAGATTATTAATTTGATAAATAATTGGAAACAAATTTAGCAAAATAAAAATGGAGTAAACGCAAAAAAGAGTTCTTTCAAAGAAAGAACTCTTTTGGAGCCGATGGAGGGACTTCCTTCGACTTCAGTTCGACAAGCTCACTGCTCGCTCAGGATAGACTTCTCGCCCTCGTTATATTTAAAAAGAGCCGATGGAGGGACTCGAACCCACGACCTGCTGATTACAAATCAGCTGCTCTAGCCAGCTGAGCTACATCGGCTTTTTAAGCGATTGCAAATATATTTTTTTTATGAACACGGCAAAGTTAAAAATGATATTTTTTTTCGGGATGAGAGGATTGCCTTATTTCTTTATGGATCCTCCATTGATTTGTTGCAAATTAAAGTGAAACTTTAATTTCATAAAAGGGCTACATCTTTTTAAGAAAATAAATTTTCTACAAATCTGTTTTACTTCTACTTGTCGGGATGAGAGGATTCGAACCTCCGATCTCTGGTCCCCCAGACCAGCACTTTAACCGGACTAAGCTACATCCCGTATCTAATTTCACAAATATAAAACTGATTTGAAAAAGAAACAACTTTTATGCTAAGGCTTCTTTGTAGGTTTTTAAGCAGCGCTCTCTAGCTAATTTATGATCTACAATAGGAGTAGGATAGGTGAGTTCTTGAAAATCTGGAACCCATTTACTAATGTATTTTAATTCTTTATCAAATTTTTGGATCTGAGTTGTTGGGTTGAAAATCCTGAAATAGGGAGCTGCATCAACTCCTGTTCCAGCGACCCATTGCCAGTTTCCAACATTACTTGCCATTTCGTAATCGTGTAGTTTTTCGGCGAAATAAGCTTCTCCCCATCGCCAATCAATCAATAGGTGTTTGCAAAGAAAACTTCCTACCAACATTCGAACTCGGTTGTGCATAAAACCAGTTTTATTTAATTGTCGCATTCCAGCATCAACTAAAGGATAACCTGTTTCTCCATCACACCATTTTTTAAATTCTTCTTCGTTATTTCTCCAAAGGATTCGATCATATTTTGACTTAAAAGCATCTTTGTGTGTATGAGGGAAGTGCCATAAAATTTGCATGAAAAATTCGCGCCAAATTAATTCTTTAAGAAATGTTGGATTTTCTTGTTCGCTTGCCCTTGAAACCATTTGTCTTACACTGACTGTTCCAAAACGTAGATGTGGACCAAGTTTAGAGGTATTATCTAGTGCAGGAAAATTTCTTGTTTCTTCGTACTCATTTATAATTCTTGAATTAAAAATATACTCTTGAATAGGTGTTAATGTTTGTTTGAATCCAATATCTTCTAGCGTTATGTTATTTGATTCACTTTCAGAAGAAATTTGACTTAACAAGTCTTCCGAAGGATAGTTTTTCTTTTTATTAGTATGATAAGCTTCTAGCCATTTTTTAGAATAAGGTGTATAAACTACATAAGGAAGTCCATCTTGTTTTGTGATTTCATTTCTTTCAAAAATCACTTGGTCTTTGTAGGTTTGAAATTTAATATTTTTTGAAGCTAGTATTTTTTCAATTTCTAAATCTCTTTGAATCGCATAAGGTTCATAGTCATGATTTGTGAAAACGTTAACTAAATCATGTTCTTCTACCAATGATTGAAAGATTTCTTTTGGAGTTCCGTGGTAAATATTGATTTGTTTTCCTAATGTTTTCAGGTGCTCATTTATTTTACTCAATTCGTTATGAATAAATGAAACACGGGCATCATCTTTTGGAAGTTTGTGTAAGATTTCTGTGTCAAAAATAAAAATAGGTAAGATTTTTTCTTCAGATTGTAGTGCATGAAATAGTCCTACATTATCATGTAAACGCAAATCTCTGCGAAACCAAAAAATAGAAATTTTACTCATTACTTTTTATATTCTCCAAATAATTCTATTAACTTTTTTTGACGATAATTAAAGATTTCTTCTAGTTTTGGTTTTACCAAAAAAGGATGAACTAATTGTCCTAAAAAGCCAAATGGCACTTTATAGTCTATGATGTCTTCCATTTCTACACCACCTTCAATTTCATGAATAAAATGCTTGTGATGCCATAAGGCATATGGACCATATAATTGTAAATCCACAAAATACTTGCCTTCAACATAATGGGTAATTTCACTAATCCATTTTGATTTTATACCAGCTACAGGCGTAACGCTGTATTCGATAATTTGTCCTGCATACATTGGTCTATCTGCACCAGAAACAATTGTGAAATTCATTTCAGGTGGTGTAAGGTTTGATAGATTTTTTGGGTTTGATAAGAACTCCCAAGCTTTTTCTAAGGTAATAGGTAGTTTTTGTTTTTTATGGAGTGTGTATATTTTCATGACTAGTTATGAATGAAAATGTAAAGATTCAATGAAGTTGCAATACACAACCAAATCATATAAGGAAGTAATAAATAACTAACCTTTTTCTGTTCATTTAAATAGGTAAGGAAGAAATAAAATATCAGTGCAGTTAATAAAGTAATAACTATAAGAGCTAATAACACTTGTTGTTGATTAAAGAATATATAGTTCCAACTAACATTAAAAACTACTTGAATGATAAATAATGAAAGCTTTTTATCTGTATATTTTTTTGTAAATAAATACATTAAATATATAGAAAAGCAAATCATAATGGAAGTCCAAGCTACTCCAAAAACCCATCCTGGAGGAGTCCAAGGTGCTTTTTCTAAGCCCATGTACCAAAAAGATTGTGGTCCATTATTCATGAGCCAGCTTCCGAGTCCTAAACCACCAAAATTAATAGCTAGAAATAAAATTAAATATTTGATATTTCCTTTCATTCTTATTTTTCTAGCTGTTCAATTTTCTTTAAAATTTGATCAGCTTCTACATATTTTTGATCACTTGCACTTCTGTCTATAGATTGCAAATCATACCCTTCTTTCATTTTCTTTTTATACTGATCTTGAAGTTTTTCAACTTCAGTTTTCTTTTTAAACAATCCGAACATAACTATTATAGGTGTTTTTTAATTTTTGAACTTGTAGGAGAAGTCATTGAAAAGTAATAATCAATTAACTCACCGTTTTCATCAACTAAATATTTCTGAAAATTCCATTTTACTGAAGAGTTTTTTCTTCCATTTTCTGTTTTACTCGTTAGCCAAATGTATAAGGGATGTTGCTCATCTCCTTTTACATCAACTTTCTCAGTGATTAGAAAAGAGACTCCATAGTTAACTTGACAAAATTCTTCAATTTCATCAGAATTACCTGGCTCTTGTTTTCCGAATTGATTACAAGGAACTCCAATGACAACTAATTTATCTTGATATTCATCGTACAATTTTTGTAAATCTTTGTATTGCGGTGTAAAACCACATTTAGAAGCTACGTTTACAAACAAGATTTTTTTTCCTTGGTAAGATGATAAATCTATAGATTTTCCCTGCAAAGAGTCAATCTTTATATCGTATAATGATTTTGGGGCTGACATTTCTAAAGGTTTATTAGTTGTTGATAATGTCTTTAAAAAGACGATAAATGGATTCATTTATATTTTAAAACTTACGATTCCACAATCCATTTCAAAAATTTGTCCAGATAATGATGCGGCTTTCGTTGATAATAAAAATTCTGCCATGTCAGCCACTTCTTCTGGACTCAAGTATTTTTTAAGAGGGTGACGTTCTGTGATATTTTCAATCATCTTGTCATTTCTTAATAATTTTGAAGCTAATTCTGTATCGGTAACTGTGGGTGCAATTGCGTTAATACGAATAGTTGGAGCAAATTCTGCTCCTAAAGATTTTACCAATCCTTCAACAGCTGATTTTGCTGCAGCTACGCTGGCATGAAAAGGCATTCCTAACTTAGCAGCCACCGTACTAAATAATACAATTGATGGATTATTACCTTTTTTAAGTAATGGTAAATAATGTTGAATTGTTTTTACAGCTCCTATCACATTTATTTCAAAATCATTTCTGAAATCGTCCAATTTTAAACGTGATATAGGTTTAAGATTGATACTACCAGGACAATAAACAATAGAATCTACTTCATCTATGTTTGGTAATGTATCAACTAATACATCACATGTGTAATGTTTTAAGTTGGCATGTGTAATATTAGGGGGTTCTCTACTAATATTAATAATTTCATTTCCTTCTACAAGCTTTTTAAGTATGGCATTACCAATACCTCGGCTTCCACCAACAATTAAAATTTTTCGCATTTTTAACTTGAAGTTAATGGTCGCCCTTTTAATCTTTTTTCAATTTTTTGTTTGATCACCGTCAATCGTTTCATTAAATCCATCAAATCAGAATCTTTAGTTTCTTTGTAGATGTCATTTATTTCCAAAATCAAACCTTTTACTTCACGTGAAGCGATAATACGATCACTAGTCGTAATGAATTTGTGTTTTCTGTGCTCAAATTCTGTAGCTCTGTCTATTAAATCCATTGTTTAATCTTTTAAATAGTTCAATAATTCATTAATTTTTGAAGGAGTATTAAATTCTCCTCCGTAGTATGAGGTAACTGTTGCTGATGTATCATCTTTAATACCTCTAGATGATACGCATAAATGTTTAGCGTCTATAATAACGGCTATATCTTCGGTTTGCAAAATGGTTTTTAAATCTTCTGCAATTTGATTTGTTAATCTTTCTTGTACTTGAGGTCTCTTTGCATAGTATTGTACGATGCGATTTAATTTAGAAAGCCCAATTACTTTTCCAGATGATATGTATGCGATGTGTGCTTTTCCAATAATGGGAACAAAATGATGTTCGCAATTAGAGTAGAATGTGATATTCTTCTCTACCAACATTTGCTTATATTGATATTTGTTGTCAAATAAAGCAATTTTTGGCTTATTATTAGGGTTTAATCCAGAAAATATTTCGTCTATGTACATTTTAGCTACTCTTTTAGGCGTTCCTTTTAAAGAATCGTCTGTAAGATCTAGACCCATTACGTCCATTATTTCTTCAAATAGGATTGAAATTTTTTCTTTCTTTTCTTCATCAGAAAGTAAGAAAGCGTCTGGTTTCATTGGAGTTTCTAGCCCCGTATATAAATGATCATCTCCAACTTCTTCATGAGAGAATCCATTTAATTTGTAACCGTTTGTTTTTTCTTTTATTAATGTTTCTGTACTCATATTGTTTCTTTTTTTAGTGCTGTTTTTAAGTACTCTAAGCTTAAAACAAAGCACTGTTTTTATCTTTTTGAAATAGAGTTATTCGAGATTTGTCTTTGTCTAGTACATTTAAACCTTCCGCTTTCAAATTCTCTCAGTTTACTATGTTTTGTTTTTCTACCCTGTACTCTTTGTCTCCAGAGTTTAAAACTTTTAGGTTTCATTTGTGTTCTCATAAGCGTAATTACATCTTGCTCAGTTAACCCAAATTGAAACTTTATGGCATCAAACGTGGTTCTGTCTTCCCATGCCATTTCAATGATTCTATCAATTGCTCTTTCAGATAAATTATTCATACGCAGGGTGTGAATATTTTGCTTGATTTTCTACTTTTAATGTCATCATTTTATCAAAGAACTTTTTATTTTCTTTAAAAGTTTTGTTATTCTTAAAACGAATGAATTTTCCTTGTGCATGAATACTCAAGCCGTTCGTTTTATAAATTACTAATTGTCTGTAAGGAATTATCCAACTAAAGCTTTGAAGCCCTTTATTAATCATGACGATAATACCATTAGGCCTTAATTCAATGTTTCCATAATTAATGTCAGAAACCTTGTTTAAGAGGTCATTAATATTACTACTTACTTCTTCTATGATCATTCTTTTAGATCCAATTCCTCCCATTTTTAACGATTCAATAAAACCAAAAGGAAGTCCTAATAAATCGTTAGTGAGATCTTTTGCATCGTTATTTGTATGAGTCGTAGTAAATATCATTTCCTTAAATAATTGTTCAAATATAGTTTTGTTTAACGACTTATTAAAACCGTTAAACAAATATTAACATTTAATTATCATATGTTAATTAAATAAAAGATAATGTGCTGTAAAAGTAGTAGTTATCGCTATTTTTTTTGATTAAAAACTAGTCTTTTCCTTTATGTTTTAATAGAATATTTCTATTTGTTAAGGTGTGTCTCTTTAGAATACGGTTGCTTTCTTTGATGACATTAGAATTCTTCTTTAAATTCCATAAAACATCAGAAGCTTTTCTTCTATTTTTTTTAATATCCACAATAGGTAAAGGATAATCTTCCCCTAGAATAAAATGATGTAATTGTTGTTCTAAAGGAGTCATTAAATAAGGTTCATGGGCAAAAACAGTGTCTAATTTTCTTAGTTCTGGCACCCACTTTTTTATAAAAACAGCATCTTCGTCATGTTCAATTCCATTTTTAACTGGATTGTAGATTCTTAGATTATTGATGCCAGTTTCACCTGCTTGCATTTGCAATTGTGGAAAGTGTATTCCTGGTTCAAAATCTAAAAACATTTGAGATAAATGTGTGGTAGCATCTTGCCAAGGTTGCCATAAAATATGGGTAAAAAATGAAACAGTTAATGCTCTCATTCTAAAATTTAAATACCCAGTTTCATAGAGGCATCTCATGCAAGCGTCTACCAAAGGGAATCCTGTTTGTCCACTTTTCCAGGCGTCTTGATATTTTTTTGAAATTGATTTTTTTAGTTTATGATAGCCTTTATTAATACTAGCTTCTTCCATTACATGTTCCATTTCAAATTTTTGAATAAAATGTGCTTGCCATCTTAATCTAGATAAAAATGCACCAATGTGTTTTCCGTTTGCAGTGTTTTTTATTTGTTCTCCTTTTTGAAACACTTCCCTTACAGATAGGTTTCCCCAAGCTAAATATGGTGAAATTCGGCTACAGCTAGTTCTGGATAATTCTGGTTTTGAGATGTGAAACATATACTCTTTATGTCTTTCATTAAAGAAAGTGTTCGCATACTTCCAGGCCATTGATCTTCCTCCTTTTTGAAATTTAGTATCTGTTGAGGTTTCTAAAGAAATCGGATGTGATATTTTTTCTATTTGTTTTACTACATCATTGCTCAATAATTGATTCTCTTTTGGGTTGAATTTTTTTAATTTCTTAGTCATGTATAACTCCCAATTCTCATACCAATTCTCTCTATTTTGAATACCTCTTTGTACTCCGTTATTAATGTTTTCTATCCAATTAATATTGTTGTTTCTACAATATCTAGTGAAATCTTTATCTCTATTATATGTAATTAGAATGCCTGTTTCTTGATGCGAAAAAACAGTGTCAATTTTATAAAAATTCTGGATTTGATTTAAGAGTACAATGATATCTGATTGAACACTTAAAACTTTCGTATTGTAAATTTCTAATTCTTTGTTGATGTCAACTATAGACTGCTTGATAAAATCCCAATGACGTTTGTTGTAATGCTCATCATTTAATAAAATATTTTCGAATGCATATAAAATTAGAAATTTTTTATCGCTTTTAATAGCATTAGTTATGGCTTCATTATCATGTAAACGAAGATCTCTTTTTAACCAAACGATATTTATAGTCTCTCTAATATTCATCAGCATTTTCTATTATATGTTGCGCTTTTTCTTTGATTCTTGTTAAATCACCAGCAGGTATTTTATTGAGAAGATTATACATCATTCCCATTCTTCTATTGCTAGAAAGTTCTTTTCTTTTATCATCTAAGAAATTCCAATACAGACTATTAAAAGGACAAGCTTTGTCTGTCACTTTTTCTTTTTTATTATAATGACATCCAGAGCAATAATTGCTCATCTTGTCTATATAATTTGCAGAAGAAACATAAGGTTTGGTTGCAATCTTTCCTCCGTCGGCAAACTGACTCATACCTCGCGTATTTGTTAATTGAACCCATTCAATAGCATCATTGTAAATTCCTAAATACCATTGATCTACTTCATCTGGATGTATTTGCATTAGCAAAGCAAAATTCCCAGTAATCATCAATCGTTGAATATGATGGGCATATGCGTTGTCTAAAGAATTATTGATGGTATTTTTTAAACAGTTCATTTTTGTTTCTCCATTCCAAAAGAAATTTGGAAGTTTATTTTGATTGTTTAAAGCGTTAAGGTTTTTGTAGGCTGGCATGAGTGCCCAATACATGCCTCTCATGTATTCTCTCCAACCAATAATTTGACGAATAAATCCTTCTACTTGCGAAATATGAATTTCATCTTTCGAAATTCTATAGGTTACTAGAACTTTTTCAATGACTTCTTTAGGAGAAATCAATTTAATATTCATGGCAAATGAAATTCTAGAATGATATAAATTCACTTCATTTGTATCCATGGCGTCTTGATAATCTCCAAAATGAATTAGTAAATGTTCACAGAAATAATCTAATTGCTCTAAGGCTTCTTTTCTTGATGTTGGATATTCGAAACTTTTTGCATTAATTCTCCCAATTGTTTTAATTCCAGCTTCTCGTATTTCTTCTAGAAGACTAGAAACATCTTTTAAAAAGATTTGATGAGGTGGAATTAGCGTGTCTTGTTTCCATTTCTTGCGATTCGATTTGTCATAATTCCATTCACCACCTTCAGGTTGATTTCCTTCCATTAATAAATGATGTTTCTTTCGCATATTTCGATAGAAGTTTTCCATCAAATATTGCTTCTTCCCTTCAAAGAACTCCTTTAATTCGGTTCTTGAAGTATAAAAATGTTCGCTATCTAATACTTCATTTTCTATAGAAAGTTCATCGCAAAATTCTTTCAGTTGTTTGTCTAATCGATATTCATCTGGAAAGAGGTATTCAAAACGTTCAATTGAATTATTTTCAATGATTTTATGGAGATTCTTAGCTAAATCTTGCTGATTTCTTTCATCATTAATTTGATAATAAATAACTTGATGGTTCTTTGCTTTTAACTCGTCCGAAAAACTTCGCATCGCAGAGAAAAAACCAACAACTTTTTGAATATGGTGTTGCACATAATCGGTTTCTTGTCGCATCTCAAAAAGACAATAGGTAACATCATCATTTACTTCTTGAAGCCAAGAATGTTGATGGTTAAGTTGATCTCCCAATATGAGTCTTAGTGTTTTCATTAGAATAGCGTTTGTTGTAACCACAATTTTCTGAACGAATGATTGGTATCATAACGTTCTGCTTGTAATTGTGTATTAAATTTTCGATCTCTTGGGTCATTACCAACTCCAGAAACATACATCCAATTTCCATAGTTGCTATGTACATCATAATCTAATAGCATAGCTTCAAAATAAGCAGCGCCAATTCTCCAATCTAACTTCAATTCTTTGGCGAAATAAGAAGCCACATTTTGTCGACCACGATTACTCATCCAACCCGTTTCTTTTAGTTCAATCATGTTGGCATTTACAAAATCATCTTGAGTTTCTCCATTAATCCATTGCTGAATTATTTTTTGATGAGAACTCCATTCATAATCTTTATGTAAAATTCCGCCTAATTTAAAAATGTCATTTCCATGTTTCAGGGATATATATTTGAAATAATCTCTCCAAATTAATTCAAAAATGAGCCAATACGTTGATTGATTCTTATATTGTTCTTGTTCAAATTTCTTGATATTCCAATAAATTGTTCTTGCAGATAGACTTCCATTTGCTAACCACGGTGAAAATTTTGAACTATAATCTACACCAACCAATCCATTTCTGGTTTTTTTGTAAAACCCTAGTTTTTTTGTTTCAAAAAAGTAATCATTCAATCTATTTAAAGCTTCTTTTTCACCACCTTTAAAAGGAAAAGCAGTTTTTGAGTTTTGATGATACGTGTCAAATCCTAAATCGTTGAGTGATGGTATAGGAGTTTTTTCTTTCAAAAGATTGTCTTCTTCTAGCTTTTGTATTTGAACTTCTGGTCGAATGGCTACATATTTTTCTAGCTTTTTCATAAGGTTTGAAAAGACTTGAGGGATGTTTTGAATCTCTATATTAATGTCATCCGGATGGTACAAAAACTGATTGTATATTTCCTCTATTTTAATATTTGAAGGCAAACTATCTTTTACAGATTCTGTAATATTTACTTCTTCAAAAGTCCATTCTTTTTGTTTGTAAATGGTATCTATTTTATAGAATTCACAGATGCCTTGAATTCTGTTTTCTGGTTTGTCTATATAAACTAGAAGAGTAATGTTTTTTTTTAGTAATTGGTTTTGTAGATCTTGAAGTGTCTCTAATAAAAACTGAGCTCTAAATACTTCGGTTTTTTTGAAATTAAATGAATTATTCTGAAATAATTTTGGGTCAATACAATAGACAGCGATTACTTTTTTATGCTTTTCTATTGCATTAAATAGAACTTCATTGTCATGAGTTCTTAAATCATTTCCAAACCAAACTAACCCTGTTGTTTCTTGTTTCTTCTGCATTTTTCACTGCAATATTTTACTTGTTCCCAATTCTTTTCCCATTTCTTTCTCCAGCTGAAAGGTTTCCCACAAATCAGACAAATTTTTTCTGAGAGGTGTTGTTTCTTCACAGAATTTATTTTACAATTCTATTAATCATTCCATTAAAGACAAACCAATGAAATGGTGTTACTAAATACCAATATAATCTACCTGCCAATCCTTTTGGTCTGAACGTAGCAGTTTGATATAAAATACCCTCTTCAATTTTAAATTCTAGCCAAGCTTCTCCGGGTAATTTCATTTCTGCGTAGAGTAGGAGCTTTTGTTGTTTTTTATCTGCATAAATAACTCTCCAGAAATCTAATGCGTCTCCATGGACTAATTCTGTTGGACTTCTTCGTCCCCTTCGCAGACCTGTTCCACCGTAAAATTGATCAATAAAACCTCTAATCTTCCATAAGAAAGTTCCATAGTACCAGCCATTATCACCTCCTATAGACCAAATTTTATTGATGGTCCTTTCATTGTTAGTAACTTTTCTTTGCTTAAAATCTATGAAACATCCATATTTAGGGACATTAATAAATCGATGGATATAATCCTTTAGATTTCCACTACTTATGTAGGAATCTTTCCAGCTTGAAATAATACTGTTCTGTTCTATTTTAATAAAAGCTAATTTTACAGCTTTCTTATATTTCATTGGTGTTACTTCAAGTATTTTGTTGATGTTTGAAGACTCACCTATGATTTCTATTCCCATGCTATTCACTAAAGTAGAAGCTAATTTATAGGAGGTTGATGTTACAAAATATAACCAATAGGAGGATAGTTTTGGTGTCATTATTGGAACGGTGACGATCGTTCTTTTCAATCCTCTTACTTCTGCAAATTGTAATAACATTTCTTTATAAGTTAAGATTTCTGGACCATAGATATCGTAAGACTTATTGTATAATTCAGTTTTTCCAACCGCATTCGATAAAAATGATAAAACATCCCTTACTCCAATAGGTTGTGTTTTTGTATTCAACCATTTTGGAGCAATCATAAACGGTAGCTTTTCTACCAAATCACGGATAATCTCAAAGGATGAACTTCCAGAGCCTACTATGACTCCAGCTTTAAATGTTGTCAAAGCATATTGAGACGATGCTAATGTGTTTTCTACATTTTTTCTAGACAATAGATGTTTAGAAAGCTTCGTGTCATTTGTAATTCCACTTAAATAGATGACTTGCTTTACCGCTGTTTTTTCTAAAGCATTTTTAAAATTATCTGCACAAATCTCTTCTAGTTTATGAAATTCTTTTGCAGAATTTGTCATGGAGTGAATCAAATAAAAAGCAGTATCAAAATTTAAAGGAATTGAATCTAAGCTGTCTGCCTTTAAGAAATCGGCTTCAATAAATTCAATATTATTTTCTTGTGGATATAAATGTTCAACTCTAGCGATATCTCTTACGGTACAAATTAGATTATGCCCTTCGTTTAATAAAATTGGAATTAAACGTTTTCCGATATAACCTGTTGCTCCAGTAATAAGAATTCTCATACTATTTCATTGAATTTAAATTTTAGGTCTTTGGTATTCAAAACGAGTGTTAGATTTAGAAACGGCATACGCATCCAAACCATTGATTGCAGCCACTTTTGCTCTTGATAAATCAATAAAACCGTCCTTTTCTATAATGTCATCATTCACGTACAAGTTAGTGATTTCAGCAATGATATGTAATACGTTGTTTGATTTAATATGATATTCTTCTATAAATTTCATTTCCATTTGCACAGGAGATCCTTTTACAAAAGGTGCAATACAATTTTGATGATATTGAGACTCTAAATTTGTCATATCAAATTCAGAAACTTCTTGGTCATATTTTGCTGAACTATGATGGGCATCAGCTATAATATCTTCAAAAATATGATTGATGGTAAATACGCCAGTTTCCTTAATGTTTTTATAGGTATCTCTGGGAACTGTTGTTGGCCTTAAAATAAAACCTAGTGTTGGAGGATTAGATCCTAAATGTGTTACAGAGCTAAATACTGCAACATTAGGAACTCCTTCTTTAGAAATTGATCCTATAAGATTAGCAGATTTATAACCAGAGCAAGAATTAATCAGATTAATTCTAGTAATCTTATCTAGCGTATTTATATTTTCTCTAGTGTAATGCATTACAATTTTGAAAAATTATTAATCTGTACATCCTTAGCTTTTAAATCGAACATTAGATTGTATAATCCAAAGAACGTTCTATTAATGTATATAAAATGCTTAGAACCTCTGTTACCATTCATTTTTCTTAGCTCTGTACTCTTGCTATATCGTTCACCTAGTTCAGTAATTTTAGTAAAGAAAACTGGATCAGAAAAATCAAATACTTCAACATTAAAAGGTTTTGTAAACAAGCTTAGCAACTCATGAAACATTTCTGTAAAGAATTCTATTTCTTCTGGAGAATCATCTTGTTTTAGAATTTCTAATTCATATAATTTCTTTGTAAAGAAAATAGGATTCTTTAAGTTTTCCTCTTCCGCTAATTCAAAATATGGTACATAAAAATCATCAGGAATTTCCTTCATACAACCGAAATCAAGCGCAATTAAATCTCCTTCTTTTGAAACTAAAAAGTTTCCAGGATGCGGATCAGCATGAACTTTTCTTAGATTGTGTAATTGATGCATATAAAAATCCCATAAAGCCTGACCTAATTTATTGGAAAGCTCTTGATTTTCGTTATAAGCAGTAAATTCTGAAAGATGTTCACCTTTCATCCAATCCATTGTAATAATTCTATCAGAGGAAATCTCAGGATAATAATTTGGAAACTTTAAGTTAGGGATGTGTTTGCAATTCTCTACAATTTCTTGACTTTGCTGAACTTCTAAAATATAATTGGTTTCTTCAACCAACTTGTCTTCCACTTCTTTGAAATATTTATCAGAGTCTTTTCCTCGGATATTAAACATTTTAATTGCAATTGGTTTTACTAGTGATAAATCGGAAGCAATACTTTCTGCAACTCCAGGATATTGAATTTTGACAGCTAGTTTTTTTCCATACTTTTCAGCAGCATGAACTTGACCGATACTAGCGGCATTTACTGAAGTTGAATTAAATTTATCATATATTTCGTCAGGATGTTTTCCGAAATATTTTTTAAATGTTTTGATGACTAAAGCAGGTGATAGTGGTGGAACAGAAAACTGAGCCAATGAAAACTTTTCTACATAAGCTTGAGGTAAAATACTTTTTTCCATACTCAACATTTGAGCAACTTTTAAAGCACTTCCTTTTAGTTTCTTTAAACCATCGTAGATATCTTCAGCATTATTTTCATTTAAGCGTTGTTTTGCTTCTCCTTCTGTTTTGGTGATTTTATCACCATAATACTTCAAGTAATTCACGCCAACTTTTGCGCCAGTTTGCACTAGTTTTGTTGCTCTTTGAATTTTTGATGTTGGAATATTGTCTATCGTTTTCATGTATGCTGAATTTATTTCAGTATCTTCTATTTAGATTGCATCTTTTCTTTGAATAAAAATTTACCAAAGTCAATGATGCTTTTTAAGGGTGTAGTATCGATTAAATCAAAACTAGCTTTTACAGATTTTTCAATGAAAATATCTGTTTTTTCAAAAGATGTAGAAGTATCATCCATCCAAAATTTCATCGTTACTAATAGTTGAAACCAAGCAGATTCTTTTAGACCTCTGTTCTGTAATTTTTCTAATCTTTCTTCTTTTAAATCTAGTGTTTCAATATTTAAACTCTCAATGTACCCAGAAAATGATTTTTTAAGTTCTGTTAAAGCCTGTAAAGATTTTAGTTGATTTTTGTTGCCTTCTAAAGCATAAACTACATAACTTCTATTGGCAGTTAAGTTTTCGAAAAATGTATAATAAAAACTTAGCAGTTTATTACGAGCATCAAAACTGTCATAATCTTCACTTTTTTCTAATAAGATTAATGTATTATTAAAAAATGCGTTGAAAATTCCTTTTTCAACTGCTTCAAAAGAACCATAATACTTGTAGAATAGTGCTTCTTCAAAATTGCACTCTTTTGCAAAGCTGTATACTGATGAAGGTTGTTTGTTGTGATCTAAAACATATTCCATATACCATGAAATGATGTCGTTTTCTGTGATGTTTTTCTTTTTTGCCATGACTTTATAATTACGGTGTAAAAATACAAAATGTTTAACGATTAATTTAAAAGACTAAACAAAAGTATTTGTTAAAGTTTTTACATAAAAAAAAGCCAGAGATTTTTCTTCTCTGGCTTTCTTAAAAGATTTAAATTCAATGTTTATAAACCTTTACTTATTTTGAATATTAATTATAACAAAACAAGTTCATTTACTTTGATTTTTTTAGCTGCCTTAGTAGCTTTTTCCTTAGAGGTTGATTCCCAATTTAAAGATTTTTTATATTGAAAAACTTCATTTTGTTCCTTTGGATCCATCACCATTAAATATATCCATTCATTGTCCAGTAAAGTTCTTAAGTTAGTATTTCTAGCTAGTATTTCTGAAACTCTAGTCAAAGGTGCTTGAATCATTACAGACAATCTTAAGGGTTGATGGTACATTGCTTCATCAGAACCAAATAAAGATTGTAGAGGTAATCCCATTTTTAAATCGCCTCCATTTCCTTGAACTACTCCAAATTTTCCTGTGATATTATGTGTAATTTTAGAGCCACCACCATAAATATTGTTATCAACAGTAGAGAAGTAATAGTGGTTGTTGATCCATTGAGTTACTACCATCGGACCTTGCATTATTCCTTCTAAAGCTTTACCACTGGTATCCATTTCCCAATCATAGGAGTGAAGAAAGCATCTACTATCTAAGTTGGTGTTTTTTGTCAAGTCTCTTGGTCCAACAATAAAACCTGCATTTTTTGCAAGGCCCCATTCTGGTCTAGTTTCTCCCCAATTATTTGCTTTTTTCTGAGCTTTTGATATGCTATTGTGATTTCCAAGCCTATCCTGAGTTGCTGTCTTTTGTGCTTTTAATAAATCTGATTTTAGATTTTGTACTAGTAGTTTGTGAGAACCTGGAACTTCAGCATCAAATAAAACAATATCATCAGTTGTTGTATTGTGTTCTGCTCCTATAAAAACAGTATTATCTGGAATTAAAACATTATGAACTTCTTTCAAAGCTTGTTTTACTTCTGAGATATTAGCAAGTTTAGCCAACATTCTTGCATTATGTCTCCCTGGACTTGCAGCACAAGCTCCACAATCTAAACTAGATCCAAAAGGATTGTTTGCTGAATGACTTCCATGGCCAGCAAATACAACAAGTGAAGCAAATTTTTTCCAGCCCATTAAGTCAAAAGCCGACTTTACAATTCCTACTTTTTCTTCAAGTGAAATTCCAAGAGAAACAATATCATCTGTTGTCACTTTATTCATATCTGGTTGACAAATCGTTTCCAGATTAGACGCATTTCTTTGATTTATTTGATACGCTTTTTTAGGGAATAATGTTCTTCCAATCAAAGCTAGTCCATAATAAAGACCAGAACCTTCAACATAACCAAAAGCAGAAGGCAACATGTTTTTCATCCTTTTTAGAAAATACTCAGTAAATTTTGAAACCTTATTTTTTTTCTGGTATTTGATGTAGCTGTCTTCTTTATTTTCTTGTGAAATTTCTGAAACTGTATATGCTGAGTTAACTATTGGTGGACAAGATTTACGTGTGATACCGTCGTTAGCATTACTGTAATCCATTGCAATTCCAAAGAATCCTGCATACCCATAGGTTTCGTAATTACCTTTTGATTCTACATGTCTTCTAATTAATTCTGAACGTGTATCGATACAAAATACAAGTTGTGCGTCACAAGACTCTTTGTCTGTTGAAGATTTCGTTGAAATAGATTCTTCAGTTAGAGTTTTTACAAGTTGGTTTTGCCAACTCTGTTCCCATGCTTGTAATATAAAATATTGAAGTTTTGATACAAGACTATTGAAGTTCTCATCATTAACTTCAGGTAATAAAGGAGTATTTAGCTTTTTAGTTGTCCAAAGACGTGCGGCTAAATAATCTAGTAAACTGATTGGATAATCTTCATGCCATTCAGAATTAGATTCACTTCTGTGGTTAATATAACCCGTCCATCCTGGAAGTGCGGCTAAATGATGAGTAAAAATTTGAAGGTAGTCACTTTCTGGAGTATCTTTTAAGATATTTTCTAATGCCTCTTCACTAGTTTTTGGAATTTCTCTCAGCGATGTTGTTCCCATTTCAGAATCATATATAACGAGATGTCTCCATGCAGCGTAGAATCCATCTGTCTTATAGGGCATGTGCCATTCAGCCAAACCTTCATCCATAAAAGCAGCCAGCCATTTAGCCATGATTCGATCTGTTTCATGGTTTACATTTACAACTTCAGATTCTTTTTGTGATTCGATAAACTTTAAATAATGTTCTGGAGATTCAGATAATTCGTTTTCTTTAAGAAGAGTAGTTAATATATTTTTATCAATGTCTCCTTTTTCCCAAGCTTGCCTGTATAATTTTGCTGCTGGAAAAGAATTGGCATTAAAATGTTTCTTTGCTAAGCTTACCGCTTCTTGAAATGATGAGTTTTCGTAACCTGATAAAGGGTTAGAAGCGACAAAAGTGTATAGAGGCCATGTTTTACCAATTACTTTTGATGCTTGATCAATACTGTTTAGAATAAACTGATTCATATCGATTTTGATTTATACATTAAAACTGATTTTTTGTAAGGCTGCGTTACGTTCATTAATGTTACATAGAGCCAAGGGATTTTTCTGTAAACACCTAATTTCATGATAAAAAACCCAAGTAGAAATATTATTCCGAAGATAATTTGTACCCAAGATAAAGGCATCGGTTGAGCAATCATTGGTAAATCTGCCATTATGAAAGTCACACCATTATACATTAAAGCATAGATACCTATCCCCGATACAAAAATTAAGGGTAGAACGATGATTTTTTGTATCACTGATAAGCTTTGTTCTTTAACAATATTGTAAGTAGCCTGGCCAACTGTGATGGCTGCTATTAATGTTAAAAATAAACCACTATCCATTTCTAGCCCTTTTCCAGTCCATAAAGCAAAAAGAAAAGCGCCCAAACTACCAAATGCTAATACTACAATTGCTTGAATTGGATTAATTTTTAGCTCCTTTATTTTCTTAGGTTTTGTTTGTGCGATTTCTTCACCTGAAGAAAGAAATAAATACGCTTTATAAAATCCGTGAAGTATTAAGTGAGCAACAGCTGCGCTAAAAAAACCTAAGCCGCATTGCATAATCATAAAACCCATTTGAGCAATTGTAGAACAAGCTAGTTTTTGCTTTACATTCACTTGTAGAAGTTTTGCAAACTGTGCAATAATCGCCGTAAATCCTCCAATAATAAAAAGAATATTTAGTGTATTAGATGCAAATAATAACGAAGCAATAAGCGCTAATAAAATTCCAGCTCCATTTACAAACCCAGCATGCATTAAAGCAGAAGCTGGAGTAGGAGATGTCATTGCCGATAATAACCAACGATGAAATGGGTATATTGCTGATTGTACGATGGCAGCTGCGATAATACAGAAGGCTGCGATGGTTGTAATATAAAGTGGAAGTTCATTGACAGTAGATGCTAATCCACTTAAGGTAAACTCACCACTAGTAAAAGCTAATAACAAAATCCCTAATGCTAAAAAGAAGGTTCCTGTTAAAAAGTATTTTAGAGTAAATTTTGAAGCTTCTCTAGCTTCTCCCCATTTGGTATCAATACCAATTAATCGAGACATTAAAAAGCCCATAATAAGCCAGCTAAAAATCAGTAGTAATACATTGTTTGACATTACTAGAAGCATGACAGATAATGTAAAACCTAGACATAACATCATAAATCGTGAATGAAATCTAAATCCTTTAAGATAGCTACTTGAATAGGTGCTAACAATAGCACTGAAAAAAGTAACTGTACTCCAAATTAGAATTGTAAAACCATTAATTCTGAATATGTTACCTAAATTCCATTCAGGTAAACTTGAGAAGTTAAAAATGAGGTAAGCTGTATTACTTACAAATAAAATCCATAAAAAGTAAGTTATTACTATGGATGTTAAAGACTTGTTTGTTTCTTCAACAGAGTTTTTGATGTTTTGATTAGATATTACATCTAAATTATTTTCAAGAACCATTTATATATTGTTTTTAAATTTTAACAATGCAAAGGTTAGAGATATAATTCATTAATTTTTATTTATATTAATTATTTAATTCATAAACAATATTTATGTAAATATTTTATCATGTTTAAAATGTATTAATGGAAGTGTTATCTAGTAGCGTGTTTGAATTGAATTATTGAAGTAAACGTCAATTTTATTCAAATAAAAAAGCCAAAAACATTTAAGATTTTGGCTTTTAATGGTCGGGGTGGCAGGATGATAACTAAACTGCCACTATGCTGTAAAATCAATACTTTCAGAAATAGACTAAAACAGTGTGAACCGAATTGTAGACCTATCTGTTAGTTTGAAATAGTATTATTTATCTGAACGTCTTACTACAAATTTACAACTTTAACTCCATTAAAACCAGTCAATTTGTATCAAATATTATGATTAATCTATTAAATATTTGTTGACAATTTCTTCCTCAATTCCGCTGTATTCAACGAACTCTTTTATTGTGACAAATTGGTAAGATTCTTTTCCAAAGTAGTTTTTAATGTCATTTAAAAGCTTACGTCCATAGCGTTCACTACGTCCTGTGATTCGCTGAATGTCCTTTGGATATATACAAGCTCTTTTCTGATTCATGATACTTTATGTATGCTTTATCTATGTATTAAACATACTTAATTAATTAATTTATGATGATGGTGATGATGCGTTGTTAAAATGTTGACAACCCGATAGGGTTATCAATATTTTAATGACGTTTTTGGTTTTATCGGAATGTATGACCAAAAACGGAATCTACTTTTTTACTGTAAGCCACAAAGTTACGTGATTTGAAATATTAATCAAAAAACGAATTATTATGGCAAAACAAACTGGAATTATTAAACTAAAAGGAACTATCGGTGGTATTTCCTTTTACAAAACTAGCGATGGACATTTAGCACGTGAAAAAGGTGGTGTTGATGCCAATCGTATTGCGAATGATCCTGCGTTTCAGAGAACACGTGAAAATGGGTCTGAATTTGGACGTGCAGGTAAAGGTGGTAAAGTATTACGAAATGCTATTCGAGTGCTTTTGCAGAATGCAAAAGACAAACGAGTAGTTTCTCGTTTAACAAAAGATCTTTTGGCAATTGTTAAGACTGACACTACTAATGAAAGAGGGTTAAGAACACTTCAAGATGGTAATTTAAGCTTATTGGAAAGCTTTGAATTTAATTTGAATGGTAAATTAGGTGCTACTTTATTTGCTGCATTTACAAAAGCTTTTGACCGTGTTTCTGGTGATGCAACTTTGAATATTGCTGCCTTTTCCCCAACTGTTAGAGTTGCAGCTCCGACAGGAACGACCCATTTTAAGGTGGTAATGGGTGCTTCTGAATTGGATTTCGAAAATGAGACCTCAACATTTGAAAATGATGAGACTGCAATTTTACATTATTCTGCTGCAGATACAGCTCCAATAGCTTTGACAGCTTCATTAACCGCAAACTCTACATTACCTATTGTACAGGTTTTAGGTGTTGAATTTTACCAAGAGGTAAACGGACAAATGTACGAGCTTAAGAATGGTGCTTACAACGCTTTAGCAGTTGTTATTGTAGACACTCCATAATTATGGATTTAACTCTTTATAGAGCCTATTTTAAAGAGGGTACCAATGGTACTCTCTTTTACTCTGATAAATTTCTTTGCCACACCATTGAGTTACCTTGGAAAGATAATAAACGTAGTATTTCTTGTATTCCTGAAGGACAATATGAAATTAAAACTCGTTTTTCTAAACGGTTTAAACATCACTTGATTTTACCAGATGTAAAAGACAGAAGTTTTATTCTCTTTCATCCCGCAAATGATGCTTTAAATGATTTAGAGGGTTGCATTGCTCCAGTAACTTATTTAAGTGGCATAGGTAAAGGCATATACTCTAAAGATGCTATGCAAAAATTATTGTCTTTGGCTTATCAATCTAAAGACCGAAAAGAACCCATTTTATTAACTATTAAATCACAAAATCATGAATATTTTAGAACGCTATAAAAAACCAACTCCTAAATTCTTTAAAACCTTGCGTAATATTGGTATTGCTCTTGCTACTGCAGGTGGTGCTATCATAGCTGCTCCAATTAGCATGCCTGCTCTCTTGGTTACTATTGCCACTTATATGACTGTTGCCGGAACTGTAGCTACTGCAGTAAGTCAAGCAGTAGTAACTGATGATAATAAATCTGAAACTGAAGCAAATGCAACAAATAATGGATCATAACACAAAAGCAGGTTTCTTTGGTGGCATTTTCTTATCAACGATTGTCAATATTGGTGTTGAAGATATAATAACTACCATTATTTTGGCTGCTGTAGGTGCTACTGTGAGTTTTATAGTATCATTATTGCTTCGGTTTTTGACCAAAAAAACTAAACCTTAATTTTTTTAATTTAACGATAAAGGGAAAAGGTCTATTGATTTTAGATACTTTTTCCTTTTCTTCTTTGTTAAATGAATTTGAAAAATCATTGTGTTTATTATTTTCAGCTTCAACAATTTCTCTAAAATTCAATAATGATTCTTGGCTAACGTAGTACTTGTTTTGATTTAATAATCTTTCTTCTTCAGATAACGCTTTTTTTAAAGATATTCTCTTCCACATTAGTTCATAGTACAAATTAACTCGGTCATCAATTTCGGGAATATTCTCTGGTATAAAAGCAGGAAAATATCTGCTTTCAATTGCTATAATTTCACAAAGAAGATTTACTATCGAAAACATTCTATTACATTCGGAAATGGAATAATAATTATCGTTGCCTAGACTATGGCTGATATAGTGTCTATTTAAATTTGAAGATTCAAAATCAAAACTATTTGTATTTGCATAAAACCAATTATGAAGACAGTTCTTTAAAGAAGCATTATAAAGTTTTCTCAAATGAGGTCTAAATTCGCCTTCTTTTGCACATATATTTTCAACTAATTCCTTTAATGATGGTTTTCTTTTACCCTCATCTATTGACCAACTGTTGTATGATAACAATACACCCTCAATTACTGGTGTTAAGCAATTAATTGAAGACAGTAAATCTTTTTTAAAATAGTGAAAAGTTGCTTTATCAACCAAATGAGAAAACTTATTCAAATGAGGTAAAATTAGAAACCTATAATTAACAAATGCTCTCGAATAAGGATTAAATATTATAGGGCTTAATAAATAATTAATTTTTTCATTACAAGTATCTTTATCGTAATTTTTAGACTCTATTTCTTCACAAAGTAATTTTATCCTATCGAAATCACCTCCAATTATTTCTCCATTAATAAACCATCCGTATTTTGATAATACTTCACTAACATATTTATATTCATCTAAATAATCATTCATTAAACAAATCTAATTATTTTGGGGCAAAGTGACGTAGGTGGAAGTGATTATTGATGTTGTAGCGGTTGGAAAGATAAATAAAGAGCATTTTCTAAAAAATGCTCTTTTTTTATGTGCGGTGTTGAGGTGGGTAAATGAAAAGAGTGATTCCCTGATAAGGGATTGAGCGAATGTAATGCATCCTACCGCAGACAGATGGCAAACATTAATAATTGCTGTAACCTACACCGCTGAAAAGGGTGGTGGGGAAAAGTGGCAAAGTTGTATGTACTACACTTCAATTGAAGTTCGGAATTGAGCGTAGGAATGGCGGATATTTTACATAATGGCGTTATAGTACAGAAAGTGAATGAATGCTACTATAACTGCGCATTATGTAACATAGCTTTGGGTAGTTTTTGGTGTGAGCGTTAGGAACAGCTCTTTGCTTTTTTGATTAGACAATTATGAAAATAACACTTTAAGCAAAATAAGCAATGTGTTGTGTGAGCGTTGGCAACCAAAAACTACATGCGCGTTGGATAGCGGAACAAACCAAAAGACAGAGGATTTTGAGGAACGAGAAAACTGGGTTTTGGTTTGTGGGGAATTAATTAACTACTTTTAATTTATTTAAAATCTAAAATAGATATGTATGTCGAATGAAATGCCAAATATTAATAATACTTTTTTTTGTATCGCAGATAGAAATGAAAATATACTAACCGCAGTTGTTTCTTCACATATAAATAATCCTAATGAATTTTCATTAATATTTGGTTTTTCTGAAGTGACACAAGCAAAAGATAACAAAAGTCCAAATACGACTGACGAACATCAAATCACTAGAACACGATCAACTGAATTAAATATTAATCTAAAAAACACTTTAAACAGAATTGGAGGATGCGAATATTTAATACTTGTTGGACTAGACGAAAATCAAAAATCATACTTATCCTTTTTAGAAGAATATAATATTATAGAAATAAACTCTTTAGATGATGTTAATTTTTTCCTACAACCTATTAGCAATAAAGAATCAATACCCTGCACCACAAAGCAAATATATGAAGGCTTGCAAATAGCATCAAATCAAAAAAAAGCCATAATAATTGATGAGAATGCACAAGTTCTCGAAATTGAAAGAAAAAATGAAGGAGGCTTGATTGTAGTTGAAAATGACAAGTCCTTTGAAGCTATTATTGCTACAAATTATGCTCTCTCAATTGATGCAGATATAAATATTATAGAATCCTACGATTTTCATGAAAAGAAATTTTTAGAATTGATTGAATTATGGAGAAAAGAAGTTAAAAATAAGTTAGGACAAAAATCACTTGTAGAATTACGGTCATTGATTTATAATAGAATAATTGATATTAATTTTTCGAATTATGATTTTGTAACTTTTTTCACCATAGGTGCTCCATATTCATTAATAATAGAAAACATAATACCTTGTACTTATGTTGGACTAAAATTAAATCCTGATTTTTTTATTTTTAATAATATTTACTTTCAAAATAATTTTAATATTGATTCTGCTATAGTTTTTTCTCCTAGATTTTTTTCAAGAGAAGAAACAGATTTTGTTATTGATAAACTAGAAAAAAATAATTATCAAGTAAGTGCATTAATAAAAGAACATGCTTCTTCGCATAATCTAGACAATTTTGTAAAAGAACTACCATTTAATATATTACACCTTTGTAGTCATGGAGAACAAACTGAAGGCTCACTAATAGAAGAAAAATATGTAGACCAATATGGGCAGAAACATATATTTGAATACTTTTTTGCTATTACTTTTACACCAGAAGCTGGTAGAAAATCTAAAACAGGAGAACCACTTATAAAAGTAACCACAAAAATTTTCCCAAGAAAACTGAATGGGTTTGCGTTTAGAACAAAAGAGTTTAAGGACCAAAATTATCCATCATCCATTTTTCCTAAAATGTTTAAAGAAGTGCCAGTAAAGGAAAATAAAATTAGTTCCAAAAGAGTTACTATTGAGAATTCACACGAAATCACTTGTTTTAAGTTTAGCCATTTAGGTATGTTTAGTCACCTCGCTGCTGGAAGGCATTCTCCTTTGGTATTCAACAATACATGTTGGTCTGCTTATGATATTAAAAATCATTTAATTGCTGTAAGAGCTAGAGGATATATAGGAACATTATGGAATATTGATAATTTAATTGCTAGTAAAACTGCTGAAGCTTTTTATAATTGTCTGTTTGATAAAACATTGTTAGGTGCTTTACAAGAATCTATGGTCTATTCAAAAGGAACTGAAGACGAAAACATTTATGTTTTTTATGGCCTTCATTTTTCAAAACTAAAGAAAGGGAAATCTATTGATAGCACTAAAGAAACAATTGCTAGAGGTTTACTTGAATCAATACGGTCATGGCAATATAACTTTAGTAGAACTGATGATCATTCTATAAAAGAAAATATACAAGACCAATTGAAATGGAACAGAACTTACCTAATTAAAAATTATTTTAAAGAGCTACTTACTATTATTGGAAGAAATAAAATTAAAGAATTCTTCAAACATAAAGATATTTAAAAATTTGATTATTTAGCTTGTAATGATCTAGTAGTAGCTTTAAATTATATCGAGTTGTTTTGCAATATCTTTTTTGTACTTTTCAAATTGTGCATTTGAATCTTCTTCAAAAATAACTGAACCAAAAATCTGTTTCTTCAATTGAATCTCATTGATTTCTATATTTTTTTCGCCAAATAAAGTTACAATTTCTTGAATCTGTGAATCAGAGTATGTTTTACGTTTATCAATTAATTCAAAGGAAATATCCTTATGGAAATTATATCTTCCTTGAAGATTTAACCTTTTTATGTACTCTTTATGTGCACTATCAATTTTAATGGAATATTCATTAGCTGTATCTGGAAGATTGTTTTTATCGAAACCGTCTTTAAAATAAATTTTGAAATTCAAATTAAACACACCATTAATACCTGTTGGCGAAATAGATTTTATTTCTGAAATACTGCTGTATATTTTAGTATCTTTTTTTAATTTTGAGTTACATGAATAACAACTTGGTGTTAGATTGAACAAGCATAGTGAAAGATATGGGTAAAGACTTTGAGGCAAAACATGATCTAATGTGAAATGGTTTTTGTTTTGTATTAAAGAATTTTCGATTTTTAAAATACCGGATTTGTCTGTAAGATTTTTTAAGGTGTTTCTTATCCTGGTATCATCAATTAAATTTTCAATATCTTCATATCTCTTAATCTTATCTTGATACTTACTTATAATAATATCTGCTCGGTTAGAACCAATATTATTTATTTTTAATAAATCAGCTTTTGTACAACTATTGATAAAGTGGTAAAAATCCATATAATCGTTTGAAAAAGGGATATATGGATTTACAAAATCTATATTACAGTAACAGCATGTTTTAATCTTCAATTCTTTACTGTGTTTCATAAAGAAATTTGATAAAATATTAGTTTGATATGCTGTGTAGTTGAATAGACCTTTAATTCGACTCTTTTCTAATCGCGTCTGCTCTTTATCTAAACCTTTAAATACGTTTGAAGAATCTAACTCTGGTAATTTTATAAGTTTTTCAATTGGCAACACCAAGATTTCCTCTAATGAATATTGAATACCTATGTTTTTCAAAAGCTGTTTCGCTTCAGTTTTATTAAGAAGATTACTATCTAATATACATTTGCTGTATTCTTCCTTGAAGGATTCAAAGACTTTAGAATCTTTATGGTAATTAATTTTCCTCATCCTCTAATCTCTTTTTTACTGACTGAAGCTTTTCAATTTCTTGTTGAATTTTTTCAATTCGATTTATGCCTCCTAAATACTTTTTGTCTAAAACTTCTAAATGATTTTTGAGAATATTTCTAACATATTTTTCGCCAACTAGCTCAATAAGTTTAACAAAGCCTTCTCTTTTCTCTTTATAATTTACTTCTATTCCATGAGTACTATCTTTATCTTCAAAACTTAAAAAATCTTGAATTTTTGACCTTGCAAATTCACCCATTGTATTGTTTAAAAAGAAGCCATTTGATAAAATTTCATGAACATTTTCAGCAAAGGTATTATCAGAACCATATTTTTTAGGAATTGCTTGTTTGGATTCATTGACTTCAAGAAATAGCACATTTTGACTTGGTATATCTGATAAAACAAAAGGTGAATGTGAAATTATCAAAATATTGATCCCTTTGATTGCTTTTAAATGCGCTCTATTAATATCATCTAATAATCTTTTCAAAAATTTTCTTTGGTACTCTGGATGAAAATAAAGTTCAATTTCATCTAATACAAGATTTACATATTGGTACTTGACTAACATATCATCTTCTTCTACTGAATTCAAATTACTTAAATGGTATATCACAGAACTGGTAGAATGCACTAATTGCATTTCTCCAGAACTGATACTATCTAATAAATCAATATTATTTTTTGAGAATAATCTTGTTTCAAAAATAGCAGGTGGCAGTAATTCTATAAGCGGTAAATCGGAATTTGATTTAGTTATTAATTTATTTGATAATTCTTTTATAGAGATTTTTGTAGTTGAATTTTCATTAAGAAACTCTTTCCAAGTAGATTCGTAATTTCTAATAAAATTGACAACTTGTTTCAGCTTTAGGACGATATGACTATGGCTCCCTTTTAACTTATCCACAAAACCATCAATATTAATGTAAAATGGTTTGTGTTTTTCTTGACCATTATCTATGATAAAATCATTATAACTAACATACTTTTCGCAAATACTTATTACCTTATATAGGATGTAAATTTCTAATCTGTAAAGAATACCTTTTGGAATAGATGTAATGTTAATGCTTAACCTTTCTTTGAATACTTCCAATACTTTATCTAAATCAAAGTATAAAGCAGATGGTTGGTTATTATTATTTGGCCTGAAACTAATACCTAAATTTGATTTTAACACTTCATAGAAATTTTGTTTTATCTTTTCTTCATCGGTATAATCATTACCTTCTTGATAAACATCATTACTGTAAGCAAAAAAAGATTTTGATTTTTTGTAATCTAGTTTTAAAGAATGAACAGTAAGATTTTGTGTCACTTCGAAATCTTTATTCATAAGAACAACTGATAAAAGACGCTGTTGTAATAAATAATTTTCATTATTTATGTCTATAATGCCTGCTTTACCTTCATCTTTTCTTTCCCTTTTGGGATTAATTACTATTGGAATTTGATATGAATCATTTTTATGGAATAAATTATCTATCCAATCACCAAGTTCCCATGAATTGAAACCATATATCGAATAATTTATGACGTTTGAGTAAAAGAATTTCTCGAAATCAAAGTTGTTAACTTCATCTTGTAAAGTTTTAAATTCAAAATCTCCATCTTTTATTGTAACTATAAAGTATTCATTTTCTAATACATAAAAGAGCTCACAGTATATTTTGCTGTTATCATCATCTCCTGTCGTAATAAGGTTAGCAGTAGTTTCTAACAGACCTTTAGCTTGAAGTTTAATAGACACCTGATTAATTGCTGCCACAAACAAATTAACAAGACTACTTTTTCCACTTCCATTTTTTCCTATAATAGCAGATACATTGACTTTTGAACCAAAAAAATCTTTGGGTAGTGTATTGTTGAATTCTATTTTATCAATAGATGAACATTCTGGTATATCAGTATTAAAATCATCAATAATACTACCATTCGAATAGAACGCATAGTCATTATACATTTTATAGATTCTATTCTTCTGTAAGTTTTTTAAAAACTTTTTACCACATTTATCTAGTGGTCTAATTGCTAGTAGTTTGAAATTCATGTGCTAATTATGTTATTTACTTCTAGAATTTGAATCAAATCCATAGACTCTTCTTCAACCCATTCATCATTATCAATAAGTGTTTTAATAATTTCAACCTCTGATTCATTAAAATCTGCTTTTTTCAATTTAGAAAATTCATCTTTTTTCCATTTACTATTATGGTGTGGCGAATTGACAGGAAGAGTATCATCAAGATTTAATGGATTTAATAAGATTATCTCAACTCCCTTTGCTTTAAAAATATTTTTTATTCTTGAATAAATTGAAAGCCCATGAAAATCCCAATCACAGAAATAAAATATAGGATATTGCAATTTTTCTAAAGGTAAATCTGACAAAGGGCTTGTGTTATTACCACCTACATACCATAGCTCAATGCCTCTTTTTTTGTATTCTAAAGGAACTTTTAGACAAGCAATATTCTCGCAGAGTGTTATCACTTGTGGGTCCAAGCAATCAACCACTAAACGCCATTGACTGTTTTTAGGATCTTTTTCAGGAAACTCTTGAATATCTAATAATTTTAGTACGTCTTTTTTTAAGCCTGGTTTATTTGACAAATATTTAGCTCCTTTACCTTTAAATACTCTATTAGAGAAAGTATATTCTGTTGTTAAGGTTTCTTTTAGTTTATCTTTATTATTGAAAATAAATATTAAAGATTGCAAATCTGATTTGGTATATCTTTTATGTGCATTATTATCTATACCAGACAATTCAAAAAAGTCACAGTAATACTCATACAAATCTTTAATATTCTCTTCATAATATGAATTAAATCTTTTTGTAGATTCTAGTATTTCGAAATTGCCAAGACGATATCTAATCACCTTTTTTTGATTAAATAAAACTTGATTTATAAAATCATCATTTAGTATTTTTAAACGCGTTTGCTTCTTTTCATGAAGCTCGTTCAAGCCTTTTAAATATCTCCATTCAATATCTTTCAAAATTGTAAGTTTAAATTTCATTAGAATTACCAAAAACAGGGATGGGTGGGTAATTCACTCTATCACTAACTTCTAAATTATTTTGTAATAAGTAAATATTTTGAGAATTAACATCTACTTTATTCGGTGATATGGATAGAGATAGTAATTGATAACCATTATCCTTTGCAATGTCGTATAACATATCAAAATTACTACCTAATCCTTCAGCTTCATCTATTGGCATAAAACGAATACCAGGTCTTATTTTTTTTGAACTGGCTTTTTCATTTTCTATTAGTGACAATCTAGCAATACATAAAAGAGCAGTTGCTGAATATGTTTGACTTGTACTACCAGCATTTTTTCCATACTTTGATTCGATAGTAAAGCTTAAATCATAATATGATTTAGGGTTTAAAAGTTGTGAAACGTTAGGTCTTGTTCCTTTAGGACCACCGCATCGATGAAAAGCTTCTATCATTTTCTCTTCTAATGAAACAAAACTTTCTAGAGAATTGCTGAAAGTCTTTAAAGGATCCAATATGTTTTTACCAATTCCTAAACTGGATTCTTCATTCATCTTTTCAATAAAATCTTGCATCCATTCTCTAGGATAAGATTTATTAATTTCTTGTCTCAAAAAAGCTCTATGATTACCTGTTATGACCTTATCTTCTGATAGTAAAAATTGTTTTATCCGCCTTATATAATCTAACTGCTTACTGACTTCGGTATTAACCTGATCAACTATAGAATTTAACTTCTGAAGTTTTCTTCCATTTAATTCTTGATTTTTAAGGTTGATATCTCTTAATCTTTTATCAATCTTTTTAATAATATCTTCATCTAAAGTCTCTCCATTATTAAAAATTTCCACAGGTAAAACCTCTTCACATAATCCAAGAAAGTCTCCTGTATTTTCAAAACGAGCGTAATTGTTGTCCATATATCTACTTGCGATAGTATTATACACAACTAGATATTCATTTTTTGTTTTAACAGCACTTTCCTCTAAAGCCTTTATAGAATCTTCATTAAGTTTTTCACCTTGATACTCTTCAAGTTCTATATCTTTTTCAAAAGCAGAAGTGTATCTATCACTAATATTTCCTTTCTCTTTTTCTAAACTTAATACTTTATTGTCTAATTCATTTAATTTTTCTAAAGGCTGAATATATTTAGTTTGCTCTTGAATAATCTTTTGAAATACTCCAAAATAATCATCTGTATTTGATAGAGATTCTAATAACTCACTATTCTGGTTAACTTCCCCTTTTATATAATTGTACTTATTTTCAATACTTTTTAATGCATCAGGGTTTAACACTTCAACATAATCTTCTAACTTATTTTCAAGATTTGTTCTCAATGTATTTAAATCGTTTCTTTTTTTATCAATTAGCTTAAAGGCCTTATTAGCATTTGTTAAGCTACTCGCAATATTTAAAGAATTATTATAATTAGATAAATACATGTTTAATTCCTTCAATTCTAGGTCATAAAAATCATAATGCTCAATTTTATCAATGTTTTCTTCAGAGTTCCACGCTTTAATATATTCATTAGGATTCTCTAAATTCTCTATAATTAGATACAATTTATTTAGATTAGATTCTTCTTTTTCTAGCTGTTTTATATCAGATGAAAGTGTGACACTTTGCTTTTTAAAATACTCCAATATTTCAGCTTTATGTAATGTGTTGAATATAGGATTTGAAGTGTATTCAATAAACTCCTTTACCCCATTAAGGTCTAACCAGAATCCTTTCTCGACAGTTTTATATACGTTTATATTTTCTAATAGTTCTTCTGGTTTAGGTATGTATTTTCGCTTTATATCACTTGGTTCCTCTACCCATATATTGTCATATTGATATTTGTGAACTATACTTTCCTCTTGAATTGTCAATTCTCGATTTAAGTTTAATGCCCAATATGCCAATGATTTTTCATTTTCAATATCATTTATTTCACTCAATCCTTTTTTTCTGGAAATATCTTTTTCAACTTCTACAATTAGTTTTCCTAATTCCACTACTATATTGCCATTCCATGACTTATTGTTGAAAAAGGATAGTACATTATTCTCCTTTAACTTCTGATTCAGAACATTAATCTTATCAATTTTATCTTTAGAAGCATGATATGATTTATACTTTTTTAAAATATCATCTTTTTTACATTTCAATTGAGTCATCCATCCTAGAAAACTATTGACTTGATTATTATTCCTTCTCAATTCCTCCTTACATCTGAAAGCGTCCTGATATTTATCCTCTAAATTATTTAAACTTTGTGTGATTTTTTCAGTTTTGTTTTCTGCTAAAGTTTTTAGAAAGGAAATATTTTCTTTACCCTTATAGAAGTTATTCAAAACTGTTTTAATTTCATTTGTCTTTGATAATATATCTTCTTTTAAAAAATTATGCCTTACAATTAGAAATTCTTTTTCAAGCTTTTCTTTATTATTTTTATTATTTAATAGATTTACTAAATCCGTGTTTTTATTGTTTAACATCCTAATCTCATTTGAGTTTTCTTTAAACTCCTGGACATCAGAATTCAATTCCTCAACAGCGCTTTTAAAAAGCGCTTCGAATTTATTTTCAGCCTCATTACCAAATAAAAAGTCCTTCAATTTTTCACTTTTTGAAATATCTAGAGACTCCCTTGAAAACGCTTGAATTATTTTAGAATAGTTGTTTAATACTTTACTACTTTTTGAAACATCAACAGGGATAATGCTATTTTCATCACCACACAATATTTTATGGTATTTAGTGATTTTAGACCAAGAAGCACAAGTGTAACCTAGAGCGCCGATGATGTAATCTTTTAGTTGGTCTATGGGTAACATTGTATCATTATTTAAAAAATCCTTTACACCAATTAAATGATTAAAAGGTATTAGTTTCGTTTCTTCAGAAAAGTCATTACCGTTTTGAATTATAAACATTTGTGATGCTCCTGAACTCTCAAGAAAAATACCTACAACAATGAACTCGTTTGGATTAACTTCAATATTTAAAAAAGCATACCCAAAATCAGTTCCTTTTCCTTTTGTCTTTAGTACCATTGTACTAGGTAGTCTTGGATCTGTACTCTTTGTAGGTGAATGAAAAGCTCTTGTGCCTACAAAAATTAATTGCAATAAATCTGAAATTAAACTCTTACCAGAACCTCCATCTCCAACAAAATCTGTTCTAAAAGAATTAAATTCATAATCGAAGTTTTGATGATGAATAATCCCAAGAGTTGAAAGCCTTTTTATTTTAGGATGTTTTATCATTGCATCTCTTTAAAAATTTCATCAATATTTAATATTTCTTTTTCATAAAAATAAATCAACCTATCAAAAGCAGGAAGTGGCTCAAATTCATTATCAGACAAAGTAATCCAACCTATTTTAGAAAATTCATTTAAGGCAGATTTAACAGCACTATCAATAGCATTATCATTCAATTTACTAGGGTTAATGTTTTTAGATTTACCTATCAATCTGTATAACCCTGGTTTTAAAACATCATAGTCGTTTCTAATCTTTCTTTTTAATTCATCTACAGAAGTTAAATCAATTTGCTTATGGATATAGATAATTTCATATATAATAAATCCTATAATTATATGTTCATTTTTTAAGTAGTGCCTATTATCTCTCCTTATGTTTCCTCTACTATTAGGGTCAATAAAATCAAGAAAATAATATTTGTCCGGTATTTCGCCTCCAGAGGATAAGTTAACTTCAAATAATTCTTTGTAATAAAGCTTTAAACTATCTTCATTTTCTATTATATAATTATAATACTCAATTTGCTTTTCGACTTGTTGTATATGGACACCATCTTTTAGCATATAATCCAAATTAGCAAAGATGCTTTTCGTTTCTTGATGATGCAAAAAACTACCTATAGTGACTTTGTTACTTCCATCTTCCATAAAGATATGTTTTTGAAATTAGTATTTTGTTCTAACTCATTGATTATATTCAATGATAAACCCCCTCTTTTCCTTACCTTTTTCACAACATTAAATAAAGAAGTTGTTGCAACTTGCACGTCATTTTCTTCATTCAATATTTTATAGAAAATGCTGCTTAAGTTTACATAATTCCTTAATTCTATTTCTGACATAATATATTTTTCCCAATCAGAAACTTTCTTCTGTTGATTAATTTTATTTAGAACTTTCTCTTTATTTGAGGTTATTATAAGTTCATTCTGCTTATAGTTAATTACTTTTCGAGGTTTAGATGGAAAAAGTTCAATGTCTTTTCTTAACATTGTGAAATTTGGGGTGTCAAAGTGAATTTTTGGAATTAAGAATGTTTCCGGAAAGACTATTGTTTTTTTATTCTCAACAATTTTAACTTCACTATTATTTAAAACATACCTAATAAATTTTTGCACTTTTGAATTAAATCTTGGTCTGTTTAATGTTGAAAACAATTGTCTAATTCTTGGCTGGATTCTTTGTAATTTTTTATCAATCGTATTTAAACGAAGATTTACATATCCTATAAACGAGTTTACTTCAATAATCAAATCGTTAACGTAATCATCTTCAATTTCTCTTTTTTCTAATAAGGTTCTTATTGTTTTAGTTTGCTCATATGCTGACCTCAACTCTTTACTTTGCTCTCTTGCATTATCTAAACTATCTTCAACCCCTTTTAAAACATCGATAAATTTTTGTTCATTAAAACTTGCATCTTTTTTAAGCTGCTCAACAGAGTTGGCAATTTGTTTTTCTAGGAAGTCAATTTGTTCTCTTAATTTAGGCTCAAAATCTTTGTAGTGAATTTCTAACCAATCTTGTAATTCAGAAACATCATCATCGTTAATGTCTTTTAGCAACTTGATTATGCTATTACATAGTTTTTTTATTTTGGTTGGACTTAAAGCTCCTTTAAGAGTTGATTTGGCGTGTTTACAAAATTTATAAGCATAATCTTTGAATACATATTTTTGACTCTCTTGGTCATAATCTAAAAAGTATTCTTGTAGCTCATAAATATATCCACTGTAATCTTCTATTTGATGCCTAACTAAAGGTTTAGAAACCTCAACAAAGGCATTGTGAATATCTTTTTCTGTAAACTGTTTATCTGTAAAATTACCTGCAATTACTTTTTCGTATAACAGTATAATAGCTAGACCTATTTTACGCCTTGGAAATAGCTGTTTGTAGGTACTTGGATTCTTTATTTCAGCAAAGAAATTGAACTCTATGTCATTTTTATGATTCAAATTGTTTTTTATAAATTAACAAACAAAAAAGCCAATGAATTAACATTAGCTCTTAAATTTTAATATAATTTGAGACTATTTAGCAAATTAAAGATACTAATTTTGAGTCTAGTTTATTATGGTTTACCGTAAAATATGAATTTTAAACAGCTTAACGATTTAATTAGCAAGCTTATGGAACAATTCTATACCTTCAATTTCGTAAACTTGAGTAGTACGACAATCTAATTTTTCGGGATTAAAAATAGCTAAATTGTATCCTTTAGAATATAATGAACTTTGGTACTCTACGCCATCAAACCCTAGTGATTTAATATATTCACAAATATATTGAGTTGGTATGTAATCTAATGATTTGTCCTTTTTTCTTATCGGAAGAGATAATTCTTGCTGTATAGTATAAATGAAAGGCAAATATTCTATATAGTTTTTGATGTCTTCTCTTTCAGACCAATAAACAGAATCTGCTGCAATATTTCTAAAACTAATAATTTTTAAGTCTTTTGTCACTATAAATTCACCAATTGTAACATAATCAAAAATCGTACTTCTCGTTTCATATAAAGCTGTCTCAATTGAATCTGCTAAATATAAATACGAAATACCTTTAGGATTTGCTCTACCTGCTGAAGCTAATTCAGGTTTAGGTGGATTTCCCATATTTTCTTTTTCAAAACCTTCTTTTTCAGAAATTCTAGATCTATAGAAAATTTCATTCTCATAGATATTTTTTGTTAAACTGCTTTCCAAAATAGATTTGAAAGTCTCAAAATCTAAAGAGTTAATAGCATAATATCTGTTTGAAAATTTAATTTCTTTTTTAAAATCGTTCCAAATATTATGAATCTTTATTTCGCCATTAATAACTTCAGAACTTACATTGTTATCAAATAAATCTTTGGTATCCTCCATTTCATCTGCAAAGATTGCTCTAAAAAGTTCTTTAGAATCTGCAACTTTATCTGTAGTAAGGTTAAAATCCTTTTTTAATGATTGAGCTAAATCAAAACCTGATGTTTCATCTACAGCATATAGTGATATAATATTTCTAAAAAAATCGGCTAATTCTCTAGCGGCATATATAGATACATTCGTAGAGTTACAGAAATTACAATCTCCAATCCTATCATCTGCATTTATAATACTAATGAGATAATCACTTGTAAAACAGTTAATACAACAATTCATAACTAAATATTAGTAATAACTAATTCGATGTGATTCATAATAGAGAGCTTTTTGAGAGTTCCTAATCCTGGAAAATGCCCTCTTGTTTGTAAATCTCTAAAAATCTCTACAGCTCTTGTGTGAATATTTTGTTGATTACACCAAGCAATTAATTTATCCAATGCTTCAGAAAACTTACCACCAATATCAGATACATCACCATTAGAATCCGAAACAAAATGCTTAACTTTTATCTTACCATCACCATCAATGTACGACAGATGAATAGCTACAGCTCTTGGCAAAAAACCAGAATCTGAATAATTATCGCCTACTGTAATAAAATCTCCAAAACCAACAAAACCATCTTCTTGGTAATATCTGTACTCCTCTGAAAAACTACTTTCTTGATCTAGATAATCGGCATTTTTTGCTAAATTTTTAAAATAATCATCTAGTGAAACTCTTGTATTTTGATTAAACTCTCGATAATATCTTCTACTCGTTTTAGAGAAATAAATTAAATTGTAAATGACATTTAAACTTGAAGTAAGTAGCTCTATGCTGTCTGTAGAAATTTCAGAATTATGAATTAAGGTTATCCCATTATAATTCAAGTTCAGATTATCTGTAAATGCAATTAGAGTTTCTAATTGTCTTACAGATTTTGCATCAATAATAATTGCCAATTGATAATTATTATAGTTCTGCAAACTCTCGTTTAGAACATCAACTATTTCTTGATGGTTACTTATTAAATCGCCAACTCTAGGATTAATGACAACATTAAAATTTACATTTTTTGAAGCTAATTCTCTTAAAGATGATTTAAAAGTTGAAGAACTCTTAACAGGTTCGATAACTGGTGAAGTCTTTAAAATATCATTTGGAAATAAGGCACATAAGTCTCTTAATGCAATTAACTCAAATTGTTTACCTCTAACATATGGGAAATACATATTCTGCTTTTTTGTGATAAAAAATAGTCTAATTGCTGATATTCAACGTCTGAAAAATCTAAAGAATAACAAATATGTTTTAATGACTCTGGAATTTGTCTTTCTTTGAAAACTTCGGGATTAGAAATATTTCTAAATTTTAATTTTTGTACTACTAATTTTTGAAACTCTAAAATATCTATTTTTTTCGACATCTTAAGACATTCTCTAAAAATTTGAGTATTAGGAACATTAGGCACAAATTTAAAATAAGATTTTATTAAGCTAATGTATTCATCCTTTCTTAATGTTTTAAAAAGCGCATCATGTTTAAATGTAACTCTATTTTTTTTAGCTTCTTTTATAGTTTTAAGAGCGTTTCTTTGTGTTAATTCAACTATACCAACGTTAGAATTATAATACTTCATCAACAAAGTTGGAATATGTTTTGAGCTTGTAACAATGTAGATTTTGTCAGCAAATTTTTCATAATCTGATAATTGTTTATCCAATTTATCTAAACCATCTAACTCCGTTTTAATTTCATATATCCGAGCCTCACCGTTTAAAAGCACAAAATCAGCAATTGAATTGCCAATTTTAAATTCATTTAAAGCAATGGTGTTTTTTAGGCTATATTTTTTTATTAGTAGCTTGTTTATAAGAATATTTTTATAAACATACTCGTTTTTATAATTGTTTAATAAAGACTTATAAACTTGATTAATAACCTGAAGATTAGTTGTGCTCTCTTTTACTTTAGCATACCTATCTATACGATAAAATGTATCAAAATAATCTTCTTCTCTCACAATTTTTTTAAAATTAGCGGTAGAAAAAATTTGAGCTAAACTCCTAATTTGATTTATATCGTTAGTTATCTCCATTATTTTACAAATCTACAAAATTCATAAAGAAGTCATTATTATAACGACTTTAAAAGTTTATATTGATTGTTAGTCTTTAAATCAGATTCTTTTATCCTTACTTTCCTTATCAAAAGCTATCAAATTAAACAACTGGCGCATTCTAGAACGGACACGGTTACCATATCTTTCTTCTAGCTCTTGTGCATTTAGATTAGTAGTTGCATGAGTTTTAGTATTGCGCTTTAAAAATAAATCATAACGTGATAACAGGATTTCACCCATCACGTTACAATCTTTACCAAAATGACGACCTGTGGTTTCTACTCCTAAATCATCAAAACAATAAAAGCTAGAATTACCATATTCCTCGATGGTTTTATAGCCAATGTTATTAAACATAAAGGTTATGTTTCTTGCAGGAATTATTTCATACGATTTTTGGTGAGGCACTATGTGACGTAATAATTTCATTAAACTTGTTTTACCACATCCTACAGGACCTGATAATAGAATGCCTTTATTCGGGTCAATATTTACTTTTGCACAAGCTTCAAAATCCCGAATGAAATAGATACACAGTTTGTAAAGTACTACCTCATCTTCTTCATAAATCTTAAAGTTTTTACCAAATAATAGTTTTCCTTTTGCATCTAGGTAAATTAATATCTTCTTGAAATCGTATGAAATATTATTGTCTTTAAATTCCCCTAAACGATACTGAACACTTCCTTCTCGAATTATATGTGGTTGTAGATTGCTCATAAAGGTTCACTATAGTTTTTGTTTTTACTCGTTTTAAGGTTGTCTTGATTTTGGCTAACTGCATTTTGTTTTTTTTGTGTTTTTATTTCTTCTGCTTTTAACATCCAATTACGAGCTGTTGATTGCCAATTGACAATTTTTGTTTTACCACCAACCTTCCAACCTATACCTTGATAATGATTGAAGAATTTTTGAGCTTCAATTATTGGCCAGTTTTCCTTTTTAAAAAAAACGATAACTTCTTTTTCATTTTTTGGCTGGTCAAGTTTATTAGTGTTTTTATTTGTTTCTATATGTTTATTAATAGATACCAATGCTTGTCCATTATTAGGACTGTGTGAGTCCACAACTTGTTTAGAACTTGTCTCGAAATTGAACATCTTAATTTTACTTCCTTTAAATGGATTGTGTGATGGATAATAAATGATGTATTTCCAATGGTTTAATTCTTTAATACATTTATGATACGTAGATTTAGAACCAATTTTTGAAAAACTCATAATCTCTTCACGATTGATATAGAACTCCTCCATAAACCGATTACTATTCCAAATTTGAAATAATGCTACATATAAACTTATATGTGTTGGATTTAATCGACTATCTTTTGAGAATTGAATGAATACACCTTTTAGGTGTTTTATATAGTTGACTTTTTGCATTTTATGTTTTGACTTAATTTATGAGATACTGAAATACTGAAACAAGTTCAGCACAAGCAAGTTCAGTATGACGCAAGCGTCAAAACTTATTGTGAATTCTATTATCTTCCATTACTTTTTGAATTTCTTCATAATCATAATAAATAACTCCACCGACTTTTGTGTATGGTAGAGTTCCATTAATGCGAAGATTTTGTAATGTTCCTGGTGAAATACTTAAGAAGTCTCGAACTTCTGGTGACTTGAGCCACTTTTTTGGTGCAAAACCTGATTGGTGATTAATGATTGCTTTGATGTCTTCTAATAATTCATGTTTGAACTCGTGAAGATCTTCTGTAGTAATAATTGTTGCTGCCATAATAAACGATTTTAGTTTAACAAGTTAAAATCAAAAGATCCCCACTTTCGTGGGGACTGCGACAAAAGGTTTCTTTTGTCTTGATTTGACTTTCGTTTGGCAAAGTTGAATGATTTGACTTGTTTTAAATCACAAGGCAAACCGAAGTTGTGAATGATTTTTATTAAACCCCTTTAAATACAATTAGTTACATTCCTTCATCTGTATTGTTCATTCTTTTGATGAGGTTTTCTTTTATGGAAGTGAGAAATTTTGTTCTATCACTTTTACGTATTCTAATTTCAAGAAAGGTTCTATGGTATTGCCCTAAATTAATGTCGAATGCATATTCTAAATAGGACGCTATATCTTTTAAATCTGCAGCACCATTATTAAAAACACCTTCGGTATGTAAAGCATATAAAAGTTCAATTAATGACACTTTTGGGCTTGTCCAAATCATTTTCAAGTTCGGTTTGTGTTGTGATTTTTCTCCACTGTCTTTATTATCAATCATAATTAATTGATTTTCTAGATGCAACTGAATTAAATCATTTGCTAATATTTTGGCTACTTTAAAATCGTGTGAGGTCGCAAAATTTCTATCTGTTTCAAAATAATAACTATCTAAAGACATTTTAATATCAAACTTACTACGTAAAAAATATTTATGATCTAAATATATGCTTCCAGAACGGTAATATTTATAAAACTCTAATTCATTATCAAAAAAGGCTTTTAGTTTTATTAACTCATTATTATAATACTTTTTTACAATTCGTGCTCCTCCATTTGGCCTTTTCATTACAATTTTATAGAGTGTATTATAAAAAATTAGTTTAGAAGTGAACTGTGGTTTTATCTCTTTAAAGAATCTAATTTCTTCAGAATTTGTTTTAAATTTTGTTTTATTAATGATGCCTTTTAATGTTTCTAGAGTTTTTAAAATGACTTCAATAGCATGTTCACAACGCGTAGATTCATTATCAATTTCTAAGTCTAAAAAACTTAATTGATCGTTGAGGTTGGTAAGTAGTTTGTTTATTCTTGGGTTCAAATAATTTTTATTTATTGATGCCATTTAAGACTTCTAACCCTTTTATAGATACCAAACGATATAGGAAGAGTGAGTTTAAAAAATCAATAGATTTTTTATTTGTATCAAATAAAAAATTTTCTGTAAAAACTATTTTTGAAACGTTATCAAATGAGTCGCAAATTTCTTCAGCATTTAAATTGCTTTTGTAAAGCCCTTCATGCTTTCCTCTATTTATATTTTTTATTACAAAAGGCAGAATAATTTCATTCTTATATTTGAATACTTCAATATAATTGTCTGGATGATATTTTTTTAATTCTTTAGTAAAACTAGGGGAAATTGTATGTGAAATACTATTTACATATTTAAAAAAACCATGTAATTCTTCTAAAGAGTTTGCAGAATTACTATTTATTTCATTTAGAAATTCTTTAAGTTCATCTACTTGTAATTTAATCACAGCTTGTAATAAATCACTCTTGTTCTCAAAATACTTATAGATTGTTTTTTTAGAAACACCACATTTCTTGGCTATATCATCCATAGTGATATGTTGGATTCCAAAATTGAAAAACAACGCTAAGGATTGTTCTATGATACTATTTCTTTTATTCAATGCTATAACTTTAATAATTCCTCTTTATAACTTTGGGCATGGTTATACCCAATTTTATAGATTTCATCTATTTTTTTGAAATCAAAAGTTCCATAATTACCCATATTTGGTGGTTCAATATATACATCACATTTATTTTTTAGTGTTTCTGCAGAATTACCAATGGCTATATGAATGGTTCTTTCAATAATACTTTTATAGCCCATTTTACCTTCCATTGTGTTTAAACAATTTACGTTTACACCTATAATTTTATCTACTTTATTATCTAATAGATTTACAGGGAAATTATCTAAGATACCTCCATCAGTAAGGTATGCGTCTTCAAATAAAACAGGTTGAAAAACTAGTGGCACACAACATGATGCTTTTACTGCTGTAGCCAAAGAACCTTCACTAAAAATCTTTAATCTTGCATTAGTTAAATCTGTTGCAGTAATGAATAATGGGATTTCTAGTGCTTCTATCGTGTCTTTTGGAATGTATTTTTTGATAATATTCCCAAAAACATCTGATGAAAATAATCCTACTCCTTGTCGCTTTAACAGATTCGAATAGTTAAAGAATTTTTCTGTTTTTCCTATTTCAAGAATCTCTTTTGGCTCAAATCCTGCTGCGTAAAATGCTCCTGCTAACGCTCCAGCACTTGTACCTGCTATAACAGAAGGTTTAATCCCTAACTCTGTTAAATATTGCAATACGCCAAGGTGCGCCATTCCTTTTATTCCTCCTCCAGAAAGTGCTAATCCTAATTTATTCATCTTTTAATTTTAAAACAATCCTCGACATTGAATGCCAAGGATTGAGTTTTTATTATAATGATTTAAATGCTTTTTTTATATGCTTATATGATTGAGCAACTTCCTTTTTGAAATTAGCTACTTTCTTTGATGCGTCTTCTTTTTCTTCTTTAATTTTAGAAGTAAATTCTTCAAATTTTTCAGTAGCTGCCAGCATACTCTTTTCATAATCTTCAGTAAGTTCTACTTTTTTATCTGATGCGTTTTTTTCTAAAAGTTCTAACTGAAGTTTTGATTTTTGAGAAATGGCGTTAAAAAGCTGAGTTGTCCTTTTGGTTTGAGGACTATTCTTAATACTTTTTTTAGCATCATTAATAGCATTAACAATATTCTTTTTTTGCATTAAAAACGATTCTTTGGTATATGCTACATCTTCGTCTAATTGTCCATCAATTTTTTCTAAATTTTTTAATACAGACTCTTCTGTTTCTTTAAGTTCTTGCTTAAGTTCTACTTTAAGCTCATGAATACTCTTTTTTAATTCTGCCTTTGCAGCCTTAAACTCATCTTCCATTTCTACTTTACCTAGAGAAGCTTGTACTGCTAAATGTTCTAGGTCTTGCTGATCTTTTATTAATTTTTCAACTAATCTAATTCTAATTGGTTTTTTGCTTTTTGCTTCCATCTTAATAGTTTTAAAATTATATACTAAATTTAGTTATTTGTCTCATTTTATTGCATGATAAAAGTCATCTATTACATTTAAAAACGACTTACTGTATCTCTAAAATTCCCCTACTACTTTTTTGTAATTAGCTTCACTTATTTTATACATTGCTTTGGCATCAATGACTTCGGAATAGGCTTGTTGCCACAATACTTGTGCTTCCAATACATCTTTTCCTATTACAGTTCCTGCTTCAAAACGATCTTCGTTTAGCCTTAAGTTTTCTTCAGTTTGCTGTAATGATTTTTCAGTAATTTCAACTCTTTTAATAGACTGTTGTAACTCTAAATATGCATTTTGAATTTGAAGTGATAATAGTTCTTCAGTTTCTTCTAATTCTAATTTTTGTGCTGCTACTTTAAATTTTTGTTCTTTTACTTTTTGCTTTCTACTTCCCCAATCAAAAACAGGGATATTAACACTTAATAATCCGTAATAAGAAGTCATATCATTACTTCCATCAGAAAAATTAATTTGTTTTCCGTTGGCGTAAATTCCACTTACATTTAATGCTATAGTTGGCTTTCTATCTGCATTTATAATTTTGGTTTGTAATTCTTCAATTTCAACAGCATTTTTAAGCATTTTTATTTCTGGTCTGTTTTCTATTGCTGTGGTTTTTGAAACTTCGCTTAGCAAATTAACATCACCTGTAATGGAATCTTCAACCGTAAAATTAGTATCTGTCATTCCTGTTAATTGTGCCATTTTTAGTTTTAATAAAGTGACACCATCGTTTGCTTTGGTTAAATCTAATTCGGCTTGATTTAGTTGAACTTGCACCTGTAATACATCATTTTTATAAATGATTCCTGCATCAAATAAATTGGTTAAATCTTTCAATAACTCGGTTAAAAGCGCCTTGTATTTTGTTGCCAAGGCTACTTTTCCTTTTACATTTACCAATTGCCAATAGGTCGTTTCAACATCTAATAATACTTCGCTGTCTGTTAATTCTTTTTGTGATGTATATAAATTGACTGCAGTATTGCTTAATTTTTTTGCTGTATTTATTTTTCCACCAGCATAAATTACTTGTGTTACTCCTAACGATGCGTTGGCATTAAATTCTGGCAATAATGTGCTTAATGGATCTCCAACGTGCAATCCCATTACACTTGCATCTACAAACGGTTTGTCTGATGCGTAAATAGATGCTTTTGCTGCTTTTGCTGCTTCAATAGTTTGAGTGGCTTTTTTTATCTTTTTGTTATTGGTTAATGCCATTGTTTTGGCTGTTTCTAAACTCAACAAATTGTCTTGTGCATTTGCTTTTTGAAAAGGAATAAAAACCATCAAAAAAACTAGAGACAGAATATATGTATATGTTTTCATAATCTTATTTTAATATTATTTATTTAACTATAGAAACTACTGCTTCTTTTTTAGGGGAAAATTGATTTGCTATTAACCATTGAAACAGTAGCACTATAGTTTATTCTTTCTTATTGAATTCGTTTTTTAAATTTATGTTTTAGTACTTCTATCTTTCTTTGTGTTCTACTTTTTTTAGGCTTGTATAAAATAGTTTCAAACTCTTCTGCATTTGGATGCGGATGTACTGCATCTGGATGTGGTTTTACAAACTTGTAATACAGGATAGGCACAATAAATAAGGTTAATACCATAGATACTATTAAGCCTACTGCCAGTACACTTCCTAAAGGTGCCCAAAGTGGTGATTTACCAACAATCATAGGTACAACACCAACTGCTGCTGCAATAGATGTTAAAAAAATAGGTCGCATACGTCTTTTACCTGATGCTTTTGCTGCTGCTTTAACAGAATATCCGTGTTCTAAAACCAACTCATCTGCATAATCAACAAGTATAATTCCGTTTCTAACTACAATTCCTATTAAACTTATAATTCCCATAAAGGCTGTAAAGCCTATTGGATTTCCTGTTAAGAATAACCCTAAAAACGCACCCAACAAACTCAATGGGAATGTTGCTAACACTACCAATACTTTGGTGAAATCTTTAAATTGAAATAACAATACCAAGAAGATTAATATTAAACTAATACTTAATGATAGCATCATTGCTGGCGCTGTTTCATTGGTGCTTTCGTATTCTCCTCCGTAATTAATTGTAATTCCATCAGGCAACTCTAGTGCATCAATTTTTGGCATGATATCACTTTGAATCGTTGCTGCTTTTAAACCCATTTGTGTTTCTGTAAGAACAGTTAATGTTCTTAATCCATTACGATGGGCAATTACTCCTGTGTGCCATTCTGGTGTAATATCTGCTACTTCTCTTAATGGCACTTTTGTGCCAAACATTGTAGAGATATTTAAGGCTCCTAAATCAGTGAAATTTCCACGATTGTTAGCATCAAAACGTAATAAAATATCGATGGCTTTATCGCCTTCATACAAAGTTGAAACAGGATATCCTTTTAAACCTGCACCTAAGGTTTGTGATACCATTGCATTGGTAACGCCTAATCTATTGGCTTTATCGTCTTTTAAATTAACTTTTACACCATAATATTCATCTTGGTAAGATGTTCTTACCCAATTGGTACCTTCTGTATTTTCTAAAATAGTTTTTACCTGTTCAGCAACTTGTTTTTGCTTGTTTAAGTCTTCACCAACAATACGCACTTCAACAGGTGCTGGTGTTTCTTTTAAAGACAATTGCCTAACTCTTATATAACCATCAGGAACAAAACCTTCAAACTTTTTAATATATTCATCTGCTAATTCTTGTGTTGCCTCTTTACCTGTAGTTGTAATAAATATTTGGGCAAAGTTTTTACGTGGTGTTTCTGGTGCATAAGTTGAATGGAATCTTGGTGAACTTGTACCAACAAAACTGGCAACGCCTAAAACACGTTCATCTTCTTTAATTTCGTTTTCAACACGTGTAACTACTTCTTCTGTTTGTTGTAAACTTCCTCCATTGGGTAGCCAAACTTCTATATTAAATTGATTTCTTTCTGCTGTTGGAAATAATTCTTGCTCTAAACCAAATATAGCGACTACCATTGCTAAACCAACAGATAACAAACCAATTAATAAAGTTGCTTTTGGCCATCTAAAACTAAAGTCTAAAGTGTTGTTAAACACATGTTGTAATCTATCTAACAGCGATTTTTTCTCCAACTGATCACTTACTTTGTGTTTCAATCCTTTTTTAATAAAGACATAACACATATAAGGTGTTAGCAATAATGCTACTAATAATGAAGCAAATAAAGCCACTGCAACAGCAATTGGTAAGGCTTGAATAAATTCTTTAGCAATACCGTTTAAGAAAAATGCTAATGGCAAAAATGCGAATATAATTGCCATAGTTGCCGTGAAAATTGGCACCATTAATTGTGTCGCACTTTGCCATCCAGCAGTCCATCTATCTACACCTTCATCTAATTTTTCTATGTAATTATCTACTACTACAATGGCATTATCTACTACCATTCCTAATACAATAATTAGTGCTGCTAATGTTACTTGGTGGATTTCTATGCCTATAATATTTAAGACTCCAAATGTGATTACAATGGCTATTGGACAAGCAACTGCAGAAACAATTGCGACTCTAAATGGCAATAGAAAAATAACGACTATAATTACGGCTAAAATTGCGATTACAAATTCTAGCATAAAGTGACTAATACTTCCTTTTACAACTGTTGGTTGATCTACAATGGTATCAATAACAACATCTTGTGGTAGTTGTTGTTTTATTTCGTTGATTTTTTCGGTTAGTTTTTCTCCAAATTGAACAATGTTATTTCCTGGTTGCATTTCAACCGTAAGCATCATTACTTTTTGGTCGCCTACTTTTATATAACTCGATGTTTCTTCGTAACGACGCTCAATAGTTGCCACGTCTTTTAAACGTACTACTTTGCCATCTGGACTACTATATATAATTTGATTGCCTAAATCGGCTTCATTTTTATATTGGTTTTTCGCAAAAATGGATACTTCTGAATTTTCTAAAGTGATGCCTCCAGAATATCCTGTATTGTTTTGCATTTGAATAACCTGTGCAATGGTTGAAAAATCGAAACCATATTGTCTCATTTTTTCATCTTGAACCGTTACATAAATTTGTTGTTTTTGTCCACCATATCGTTTTATTTTAGAGGTTTCGTGAATGGTTTTTAAGCCATCCTCTAATTTATCTAAATAACTTTCAATTTCTGCATAACTACGTCCTGGTGCAGAAACAGTAATCATTTGTGCTACAACATCACCAAAATCACTATTCACTATTGGCCCAATCATTCCACCAGGAAGTGTGTAATTTTGTCTAAAAGTGGTATTTAAACCGTGTTGTAAGGTTGCCCAAAAACGATCGGTATCTTTTACATTTTCATTTAATTCTGCAGTAATAATTACTTGACCTTCTTTGGTTTCTGAAATGGTTTTTTCCTTTCTAATCTCCTCAAAACCAAAAAGATATTGCTCTAATTTGTCGGTTAATTGTTGCTCTACTTGCAACTCATCTGCGCCTGGAAATGCCGCAATAACCAATCCTTTACGAACCGTAATTTGTGGATCTTCACTACGCGCCATTGTTGTAAGCGCATAGACACCTAACAACATTAATAATACAGTCATTACAATGGTTACCTGACGGTATTTCATTGCTGCCTCTATAAAATTTATTTTTACTTTTTTCATCTCGAAAATGTGCTTTATTAGATTATAGTGCTACTGTTTGTCCGTCTTTCAAATTTTTTTGACCTGCTATGATTACCTTGTCATTTAATTGCAATCCATCAGTAACAATAACTTCATTACCTTTAAAATTACCTAATGACACTCTTTTTTTGATGGCTTTATTTTCTTTTACCACATAGACATATATAAGGTCATTGGCATCTCTAACAATAGCATCAGTTGGAACCGTAATTACACTTACTTCGTTTCCTGTTTCAATTTTGATGTTGCTAATCATTCCTGGAAGTAATTTATTTTCGGCATTATCCAATCGCACTTTTACATTAAATGTTCTAGTTAAAGCATCTGCACTTGGGTTTACAATAGCAACTTTACCATTAAATGTTTCTCCCATTGATGCGATTTCTACTTTAGCATCTGTTCCTATTTTTAATTTTGAAATTTCAGATTCTGTGATGGATGCTTTTGCGTACACTTTATCGGTTTTCATTACTGTAAAAGCGGGAATTCCTGGTGCAGCAGTTGCGCCAATTTCAGTCATTTTTGCAGTAATGATTCCTGAGAATGGTGCATATAACTTAGTGTCTGACAAGTTTTTTGCCGCCAAGTTTTTATTTGCATTGGCTTGTGCAACACCTACTTTAACAGCAATAAAATCGCGCTCTGGCAAACTTCCTTTTTGGAATAAACCATTTAATCTTTTAAAGTTATCGTTTGCTTGTTCTAAACCTGCATTAGCAATATCGAAGGCGTTTTTATAAGTGGTTACATCTATTGCTGCTAATAATTGTCCTTTTTTTACTTTTTGCCCTTCTTGTACATAAACTCTTGAAATTCGTCCTGGAACAGAAAAGCCTAAAGACACTACGTTATCTGCTTCAATTGTTCCGCTATAATTTAGAACTTCATTTTCAGATGATTTTTTAATATCTTTTACAGTAACTTTTGGTATTACTGTTTCTTTTAGTGTTTCTTTTTTTTCTGAACAACTTACTAATAATAGCACTACTGCTGTTAAGGTGATTATTTGTTTCATAGATATAATAATGTGTGAGTTTATTTATTAAAAATTTACTCTGCAAAATTGGCTCTATTCTTACAAACACGAAAGGTCTATAAAAAGCAGTAATTGGTCTAAAACAGGGATTTTTAATTTAAGTCGAAATATTGAAAATATTCAATTTACTATATATCAGCATATTGAGTTAAGTTCTATATTCACGTATAGGTCTGTAAGTTTCTTTTTAGAGAGAAATTGTTTTATGTGTTTTTCTAAACTCTGAAGGCGAAAAACCTGTGTGCTTTTTAAAGAATTTACCAAAGAAAGATTGGTTGCTAAACTGAAGTTCGTAAGTAACTTCTGCTATCGTTAAAGAAGGGTTTCCTAATAATATTTTGGCTTCCATTATTACAGCATCGTCAATTAATTGATTGGCTGTTTTTCCTGAAACTTCTTTTAAAACCTTGGAAAGATGCCCTGAAGTGATACATAATACATCTGCATAAAACTGTACTGTTCGTTCTTTTTTAAGGTTTTCATTTAAAATTTTTAAAAATCGAAGTGTTAGTTCTTCTTGACGTGACAAATCTGCTTCTAAATTAGGATATGTCTTTTTATAAATAGAAGCATAATGATACATCAATAAACCAAAGGTGTAATTGATAATTTCTTCTTTAAAAAAAGGTTTTTGATCATTGAAACTATTATTTTTTTCTAATAATCTTGAGAGCGTTACAGAAGTATTCATCTCATCTTCTAATAATTTTAACTTTGGAATATTATTAGATGTAAAGAAATCAAAAGCATTTAACTCTATCTTTTTAAACGAATTTTTAAGAATAAAATCTACTGTAAAACTAACGCCAATAATTTCTAAATCGTTACTCATTTCAAGAATATGAGTTACTGTTTGCGGTTTTATAGAAATCATCTCATTACTTCTAATAGTATAAGTGATTAGATTAAGTTGTATTTTTAATACTCCTGAAACGACTAATAAAAACGCATAATTATCTGCCCTAAACGGATAACTTAGTGGTATTTCTTCAAACTTATTTTTAGATAAATGCACATGTAATCCATCGGTTTGAGGGCTATCTCCAAGGATTTCAATAATATCACTTATTGTATGTTTTTTTATAGTTGAATTTTTCAATTATCGAGAGTATGAATATCTAATTTCAAAGATACTCAATAAAATGAATCTTAATTATTTATTCATTTTACATTAAAATTCTTTCTTAAGATTAGTGATTAACCTATTTTTAATGATGTCATACTTAAAGAACCTGCGAGTAACTTATCGTTAAAAAGTTGCCTATTTTTATCTTTCTGCTGAAGACCTAATGTGTAAATTAATGGTAAATAATGATCTGGTGATGGTATGGCTAATTGAACTGCTTTGGATTGTTTTTTATAATTAATTAAAGGATTAAAATTTCCATCTACTAAGTAATTATTAATTGTTTCTTGTGCTTCTATTGCCCAATCATAGCCATAATTATCTTTATCAAAGTTTTTCCAATCAACTAGACCCAAATTATGGATAATGTTTCCACTACCAACAATTAAAACGCCTTTATTTCGCAATGAACTTAATTGTTTTGCTAATTCAAAATGATAATTGGCATCTTTGGTATAATCTATACTTAACTGTATTACAGGCACATCTGCCTTTGGATATAAGTGTTTTAAAACCGTCCAAGTTCCATGGTCTAATCCCCATTTTTCGTCTAATTCTACTGGTGTAGAATGTAGTAATTGTTTTGTTTCTCTTGCTAATGTAGGATTGCCTTTTGCAGGATATTGTTGCTCGTACAACTCTTGTGGAAAACCACCAAAATCGTGAATGGTTTTTGGTAGTTCCATTGCTGTAACTTTAGTGCCTTTTGTAAACCAATGTGCAGAAATACAGATAATTGCATTGGGTTTAGGTATTGTTTTTGAACTGATTTTAAATCCTTTGGTAAATTCATTTTCTTCAATACCATTCATAGGGCTGCCGTGACCTAAAAACAACACAGGCATTCTTTGAGAAAGCGGAAAAGAATCGGATATTCTTTTTAAATCGTTTAATGAGTTCATACTTAAATGGATGGATGCTAATCCTAATAAATTTAAAAATTGAGAGCGTTTCATTTAGTTAATCTTATTTATTTAATTGCCTTGTTGAGCGTAATTTCTATTTATTAGATTTTAAACTACGCTCAAACAGACAGTATATAAGTTGATTTAGAATTCTAAATCTACAACCAAATCAAATTCATCATAAATGACTTTGTCTTTTAACCCATCAAAAAAACTAGAAGAACCATATTTTATATTATATTTTGTTCTGTCCACTTTTAAAGACGTTGTTGCTTTGTTTCCATAAATAGAAATTTCAAAAGTTACGGGATTTGTTTTTCCTTTAATGGTTAAATCGCTTGTAACTGTATATGAGTTTTTTCCTTTTGATTTCACTTCTGTAAAAATTAATATTGCGGTTGCAAACTTTTCTGTGCCAAAAAAATCGTCTGATTTTAAATGCCCTTCTAACTTACCTTTATATTCGCCAGTTATATCTGTAACAATAATAGTTGTCATATCTATTACAAATTCACCTCCTGTTAATTTTTCTTCTTCAAAAGATAAAGAACCAGATTGTAATGTAATTGTTCCTTCGTGCGAACCTGTTACTTTATAACCTTTCCAAACCACTTTACTACTGTCTGTTTTTATCTCTTTTTTTTCAGTTTCTATAGTTGTAAACGAAAATGTTATTAGGGCAATTACTGCTAACGTTACTGTTTTAATTGTGTTTTTCATTGTTTTTTGTTTTAAATTATTTTGAATAAACTTGAGTTAAAAATTCTGATATTGTTGTAGGTTTTCTTCCTATTATTGATTCAATTGTTGTTCCTGATTTTATAAATTCTTCTTGTTTAAAAGCCTCAGCAAAACCTGCAAACATGCCAATATACTCTATTGGAACTCCTGCTTTTGTTAATGTTTCTATATATTCTTGTTGCGTTGGTGAAATATATTGAATTGGTTTTTTAGTAATTTCTGATATTTGAGTTGCTATATCTCTAATACTTAAGGCATTTTCATTATTAATTTCGTATTCTTTATTCTTATGATCCTCTATTGAAGTAAGGATTTTAGAACCAACTTCTGCCATATCACTACGCGTAACAAAAGTGTTTTTACCTTCTCCTGCTGGTAAATAGGCAATACCTGTTTCTAATAAATTTTCACCCAAAAATATTGGAAGAAAATCTGCATAAATGGTGTGTTTTAAAATGGTGTAATCCATACCAGAGTTTTTCAACCAACTTTCTGTTTTTAAATGAGCATTTGCTACTGCTGCTATTGGCGAAGTCTCGGTTTCGTTTTTACGAATAAAACTTGTGTAAACAATGTGTTTTATTCCTGCTTCTTTTGCGGCGTTTATTACATTTTCGTGCTGTTTTGTTCTATTAGAGATATCGCTACTTGATACAAAATATATGTTATCTATGTTTTTAAATGCTGATATTAGACTGTCGTAATTATTATAGTCACCATTATAAACTGTTACACCTTTATCTTTAAACTCGGTTGCTTTGGTAACATCTCTTACCAATATGGATAATTGACTTGCCGGAAGTTCTTCAAGTAAATTATTTAATACTAATTTCCCTAAATTACCTGTTGCGCCTGTAATTAATATTTTTTCTTTCATTTTTTATAGACTATAAATTTATTTCTACAAAAGTACTTATATTTGCTATACAAAAGTAAGTACTATACTTAATGTAACCACTATGCTTTAGTATAGTTTAAATAAAACAGATGGATACAGCAACTAAAATTGAAGAAGTTAAAAAATGCCCTGTACAATATGTATTAGCACTTAATGATGCATTGAATGTTATAAACGGAAAATGGAAAACACCTATTATTGGAACTTTATTGTTTGGTAAAATGCGTTTTAAAGAGTTAGAACGGAATATTGATAAAATTTCACCAAGAATGTTATCTAAAGAATTAAAAGATTTAGAGGTTAATGGTATTGTAAAACGTACAGTTTATGATACAACTCCTGTTACAGTTGAATATGAATTAACAGAATCTGGAAAAACATTTCAATGCGTTTTAGATATTATGGTAAAATGGGCTGTGGAACATAGAGACCGTACTTTGGGATTAAAAAAATAAAAACGTTTAAAGCACAACCATTTAATCTTCAATTAGTAAAACCAATCCACTAAAATAATCTAATGTTAATTGTGAATTGAACGTTAATTCTGTAGTGTTTTCTGTTTGGTTTAAAGATGTTATGACCTCGTTAATTCCTTGATTATCGTATTTATACGCAGTAATATTTTGAATTCCTCCCCAAATAGTTTCATCCAATATCACTTCATTAATCTGGCTACCTAACTGATTTTGTTCTCTTTCTGGAAATACTATAATAACCTTTTTGTTTTCAATTTCCGATTTGAAAGAATGAAACTCTACATTATTAGTAGCATCAATCGTGGTTGCAAGTTTATTTACATTTGATATTTTTCTGTTTCCTAAAGCATCAAAAAGAAATTGATTAAAGTCGTTTACCGTTGTAGAGGCATCTCCTGTATTCCAACCATAATAATTTACTCTTGCTTCTTTTGCAGAATATTGATTATTAATACTCCATTCTAAACACCTAGAAGTTGCAATGCTACCAATTACACTTCCTGCTCCTCCCAATGCGGCGTTAATACCTACTTCTTCCGAAGACCAAACACCTTTAATTCTTCCTGTTCCAGACCAATTTTTATAGGTTGTAAAAACAGACTCCCACTCTGAAGTTTTGGCTGTACCCATTGTATAATGAATAGTTATAAGATGAATTAAATCAGATACTTTCTTTCCTGTTAATGTTGCTGCATTATTACCAACTATTTCATAATTTAATAAAGTACTTAAAAAAGATTGTGCTGCCAAACTAGTTGCATTTGTTAATGAACCTAAACAAATATTTATTTTACCTGTTTCTCCGTACACATCTGTACTTGCCATCTCAATTGCTTCAATTGTTGGTGCTAAATAATTTTCTACGTAATATGGAATGATAAACGTATCGTAATTATAGCCATTACTATAAGGTTCTCCTTGCCAGTATCTAATTGTTTGGCTATATGAAGGACTAGAAATTTCATTACCAATTTGCCAATAAACTCTTTCTTCAGCATTTGGTATTTGAGTAAGTTTTTTAGATTGAGCATAAACAATCTGTTTCCATTTATAGGCGTTATCTGCTTCAATCATTTGCATCCAGTTTTTTACTCTTGTGGTATCTTTTGCTGAACCCAAACCTCCATCTAACTGCAAAATATCAATATCTAAGTCTAATGATAATAATTCTTGATAACTATTTTCTAATGCAACCACATCTATCTGATAATTAATAGTATCCGAAATAAATAAACCAAATTTGTCTTTTGCGTATTCTCTAGTCCAACCTGCCCAATTTGGCACTGTTCCGTTATTATAATGCCAACCACAATAACTTGTCCAATTATCTACTGAATATTCAATTGGATCTGAAATTTCACTTGTAAAATCATTATCTGACTTAGAACAACCAACGAGTATAAAAGAGATTAGAGAACATAGAAGAATTACTTTGATTTTCATTTTCATTTGGTTTTAGTTATTGTTTAGACCTCACAAAATGAAAAAAGTTTAATTTATAAACTCAAGTTTTAATCTATAATTTTGTTATTCTACTATTAATTTCTGAGTTACATTTTTGCCAGAAGTAAAATCTTTACCAGAAAACAAAACATATTTTGCCTTTGCTTTTATTGAAGAGGTATTTTCTTCGAGTTCAACGAATATACTGTCTAAATAAAGTTTACAATTATTTATAGTTACATAAACTCTAGGTTTTTCATTAGGATTATGGATTAGATAAAATTTTAATTTTGATGATGCCACCAAATGCATTTCAATAAGATTTGGTGCTATTGATTTTGTAACCATACCGTAAGCAAACTGCTTTTGAATTTTATTTAATGGTTTTTTCTCACCACCTTCTGTATATACAATGCGATATTCATTAATTGGGTTCTCTAAACTTATAGAATCTCCTTTCATTTTTGCATCATAGACATAAGTATTATGGTTTTTACTATGCTGAATATAAAACAACCTAGTTGATGTTTCCTCGGGAACAGGATATTTTTCTTGGGAAAAGATGGTTGTACAAATAGACATACAAATGAAAAAAGAAAAGATTGGTTTCATAAAGAAATCTTATGTATTTAATATTTGAAGGTAACCATTTTTAGTGACTCCTTATAGATGTGCAAAATTGTTTTTATCTTCTACTTTATAGTTAAAAAACTATAATTTACTATACAGCAACTACACCTGCACTATCTGAAATAGATTCAATTGTTGCTTTTCTTACACTATGATTGTAACCTTTTATCGACTCACCTTTGATAAGTTTTCTAATTAATATTATTCGTCTATAATGTGTTTTTTCAAAACGTAACATTAACGTATATATTATTAATAACATACTCGCAATAATGGTGTAGCCATACAATGCTTTTGATGCTGTTAAAACTGCTTGTAATCGTGAACGTCCATATACTGCCAATCCGCCACCTCTATATGGTGATAGGCTTACTGCATCTAGATGATGTGCAATGTTTTCTAAACCTTGTAATTGTAATTTGTAAAAAATCCAACTATAAATTGCTCCTGCAAAAGCAACACTTACCATAGAACGTATTACAATTGCCAAGGATGCTACTGCTAATGTTTCTGCCATATCAAAACCATCCAAGGCATAAAACCAAATGCTTATAAAAAGGATTACCATTCCCATTCCTCGTAATATAGAGGGAACAATTAAATAATAAACGTCCACATTTGGACTGATTAAAAAATACATCATTACAAAATGTAAGGTGTAGAATACCATTCCAGAAATAATTAAAAATTTGGTTGGCAAACGTTTGGCATACCATTTTCGAGCATAAATAGCACCAATTACAAGACCTGGAACCATTGCGTAATTTAGTAAGTTATTGGTGAGTGAATCCAAACCTAAAATTCCAACGGTAAAGGTGTTTTGAATGGTTGCAGAGGCCAATAACATTCCCAAACCCATTAGTAAAGTAACGCCTTGAATAAAGTTTTTCTTTTTAAATATAGTCAATGGTACAAACGGTCGTTTTACGCCTTTTTGTCTCCAAAGTAAAAGTGCAAAAGTGATAATAAATCCAACGCTTGCTCCTTGTATATATGGCGAATTAAACCAATCTTGTTGTTTTGCAAATACGAGTACATACGTCAATAAAAAGAACGAAGTCACAAACAAAAGCATACTCAACAAATCGATTTGATATAATGGCAACTTTCTTGAAAAACGTAAATTGTGCATAAAGATTACAGATACTAATACGAGTATTAACATAATAACTGCCATTACTAAATAGACAGATTCCCATTCTAAGTTGTAGGCAATTTTTGCAAACAAATAAGTACTTAATTGAGCCGTTGTAATACTTAATGGATAAAATATGGTGTAAAATTTTGTACGATCACCATCTGGACTAAGTATATGTAACAATGGAAGTACAAATTCTATAATGGCAATAATCTTAAAAAAACCAATAACAAAATTTGAAAATATAATAACATAAGGACTATCTGTAGTTGCAATTACTACTGAACATAAAGCAATGGTGGATAAACTGGTTATCATTAACTCCTTACTTCTAAAACGCATTTTAAAGCGTAATAAAAGTGGTAATGCTGTTCCCATTCCTATAAAAGATGCGTAGTTGGCAAAAGACAAGTATTCAGAATACATTGCCAAATCGCTCATCATTTCCCTAAAATTGGCGGTATAGATTCCGCCAACTATTAAAATAGGAAATAAATATGCTAAAATAAGTAATAGCATTACAGGTTTTGGTACCCAATCTTTAAAAAGTCCTTTGTTGTACATACAATTAATCTACAGTAACCTCTACATTCATTCCTACACGTAATAACTTTAAATCTTCTGCTTTATTTTCTTCTGAAAAATCAATACGAACAGGAATACGTTGCTGTACTTTTACAAAATTCCCTGTGGAATTATCTACTGGAATCGTAGATAATTTAGAACCTGTTGCTGCCGAAATTGAAGTAACAACACCAATAAATTCCTTTCCTCCAAGTGCATCTACTTCAATAGTCAGTTTTTTACCAACAGTAATATCTTCCATTTGTGTTTCGCGATAGTTGGCTACAATCCATTTTTTATCGTCTGTTACAATACTTGCAACTTGCTGACTAGGATTTAACAATTGCCCTTCATTTACTTTGCGTCTTCCTATATAACCATCATAAGGTGCAGTAATTACAGTATATGATAAATTTAGTTTTGCTAATTCTAAAGCGGCTTCTGCTTGTTTTATTCCTGCTTGACTCATTTCTATTCTGCCATCCATTTCACGAAGTGAGTAATTAACAGATTTGCGTTGCCCTAACAAAGCATTGTATTGTGCTTTGGCAGCATCATGCTTTGTTTTCATACCATCGTATTGTTGTTGTGTTACTGCTTCATCTTTCAAAAGATTTTCAAACCGTTTTAGGTTTTGCTCTGCATTCCATAAATTAGATTTTGCTCCAGCAATATTGGCTTCTATTATAGATGTGTTGTTAGAAATAGTATTTACTGAAGATTTTGCAGTTTTTTCGCCTGCTAAAGCACTTAAATAAGCCGCTTCTGCTTGCGTTTCTTTCGATTTTATCTCACTATCGTCCAAAATAACAAGAGTATCTCCTTTTTTTACTTTTTGATTTTCTTCAAATCGAATTTCTTTGATATATGCTGAAACTCTTGTGTTTATAGGGTTTATATATGCTTCTACTTGTGCATCGTTGGTAAAGTTTTTATCGCCAATATGAAAGTAGTGTCTTACCACTAAAAACAAAGCAACAAGTGCTGCAATAAAAACAAGTATGTTGGTTATTAAGACTAGCGTTTTGTTTTTGCTGGCTTTTTTTTCTGTTTGCGTGTTATTATCTGACATTTATGTTTTTCTTTATAATGATTATAAGTTTCCTGTAGTTTTCAATAAATTATAGTAACTATAAATAATACTAATTTCTGAATTTATATATTGAAGTTCGGCTTCTAATTTTGAATTACTAGCATCTAACATTTCGGTAATTAATGCTAATTGGTTTAAGTATTTTTTTTCGGTAATTCGGTAATTTTCTTCTGCCAAACGTTTGCTTTCTAAATAGGTGTCTTTTTGTGAAATAGTCTCATTATATTTTAAATAAGCCGCTTTTGTTGCTACTTGTAAATTTTGTTGTGTTAGGGTTTTTACTTCTGAAATTTGCTCTATTTTAAGTTTATCTAACGACTCCTTTTTAGATGTTTTGTAAAGCGATTCAATATTATAAGTTAGAGAAACACCAACTTGCCAATTGTTATTATATAAATCTTGAATTGGAAAAGAGTTAGTTAAAGGACGTTGCATATTATACGCTGCAAAACCAGCAAGTATAGGCAGTTTATCAGATTTTGTGATATCTAAACTTGTTTGAGCAAGTTCTTTTTGCAAATCAATAGTTTTAATTAATGGATGATTTGTTATGACTTCTTCTTTATAAGTTCCATAATCTTGTAATGCAGTATCTAACTTTAGAATTTTATCATCAGGAATAATTTGCTCATTTTCTGGTAAACCCAATGCAATAGCAAGTTGAGTGTTTAAGATGGCAATGTTATTATCTATTGTAACAATAGCCTGATTTAGTGACGCTAGTAACAAATCACCACGTATAATCTCATTACGTGTAACCATACCTTGTTTATAAAAACTTGTGACATTATCAATACGTTTTTGTGCCAGTTTTATATTTTCTACAAATACTTGTTTCTGATTGTATAGTTTGTATAAATTTAAATAGTTAGAAATCACTAAAAATTTAACACCAATAACATCGTTTTCTACATTTAAACTGGCTAATTGCTCTTGTAAAGAGCCAATTTTTACTGTATTATTTATAGCATTTCCTTTATATATAAGTTGTTGGGCTTGTAACGAAAATGTATTACCAAAATGTGGCATGTCTACCGTTGTTACTTTTGAAAAATCGGTATCTAATAAAACTACATCACCAAGATACATTGCTTTTGCATTAAACGAAATATCTGGTAATTGGTATTGTTTGTAAACTTCGGTTTGTTGTACTGCAACAGCAACAGACTGTTTTGAAACTTTTAGTTTTTGATTGTTGTCTAAAGCCAATTGTACAATTTCATCAATTGTATATTTTTTTGAAACAACTTCTTGAGAAAATCCAAACTTAAAGAACAATACAAGTACTAAACCTAGCACATATTTTATAGGACGCATTTTTTACACATTTATAATATGATGCAAATTTATACGTATTTAAAGCATCTTAAAATGGTAAAAAGGTTTAAATAGATGTGTAAATGTAATCTTTTTTGTTTTTTGTTTTAAATTCGGTTGGATTTAAGCCTGTATGCTTTTTAAAGAAGTTACTAAAATAATATGGGTCGTTAAAATTGAGTTCAAAAGCAATTTCAGAAATCATTTTATTTGATGAAGCCAATAGTACCTTAGATTCTGCAATGATATATTGGTGAATTACTTGATTTGCAGTTTTACCAGTAATGTTCTTTATTGTTACTGATAAATGGCGTGTGGTAACCATCAATTTTTGGGCGTAAAACGAAACTTCACGTTCCTTTTTGTAATGTTTTGAAAGCAGATTTAAAAAATCGAAAACCAATTCTTGTTTTCGGGTCATTACACCTTTGGTTGTAAAATCGTGGTATGTATTAATGGCATCAAGCGCAGTATATAGAACAACTGACAATAAATTTAAAAGTATAGTGGTATTAAACTTACTTTTTGATTTGATGAGATTTAACTGTAATACTTCGGATAACTTCCATAATTCTGAAACAATAGTTTCAGGAATTTCAAATTGATTGGAATAGTTAGAAAGCAAAAATTGGTAGACATCCAATCTATTAAACTCAAAGGACAATTTTGAAAACAGTTCAACGTCGAGCGCAATAATATTGATTTCGATATCTGGACTTATGGCAATTAACTCGAAAAACCCATTTGCGAATGAAAAATAGATATCATTTTTAGCAAGTGTTATTGTTTCAAACGATTTTGTAAAAGTAATCGTTCCTTTTTTTACAACGAATATTGATGTTTTTGTAGAAGGATAGGATTTGCCTATTTCAATATAATTGAGTAGACGCTTTTCGGTTATTACTTTTATTTGTCCGTTAATGATATTACGCATTTATATGTAGTTGTAGGTCCAAAATAATGATTTTCATCTAAATTCATTGTCTCAAAGAGTTTAAAACTAATCAGGTATAAAAATAATACTATTTTAAAAACATTAGAGATGAATCTACATAGTAATTTGAATATCTAATTTAGTATCAATTTTTCTTTTCAAAACCTTCATATCTTCACTTACTTTTCTTTCGATAACTTTTGCATAAATCTGTGTTGTAGCAATTTTAGTATGGCCAAGTAATTTAGAAACGGTTTCTATTGGAACGCCATTGCTTAAAGTTATTGTTGTAGCAAAAGTATGTCTTGCAATGTGAAAAGTTAGATTTTTTTTAATACCACATAAATCTGCAATTTCTTTTAAATACGAGTTTAGTTTCTGATTTGAAATATTAGGGAATAAGGTTTTAGTTTTCTTGGTTTTGATATGTCCTTTATATTTTTCAATAAGTTCTTCAGCAGTAGGAAGCATTGGAATCTTTACTTTATTATGTGTTTTTTGTCTGTTAGTGATAATCCATCGTCCACCATCAATACCAATAGCAATATTATCTTCGTTGAGGTTCATTACGTCTATATATGATAAACCTGTATAGCAACTGAATACAAACAAATCCTTAACAAGAGTTAGCCTTTCTATTTCAAACTGTTTTTCGATAATAGTTTGTAATTCGTCTTCTCTTAAAAATTCGCGTTCATTTTTAATATATCTTGGTTTGAATTTTATAAAAGGATCTTTATCAATCCATTCCATCTTATATGCTAATGTTACCATTTTACGAAGTCTTTGAATATGCTTCATTACTGTATTATTTTCCATTTTCTTTTGATGGTCTTCTGGAATATATAAACGAAGGAACTTTTCAAAGTCAACTAAAAATCTAAATGTTAATTGTGATAAGTAAATATCTTGAGTCTTTTTCTTTTTGGTTAGGAATAACTTGATATATTTTTGAGTAGTAAAGTAGTTTTTTAATGTTCCATAAGTTAGAGATTCACTCATTTGTGTATTATGATAATCTATTAAAGTAAGTAAAGAGTATTCTTCGTTATCCTCTCCAAGAAAACGAGCTTTAATACTTTGTGAGCAGATAAAGGCTTTTTCTCTTTCGAGTTGGTCGTGTGCTTCATAGAGTCTATTTTTTACTTGGTCTAAATAGCGATTTAATAATCTAGATTCTTGTTTGTTACCTCTTGCTTTTCCTTTGTTGGAATCCCATTCAGATAAAATTACTTTTCGTTTTAAACTGATGTTTGCTCGTTTACCATTTACAGTTACTCGGGCAAAAACAGAAACTTGATTGTTTTTGATGCGTGTTGCATTAACCCAAAATGATAGGGTAAAGGTGCTTTTTAATTGCATAGTTGTCGTCTTTTAGTTAAACATTCATTTAAGACGAAAGTCAAATCAACTATTTCAATTACAATATTTTAAGTCTTATTCGGTTCACACTTTTTGTACTTTTAAAGTGTGAACCGAATTGTGAACCGAATTAAACCATATAATATCAATTCTTATGATAGTCTAAAAATCATAAAACCTTGTAAATCATACGATTTACAAGGTTTTAGTTTTCTTTGGTATTAATTTTAGTCGGGGTGGCAGGATTCGAACCTGCGACCTCCTCGTCCCAAACGAGGCGCGATGACCGGGCTACGCTACACCCCGAAATATTCGGACTGCAAATTTACTATATTATTTCTATATTGTAAAAGGTTTACTGACTTAAAATTAATATCTATCAAATGAAAATATTCGCCAGAAAAATAATACTTCTATTTATACCAATTTTATGGATGTGTTTCCTAAGTATAGAAAAGACTTCAAACGATCTCTATAAATATGAAGTTGTGGTTCCAAACTTATCAATTCCTTGGGGCTTTACTTTTCTGCCAGATAATTCAATACTAATCACCGAAAAAGCAGGAAAATTAACTCATTTTAAAAATGGAAAAAAACATGAAGTTGCTGGCTTGCCTAAAGTAGAACAATATGGCCAAGGTGGATTAATGGATATCGCATTGCACCCAGATTTTGAAAATAATAACTTCATTTACTTTACGTATGCTTCTTCTTCTGGTGAAGGAAAAGGTGTCAATACTGCTTTAACAAGGGCTGTGTTTAAAGATGGAAAATTAACAAATAAAAAAACATTATATAAAGCTTCACCAAATTCTAATAAAGGGCAACATTTTGGTTCTCGTATTGCATTTGATAACAAAGGTTATTTATATTTTAGTGTAGGTGATAGAGGAAATAGAGATGAAAACCCACAAGATATTATGAAAGATTGTGGTAAAATATATCGACTCCACGATGATGGACGTATACCAGCTGATAATCCTTTTATAGATGTCGCTGGAGCAAAAAAAGCAATTTACAGTTATGGTCATAGAAATCCACAAGGAATGGAAATGAATCCATTTACAAATGAAATCTGGACACACGAACACGGACCAAGAGGTGGAGATGAAATCAATATCATCAAAACAGGAAAAAACTATGGTTGGCCAAAAGCTAGTTATGGAATTAATTATAGTGGTTCAAAGTTTACCAATAAAACAACGATAGAAGGAATGGAAAATCCATTACATCATTGGACTCCATCAATTGCACCAAGTGGAATGGCTTTTGTTAGCAGTGATAGATATCCTAAACTTAAAGGGAAATTATTAGTTGGTTCTTTAAAGTTTCAATATGTTTCTGTATGTGAGTTAAAAAACGGAAAAGTTGTAAAAGAAGAGAAGATTTTAGAAAATCTAGGAAGAGTTCGCTCTATAGAACAAGGAAGAGAAGGTTACATCTATGTGGGTATTGAAAATCTAGGAATTGTAAGATTAAACCCTAAAAAATAGGATCTCTTTTTCCAAAAAATCAATAGCTGTAAGGATTGAATTTATTTATCCTCTAATTGTAAAAATATATTTGATTTCAATCCCATAGAAATCAAAAAAAAGTACATTTGTAACTGAAATAAAGAAGAAAATAATGTCTGATACTATCGAAAAAATTAAATGTTTAATTATTGGTTCTGGACCAGCTGGATATACTGCCGCAATTTATGCTGCAAGAGCTGATATGAAACCTATAATGTATACTGGATTACAAATGGGAGGACAGTTAACAACGACTACCGAAGTTGATAATTTCCCTGGATATGCAAATGGAACTGATGGAACTGCGATGATGGAAGACTTAAAAAATCAAGCAGAGCGTTTTGGAACTGAAGTTCGTTTTGGTTTGGTAACCAAAGTAGAGTTAAGTGATAAAGTTGGTGGAATTCATAAAGTTATTGTGGATGAATCGAAACATATAGAAGCAGAAACAGTGATTATTTCTACAGGAGCTACTGCAAAATATTTAGGAATAGAAAGCGAACAACGTTTAATGGGTGGAGGAGTTTCGGCTTGTGCAACTTGTGATGGTTTTTTCTATAAAGGTCAGGATGTAGTTGTGGTTGGAGCAGGAGATACTGCAGCAGAAGAAGCAACTTATTTAGCTAATATTTGTAAAAAAGTAACTGTATTAGTTCGTAAAGATTTTATGAGAGCTTCTAAAGCGATGCAACATAGAGTTAATAAAACTGAAAACATTGAAGTATTATACAATACAGAAATTGATGAAGTTTTAGGAGATAATGTTGTAGAAGGAGTAAGAGCAATCAATAACCAAACAAAAGAAACGCATGTTATTCCGGTAACGGGAGTTTTTATTGCTATTGGTCATACCCCAAACTCAGACTTATTTAAAGGAGTTTTAGATATGGATGAAACAGGATATTTAATCACCAAAGGAAAATCTACAAAGACAAACTTACCAGGAGTTTTTGCTGCTGGAGATATCCAAGATAAAGAATACAGACAAGCCGTTACTGCAGCAGGAACAGGTTGTATGGCAGCTTTAGATGCTGAACGTTATTTAGGTTCTTTGGCTTAAAGAATTGTAAATATATATCATAAAAAAGACTGCCATTGGCAGTCTTTTTTGTTTTCAAATAATATTTTTTTACAATGTTTTATCATAATTATCCACAGCTTGAATAATAAGCTTCACTGCTTCATAATAGAAATCTTGATTGATATTTTCAAAAACATCTGTGTCTTTGTGATAGTCTTTATGATCTTCTACACCAAAATAGATAAATGGAATTCCCCTTTTGTGAAAGCTTCTATGATCGGAAGAGAATGTCCAATCATCTTGTTCTTTATTAGTAGGATCATCATGTCCTAAAGTCAAATTAATTGGTGAATTTAAATTTTGTAATTGATTTTTTAATTGTGGATAGTGATAAATACCCGAAGCATTTAGTTGTAAAGAATCATTATGAGCAATCATATCCATATTGATATTTAAAGCTATTTTTTCTTTTGCACCCTTAAAATTTGCTACAAAATATTCTGAACCATGCATTCCTACTTCTTCTGCATCTACAGCCGCAAAAATTAAAGTGTGTTTAGGAGTATTCTTTTTAAAATATTCGGCAATTGCAAACAAAGCAACGGTTCCGGATGCATCATCATCTGCACCATTATATATTTTTCCATTACGAATTCCGAGATGATCTAAATGAGCAGAAATGACGATTGACTTATCAGATGTTCCTTTAATTAACCCAATCACATTTCCACCAACTACAGTTGTATCTGAGACATTCGATAAATCTTTTTCAGCATTTTCTATTGGAAACAAACGTTTTCTCCATCTTCCAGAAAATGTATGTTCAAATTGTTGAATATAACTACTATCTAAATAGGTGTTTAACCCCAGTTCTTTAAATTTATTGGCGACATATTGTTGTGCTTTATAATTCCCTGGTTTAGAAAAACCACGACCTTCATAAGCATCACCAGAAAGTTCTTTTAAATTTGATAATAAAGTTTCTTTATTAATAGTGATTTCTTCTTTAGTCTGACAAGACGAGAAAGAAAAAGTGGCAATTAAAATTGATGCTATTAAAATTCTAAGTTTCATAAAAATTTGATTTAAGCGCTAAAAATACATCTTAATATCGAACCATAAAAAAAACCGTCAAATTCATGACGGTTTTTAAACAAACAACTAAATTCTAAAACCTATTAAGTTTAAGAAAGTTTTAAATATTGTTAGAAACAGTAGCTGTTTTCAGCTTTCACTTTCTCAGCAATTTCATTTCTTAAAGCAACCACATTTGGTTGATTCGTATATTTTGTAAAACGCTTTAATCCCATTAACATCATGCGTTGCTCATCACCTTCTGCAAAAGAAACTACTCCTTCTTTTCCGTTTTTTATGACTACATCAACTGCATTGTATAGATATAATTTCGCCATTGCAATTTGACCAGCTTGTTTAGCTTCTCCAAAACGCTTCACATTTTTCTCAGTTCTTAAAATGGTAGATTCAGCCATATAAATCTCGATTAAGATATTAGAGGCAGCCATCAACAATTGTTGATGTTTGTCTAAATCTGGACCAAATTTTTGAACTGCAGAACCTGCTACCATTAAGAATACTTTTTTCAACTTGGCAATCATTTCTTTTTCTTCAGCAAATAAAACTGAATAATCTGGTGTATCAAAAGAAGGGATTCCCATTAATTCGTCAGCAACTTTCATCGCTGGATTTAATAGATCAACATGACCTTTCATCGCTTTCTTTACTAACATTCCAACTGATAACATTCTGTTAATTTCATTAGTTCCTTCATAAATTCTAGCGATACGAGCATCTCTCCAAGCAGACTCCATTGGAGTTTCCTCAGAGAATCCCATTCCACCAAAAATTTGAATTCCTTCATCTGCACAATTCTGTACATCTTCAGAAACGGCTACTTTCAAAATAGAACATTCAATAGCATATTCTTCCACACCTTTTAATTCAGCATCACTATGAGAATTTCCAGCAGCCAAACGAGCTTCAATTCTATCTTCAATGTTTTTTGCAGCTCTATAACTTGCTGATTCACCAGCATAACAACTAGTCGCCATTTCTGCTAATTTTGCTTTAATAGCTCCAAAATCTGCAATTGGTGTTTTAAATTGTTTACGCTCTGTTGCATATTTTACTGCGTAATCGATTACTCTTCTTTGAGAATCTAAACAAGCTGCGGCTAATTTAATACGACCAACATTTAAGGCATTCATAGCGATTTTAAATCCACCACCTCTTTCTGATAGCATATTTTCAGCAGATACCAATGTATCGCTAAAGAAAACCTGACGTGTAGATGAAGAACGAATTCCTAATTTATGTTCTTCTTCACCCATTGTAATTCCATTGCTTGCATCATTTTCTACGATAAATCCAGTAATGTTTTTATCATCACCAATACGAGCGAATACTATCATGATATCACAAAAACCTGCATTAGAAATCCACATTTTTTGCCCGTTAATCTTGTATGATTTTCCGTCTTCTGTTAAAGTAGCGGTAGTTTTTCCAGAATTTGCATCAGAACCAGCTGTTGGTTCAGTCAAACAATAAGCACCCATCCATTCACCAGTAGCTAATTTTGGAACGTATTTTTGTTTCTGTGCCTCGTTTCCGTATAAAGTAATTGGCATAGTTCCAATTCCTGTGTGTGCTCCAAAAGCAGTACTAAAAGAACCTGTTCCACTAGAAATGTATTCACAAACCAACATCGTAGAAACAAATCCCATTCCTAGTCCACCATATTCTTCAGGAACTGCAACACCCAAGAAACCAAGCTCTCCAGCTTTTTTCATTACCTCTTCGGTTAAAGCGAAGTCTTTTTTCTCGAAACGATCTTTGTAAGGAATGATCTCACGATCATTGAATTCCTTGACGGCATCTCTCATCATTTCTTGTTCTTCTGAAAAATCTTCAGGTGTGAAGATATCTTCACATTTTGTTTCTTTTACTAAGAATTGTCCTCCACGTAAAATTTCTGATTTTTGTGCTTCTGTATTCATAATATTCTTGTTTTAGAAAAGAGAAAATAGAGTATAGAACATAGACTTAACAGTCAAGTCCGTTTTGAAAACTCATAGTCATTCTCTGAAATTCTTCAATTTCTCCTTCCAACTCGGTTAATGTATTTTGATTTATATATTTTCTATGATAAGCTATTAAAAGTTGTGTCGCTAATTCAAAAGAGGATCCAAGAGAGATATTCAAATAATTACTAAAGGATTTGTCACTTTTTGCTGAACCTTCTGCAATATTACTTGGTATTGATATGGAACATCTGCTCATTTGAGAAGACAGATCATATCTTTCATGGTTTGGGAATTTATCAATTAGATCAGAAATACTAAAAGAGATTTTTAATCCTAGTTTCCAGATTTTTAAATTCTTATAATTATGACGCTTTTTAGCACACATATCTTTTTTCTATGTTCTCTCTTCTTTATTCTTTTTTAACTCAAGAATTCAAAAATCCCAGCGGCACCTTGTCCTGTTCCTACACACATCGTTACCATTCCGTATTTGTTTTTCATGTTACGCTTACGCATCTCATCAAATAACTGAACAGATAATTTTGCTCCTGTACATCCTAGTGGGTGACCTAAGGCAATTGCCCCACCGTTCACATTGATAATGTCTTTATTTAGATCTAATTCACGAATTACTGCTAATGACTGAGAAGCAAATGCTTCATTTAATTCGATTAGATCTATATCATTTTGTTTTAATCCTGCTTGTTTTAATGCTTTTGGAATGGCAGCTACAGGTCCAATTCCCATAATTCTTGGTTCAACTCCCGCCGCAGCATAGTTCACCATTCTTGCGATCGGTTCAATGTTTAGTTCTTTTACCATGTCTTCGCTCATCACCATTACAAAAGCAGCACCGTCACTCATTTGAGAAGAATTTCCAGCAGTTACACTACCACCAGCGGCAAAAACTGCACGTAAACTTGCTAATGCTTCCTTGCTTGTTCCTGCTCTTGGCCCTTCATCTTTTGTGACTGTATAGCTTTTTGTCGCTTTTTTACCGTTTGCATCTAAATAGGTTTGGTCGACAGTTATAGGAACTATTTGATCCTGAAAACGATTTTCTGATTGAGCTCTTAAAGCTTTCATATGAGAATGATATGCAAACTCATCTTGATCTTCTCTAGATACTTTGAATTGATTCGCAACAGCTTCTGCTGTGTTTCCCATTCCCCAGTAATAATCTTCATGACCAGCTTTTACAGTGTCATAATTTAATTCAGGTTTGTAACCAGTCATTGGAACTGCACTCATGCTTTCTGCACCACCGGCGATAATACAATCAGCCATTCCCGCTTGTATTTTTGCAGTTGCCATGGCAATCGTTTCTACCCCAGATGAACAAAAACGATTGACGGTAACTCCAGGAACATCGACACTATCTAATCCCATTAAAGAAATTAAACGAGCCATATTCAATCCTTGAGAACCTTCTGGCATTGCATTTCCAACAATTACATCGTCAATTCTTTTTACATCTAATTGAGGTAATTCCTTCATCATATGCTGAATAGTTTCAGCAGCTAATTCATCTGTTCTTTTAAATCTGAACAATCCTTTTGGAGCTTT